>Ga0247790_10000104_pt1 | contig 43039 bp, 31 predicted proteins | sample UWRJS171409R4_FD_179913 | JGI IMG/M metagenome (GOLD analysis project Ga0247790, IMG submission 179913) | Soil microbial communities from Arlington Agricultural Research Station in Wisconsin, United States - UWRJ-S171-409R-4 | ecosystem: Environmental > Terrestrial > Soil > Agricultural land...
TGCGCATCGTCGTGCTCGCGGAGCTGCCCCGGACGACGGAGACCTTGCTCTTGCGCCTGCTCGGCAGGGGCCGCGTGTTCACCCACGCGCTGGCCGATCTCGCACGATTGCCCGACGACGCCTGGGAACGGAGCGTCGTCACACCGCTGTTGGTACACTTCCGACTCGATAGGCATGAGCACCCGACGCACGAGGAGGACACCGTGAGCGCCGAGATCCGGGCTTGGTTCGAGGACTACGAGCGCAAGGTGCGCAGCGAAGCGCGCGCGGCAGGCCACAAGGAGGGCCACAAGGAGGGCCACAAGGAGGGCCACAAGGAGGGCCACAAGGCAGGCCGCAAGGCAGGGGAGCGCCACCTGCTGTTGCGATTGCTGCGCGCCCGGTTCGGCGAGCTGCCGGCGGCCGCGGTCGCGCGCATCGAGACGGCTGACCTCGCGGACATCGAGCAGTGGGGCGAACGCGTCCTCGATGCGCCGACCCTCACCGCGGTCCTCGACGGCTAAGCTCAGACCGGCCGGCTCTACCGCGCCGCCGTGCGCGCGGCGTCAGTCGATGCGGGCGACGGCGCCGGGGCCGGCGACGTGATCCATCGTGTGGAGCAGGAGCTGCAGCGAGTCGGTGGAGCGCAGCTCGGTGTCGACGCCCGCGCCCTCGGCGACCCAGTAGATGCGGCGCTCCCACGGGTACTGCGCCGCGCGCGCCACCACGGCGGTCCGCTTCGCGCCGGACTTCTTCGTATCCGAGAGGATCGCGCGGACCTGGGCGAGCGTGAGCTCGGGCCGGAGGTGGAGCGCGATGCCGCCGTCGTCGCCGTGCAGGAAGCGCAGCTCGCGCAGGGCGTCGATGCGCGTCGCCGCGCCGTAGCGCTGGCCGCCGATCACGATCTCGCCGGTGGCCGTGACCTCGGCCTCGGGGAGGCCGGGGTGCGCGTCCGAGGAGCTGCCGGCGATCGGCCAGTTGCCGGGCGCGGCCTTCGTCTGGATCTCGTGGATCCAGCCGGTCGCCATCCGATCGAGCGACTCCCACGCGCGCATCGCCTCGTGCCAGCCGGGCTCCGCCGAGCACATCACGCAGCCGGCCACCGCGTTGCGCACGCGCTCGGTCGCGCGGCGCGTCGCCAGCGCGGCGATCACGTGGCCCTGGTACTCGGGCACGACCTGCTTGCAGTCACCGGCGAGCGGGCCGCCGCACAGCCGGCGCAGGTAGTCCTGCGTCTTCTCGCCCTGCTTGGGGTACAGCTCCGAGGGCGCCGTGTCGTGCTTGACGGCGATCGCGTCCGCCTCGATCTGCGGCGCGAGCAGCGTCGGCCACACGGTCAGCGCGAGCGCCTCCACCTGCTCGGGCATCGGGCTCGCCGCCAGCGCCTGGACAGGCGCGAGCGCGAGCACCACGAGCTTGAGCTCGGCCTCCTCGGCCACCGCCCGATCCATGCCGGGCCGCAGCGCGTGCACGGTCCGCGCGAGCTCCGCGTACGCGTCGGGCGTGCGCTGCGCCTTGGCGTAGGCGTCCACCGCCGCGCGCAGCCCGCCGTGGTTGTAGTCGGCCTCGTCGGCGCTCCGGCTGACCGCGATCGAATCGCGGCTGCACGCGCCGAGCGCGAGCGTGAGCGCGAGCGCGCCCGCGAACGCGAGCGTACCGGGGAAGACGGCGAGGCGAGACGTCATAGGGGATTCCCCGCCGAAGCTCATCGACGGGTGTACGAGCGAGATAGCAAGCTGGATGCCCACCGGATCGGGCGGCCCCGGCGACCTTCAGGCGAGCGCGGCGTCCACGCACGCGGTCAGCGCGCCGACCCGGACGGCGGGACCGAGCGCAACGATGCATGGTTCCTGGAGGTCTGGCACCGCGGCCGCGTCGGCGGGCACGTCGAGCGGCTCGCTCGAGACGCGCAGCCCGACCCGGTGCACGGCGATCCAGCGCGCGGGCGCGTCCGGGTCGACCCGACCGTCGACGGCACGCACGATCCCCTTGATCCTCACGTAGTTGGCCGGCAGCGCGGCGAGCTGATCCTCGAGCTCCTCGAGATCCACGACGCCGCGTACGGAGACCCAGACGCTGTCGATTCCGTGTGCAGAAGGCTCGGCCACCTGTTCGGCATGCCGACACTCGTGATCAGGATCGCCCTCCGCGTGCCCGGCCGCGTGCCCGGCCGCGTGCACATGCCGGTGATCCCGCCCAGTTGGCGGGGGCCCCGCGTCCGGCGGGCGCGAGATCTCCGGATCCGCCAGGACCCCCTCGAGCCAGGCGGCGTGCTCGTCGATCCCACGGATCCACACGAGGGCCCGTGGCGCCAATGTCCGGATCTCGGCCAGGACGGCGGCCGTCTCCTGCTCCCCTGCGATCTCAGCCTTGGTAATGAGGACGACGTCGGCGTACGCGACCTGCGCGTCGACAGCGGGCGAGACTTTGCGCGCGGCCCGGAAGTGGGTCGCGTCGGCGAGCGTGACGACGGCGGCGAGGCGGACGCGCAGGTCGGCGGGCGCGCGCTGCGCGGCCCACGCGATGGGGAGCGGCTCGGCCACACCGGTCGTCTCGAGCACGATCGCGGCGAGCCGGGCGTCCCCGGGCCCGGTGTTCGCGTCGACGAGCTCGACGAGCGTGCGCTCGAGGTCGTCGCCGAGGATGCAGCACACGCAGCCGCCGGGCAGCTCGATCTGCCGGGCGAGCTCGCCCTCGCGCCCGCCGAGCAGCGCGCCGTCGATGCCGACCTGGCCGAGCTCGTTGACGATCACGCCGAGCTTGCCGCTGCCATCGCGGCCCGCGCCGCGCTCGGCGCGCCGCCCGAGGATGCGGTTTACGAGCGTGGTCTTCCCGGCGCCGAGGAAGCCGGTGAGGATGACGAGCGGGACGCGGCGCACGACCAGGAGCATAGCCACAAGCGCGCCCGCCGGCCCTGCCCGCCGCGCCCGCCTGAACGGCTACAACTCGGCTACTTCTCCACGACGACCACGCGCCGCTTGCCGGCGGGCGACAGCGGGATGTCCTTCACGTACTCGATCATGAACGGCGCGCCGGGCAGGTACTTCGCGGTCTGTTGCCGCAAGAGCTGCTCCTCGCGCTCGGGGATCCGCTCGCCCTCGGCCGGCACGAGCTTCATCACGATGCTGCGATCCTTGCGCTGCGTGACCTGGAAGTTGCGCGTGACGTTGCCGATCACGGCGAGCAGGATGTTGAACACGAGCCCGCTGACGGGGTTGCCGGCGCCGTCGAAGAGCGTCTCGGTGACGCGGCCCTCGATCGGGCCGATCCGCGGCAGCGTGCGGCCGCACGAGCACGGCGCGTCCGGCGCGCGCGCGGTCGCGACGTCGCCGTTGACGTAGCGGATCATCGGGCACGCCAGGTTGTGCAGATCGGTGACGACCACCTCGCCGGACTCGCCGGGCCGCGCAGCGCGCACGGTGCCGTCGGGCTCGCGCACCACGAGCTCGACGATCAGGTTCTCCATCGCGGTGTGCATGCCGTCGTGGGCCTCGCACTCCGAGCCGATCATCATCACCTCGCGGCAGCCGTACGTGTCGAACGCCGGCCCGAACGCGGCCTCGATCGCCGCCCGATCGCGCTCGAGCAGCCGCTCGGCGCCGGTCAGGACCGAGATGTCGTCCCACGCCCGGAGCCGCCGCTCGAGGACGAACCGCGCGAGCGCGGCTGCGCCGGCCGCGTACGCCACGATGACGTGCGGCCGGAACCGGCGGAGCTCCGCCACGGCGTGCTCGAGCGAGCGCTCGTCGCGCGGCGTGGAGTCGACGTAGAGGTCGCGCTTGAGCCGCCGATCGAGGGCGGTCTTCTTCTGCTTCCACCAGCTGGAGATCTGGCCCGGCAACACGCCCCAGTAGTGGAACGCGCGCATGCCGATCTGGTAGCCGCCCCAGCCGTAGCCGCGCCAGCGCACGGCGTCGCGCCAGTGGCGCGACTCGGCGTTGTACTGCACGGTCACGGGCTCGCCGGAGCTGCCGCTCGTGGTCTTCTTGATCGCGACGTGCGGTGGCGCGGTCGCCGTGCGCGCGTCGAGCGTCGCGCGCATCGTGGCGCGATCGAGCAGCGGCAGCTTCGCCACGTCGGCGGGCGAGCCAAAGTCCTCGGGCCGGAGGCCGCGCTCGTCGAGGAGCGCGCGGTAATGCGGCGTGTGGCGGTACGCGTGCCGCACGAGGCGGCGCAGAAACCCAGCTTGCAGATCGACGAGCCGCTCGAGCGGCCAGCGCTCGGTCTCCTGGAGGAAGCGCAGGAGCGGCACGGTGGGGCGGCCGCGCGCCGCCTCGAAGGCAGGGAACAGGGCTTTGGCCAGGATGGGCCGGTAGAGGTCCACGGCTAACGGTATCACGTCACCTGCGCGCGGCCCGGCAGACTACACTCGCTGCGACGTGCTCGACCGGCTCCGCAAGAAGAACCTCCACACGTGGCTCCCCGACTACGCCCGCCACCTCGTGCGCCGCGCGCGCGCGCCGCGCCCTGCCGGGCAGCGCCACATCCTGTTCGCGCTGTGCGATCACTACGAGCCGCTCTGGGGGCACGCGCCCGACGACGTCGGCCGCGCGCGCGTCGACGCGTGGGCGGAGGGCTACCCCGCGCTCGCCGAGTTCCGCGACAGCGACGGCCGGCCACCGCGCCACGGCTGGTTCTTCCCCGGCGAGGAGTACCGGCCCTACTTCCTCGACAAGCTCGCGCAGCTCGCGCGCGCGGGGCTCGGCGAGGTCGAGGTCCACCTCCACCACGACGGCGACACGGCCGCGACGCTCACGCCGCGCATCGAGGAGACGCTCAGAAACCTCGCCGAGCACGGCCACCTGTCGCGCGCCCCGGCGGGCGCGCGCGGCGCGCGGACGCCGTACCAGTGGGCGTTCATCCACGGCAACTGGAGCCTCGCGAACGGCCGGCCCGACGGGCGCTGGTGCGGCGTCGACGACGAGCTCGTGCTCCTGCACGACCTCGGCTGCTACGTCGATCTCACGTTCCCGTCGGCGCCCGATCCGTGCCAGCCCGACAAGGTCAACCAGATCTACTGGCCGACGGGCGACCTCACGAAGCGCCGGAGCTACGAGCACGGCGAGCGCGCCCGGGTCGGCGCGCACCACGACGATCGGCTCCTCATGATCACCGGCCCGCTCGGCCTCGCGCGCAAGGGCCTCGGCATGCGGATCGAGAACGGCGCGCTCACCGGCGACGATCCGCCGAGCGCCGAGCGCGTCGCGACGTGGATCGATCAGGGCATCCACATCGAGGGCCGGCCCGAGTGGACGTTCGTCAAGGTGCACACGCACGGCGCGATCGAGAAGACGGCCGCCTCGCTGCTCGGCGCGGGCGGGCGCGCGCTGCACACGGCGCTGCGCGGCTACATGGATCGGGGCTTCGGCCTCCACTACGTGACGGCGCGCGAGATGTTCAACGTCGCGCGCGCCGCGATGGCGGGCAAGACCGGCGACCCGAGCCAGTACTTCGACCTCGTCGTGCCGCCGCCGCCGATCGCCGCGCGCTGATCGCGCCGCCACCCGCGGCGTCATCCTGGGGAACGGCCTGAGAACGGCCTGAGAACGGCCTGAGAACGGCGCCTCCGCCGGCGCCCGGCGCGTGACTTCCTCCACGTCCTCGCCAGGAGGGCGCGTGATACCGTCGAGCCCGTGGGTGACTGCCGGCGCTGGCTCGGGATCGCGCTCTTGTGTTGCGCGTCGATCAACTGCTCGTTCCAGCGCGTGCCGGACTCGTCCGGCGACGACGGCGGCGATGACGGCGGGCCGCTCCCCGACGCGGCCCCGTGCCCGGCGCTCGGCGCCGAGTGCATCGACGACACGCTCCGCGAGTGCCAGACGGTCGGCCAGCTCCCCGTCGATACGGCGTGCGCCTGGGGCTGCCTCGCGCAGGGCGGGCCGGCGCACTGCGCGAGGCTCGATCCGACGGGCACCGTCGTGACCGAGGCGGATCTGGCCCCGAGCCCGAGCCTCCTCGACACCACCAAGGTGCTCACCGCCGGGACGATCGGCACGATCAACACCGACGACGGATCGATCTCGAGCAACGTGCGCGTCGCGGGCACGGGGATCCAGAACGGCATCGACTACGAGGTCCGCATGTTCGACGCCGGCACGGCCGGGATGCGCAGCGTCGCCGTGTTCCGCTTCGGCAAGCTCGCGCTGACCGGCGACTGGGTCGTGCGCGGCAGCCACGCGATCGCGATCGTCTCGCTCGGCGACGTCACGATCCAGGGCCGGCTCGATCTGCGCGGCGACTGCGCCGGCACGAACGCCGGCCCCGGCGGCTTCCTCGGGGGCGCCAGCAACGCGGACGCGCCCGGCCCCGGCGGCGGCAAGAAGGGCGTCCAGCCCGTCGCCACCAACGACAGCAGCGGCGGCGGCGGCGGCGGCGGCGGCGACAAGGGCGGCGACGGCGGGCGCGCGAACACGAGCCCCGCCACGCGGCCGGCCGGCGGCACGATCTTCGGCGATGCGGCGATCACCCTGCTCGTCGGCGGGTTCGGCGGCGGCGGCGGCGGCAGCGGCGGCGCAGGCGGCGGCGGCGGCGGCGCGCTCCACCTCGTGACCAACGGCAAGGTGACGCTCCGCTCCGACGCGGGCGTCGTGCCGTCCGGCATCAACGCCGGCGGCTGCGGCGGTGACCGCGGCAGCAACGACGCGGGCGGCGGCGGCGGCGCGGGCGGCGCGGTCCTGATCGAGGCCGTGAGCGTCGAGCTCGACGGTGCCCGCCTCGCGGTCAACGGCGGCGGCGGCGGCGGCGGGCTCGGCAACGGCAACCCCGGCAACGGCGCGGATGGCGCGCTCAGCCTCATGCCGGCTGCCGGCGGCGCCGGCGGCATCGGCGGCGCCAGCGGCGGCGACGGTGGCGCCGCGGCTGGCACCATGAGCAGCCGGGCCGGCGAGACAGGCAAGGACGCCGACAACGCCGGCGGCGGCGGCGGCGCGGTCGGCCGCATCCGCATCAACACCCGCACGACGACGGGCTACACCCCCAAGAACGGCGCGCTCGTGAGCCCGACGCTCGAGGAGACGGGCACGACCTCGACGAAGGACCTCGCAAAGATTCAGTGAGCGCACGCGCACGCCCCCGCCTCGGAGCCCTCCGATCCCGTGAGGAAGGCATTGGCGTGCGAACCGCACGTGCCCGCGCGAGGGCACATGCTACCGTCGCGATCGTGGAGGCCGCTCGACGTCTGCTCGGGATCGCACTCTTGTGCGTCGCGTCCGTCAACTGCTCGTTCGAGCGCGTGCCGGACATGGCCGGTCCGAAGGACGGCGGCCTCGACGCGATCCCGGACGCGGGCATGTGCCCGGCGCTCAGCGCCGAGTGCATCGGCGACACGCTCCGCGAGTGCACGCAGGTCGGCGAGCTCCCCGTCGACACGTCGTGCCCCTGGGGCTGCCTCAAAGGCGGCGGCTCGCCGCGCTGCGGCAAGCTGCAGCCGACGGGCACCGTCGTGCTCCCCGCGGACCTGATGCCGGCCGCGGGCCTCGTGGACATCAATCGCGTGATCACCGGGACGATCGGCACCATCAACACCGACGACGGCACGATCACGAACGTGCGCACGATGGGCACGGGCCTCAAGGACGGCATCGATTACCAGCAGCGCACGTTCGACGCTGGCGGCGCGACAGGGACCCGCGGCGTCGCCGTGTTCCGCTTCAAGTCGCTGGCGCTCTCGGGGGACTGGCTCGTGCGCGGCAGCCGGGCGCTCGTGATCGTCTCGCTCGGCGATGTCGATCTCCAGGGCCGGTTCGATCTGAAGGGCGACTGCGTGAACTCGAACGCCGGGCCCGGCGGCTTCCCGGGCGGCGCCGCCAGCACGACCGCGGCCGGGGTCGGCGGCGGCGCGGGCGGCGCGCCGAGCGGCAACGAGAGCAGCGGCGGCGGCGGCGGCGGCCACGGCGCCGCGGGCGGCGATGGCGGACGTGCCCCCTCTAGCGCGGCCGGCCGGCCGGCCGGCGGCGCGGTCCTCGGCGACGACAAGATCACGCTGCTCCTCGGCGGTGGCGGCGGCGGCGGCGGCGGCACCGGCGGTCGCGGCGGCGGTGGCGGCGGCGCGCTCCACATCGTGGCGAACGGCAAGGTGACGATCCGCTCGCTGGTGGGCCTGCCCGTGTCCGGCATCAACGCGGGCGGCTGCGGCGGCGCCCGCGCCAACCAGGACGCGGGCGGCGGCGGCGGCGCCGGCGGCGCGGTCCTGATCGAGGCGACGAGCGTCGATCTCGACGGCGCCAACCTGGCGGTCAACGGCGGCGGCGGCGGCGCCGGCAACGCCGGCGGCACCGGCGATGGCGCCAACGCCAGCCTCGACAACACCGCCGCCGCGGGCGGACCGGGTGGCGGCGCGGGCGGCGCGGGCGGCGCGGGCGCCACCCGGACCGGCGCGCAAGGCACGGACGCTGGCGACGGCGGCGGCGGCGGTGGCGGCATCGGCCGCATCCGCGTCAACACGCGCACGCAGGCGGGCGTCACCCTCGTGGGCGGCGCGATCGTCAGCCCGTCCTTCGACGACATGGGCTCGACCGCGACGAAGGACGTCGCGATCGTCCAGTAGCAGCAGCGACGCTGCGCCGACGACGATTCGTGCCGGCCACTCGTGCCGGCCACTCGTGCCGGCCACTCGTGCCGGCCACTCGTGCCGGTCACTTCGTGTCGGTCACTTCGTGTCGGTCACTCGTGTCGGTCACTCGCGTCGGTCATTCGTGTCGGTAGATGTGCCCTCCGCTCGTCGAGGACCTCGTAAGCGAGCGCGCATCCTCGTCGACGAACGCGTGCGATCGATGCCGGTTGCAGCGGCCCGCGCGCGGCGGGGCTCGTTCGCACAGCGCGGGCGCCGCCCCAGCGTCGCGGCGTCTGTGTCATCTCGGGCTTAAATCCGGGAAATTCCTCTGACATAATAGCCGCCGTGACGATTCCGGCGGGGACCCTCGTCCCTCGCGACGCCAGAGATTTCGGCAGCTATCAGCTCCTCGCGAAGCTCGCGACGGGCGGCATGGCCGAGATCTTCCTCGCGCGCGCGGCCGGCGCGACCAAGGGCGAGGTGCTCGTCCTCAAGCGGATCCTGCCGCACCTCGCCGAGGACGATCACTTCGTCACGATGTTCCGCGACGAGGCGGATCTCGCGAGCCGCCTCGATCACAAGAACATCTGCCACGTGGACGCGTACGGCGAGATCGGCGGCACGTGGTTCATCGCCATGGAGTACCTCCACGGCGTGCCGCTGTCGCGCATGATGACCCGGCTGTCCAAGGCCGGGAAGATGCTCGACATGCGGGTCGTGGCGGGCATCATCATCCAGGCGTGCGAGGGCCTGCACTCGGCGCACGAGGCGCGCGACGAGAAGGGCCAGCTGATGGGCGTCGTCCACCGCGACGTCTCGCCGCCGAACATCATGGTGATCAGCGACGGCACCGTGAAGCTGCTCGACTTCGGCATCGCCAAGGCGCGCGGCGCGAACTCGCGCACGCGCACCGGCACGGTGAAGGGCAAGAACGCGTACATGTCTCCCGAGCAGATCCTCGGCAAGCCGCTCGATCGGCGGAGCGACGTGTTCGCGCTCGCGATCGTCATGTACGAGATGCTGGCGATCCGCCGGCTGTTCCACCGCGACTCCGACTTCCTCACGTTCAAGGCGATCACCGAGGAGCCGATCCCGGACATCCGCGAGCGCCGGCCCGATCTGCCGCCGGGGATGCGCGCCGCCCTCCTGCAGGCGATGGCGCGCGATCCGAACGGCCGGTTCGACACCGCGCTCGCGTTCGCCAACGCGCTCCGCAACTCGGTCGCGACGCTCGGCGGGCCCGCGTCGCCGAGCGATCTCGCGCGGCTCCTGTTCACCGACTTCGGCGACGAGATGTCGTCGCGCGACGAGATCCTCAAGGCCGCCGACGACGCGCCGGCCCCCGTGCCGAAGACGCCGCCGCCGATCCCGCAGCGCGCGCTCCGGCCCACGCCGCCCCCGCCGCTGCCGATCCCCGAGCGCAGTGGCGAGCTCGCTGGCGGCGAGCAGCCCGGGCGCGAGCGCACGAAGAGCCAGCTGTTCCCGGCCATCCCGGCGGTGATCGTGCAGCAAGGCTCGGCCCCGGTCACGCTGCCTCCCCCCGTGCCGACCGGCGTGCTCGATCTGTCCGCCAGCGTGCCCGCCGACACGTGGATGATGAACCCCGACACCGATCTGCTCGGGGCGCACCGGCGCAAGACGTTGCGCGCGCTGCTCTTCACGGTCGCGGGCATCGTCCTGATCGGCGCCGCGCTGTTCGCGCTGTCCCAGTTCTACGACCCGCAGAGCCGGGGCGGCAGCGCGCCGCGGCCGGTGCGCGACGCGGCGATCCCCGACGCGCCGCCCGTCGACGCGCCGCCCATCGACGCGATCGATAAAGACCACATCACGGCGATCTCGCGCTTTGGCTTCTTCAGCATCGCCGCCACCGCCCGGACGTCGATCTACGTCAATGACAAGCTCTACGGCGAGACGCCGCTCACGCGCCTGCCGCTCACGCCCGGCGTGTACAAGGTCAAGGCCGTCGGGCCGCGCGGCAAGACGAAGCTCCTCAAGATCACGATCTACGGCGGCAAGGACACCGACGAGGGAACGATTACTTGGTGATCGCTGATCTACTTCGGCGCAGCGCTACGCGCTGCGCTGAGCGCTGAGCTCACGACAGCGGCGCCGGCCGGATGCTCGTGATGTGCAGGCTCGACTCGGCGCTCGTCACGATCTGCACGCGATCGCCCGCCTGAAAGCGCGGCACGAGCTCCGCTGGCCCCTGAAAGTGGACGTCGGCGAGGTTGGCCACGTTGATCTCCTCGCCCGCCTCGTCGGTGGCGCGCTCGATGTCGAGCTGGACCTTCGCCACCTGCCGCGGCGCCACGTTCTGGAACTTCGGCGCCAACATGTGCAGCTCGATGCTGCGGATGGTCCCGACCACCCGCATCCCGTCGTCGCTGCCCATGCGGAGCATCGTACACCCGGTGGGGGCATGCCCTCCGGCACGCCAGGTGGCAACTGTGGCTCAGGGCACGTGCGGCTTGTCCGGGCGGACGGCGATCCCGCCGACCTCGATGCCGTGCATAGCACGTGCCGCGAAGATGCAGTCGACGCTGCCCCGGTTGATGAGGGCGTGCGCGGAGCCTTCCTTCTGGAAGTACTCCTCGCCCGTCTCGATCGTGCGCCCGTTCGTGCCGTCGAAGACCGCGCCCTCGAGGACGAGGCACGCCTCGTCGCCGAGGTGCTTGTGGAACGGGAAGACCGCGCCGGGCGCGAGCCGCACGAAGCCGCAGTCCGCCGCCGCGTACGCGGGGCCGCCATCGAAGTGGACCAGCGCGATGCCGGGCGCCCGCGGCTCCCACGAGGCCGCGCGCTCGATGAGGCCCAGGATCTCGCGTGCCCGATCGACCGTGACGTCGTAGAGGGCGCCGAGCTGCTGCGCGAACCGCTCGAACACCCCGCCACCGATGGAGGACAGGAGGCGCGCCTTCACGTCCGGCGATGGATCGATCGGCGCGGCCAGGTGGTGGGTGGTGTCTTGGTACGCGATCAGCTCGGTGGCGAGGCCGGGATCGTTTGCGACCGCTTGCTCGACTGCCTGCAGCTCGTCGGGCTCGAGGATCCCGAGCGCGTAGAGCGGCAAGAGCTCGCGGATGTCATCAACCGTCGTCATGATGACTTCTCCGAATGTTCCGGTGGTAAGCGCCGCGACAGGCCATTTCGAAGCCGGTCGAGGCCAGCGGCGATCCGCGACTTCACGGTGCCGACGGGGATGGAGACGCGCGCGGCGATCTCGGTACAGGAAAGGCCCTCGAAATAGGCCAGCTCAAGGACACGGCGCTGGTCGGCTCCGAGCTCCGCGAGCGCCGCGCGGACCCGGGCATGATCCGGACTCTTGCGCTCGGAGTCGTCGACGACCAGGTCGAGCCCCGCGTCGCCCGCATTGCGGGAGACGCGCGCCGATTTCTGAAGGTCGAGGGCTCGAGAGCGCATTCGGATTGCCAACCAGGTACGAACACGGCCGCGCTTCGGATCGAAGTCTTTTGCGCTGCGCCAGGCCTCCAGGAACACGTCGTGTAACAGGTCCTCCGCCTCCCGGCGGTCCCGGACGATGCGCAGGGCCAGGCCCAGGAGGAGCGCCGAGTGGCGGTCGTACAGGGAGGCGAGCGCCCGCCGGTCGCCCCGGGCGATCGAGGCGACCAGGTCGGCGTCGATCGCAGCTTCGTTCGCGGCTTCGTTCGCGGCGTCGTCGGTGGCGGCGTCGCTGGTAGACATGTGGGACCGACGGTAGCACGCCTTCCCGCCGCCCCCGGCGCCCTCGAACGGCCCTGCGACGTGGGCGCTCACCCGGTGATGCCCCAACGGGAGCGGCCACGCAGTTGCCCCGGGGGCCCCCTCGGGGTAATCACGCGCCGGTGTTCGAGAATCTCCGCGAGGCCATGCGCGCCGAAGCGACCGAGCGGACCTGGTCGCAGGGCGTCCAGCTCGCGCGAGACCAGCGCGTCCTCGGCCGGAGCCGAACCGAGTCCGAGCTCGTGCTCGAGGTCCGGGTGCCCGGCCGGCCGACCCCGTTCGAGGTCGTCCTGAACCCGGCCCACGGCGAGTGGGAGTGCGACTGCCCCAGCCGGGAGGCCGTCTGCTCCCACGCCGTGGCGGCCGTCATCGCCGCGGACCAGACCGGGGGCGAGCTGCCAAAACCGGCTTCAGCCGGTGCGCCGATCCGCTACCTCCTGACCCCGGCGACCGGCGGGATCACGGTCGAGCGGGTGCTCGTCCGGGGCGACCGCACCGAGCCGCTCGCCGGCTCGCTCATGTCCCTGATCGGCCGCGGCAAGGGCGGCGGGATCGCGAGCATCGAGGCCGACCTGCTCGCCGACCAGATCCTGACGGTGCGCGCCGGGCCCGTCACCGGCGAGCGCCTCGATCGGCTGCTCGCCGTCCTGGCCGACGCGCGCGACGTGCGCTGGCAGGGCCAGCCGATCACGGCGAGCGCCGAGCCGGTGCTGCCGCGCGCCATCGTCGAGGACACGCCCGACGGCGTGCGCGTGCGGATCGAGCGCGATCCGCTCGTGCGCGACGTGGCGGCCGTCGGCGTCGTGCGCACCAACGACAACGTGCTGCGGCCGATCGGCGCCGTCGATCTGTCGGGGCCGCGGCTCGACAAGCTGCCGCAGACGTTCGACGTGCCGCGGGGCGCGTTCAGCGAGCTGCTCGGCAAGACCTTGCCCGCGCTCGCGCAGCGGATCGAGGTCATCGTGCGCGCGCGCTCGCTGCCGAAGATCGGCACGCGCGAGGAGCCGCGCATGACGTTCGACGTCGAGCAGGACGGCGATCGGCTGCTCGTCTTTCCGACGCTCGTCTACGGCGATCCGCCGCGCGCGCGCGTCGACGGCGGCCGCCTCGTGCACCAGGGCGGCGCGCTGCCCCTGCGCGACGAGGACGCCGAGCGCCGGCTCACGCACCGCCTGCGCGACGAGCTGAACCTCGTGCCCGGCCGCCGCGTCGAGCTCACCGGCCGCGACGCGTTCGCGATGCAGAACAAGCTCGCCGCGTGGCTGCGTACCGACGCGCGCGCCGCCAACGCCGCGAAGGCCGTCACGCTCGAGGCCCGGCTCGCCATCGACGGCGCCAAGCTCGAGGTCGAGCTCGGCGGCGGCGGCCGCACCGCCTCCGTCGCGGCCGCCCTGCGCGCGTGGCAGGCCGGCGTCGACCTCGTGCCGCTCGAGGGCGGCGGCTGGGGGCGCGTGCCCATGGCGTGGTTCGATCAGCACGGCGACCGCGTCGCGGACCTGCTCGCCGCGCGCGGCGACGATCACCGCGTGCCCATGTACGCGCTCCCCGATCTGGCGCGGCTGTGCGCCGAGCTCGACGAGCCACCGCCGCCCGAGCTCGATCGGCTGAAGCCCTTGCTCGCCGGCTTCGAGGGCATCCCGCACACCGACCCCGCTCCCGGCTTCATCGGGGAGCTGCGCGGCTACCAGCAGCACGGCGTGGACTGGCTCGCGTTCTGCCGCGGCGCCGGCCTCGGCTGCGTGCTCGCCGACGACATGGGCCTCGGCAAGACGATCCAGGCGCTCGCGCTGCTCCGCCCGAGAGGGAGCGCCAAGGGCAGCGGCAAGGAGGCCAGCACCAGCAAGGAGCGCACGCTCGTCGTCTCGCCGACGAGCGTCCTCTTCAACTGGCTCGCCGAGCTGCGGCGGTTCCGGCCGGATCTGACCGTCTCGACGTACCACGGCTCGCGGCGCGCCCTCGATCCGACCGCCGACGTCGTCCTGACGACGTACCCGCTTCTGCGCAACGACACCGACGAGCTCGCCGCCGAGGCGTGGGACACCGTGATCCTCGACGAGTCGCAGACGATCAAGAACCCCGACAGCCAGGTCGCGCGCGCCGCGTACCGGCTGCGCGCGCGGTGGCGGATCACGCTGTCCGGCACGCCGATCGAGAACCGGCTCGACGAGCTGTGGAGCCAGCTCCACTTCACGAACCCCGGCCTGCTCGGCGGGCGCGCCGACTTCGCCGAGCGCTGGGCGCAGCCGATCTCCGCTGGCGACGCGGGCGCGGCCGCGCGGCTGCGCGAGCGGATCCGGCCGTTCGTGCTGCGCCGGATGAAGGCCGAGGTGGCGCGCGAGCTGCCGCCGCGCACCGACGCGATCATGTACGTCGAGCTCGACGAGGCCGAGCGCGTGACGTACGACGCGATCCGCGCCGCCACGCAGCGCGAGATCGTCTCGCTCCTCGAGGCCGGCGGCGGGATCATGGCCGCCCTCGAGGCGCTCCTGCGCCTGCGCCAGGCCGCGTGCCACACGGCGCTCCTGCCGGGCGGCGTCCGCGGCGGCCCGGCGCCCGCCAGCTCGTCGAAGCTCGAGCGGCTGCTCGAGGCGCTCGGCGACGCCGTCGCCGACGACCACCGCGCGCTCGTGTTCTCGCAGTGGACGTCGCTGCTCGATCTGATCGAGCCGCACCTGCGCGCGGCCGAGATCCCGTTTTTGCGGCTCGACGGCTCCACGACGGACCGCGGCGCGGTGGTCGGGGCGTTCCAGGCGCCCGGCGGGCCGCCCGTGATGCTGCTCTCGCTCAAGGCCGGCGGCACCGGCCTGAACCTGACGGCCGCCGATCACGTGTTCCTCGTGGACCCGTGGTGGAACCCGGCCGTCGAGGATCAGGCGGCCGACCGCGCGCACCGGATCGGGCAGGACAAGCCGGTGATGGTCTACCGCGTGGTCGCGCGCGACACCGTCGAGGAGCGCATCCTCGAGCTGCAGGCGCGCAAGCGCCAGCTCGTCGATGCGGCGCTCGCCGACGCCGGCGGGGCCGCCGCGATCACGCGCGAGGATCTGCTGGCGCTGCTGGCGTAGTGCGGCGGCACGCCGCGCGTCTGGACGCGTCAGCGAGTCATGTCAGCGGCGCGTATTAAACCAGCGGCGCGAGGCGCAGGATCTGGCCGTGCACGTCGCCCGTGTCCGGATCGATCGCCGGATCGATGAACAGCCGCGTCACCGCGCTGTCGCGCAGCCCCGCCAGCATCTGGTCGCTGATCATCGCGCCCGCGTCCATGCCGATCGCGAACAGCTCGCCGCCCGTGCCCATCGCCTGCGCGAACGCCTCGGCGCCCTGCCCTGACGAGAACAGGAAGCCGTACGGCCGACGGCACCACATGTCCGTCCCGTTCGAGGTCAAATACCAGATGCGCGGCGGCAGGAGCTCGACGAGCTTGGCGAGTTGCACGTCCTCGGTCATGTAGCCTCGGTAGCCTCGGTAGCCTCGGAGAGCCCCGAGGAGCCCGGGGGCCTCGAACGTGCCACAACCCCGCTGCCGGGGGCAGGCCGATCGGCGACCGATCACCAACCGCGCTGCCTATTGCCTCCCCATTGCCTCCCCGTTGCCTCCCATTGCCTCCCGGTCGCCTCCCCGGTCGCCTCCCGGGGCAACCCCCCGGCAGCGCGCCGGGTCCGTGCTAGCGTGCGCGCCATGAAGCGGTTCGCGATCGCCTTGCTCGTCGCCGCCGCCGCCTCCGCCTCGGTCTGCGCCTGCGGCCCCGGCTCAAAGGGCGGCCCGACGATCAACAACAAGATCGGCGGTGGCGGCGACGACCTCCCGCCGCCGATGTCACCGGTCGTCTCGCGCGACATCCTCGAGCGCGAGCCCGTCGCCAACACCGCGCAGGTGAAGCACATCCTGATCAGCTGGAAGGACCTCGCCGACACCTACCAGGGCCGGATGGATCAGCGCGCCGCCAAGCGCGACAAGGCCGCCGCCGAGGCCGAGGTGAAGTCGATCGTCGAACAGCTCCGCGGCGGCGCCGACTTCGACACCCTGATGAAGGCGCACTCCGAGGATCCCGGCAGCGCCTCGACGGCGCGCGCGTACGCGGTGAGCCCCGACGCGCAGCTCGTCATCGAGTTCCGGCAGATCTCCTTGCGCCTCAAGGTGAGCGAGTTCGGCGTCTGTCAGAGCGATTTCGGCTTTCACATCGTGAAGCGCATCGAGTAGTGTGACGCGCGCACGGCGCCTGCTGACCGGGTGTCGTGAGGTGACAGGAATTGGTCGAGGGTGCGGCGTTCTGGAGGGGGCAGATGGTGAAAGTTGGACAGATCGCGGACGCAAGTAGCGAGACCGCGCCGCGCATGCGCCTTGCACACGCCGAGGGCGTGAAGGCTGTCATTCTCGCCGCGGGCTGCGCGAGCCGGCTGCGGCCCCACTCGGACGACACGCCGAAGACGCTCATGCCCGTGGGCGGCGTTCCGATCCTGCGCCGGACGATCACCAGCCTCATGCGGGCCGGCTTCGATCAGTTCGTGATCGGCACCGGCTACCTCGAGCACATGGTCCGCGACGCGGTGGCGAGCTGGTTCCCCCGCCTCGATGTCACGTTCGTGACGAACCCCGACTTCCGCACGACGAACAACGCCGCCTCGCTCCTCTACGCGCGCGAGCACGTCGAGCGGAGCGGCTTCATCCTGCTCGACGGCGACGTCGTGTTCGACCAGCTCGTCATCGACGAGCTCGTCGAGCGCGGCCCCGACTGCCTCGCGGTGCGCTCCGTCGGCGAGCTCGGCCTCGAGGAGGTCAAGGTCACCGCCGACATCCACGACCGCGTGCTCGCGATCGGCAAGCACGTGCCGGTGCGCTCGGCGATGGGCGAGTCGGTCGGCATCGAGCTGTTCTCCGCCGCCACGGCGCGCAAGCTGTTCGCCGTGCTCCACGCGCGCGTCCGCGAGCAGGGCCTCGTCAACGAGTACTACGAGGCCGCGTTCCAGCAGCTGCTCGACGAGGGCACGACGCTCTACGGCGTCGACATCGGCTCGATGTACGCGTCCGAGATCGACACGATCGATGATCTGCGCGAGGCCAACGCGCAGCTCGCCCGGCGCCCCGCGTTCGACGTCCGCGTCGACGGGATGCGCCTGGCCGTCTGACCGCCAGCCCCGCGGGCCCCGCCGCCGCGCGCCGGCTCGCTCGACGCCGCCCCCAACTTGAATTCGCCGATATCCGCTCGACGCGCTGAGCGCCGCCTCTAAAGCCGCGCTCGGCGCAGCCTCCACGCCGAGAGTCGCGCTCGGCGCAGCCTCCAACTTAAATTCGCCGAGAGTCGCGCTCCGCGTCGCCCGAGAGACGCGCATCGTCCAACACGCCGCGGCTTAGCGCGCTGAACCGCCGACGCAAGTCGGCGAATCGACTTAATCGCCCTCAGATGGTACTTGCCACGGCGGCATGAGGTGGCGCCACAGCGGTATGGGGCGGCGCCGCAGCGCCGATGTTGGGCGCCGCAGCGCCGACGTTGGTGGTCGCGGCGGCATGGGGTGGTGGTCGTGGCGCCAACCGCGGCGGTCACGGCGACATGAGATGGCGTTCACGGCGCCAACGTTGACGTTCGTGACGCCAACCGTGGCAATCACGGCGCCAACGTTGGCGATCGCAGCGCCAACCGGCTTTGCCCCTAAATAGGTAGTTGCCCCATAACCTGACGGCTCCTCCCTAAAAAGCTGTTTGGCCGAACGGTTCGTGGTTCCCCGACGACAATTTAGAGGCAAAACAACCGCCAACCGTAGCGTTCACGGCGGGCTGTGCCTCCAAAATCCGTCTGATCGGCTAATTTAGAGGCAGCGAACCGAATTTAGAGGCAGCTCCAGTAGCCCTCGAACTTGCCGATGATCCGCGCAGGCGCCCACAGCTGGCCGACCTTGTACCTTGCCAGCTCGGCGCACAGCTCCAACTCGGCGTGCTCGTGCGGGATGACAACGACGGTCATCGGCGTGACCATGGACTAGAACTCCTCCAGCGCGACGCCCGTAGTGGGCCGCGACTTCTTGCGCAGCGTGCTTGGTTACCCACCCGAGGTCGTAGCGATCGTCAGGTTGGCGCCAAGTGGGCACGAGTAGTGTGGCTCCCCGCGTCCGTTCGTGTGCGGGACGCCGCGCTCCTTGAGCCACATCTCGTAGGGCTCGCGTGCAGTCACGACCACGGACCTAAGGCCATGCCGCCGGTCGAGTCCCCGTGCTTGAACGACACGGTCACCGGGCCCGTGATCGCGGGAAGAGGCTTGAGCTCGTGATGCATGCACTCTGTCGCTACGTGGCGGAGGAAAGCTATCGTGATGATCCGTTCGTGAACGACGCCGACAGCGCGATCCACACCGTACGAGAAGATGCTCAAGAAGTACGGCGAGCGCATCCACGCAATCATGAACCCGCGGCGACGCGTATATAAGCGCAAATCCAGGGAAAACTGCCCGACGACAGGGTTCTGCGGTACCATCCGCGTTGGGTTTCGTCGTGACCAACGGAAAACGGGAACAGAGACAGGGCTTTACAGTCGACACGCACCTGTTTCGGGAGCTCGGAGAGCTTCTGGTCGGGCGTGACTCGACCGCGTTGGTGGAACTCATCAAGAATTCCTACGACGCTGACGCGACCGAGGTCACCGTCCACGCGACTGCGCTTGCGGACCCGGAACGCGCCACGATTCTGATCACCGACAACGGGCTCGGCATGACGGCCGCGCTGTTTCATATCGGGTTCCTTCGGATCGCATCGCGCACCAAAGAGGAGGGCGACCGCCGTTCGGCTCGCTACAAGCGGCGGTTCACTGGCGCAAAAGGCATTGGTCGTCTCGCGGCGCACAAGCTCGCAAAGCACCTGCACGTGATCTCCGTGGCTAGCGATGCGCACACGCACAAACCCACTGGCGCAGTAACCGCCACGATTGATTGGGTGAAAGTCGAGTCAGCTGCGACGCTCGATGTGATCCCGCCCGACGCGGTCGTGGTCACTCCAAAGGATGTCAGCTTGGAGAGCAAGGCCGGTACAACGATCACTTTGAGCCGACTGAGGCGCCCATGGTCTGCTCGAGATATCTTGCTGTTTGTTACAGAGGCTCGCGCAACACGGCCGCCTTCGCTCCTAAAGGAGCCGATTCCTAAATCGATCGTTAAGGAGCCGCTGCTCTTTGGGCGGCCGACCGTCGAGTCTCCTCATGCTCAGACACAGGAACGCGATCCCGGTTGGGAACTCGACCTGACCGGCGAATTCGACGTCGGTGAAGACTATTGGCAGATTCTTGCGAGCGAAACGTCGTGGGTACTCGAAATCGACGTAACCCCCGATGTTGCGCGGTACAAGATCACGCCCACAGCCAGGACACTCCAGAAGAACGCCGACGCTGAGCCGTTCGAGGCTTCGATCCCAATTCCTCGCAACGCTCAGCAACCAGGCGAAGCGTCGGTGCCCGAAAACCGAGGCGGCAACATCGAGGACAATGCGCCGACGGACGCAGATGCTGGTCCTGTCGAAGAGCCCCTGCCACCGGTACCCCTCTCGTTTCAGGCGCGAATCCTCATTCGAGAGGGTCCAGTAAGCGCAGGACGCATCAAGCTCGTCCGCGAGTGGATTCAAGAAACACACGGAATCCGCGTGTACATGGAGGGCTTCCGCGTATTGCCGTACGGCGAGGCTGGTGACGATTGGCTTGGGATTGACCGCGCATACGCAGAGCGTTCGCGCGCAACTGACAAACTCTCGGCCGCCCTGTTCCCGGAAGCCGAACCGGACAAAGATCTCGGCCTCGTCTTGATTCCGAATCGCCAGTACCTGGGGGGAGTCTTTCTTACGAGCGAGGGTGCTAGTTCACTACGGATGCTCGTTAACCGAGAAGGATTTGTTCCCGATCCTGCGTTTCGCAAGCTGCAGGCGTTGGTTAACGCCGGCATCGGACTAGCCACGCGCGTTCGCGCGGCGGCAAGTGCTGAAGAACGTGCAGCGCGACGCAAAAAGCGAGCTGGAAAAGAATCGCCGGTTTCGAAGCCCTCCACACAGCGCATTGTCGAGGCTGTCGAGGAAGCCACCGACATCATTGGACAGGCACGTGCAGCCCTCGTTGCAGGCAAGCATTCGGACGCAAGAACAGCCGTAGACAAACTTGACGAACTCTTTGCTGAGGCATCCGACGTATCCAAGGAAATTGCAGACGAGCAAGCGATGGTTCGCGTGCTCGCCTCTCTTGGCGCGCAGACAGCCGGCTTTGTGCACGAGATCAATGGTCTGCTCGGGCTGGCTCAAGCGCTCGAGAAAGCGATCAACTCAGTGCGCGATGATCTGAATCCGTCAGAATCGAAGAGGTTCGGTGGCCGCCTTGGCCGTGTGTCGTCGCAGCTCGGTGAGCTCAAGCTCGCGCTCGAACGTCAGGCGTCCTATCTCACTGAGATCGTCACACCAGATAAGCGCCGTCGGCGCAGTCCTCAAGAACTTCGAAAGCGGTTCGAGGCTGCGCAGAAGCTTATCCAGCAGCATGCAGACCTGAACGACATCGAGGTGCGCAACAACTTGCCGGAGGGGCTGCGTACGCCGCGCCCAATGTTTGGCGCGGAGCTAGTGGCGGTGTTCACGAATCTGCTCACGAACGCTGTAAAGGCGGTGGGTAAGCATGGCGTTATTCGCGCGAGCGGCCGGGACCTCAAGGAGGGCGGCGTTAGGTTTGTTCTCGAGAACACCGGCAAGCGCGTGGCGCTTGAGACCGCTGAGAAGTGGTTCCGGCCGTTCACGTCTACGACGCAAGAGGCCGATCCGGTCCTGGGACTTGGAATGGGCCTGGGACTTCCGATTACGCGACGCATATTGGATGATTACGGCGCGACAGTCCACTTCGTTGAGCCCACGAAAGACTTCGCAACGGCAGTCGAAATCGTTTTCGAGGTTGAAGGATGACCAACGATTCAAAATCAATCGTACTCGTGATAGACGATGAACCGGGACTCGTTAACTTGCGTCCGGAGGTTGGTTTCACGCTCCGCGCACTCCACCCAAGTGAGCTGACCGCAGATCTGCTAGCGGAAGCCGATCTCGTGCTCATCGACCATGCACTGAAGAATTGGACATTTGAAGTCGAACCGCCCTATGCGTGTCTGCCTGATGATGGCGTAGCTTTAGCAGGCATCGTACGTGCACATCTCCGGAGCATGCACGATGCCTCTCCTGCCGCTGTCGCTTTGTACTCGGGTGCCCTGAAAGACCTGACGCTGGAAGCGGAGCCTCAAGAACATCTGGTCGCGATGGCGTTCGGTCTCGAGTGGGCATTCGCGAAAACGCAGAGGCCTGAGTTCCCAGAGCTCAGCATTCAGGTAAAGGTACTGGTCGACGCGGTCAGCGCGCTTCCGCGCAAGTGGGATGACGATGATCCGGACAAACTCGCCAACCAAGTCAAACAGCTGCTTGGAATCGACGGTGTTCCGTTCGCTGGCGGTGCTTTCGCCGAAGTGGAGCGCTGCCGTCCGCCGATGCATCACTTATCGGAGTGGACATCGGGCTTAGCGATGTTGCGCTGGCTGCTCCACCGCGTGCTTCCGTATCCATGTTTCCTTCTCAATCACTCGCAGCTCGCGCTGCGCCTACGTGTTGACGAGGGCTGGCTATCTGAGCATCTTAAACCGGGTACGAGCCTTTTTAAAGCGCTCGATCAAGCGCGCTACTCAGGCGCGCTTGCCGGATTCATTGGAGAACGATGGTGGTGGACCGGGTGCGGCTTCTTGATCCGTGAGGCTGTAGGAGCGCCGCTATCGTCGCTCAACCAGATTCATGACTGGCTACGTGCTACTTCGGGCGTGGACACAAAGCGCCTAGAGGTTGAGCAACCGGTTCTCACGTTCGATGCCGATGGTTATTTTACCGGCGTGCGAGGGTTGAAGGAGTGTGTCCGCATCCAACCAGACAATTGGCCGTCCTATGCCGAAGAGCCGTGGTGCGTTCGTGAGCAAGCGAGGGCAGACCCAGCTCTCAAGCGTCTTGTCGTAACCGCGGACCTTGACCTCGTCGAAGGGATGGGTTCGTGAGCGTCATCTTCGAATACGCTGCGTTCGAGAAGGAAATGCGAGCGTTTGCGCTGTCGGCGCGTGCCACGGGCTCGCGACCTGCAGGACTAGAGGACACCGAGGGCGTGGAGCAAGCAATTCGAAATCTCAATGCTATTGCGACTTCGAATTACACTGGGCTCAGCTCGTGGACTGACTCGGACTGGGCGCCGATTCGGACCGCAGTTAGTCACGGTGCCTTTATGCCTGACTCTTATGGTGGCAGGCATGTCTTCGCGCGTGTGACGTTCCTTTGGGGGATCTGCAACTACGGAAGGCAGCGCCAAGGGAAATTCCGCCTGTTCCAGTTGGTGGGGAATTGCTCCGTCCGCATCTACATTCACCCGGAAGACGCGCCGAACAAGGTCATGGCAATGTGGCGATTCGAAGTCGGCGCACATGACGCCCCAGGTTGCCACTTTCATGCGCAGATACTCGGTGACGACAATATTAGCGACGAACTATTTCCGCACGCGCTCGATGTTCCTCGGCTGCCAAGCTTCTTGATCACCCCGACCGATGCAGTCGAGTTTGTACTCGGCGAACTCTTTCAGGATGACTGGCGGAATCGTGGTACCGACGGGTCGGCTGAAGTCCAAAACTGGAAGTCCCATCAGCAGCGGCGCCTCACGAGGATCCTTGAATTTCAACGAGACGCGATCGCGAACGCCGTTGGCTCGCCTTGGATCGCGCTCAAAAATTGCAAGCCAAAACCTAACCTCGTTTTTGATCCCCGCGAATAATGACTCCAGATCAGTCTTGCCTCGTCTACACACCAGAAGCACTTGCGGACGCGCTCGTCGCTGCATTGCGCCCGAAGAGGAAGGCCGACGAGTCGCGTTGGCTGGAGCCGTGCGTTGGCCAAGGTGCGCTACTTTCTGCTCTCGCGCGCAGCGGCATTCCTAGCCAGCAGATTACGGGTGTTGACCTTGCGGGTACGCCCGAGCCAACCGACACGCTTGCGTGCGTGCGACGTGGAGTCGACTTTCTCGCGTGGTCGAAACGGACCGCACTGCGGTTTGATCGAGTTGTTGCAAACCCGCCCTATCTCGGAATTCGCGAATTGGCAGGAAGCCTGCTTAAGAACGCGCTGACGACGACGGTTCCCATCGATGGCACTCTAGTTCCGCATCGAGCTAACTGCTGGTATGCGTTTCTTTGCGCAAGCATCAGCTTGCTTCGTGAAGGAGGCCACCTCGCTTTCATTCTGCCGGCTGCGTGGGAGTACGCTGACTATGCGGCGCCGATGCGCGAAGGTATTGCGAGCCTCTTCCGTACGGTAAAGACGTATCGAAGCGTGCACCCTTTGTTCAGCGGTGTACAAGAAGGCTCCGTCGTGCTCGTCGCGGAGGGCTACGGCGCGAAGGAGCATGGCCCGATTCAGCGAGCTGAATACAAACGCGCTGATTTCATGTTGCGAGCAATCAAGACCGGTGCGAGCCGCCGCGCTGAACCCGTCATTTCTGCTCCGTCCTTCGTAACGAAGAAGGAGACGAAGCCCCTCTCCCAGATCGTGACAATACGAATCGGTGCGGTCACCGGAGACGGCAGCTACTTCCTGATGAATGAAGAACGCCGAAAGGAGCTTGGTCTTCCCACCGACGCATTCGTTCCAATCTTGTCTCGAGCGTGTCATCTCGAGGCTGCTGAGGTGACCCACGATCATTGGAAGCGTTTGCGCGATGCCGGCGATCGAGTGTGGTTATTTAGACCGCCAGAGCGTCTTCTCAAGGACCGCGCTGTGCGAAGCTATCTCAAGCTTCCGAAGGAAGACGGAGGCTGCGACCGCACCGCTCTTCAAGTGCGTCGTCGTGAGCCAACCTGGTTCCGGGTCAAGTTGCCGCAGCGACCTGACGGCTTTGTAACGGGCATGGGTCGATTTGGCCCGTGGATTGCGTTGAACCGTGATCCGGATTTGACTGCGACAAACACGCTGTACGCCATCCGTTTCAACGAGCGCCTTACGGTGGCTGAGCAGAGCGCTTGGGCGTTGATGCTATTCACCGAAAAGGTGCAGCAGCAGATGGAGCGTGTGCTCCGGCGCTATCCTGACGGTCTTGTGAAAGTCGAGCCTGGCGACTTCGGGCGTCTTGTCCTTCCGGTACCGAAGAAGAGCGTCGGCGCATTGGGCGTGTACAGGGAAGTGATCGAGTGCGTAGTCGCGAGCGATACCGCGAAGGCCATCAAGCTGGCCAATAGATTCGCGTAGCACCGCGTGATGGACTGGTGTAGCTCCGATCGAGCCTGCGAACGCCGCGCGACTGTGCCAGACCATCAGATCTGAGCCTCTACAAACGAGCCTGGCCACACGAGATCCCTGTATCGTTCTTGGAACCCAGGCTCAGATCTTTTGAGCTCAGCTCGAGAGCAGAAGGGCCTACGTCCGGTCGAGCTTGTCGGCGGCGGTCATGCCGCGGGATTCGACGTCGACGCGGCGGCCGAGCAGCGCCTCGATGGCGGGGACGATCGCGGGGACGGCGCGAGGACGCGGGGTGGCGGCGCGTGCGATGGCGGTGCGGTGCGCCGGGTCGGCGGCGGACAGCGCACCTGCGACTCGCTCGCCGTCGCCGCGGGCGTCCCACGCGTCGACGACGGCAGGCGCGCCGAGCGCGTCGACGCGATCGACGCAGGTGAGCGCGAGGCGATCGATGGGGCCGGCGAAGGCGAGCGCGTAGCGGGCGAGGACGCCGTCGAACCAGCCGACGCGGAACGGGCCGGCCGGCCCCTCGGGGTTGTGCGGCTCGGGCAGGCGCGCCGTCAGCGCGGCGTCGTGCGACGGCAGCGGGCCGGCGCCGTGCCGCGTGTGAACCGCGCGCAGGACGCCCCAGACGGTCAGCGGGCCGGCGAGGCCCATCGCGCGGGCGGCCTCCTCGGCGGCGCGGCGCGTGATCCGCGATGGCGTCACGTGCGGGAAGAAGCCGTGATCGCGATCGAGCAGCGCGCCCTGGGCCCCCTCGAGGATCACGGCGTCCGCGCGCGGGACCTCCAGCGTCACGACGGCGCGGCCGGCGCCGACCACGGCGCGCGCCGAGTCGACGAACGCGGCGCGCAGATCGGGCCGATCGACGTGCGCCGCCAGCGCGCGCGCCGGCTCGGGCGCGCCGGGGCCGGCCAGATCGCGCAGCGCCGCCCGCGCCGCCTCGCGCACCGCGAGCGCGCGATCGACGAAGCCCGGGCCGGCCAGATCGCCGGCTGTCACGCGGACCGCGCCGTGACGCGCCTCGGCGATGCCGCGCCCCGTCGAGCCGTGCTGGCCGGCGCCGCGCAGCACCTCGCGCACGCGGCCCACGATCGCGTGCCACGGCGTGACCAGCACCGCGCGCGGATCGATCGTCACGCGCGCCAGCGCGTCGGGGACGCCGACCTGCGCGATCGCGTCGGCCTCGGCCAGGAGCGCGTACGGATCCACGATCATCTCGGGCCCGAGGTGCGTGCGCGCGCCGTCCACGAACGACGCGCTGCCCAGCTGCGCGAAGCAGTGCACGCGCCCCTCGGCCGTGACGACGTGGTGCATCGCCTGCGGGCCGCCGTTCCAGCGCACGACCACCACGGCGCCGCCGCGCCGCCGCGCGAGCCAGTCGACGATCGTGCCCTTGCCCTCGTCGCCGAAGCCCAATCCGAGGACGACGTCGATCACAGGAGCGGCGCCGCTACGCGCCCTGCCCCGCCCCGCACGCGCCGCAGAAGCGAGCCTCCGGCTTGAGCCCCGCCCCGCACGACTTGCACGACCGGGCCGCCGCCTCGGCGCCAGCGCCGCCGCCGGCCGTACTGGCGACGGTGACCACCGGGCCGGCGCCGGCGCCGGCCACCACGGGCGCCGCCTCGGCCCGCGAGCGCGCCACCTCGGCCATCGCGCCGATCGCCTTGTCGAAGAGCGCCGCGTCGCGCCCGTGCTGCCGCTCGAGCACCCCGCGCAGCTCCTCGGCGTGCCGGCGCTCCGTCTCGGCGCTCGCCCGCTGCGCGACCGCGCTCGCCCACGCCGCGCCGCCGCCCTCGCCCTTCGCCAGCTCGGCCGCCTGCATCGCGATCATCTCCTCGGGCGAGAGCCCGCGCAGCATCTCGCGCTTCGCGATCTCGTGCGCCTGCTCGGCCGCCGCCGCCTCGCGCTCGATCGCCGCCATCCCGCGCAGCTTCTCGAGCTGCTGCGCCTCCGCGGCCGCCGCGAGCTCGAGCTCGAGCCGCCGCCGCCGCTCGGTCTCGGCGAAGTCCAGGTCCCGCCGCCCGCGCAGCTCCTCGAGCTCGGCCGCCACCGCGGCCCGCCGCTGCTCGATCGCGTGCGCCGCCTCGCGCTGCTGCCGCGCGTGCTCGACCGCGTCCGCGGCCGCGCGGGTCTGGCCCCGCCGCTCGGCCTCGGCCACATCGATCGCGGCGCCCCGGGCCGCCAGCGCGTCGCGGCGCTCGCGGTCCGTCACCTCGGCCTCGTCGCGCGCGAAGCGGTGATCGCGCGACAGCCGCTGCTCGCGCAGGATCCGCGCGAGCGTGAGCTGCTCGAGATCCAGCTCGGCGTCGCGCTGATCGAGCCACTTGAGCCCGAGCTTCACCTCCTCGTCGGCGCGCGCCAGATCGGCCCGCGCCGCGAGCAGCCACTGCCCCGTCTTTGACCGCACGTCGATCACCGCGAGCGCCACGAGCGAGAGCCCGAACGCCCCGAGCGCCTCGGCGGCCACCTCGCCCGCCGCGCGCTCGACCGCGTCGAGGCCGCCCGGCGTCGCCAGCTGCGCGAACGGCGTCTCGCGCAGCTGCGCCGCGGCCGCGCCGACCAGCGCCGGCGCGAGCCGCGCCGGATCGAAGCCCTCGTGCGGCCCCTGCACACGCACCACCAGGTCCAGCTCCACCTGCTGCCCGTCGGCCGTGAACAGCGGCGTCTCCGCCGTGAGCGGCTCGCCCGGATCCACCAGCGCCGGCTGCCGCTCGCCGCAGCGGTCGCAGAACCGCATCGTCACCGGCAGCTCGGTCCGACACTTCGTGCACGGGCGCACCGCCGGCGCCGGCCCCGTCCCCAGGTGCAGCGCCAGCGTCGCGACCGCCGTCATCGGCGCGAGCGTCGCGTCGGCGGTCAGGCCGTACCGCGGGCCGATCACCGCCGCCAGCGCGCGCCGGATCTCGGCCTCCGCGTCCGGATAGCTGATCTCGCCGCCGCCGGTCGCCGCCGCGCGCTCGAGGACGTCCTGCGCGATCCGCACCACCTCGGGCCGCAACAGATCGTAGAGCTGGCCCGTCGAGAACGACGGCCGATCGCCCTGCACGTTCGCGATGAACCTGCCCATCGCGTCGCGGTCGCCGCGCGGCAGCGAGACCGTCACCAGCACCTGCGACGCGACCGACTGCCCGTCGGCGCGCGGCCGCGTGCGCACCACGAACGGGATCGGGAACGGCCGCTGATCCACGAGGAAGAACGCGGTCCGGTCGCGCCCGAGGAAGAAGCTCGCGATCCGCTCGAACAGCCCGAGCGAGGTGCGCTCGCCCGGCGGCAGGATCCGATCGACCACGCCGTCGACCAGCACCGCGCCGACCGAGCCCACCGGCACGCGGACCGTGCGCGCGCCGAGGAAGCGCCGCGCGTCCTCCGGATCGACGCGCCGGATGATCTCGTCCGCGCCGCGCTCCCATTCGCCCTCGACGACCGCGCCCGGTGGCCCGCCCGGCGTCCAGCCCGCGTGCTCGAGCGAGCCGCCGCAGCGGGTGCAGAACCGTTGCCCCACGCCGTTCACCGCGTTGCACGAGGGGCACAGGATCTTCGGCGCGAGGCTCGCCCCGCAGGCCGCGCAGAAGCTCGATCCCGCGTCGTTGCGTGCCTGGCACTGCGCACACGTCGTCGTCTCGGCCATGAGGTCCCCCACGGTGAGGCTATCACCGTAGAGGCTTCGGCTTCCCTCCGGGCCGCCGGTTCGTGTACTCCTGATCCGGTGGCCGCGTGCGTCCAGTGCAATGAGCCGGTGCGGGACGGCGCCGCGTTCTGCGGAGCGTGCGGTTCGCCACAGCCCGCGGCCGTCGAGACGCCCGAGGCCGTGGCGCGCTACCGCGAGGTGCTCGCCCGCTTCCTCGCCGACGGCGCGCTCGACGCCGACGAGCACGCGCAGCTCGAGGCGCTGCGCGTCCGGCTCGGCGTCTCGCTCGCCACGCACGCCGCGCTGTTCGGCGCGCTCGAGCCCGACAGCCCCGCCCCGCCGACGATCCGGCTGTCGATCGACGTCGCCGCGCTGCGCCACCTCGCCGCCGGCGCGCGCGGCCTCGCCCGCTTCCGCGTCGAGAACGACGGCGCGCTCGCGCTCGAGACCGTGGCGCTCGCCGCCCGGCTCTCCGGCGACGCGCTCCCCGCCGCCGACTCGGCGACGCTGTTCCCCGGCCGCGCCACCGTCCTGGCGGTCCCCGTCACGCCGCCCGTCGCCGGCTTCCACGAGCTCACCGGCGAGCTGCGGCTCATCGATCTGATGGGCGAGAGCCGGCGCTACACGTTCGCCGAGATCCACGTCCGCGCCGCCGGCACCGGCCCGCAGACGCAGGTCGTCCACATCGATCAGTCTGCGGCGCGCGTCGTGGACAACTCGCGCTCGACGTTCGGCGCTGGCGAGACCGGCGGCCTCCTCGGCGAGGGCACCTGGCAGCCGATCCCGCTGGTCGCCGCGCGCGATCCGGCCGCGCGCCGCCAAGCCTCGACCAACGCGCGCCGCGCCGAATTCGCCATCGTGACCGACCGCGCCACGTACCAGGTGACGACGACGCTCGCGCAGGGCGACCTCGCCACCGTCTACGGCGGCCACGTGCGCGGCGCGCAGCCCGCCGTGCGGGTCGCGATCAAGATCGCCGATCAGACGAGCGACAACGATCTCATGCAGCACGAGGTGCGCGTGCTCGGCATGCTGCTCGCCGAGGGCGACCGCGCGCGCGGCGACGGCCCCGGGCGCGGCGACAGACCCACGCGCGGACCCGCCGTGCACCTCGCGCCGCCGCGCGACGAGTTCCGCACCGCCGACGGGCGGCTCGGCACCGTGTTCGATCACCTCGACGGCTTCGATCTGACGGCGGTGCGCGATCGCTGCCGCCGCCGCGGCGAGCCCGGGCTGCCGCCGCGCCACGTCGTCTGGGTCCTGCGCCGCGCGCTCGCCGTCCTGGGCCTCGCGCACAAGCACGGCGTCCTGCACGGCAACCTCGATCCGTCGCACGTCCTGGTTCGCCCGCACGATCACAACGTGTGGGTGATCGACTGGACCTCGGCCGTCGTGAACCCCGCGCGCACCGGCCAGGGCTTCAAGGCGCTCAACGAGATCTACAGCCCGCCCGAGGTGCGCACGCGCGGCAGACCGACGCCCGCGTCGGACCTGTACGCGCTCGGCAAGTGCGCGATCCACGCCGTCGGCGGCGATCCCGCGACCAAGGAGCTGCCGGAGATGGATCCGCGGCTCCAGCGGTTCCTCCGCTTCATGACCGTGGAGTCGCAGGGCGGGAGGCCGCAGGACGCCTGGGAGCTCTACCAGCAGGTGGATCGGCTGCGGACACAGATCTGGGGCGCGCACGAGTTCGTGCCGCTCGAGCTTTAGTCGCTAGCAGCAAAGGAGATCACGAATGGGTGGAGGCCGCTACAGCCTGGACATCGCCGAGGAGACCCGCACCCGAGCGGACTCTCCGTTCCACGCGCCGACGCCCCCCGCGCGCACCGAGGTGCACCCGGCGCTCAATCCGTTCGGCAAGCGCCGCGAGGTCAACAACGTGACGCCGATCGTCGTGGCGCTCGACGTGACGCGCTCGCGCGGCGACGACACCAAGCTCGTCTACGAGAAGCTGCCGCAGCTCATGGGCCAGATCGAGCTGAAGGGCTACATCGAGAACCCCGGCATCTCGTTCTGCGGCATCGGCGACGCGTTCAGCGATCGCGCGCCGCTGCAGGTCGGTCAGTTCGAGGGCGACAACCGGCTCGACGAGGTGCTCGAGCGGATCTGGATCGAGGAGGGCGGCGGCGGCACCGGCCAGGAGAGCTACGAGCTGGCCGCGTACTTCTACAGCCGCACCAACTGCGTCCGGCTCGCGCAGGGCATCGGCAAGAAGGGCTACTGCTTCTTCGTCGGCGACGAGGGCTTCTACCCCAAGCTCGACAAGGCCGCGGTGCGCCGGATCATCGGCGACGATCTCCCCGAGGACCTCGACGCGCGCGAGGCGTTCCGCGCGCTCGGCGAGAAGTTCCACATGTTCCTGGTCTTCCCGCAGAAGACGATGGCCGAGCGCAAGGACAACATCGACGCCGAGATCCGCGCCCGCGTCACCGCCGCCGGCGGCATGGTCGACGGCGTGGACATCCGCGCGTCGCTCCTCTGGAACAACCGCAACGACCTCGATCTCCACGTGGTCACGCCGGCAAGCGAGCACATCTACTACGGCAGCAAGCAGGGCACCTGCGGCGGCTGGCTCGACGTCGACATGAACGTGCGCGGCGAGACCACCAAGCCCGTCGAGAACGTGCGGTGGGCCAAGGGCAAGGCGCGGACCGGGCGGTACCGCGTCTACGTCCAGAACTACCGGTTCCACGAAGAGGATGCCAAGCCCACGCCGTACAAGGTCGAGCTCGAGGTCAACGGCGAGGTCCGCCACTTCGAGGGCGTCATCTCGCCGAGCAAACAGACCGGCGACGCCAGCAACGTCACGATCGCCGAGTTCGACTACGCGCCCGCGCCGGTTGCGGCGGCGGCCGGGGCTGCCGAGGCGCCCGATCCGTACAAGAGCTACAGCGACGACGTGATCCTCGCGCAGTGGGCGACCGTGATCCCGCGAGAGCACATCATCCGGATCGGCGATGCCAGCGCGATCATCGACGTCCTCCTCGGCGCGCTCGCGATCGCCGACGGCAAGGTCGATCTCGCCACGTACGCCAAGGACATGGCCGACGCGGGCGCGCCGCCGGCGCGGATCGCCGAGGTCGAGACCGCGCTCGCGAGCCTGCCCAGCGCCCGCCGCGTCGCGACCGCCACCGTCGAGGGCGACCTGCCCCCGCCCGCCGAGCCCGGCGGCGGCGGCAAGAAGCGCTCCGTCCGCCTCTGATCCGAGGAGGCACCGGTGCCGCTGGAGCTCGCGCTCGGCGCCGATTAGCACCAAAGCCGATCACGGCGCCGGCCGTCTGACCGTCAGCCGCGCGCGCTGCCGATGCCGGCGCGCGCGTAGGCCGCCGCCCGGTCCGCCGCGATCGCGTCGAGCGCCGCGGCGATGTCGGCTGCGTGCCGCGCGACCGTCGCGTGGTTCGCCGCCGCGATCCGCTCGACCGCGCCCGGGCGCGGCGGCTCGCCGCGGCCGCCGAGGAGCTGCGCCTGGCGCGCGCGATCCGCGGGCGGCGGCGGCGCCCGCACCGCGTCGAGCAGCGCGAGCGGCACCAGCTGCAGCAGCGGATCCGGCGACCGGCGCAGGAACGGCACCAGCCGCGCCGGCGTCGCCAGATCCAGCGCCGCGTCGGGGTGGAAGTCGGCGACGCCCGCGTGCGCGAGGCGCGCCGCGACCCGATCGCGGATCGCGCGCAGCTCCGCCGGCGCGACCGCCAGCTCCGGCGCGACGACCATTGCAACACGCGCTGCCGGGCGGGCGAGCAGCGCGCTGGCCGCTGCCACCCAGTCCGCTTCGGACGGCGCGCCCCACAGGACGTCGGCCGCGATCTCGCTCCCCAGCCGGGCCGCGCGCGCCCACGGGCATAGCTCGTAGCGCTCGACCACCTCGATCAGGTAGCGATCGAGGATCCGCAGCACTTCCGCCGATCTGCTCACCGCAACCCCGGCCCTGCGTTGCGTGTCATCTTGAGCAAGATGATCGCCAGACTCGCCGCCGTTGTCGCTGCCCTCGTGCCGTGCCTCGCGCCGGCCGCGCACGCCGGCACGCTCGCCGACGCGTTCGCCCGCGGGGACGACGCCGCCGTCTCCGCGCTCCGCGCGCAGGGCGCCGACGCCGCGGCCCGCTGCACGCTCGGCACGATCTACGCGCGGCGCGGCGAGCTGGCGCGCGCCGGCTTCTACCTCGAGGACTGCGCGAACGCCGAGCTCCCCGACGACGTCGGCCCGGCCATCCGCAAGGTCGCGCGAGAGACCCTGCGCAAGCTCGACGAGGGCGACCTCGCGATCATCCGCGTGATGTCGACGCCCGGCGGCATCGCCGCCGAGAGCAGCGCGCTGCCCGGCGAGCCGTTCACGACGCCCGCCACGCTGTGGGTCCGGCCCGGCACGTACGAGATCCGCGCGCAGGTGAACGGCGCCGTGTGGACTTACGCCGTCGTCGCCGAGGCGCGGAAGCGCATCCCGCTCGTGATCGAGGTCCCCGCCGCGAAGGCCCCGGCCGGACCGCAGAACCACGCCGTGAGCTTCGAGGATGAGGCCATCGGCGAGCAGGAGACCGCGCCGCCGCCCGACGTCAAGCACCCGACCCTCCTCCCGAAGAAGTACCGCGGCGGCGCCGCGGCGCTCCGCGGCGGCGCGGGCGCGGGCGCGGGCGCGGGCGGTGGCGAGACCGCGGGTGGCGGCGGCGAGACCGCGGGTGGCGGCGGCGAGGCTGGCGGCGGCGAGGGCGGCGGCTCGGAGCTCGTCGATCCGCTGGCGCGCAAGGCAGCCGCGCGCCCGCCGCGCGCGCACTGGCTCGGCATCCGGCTCGCTGGCGGCATGTTCGACGACGCCCGCGCCGGCGCCCGCGCCGGCCTCGGCTTCGCGGCGACCGGCCGCTACGCGCTCTCGACGCGCCCCTCGGGCGGCCCCGCCGCGTTCCTCGCCGGCCGGATCGACTGGTCGCGCCGCGGCGGCCGGCCGGACATGTCCGGCATGGAGCCAGCCGCGACGATCGACGTCCTCGGCGCCGCCGCTGGCGCCGGCTTCACGGTCGTCGATCGCGGCGCCGTCTCGCTCGCGCTGATCGGCCAGCTCCGCGCCGATCTGCGCCTCGCCTCCGCGCGCGCTGGCGAGCCTGTGCGCCGCGCCGGCCTCGGCGCCGCCGCCGGAGCCGAGCTCGCGCTGCCCGGCTCGCCGATCACGGCCGGCCTGCGCTTCGAGCACGGCCTCACCGAGCTCGTCGCCGGAGCGCGCGATCGCGCCGTCCTGCTCGAGGTCGGCGTCGACTGGCGCTGACCCGCCGCATCCCCGCCGCTACCCCGCCGCGCCCGCCCACCGTCGCGGAGCGCGCGTCCAGATCGACGATCCCGCACCGAGCACGATGGTGCACAATGGCCGGGCCGAGCTCGGCGCGGCACGGTCTCTCGACGCCGCATCGTTGCTGGTCGTGGTGGGCCCGGTGCATGCATCACACAAGGCCGGAGCGTGTACCTGTGACGACGGTCGTCCCTGACAACAAGGCTGGTCCCAAGGACGGGCCGACGCAGCAATCGCTCAGCCTCACCGGGGGCCACCGGAGAACGCTCAACGCCTCCAAGCTCGTGCTCATCGTCGACGATGATCCAGACCTCCGCGACGTGACGAGCTTCGTGCTCACGGGGGAGGGGTTCGGCGTCGAGACCGCACAGAACGGCAAGGAGGCGCTCCAGCGGCTGCACGCGGGTACGCCGCCCGCCGTCGTGCTGCTCGATCTGATGATGCCGGTGATGAACGGCTACCAGTTCCTGGAGGAGGTCACCAAGGTCCCCTCGCTCCAGGAGATCCCCATCGTGGTGCTGACGGCGTCCTCGCTCATGGAGGTCCCCCAGGCGGTGGAGGTCGTGCACAAGCCGATCGATCTCAAGCTGCTGATCAAGATCGTCGAGCGTCACGCGCACGGGACCGGATGAGCGAGCGCGCGCGCACCGCGCTCGATCCACCGAGCGCGCCGCGCTACGTGCTCGGCGAGCTCTTGCACGAGGACTCGCACGCCTCGACCTACCGCGCCCTGCGCTGCGCCGACGAGCGCGCGATCCTCCTGAAGGTGCTCGCGCCGGATCACGTGCGCGCGCGGGACCTCGCGCGGCTCGTGCACGACCACGAGATCGGGCGGGCGCTGGCCGGCACCGCGGTGGTGGCGCCGCTCGAGCTGACGACGTTCGAGGGCCGGCCGGCGCTGGAGCTCGAGGCGTTCCCCGGGGAGCCGCTGGAGCGCCGGGTGGGCGCGCCGCTGCCGCTCGACGAGCTACTGCCCATCGCGCTCCAGCTCGCGGCCGTGGTGGCCGTGGTCCACGAGCGCGGCGTGGTGCACAAGGACGTGAAGCCCGCGAACGTCTGGCACGATCGGGACACCGGGCAGATCGCGCTGTGCTCCTTCGAGCTCGCGACGCGCAGCGCGGGCGCGCCGACCACGCCCGCGCCGGTGCGCGCGCTCGAGGGCTCGCTGCCGTACATGTCCCCGGAGCAGACCGGACGGATGAACCGGGTGGTCGACAGCCGGTCGGATCTGTACTCGCTCGGCGTCACGCTGTACCAGCTCGCGACCGGGCGCCTGCCGTACGAGGCGCACGACGCGATGGCCTGGGTCCACTGCCATGTCGCGGTGACGCCGCCGCGGGCCGACGAGGTGAACCCGGAGCTGCCGCGCGCGTTCGCCGATCTGGTGGGCAAGCTCCTCGAGAAGGTGCCCGACGATCGGTACCAGAGCGCGTCGGGGCTGCGCCGCGATCTCGAGCGCTGCCTGCGGGCGTGGCAGGAGCACGGGCGCGTCGCCGCGATCGCACTCGGCGAGCACGACGTCAGCGATCGGTTCCTGATCCCGCACCGGCTGTTCGGCCGCGACGCCGAGAGCCTCGTGCTGCGCGAGGCGTTCGCGCGGATGGCGGAGACCGGGGCGCCGGAGCTGATCCTCCTGTCCGGCGGCGTCGGCGCGGGCAAGTCCGCGCTGGTCCGGCAGCTCCTGCGGCCGATCGCCCGGCGCCGCGGCCTGTACGTGGCTGCCAAGTTCGAGCAGCTCGAGCGCCGGATCCCGTACCTGACGTTCGCGCGGGCATTCGGCGAGCTCGCCCGCGACCTCCTCGTCGAGAGCGCGGAGCAGATCGCGGCGTGGCGGCGCCGCCTCGCCGCGGCGATCGGGCCGCACGGCGCGCTCGTCACCGAGCTCGTGCCAGACCTCGGGCTGATCCTCGGGCCGCAGCCGGTGCCCCCCGAGCTGCCGCCGCACGAGGCCGAAGGCCGGGCGCGCCAGGTGCTCCGGCGGCTGATCGGCGCGTTCGCCGCGGCCGATCACCCGCTCACGATCTTTTTGGACGATCTGCAGTGGTCCGACGCCGCGAGCCTCGCGCTGCTCGACGAGCTGCTCACGTCGGAGGACACGCGGTACGTGCTCGTGATCGGCGCCTATCGCGACGCCGAGGTCGGCGCCGACCACCCGCTCGCGCGCGCGATCGCGCGGATGAGCGAACCGCCGAGCGAAAAAATCCCGGCGCGCGATACCAAGATCCAGACCATCGCGCTCGCGCCGCTCTCGGCCGACCAGCTCGTGCAGCTCGTCGCAAGCACGCTGCACGCCACGGAGGCGGAGGCCGCGCCGCTCGCGCGGCTCGTCCACGAGAAGACCGCCGGCAACCCGTTCTTCGCGATCCAGCTCCTGTCCGCGCTCCACCGCGAAGGCGCGATCTGGTTCGAGCGGCGCGCGGAGCGCTGGTGCTGGGACGCGGAGCGGATCCGCGCCGCGGCGCACACCGACAACGTGATCGAGCTGATGCGCGACCGGCTCGGCGCGCTGCCCGCCGAGACGCGGCACGCGCTCGAGATCGCGGCGTGCATCGGCGCCACCGCCGACCGATCCGTGCTGGAGGCCGTGCTGCGGCGCGATCCGGATCCGCTGCTGCAGGCGGCCGTCGATCAGGACCTCTTGCTCCAGCTCGACCACGGCTACCGGTTCCCGCACGACCGGGTGCACGAGGCCGCCTACTCGCTCGTGCCCGAGGCCGACCGGCCGCGCGTGCACCTCGAGATCGGGCGGCAGCTCGCGGCGCAGACCCAGCCGGCCGAGCTGCCCGCCGCCGTCTTCGAGATCGTGAACCAGCTCGAGCGCGGCGCGGCGCTGCTCCCGTCGCGCGAGGATCGCGCGTGGCTCGCGCGGCTCGAGCTCGCCGCCGGTACGCGCGCGCGCGAGGCGACCGCGTACGCGTCGGCGCTCAAGTACTTCACCGCCGGCGCCACGCGCCTCGCGGACGGCGGCGCGGACCCGAGCGACGAGCTCTGGTTCCAGCTCTCGTTCCGCCAGGCCGAGTGCGCGTTCTTGACCGGCGACACGGCGACCGCGGAGCGCGTGATCGCCGAGCTGCACCGCCAGCCCGGCCGCTCGCGCGCCGAGCGAGCGGCGATCTACCGCCTCGAGATCGACCTGCTCGTGATGCGAACCCAGCCGGCCGCCGCCATCGCCGCGGGGCTCGCGTGCCTGCGGCTGTTCGACGTCCACCTCTCGGCTCACCCGGATCGAGGCCAGATCGAGGCCGAGTACGAGGCGATCTGGCGCAACCTGAACGGGCGGACGATCGAGGAGCTCGCGGCGCAGCCGCTCGTGGCCGATCCGGACGTGATCGCCGAGCTCGACGTGCTCGCGGCGATCCACGTTCCAGCGTTCACGACCGGCGACCCGCTGTTCCTCCTGGTGCTGTGCCGGATCATCAACCTGAGCCTCCAGCACGGCGCCGCGGGCGCCGTGGCGCACGCCTACGCCTATTTCGGGACGCTGCTCGGCCCGGTGTTCCACCGCTACGCCGAGGGCACCCGCTTCGCGCGCGTGGCGCTCGCGCTCGTGGAGCAGCACGGCTTCGCGGCCTACCTCGCGAAGGTCCACCTCGCGCTGTCGGTGACCTCGGTCTGGACCGAGCCGCCGAGCCAGTCCGCCGTGCACCTCCGCGCGAGCGAAGGCGCCGCGCGCGACACCGGGGATCAGCTCTTCGCTTGCTACGCCAGCGGCGCGCAGCTCACCGATCTCTTGCTGCGCGGCGCCGACCTCGACATCGTGTGGCGCGAGTCCGAGCGCGCGCTCGCGCTCGCGCGCAGGACGGGCTTCCGCTCGCTCGAGGACGCGGTGATCACCCAGCAGCGACTCGTGGCGGGCCTGCAGGGTCGAGCGCGCGCGTCCCGGGCGGCGAGCGACGCAGAGCTCGACGACGCGGCGTTCGAGCGGCGGCTGACCGAGGGCGGGACGCTCATCGACCGCGCCCTCTACTGGGTGCTCAAGCTCGAGGCATACGTGCTGTCGGGCGACCACCGAGCGGCGCTCGATGCCGCCGAGCAGGCGAGCCGCATGCAGGAGCTCTTGACCGGCCTGCCCCTCTCCATCCTGCATCACTATTTCCGCGCGCTCGCGCTGGCCGCGAGCTACGAGGCCGCGAGCCCCGAGGAGCAGCGCGCGTGGCGCGCACAGCTCGCCGGCCACCAGGCGCAGCTCGCCGAGTGGGCCGCGGTGAACCCGCCGATGTTCCGCGACAAGCACGCGCTCGTGGCCGCGGAGATCGCGCGCCTGGACGGCGAGGTCCTCGCCGCCGAGCTCGCGTACGAGGAGGCGATCGCGGCCGCCCACGAGCAGGGGTTCTCCCACGGCGAGGCGCTCGCCTGCGAGCTCGCGTCGCGGTTCTACCGCGGCCGCCGCCTGCTGCGGGTCGCCGAGCTCACCTTGCGGGAGGCGCACGCCAGCTATCGCCGGTGGGGCGCCCACGCCAAGGTCGGCCAGCTCGAGCTGCTCAATCCGCAGCTGGCCGCCGGCCCCCAGAGCCAGCCCGCCGCGGTGGCGCTGCGCGCCGAGCAGCTCGATCTCGTCGCGGCGTTCAAGGCGTCGCAGATCATCTCGGGCGTGATGGACTCTCACGAGCTGTGGCACACGCTGCTGCGCCTCGTGCTCGAGGGCAGCGGCGCGCGGCGCGCGGTGCTCGCGGTGCCGCGCGGCGAGGAGCTCGAGATCGCGGCCGAGACCGCGGCCGACGACCGCGCGGCGCAGCGGTCCAGCGCGGGGGTGCCGCGCTCCGTCCTGCGCTACGCGCTGCGGACGCAGCAGCCCGTGGCGCTCGACGCCGGCGCCGATCTGGGGCGCTTCGCGCACGACGCGTGGTTCGCCGGGGCGCGGCCGCGCTCGATCCTGTGCGTCCCGATCCGGCGGCAGGGCGCGGTGGTGGCGCTGCTCTACCTCGAGAACGACCTCGTGTCGGGCGCGTTCCCGCCCGAGCAGCTCCTCGCGCTCGAGCTCCTGGCCGGGCAGGCGGCGATCTCGCTCGAGAACGCGCAGCTCCTCGCCGTCGAGCACGCCGCCCGCCTGGAGGCCGAGGCCGCGGAGCGGCGCGCGCGGCTGCTCGACGAGGCGACGGCGATGATGTCGCGCTCGCTCGATCGCCAGGGCGTGGTCGACGCGCTGAACCTCATGTCCGCGCGCCTGATCGCGGACTGGAGCATGATCGATCTCGACGAGGGCGGCGCGCTCGTACGGATCGCCAGCGCGCACCGCGATCCCGCGCTCGATCCCATCCTCCGCGAGCTCGTGGCGCGCTATCCGCCGGGCATCAATCCGGTCTCGCCGACCCGGCACGTGATGCAGACCGGCGAGCGGCTGGTCATGCCCGAGCTCACCCCGGAGCAGGTCCGCGCGAGCAGCACCGACGACCGCCACTACGAGCTCGGGCAGCAGCTCGGGATGCGCAGCGCGGTGGTGGTGCCGCTCGCCGCGCGGGATCGCCGGCTCGGCGCGCTCACGGTGTTCTCCGGGACGCCGCGCTGGTTCGGCCCCGCCGACGTCGAGCTCGTGAGCGAGCTCGGCCGCCGGATCGCGCTGTGGGTCGACAACGCGCGCCTCCTGGACGAGACGCGCCGCGCGCTGCAGCTGCGCGGCGAGTTCCTGTCGATCGCGTCGCACGAGCTGCGCACGCCGCTCGCCGCGCTCCGGCTGACGGCGCAGGGCCTCTTGCGCGCCGCCGAGACCGGCCGCGCGGTGCCGCCCGAGTTCTTGGATCGCAGCCTGCACCGCATGCTCAGCCGGACCGCGCGCCTCGAAGAGCTCACGTCCGAGCTGATCGACGTCACGCGGATCGAGCAGGGCCGGCTCGAGCTCGTCCCGTCCGAGCTCGCGCTGGACGCGCTCGTGCGCGACGTCGCCCTGCACCTCGAGCCCGAGCTCGCCGCGGCGCGCTGCACCGTCGCCATCGATTGTCCCGCGCCCGTCACCGGCGTGTGGGACGGGGCGCGGCTCGAGCAGGTCATCACCAACCTGCTCGGGAACGCGCTCAAGTTCGCGCCCGGCCAGCCCATCGAGCTCCGCATCGTCCGCGAGGGCGATCGCGCGATCCTCACCGTCACCGATCACGGCATCGGGATCGATCCCGCGCGCCGCCCGTACATCTTCGATCGCTTCGAGCGGGCCGTCTCGCCCACGAACTACGGCGGGCTCGGGCTCGGCCTGTACATCGCGCGATCGATCGTGGTCGCCCACGGCGGCACGATCGAGGTGGCGAGCGAGCCCGGCCACGGCGCGACGTTCACGGTGACCCTCCCCTGCGCGCGCTGACCCCGCCGCCGGAGCTGGGGCGACGGCAGGCGTCCCGGGCTTACAGGAATTCGTGGCGCGGGGTGCGGCCCGCCGATCGAGCCCCGCGACGATCTGCACCAGGTCCGATCCTCCCGCGGGCTGTCGGAACCGGCGGCCGCTCGGCGCCCTCTCGAGCAACTCCTGGCGAATGAGGTAGTGACCATGCTCGCAAATACGTTGGAAGCCAGCGCCCAGAAGCGCTCATCGATCTCCCGCGCCCCGCGCCGCGCCCCGCGCCGCGCGCTGCTCCTCGGGGCGCTCGTCTGGTCCGGCCTGTCCGGCCTGTCGGGGCTGGCCGGACTGTCCGGGTGCGTGGTCCCCACGTACCAGGCCACCCTCTCGAGGGCGCCCGCTGGCGAGGCCCCGCTGGACCGCGTCTTCATGGCGAACAAGGCGCTCCCCGCGCCGGCCGGCGCTCGCCAGGTCACGCTCGCCAAGCTGGTGAGCAAGCTCGCGCGCGGCACACGGGTCGGGGCGATCTCGGCGGGCCCGGACTGCGAGCCGGCGAAGCCCCTGAGCTGGCCGCTGGGGCTCGACGAGCAGCTGCCCGACGATCTGCGGGGGATGCTCCGTGACGAGCTGCAGCTCGCCGGCTATCGCAAGTCGGAGTCGATGTTCGAGGAGTCGGACGACGCGCAGCTCGAGCTGCTCCTCGGCGGTGCCGTCACAGCCGTGGCGCTCAACGCGTGCACCGGCCCGCAAGGGGACTCGGTCGCCCTCTCCGTGGAGATCGAGTGGCAGCTCTACGATCGGCGCACGCGCTCGGTCGTCTTCAAGGCGGCCACCGGCGGCTCGGCGCGGGCGCGCATCATCCGCGATGCGAACCACGAGAGCTTCACGGCGGCGCTCCGCAACCTGCTCGCCCAGAGCGCCTTCGTCGCCGCCGTCCAGCGCATGGACGCGTCGCCGCAGCCGCAGGAGCCCAGCTACCCGCTGCTCTCGCTCTCCGTCGCCACCGCCGGCCCTGCCGATCCCGCGCGCCCCACCCAGCCCCTGCTCGACGCGCGGCAGGCCGTCGTGCGGATCCTCCGCGGGCGCGGCCACGGCAGCGGCGTCATCGTCTCGGCGACCGGCGCCGTGCTGACCGCCGCGCACGTCGTGGCCGGCCTCTCCGGTCCCGTCGAGGTGGAGCTCGCCGATGGCCGGCGCGTCACCGGCACGATCGTCCGTGCCAACGAGGTCGCCGACGTCGCCCTGCTCCAGCTGCCCGCCAGCGGCTACCCCGCCGCGCCCATCGGCTCGTCGGCCGGCCTGCAGATCGGCGGCACGGTGTTCGCGATCGGCACGCCGCTGCAGGAGCAGTTCGGCCGCAGCGTCACGAAGGGCGTCGTCAGCGCGCTCCGGCCCAAGGACGGGCGCACCGCCATCCAGAGCGACGTCGGCGTGCACGCCGGCTCCAGCGGCGGCCCGCTCCTCGACGAGCACGGCCGCGTCGTCGGCCTCACGATCAGCGGCGCCACGATCGGCGGCGGGATCGGCGTCGGCCTCAACTCGTTCCTCGCCATCGACGACGCGTGGCGCGCCCTCCACATCGTGCCCCAGACCGCGCCCGTCGCCGCCCCCGTCGCCGCGGCCTTGCCCGCGGCTGTGCCCGCCGGGCCGCGGCCGTAGCCCGACGAGCGAGCGAGCGGTCTCCCGCAGCGGCCACAGGACCGGCGGTAGGTCCGGCCGGCGCTAGAGTCCGTGCACCGATGACACGGATCTCCACGTTCGCGCCCGCGGCCCTCCTGCTCGCCAGTCTCTGCGTGCTCGCGGCCCTCGGCAGCGCGTGCGCGCGGCAGCCGTGCCCCGCGCCCGCGGCAGCCGCAGACACGGCCGCGGGCGCAGCGAGCGCCCGCGCCGGCGCCCCTGCCGCGCTCGGCGAGGCGTTCACGCTTCCGTCGAAGCTCCTCGGCGAGCGCCGCGTGATCAACGTGTACCTCCCGCCCGGCTACGCCGCCTCGACCGAGCGATACCCGGTGCTCTACATGCCCGACGGCGGCATGGGCGAGGACTTCCCCCACGTCGCCGGCTCGGTCGATGTCTCGATCAAGAACGCCGTGATCCGCCCGCTGATCGTCGTCGGGATCGAGAACACCGAGCGCAGGCGAGACCTCGTGGGGCCCACCGAGGTCCCGCGCGAGCGCGAGGTCGCCCCGCGCGCTGGCGGCGCGGATCGCTTCCGCGCCTTCCTGCGCGACGAGCTGAAGCCGCTGATCGCGGCGCGGTACCGCACCACGGCCGAGTCCGCGCTCGTCGGCGAGTCGCTCGCCGGCCTGTTCGTCGTCGAGACGTTCCTCCGGGAGCCCGCGCTGTTTCACGGCTACATCGCCGCCGACCCGAGCCTGTGGTGGAACGAGCAGGCTGCCGTCCGCGACGCGCACCCCGCGCTCGCGTGGTGGACCGCCGGCCCCAGGTCCCTCTACGTCGCGACCGCCGACGAGCCCGACATCCAGGCCGGCGTGGCGGTCCTCGTCACCGCGCTGCGCATCGAGGCGCCGGCCGGCGTCACGTGGCGCTACGAGCCGATGCCCCACGAGCACCACGCCACGATCTACCCGACCGCGGCGCTCCACGGCATCCGCTGGCTGTTCGCGGCGCCGCCCAGCTCCGGCGGCTCCGGCGGCTCCGGCGGCTCCGGCGGCTCCGGCGGCTCCGGCGGCTCCTGACGCGACCCACGAGCGCGACGTACAGCCCCGCCGTACGCTAGCGCGCGCGAGATGTCAGTCCAGGACGGCTCTGGCAACAAGCTGATCTTCTATCGCGATCTGCGCGCGTCCCGGCCCGGCGCCGCGGCCGGCGATCACGGGCAGTCCGGCGCGACGCGGCCGTCCGAGCCCGTCGAGACGTAGGCATCCGAGACGTAGCCCCCGCCGATCTTGTCCCACAGCGCCGTCGTGCCGTAGGTGCCCGTGATCGACTGGCCGACCTTCTGGCAGGTGATCGTGACGAACGCGCCGTCGGGGACCGAGCCGACCGCCGCCGCGGCCGACGACGCGCTCGCGCGGATCGTGAGCGGCGCCCCGCTCGTGTTGATGCGCGCTGAGAAGCCGCTGCCGCCGTTGGTGGTGCCGCTCTGGCTCTGCGCGAACTTCGACTTCACCGTCGACTTGGCCTGCGCGCTGAACGTGTGCCACCGGTACACCGTGTTGCTCACGAGGCCGTTGCGCCCGACGAGCCACGACCGCACCTGCGACTGGAGCGCCGACTTCATCTTGCAGTTCGCGTACACCGCGTGGATGTGGTTCGCGCCGCTCCAGCCGTCGCTGCCGCTCTTGCGATACCACGCCGCGAATCCCACTTTGGCCAGCTTCTCGAGCAGATTATGAATCTGCGTCGCGCTCATCGAG
>Ga0247790_10000105_pt1 | contig 42924 bp, 29 predicted proteins | sample UWRJS171409R4_FD_179913 | JGI IMG/M metagenome (GOLD analysis project Ga0247790, IMG submission 179913) | Soil microbial communities from Arlington Agricultural Research Station in Wisconsin, United States - UWRJ-S171-409R-4 | ecosystem: Environmental > Terrestrial > Soil > Agricultural land...
TCTCGAAGCGTTTCTCCCCCCGGTCAACGACCCCGCGCGCCACCGAAATAAATCGAAACGCCACCAAGCGATCCACGAGGACAGCCCGGACCGAAACGCCGAGACGGCGACCGGAAACTCTCCGATCGCCGTCTTTGTATACAGCCGCCTCGCCGAGGCGGGCTCCGCCCTCCGGGACTCGCTCGGCGGCCGGTATACAGCCGCCGCGCCGAGGCTTACTCGCCCGTCGAGACCTCAGCCTCAGGGCTGGGGGCCGGCTCGTCCGGCATCATGTAGTTGCTGTTGTCGTCGTCGTCCTCGTCGTCGTCCGCCGTCACGTCCACCGTGAGGCGCTTGTACGCCCCCAGGCCCGTGCCCGCCGGGATCAGGCGGCCCATGATGACGTTCTCCTTCAGGCCGCGGAGGTAGTCCACGCGCCCGTTGATCGACGCCTCGGTGAGCACCTTCGTCGTCTCCTGGAACGACGACGCCGAGATGAACGATTCGGTCGACAGCGACGCCTTCGTGATGCCGAGCAGGAGCGCGTCGCCCTTCGCCGGCTGGCCGCCAGCGACGATCACGCGCTCGTTCTCTTCCTCGAAGATGTGCTTCTCGACCTGCTCGTCGAGCAGGAAGTTCGTGTCGCCCGGGTCGGTCACCGTCACGCGGCGCAGCATCTGGCGGACGATCACCTCGATGTGCTTGTCGTTGATGCGCACGCCCTGGAGGCGGTAGACCTCCTGGATCTCGTCGACCAGGTACTTCGCGAGCGCGCGCTCGCCGAGCACCTTGAGGATGTCGTGCGGGTTCGCCGGCCCGTCCATCAGAGCCTCGCCGGCGCGGACGCGATCGCCCTCGCGCACGGAGAGGTGCTTGCCCTTCGGGATCAGGTACTCCGACGGATCGCCCACCTCGGGCACCACCAGGACCTTGCGCTTGCCCTTCGTGTCCTTGCCGAAGTGCACCGTGCCGTCGATCTCGCAGATGACCGCGTGATCCTTCGGCTTGCGCGCCTCGAACAGCTCGGCCACGCGCGGCAGGCCGCCCGTGATGTCCTTCGTCTTCGTGGTCTCGCGCGAGATCTTCGCGATGACGTCGCCGGCCTCGATGAAGTCGCCGTCGTTCACGAAGATGTTCGCGCCGACCGGCAGGAAGTACCGCGCCTCGGCGTCGCCGCTGGGGAGCTTGACGGTGTTGCCGTCGGCGTCCTTCAGCGTGATCCGCGGGCGGCTGTCCGCGTCCTTCGACTCGACGATCGTCTTGCGCGACAGGCCCGTGATCTCGTCGAGCGAGTCCTGCATCGTGACGCCGTCGACGATGTCGCCGTACTTCACGTAGCCGGAGACCTCGGTCACGATCGGCATCGAGAACGGATCCCACTCGGCGATCAGCTGGCCCGCCTTGACGCGGGTGCCGTCCTCGACCATGAGGCGCGCGCCGTACTGGAGCCCGTAGCGCTCGCGCTCGCGGCCGATGTCGTCGACCAAGACGAGCTCGCTCTGGCGGTTCATCACCACCCAGTGGTCCTTCTTCTTGACCACGTGGATGTTGTTGAGCCGGACCGTGCCCTCGTTGCGGGCCTCGAGCGAGCTCTGCTCGGTGCGGATCTGGCCGACGCCGCCGATGTGGAACGTACGCATCGTGAGCTGCGTGCCCGGCTCGCCGATCGACTGCGCCGCGATGACGCCGACCGCCTCGCCGATGTTCACCATGTGGCCGCGCGCCAGATCGCGCCCGTAGCACAGCGAGCAGATGCCGCGCCGGGTCTCGCACGCGAGCACCGAGCGGATCTTCACCCGATCGATGCCGGCGTTCTCGATGATCTTGACGTGATCCTCGGTGATCTCCGCGTTCGCCGGGCACAGCACCTCGCCCGTGTACGGATCGACGACGTCCTCGAGCACGACGCGACCCAGGATGCGGTCGCCGAGGCGCTCGATGATCTCGCCGCCCTCGATGAGCGGCATCATCTCGACGCCCTGGCGGGTGCCGCAGTCGAACTCGCTGATGATCGTGTCCTGCGAGACGTCGACCAGGCGGCGCGTCAGGTAGCCCGAGTTGGCGGTCTTGAGCGCCGTGTCGGCCAGGCCCTTGCGCGCGCCGTGCGTCGAGATGAAGTACTGGTGGACCGAGAGGCCCTCGCGGAAGTTCGTCGTGATCGGCGTCTCGATGATCTCGCCCGACGGCTTGGCCATGAGGCCGCGCATGCCGGCGAGCTGCCGCATCTGCTGCTGCGAGCCGCGGGCGCCCGAGTCCGCCATGATGAAGATCGAGTTGAACGACGGCGCCTTCTTGATCGTCGTGCCCTCGGGATCCCGGAACTCGTCCGTCGAGATCTCCTTCATCATGTCCTTGGCGATCGCCTCGGCGACCTGCGCCCAGATGTCGACCACCTTGTTGTAGCGCTCGCCGTCGGTGATGAGGCCCTCGGTGTACTGCTCCTCGATCTCGGCGACCTCCTTCTTGGCCTCGTCGAGCAGGACCTCCTTCGACGGCGGGATCACCATGTCGTCGAGGCAGATCGAGATGCCCGCCTTCGTCGCGTACGTGTACCCGGTCGTGCGCAGCGCGTCCGCGAGGAGCACCGTCGCCTTCTGGCCGGCCACGCGATAGACGAGGTCGATCAGCTCGGCGAGCTGCTTCTTGCCCATCACGCGGTTGATCGCGTCGAACGAGATCTCCTTGGGACAGATGTCGAAGAGGAGCGCGCGGCCGACCGTCGTCGCGACGAGCCCGGACGTACCGTCCAGCTGCGTCATGCGGAGCCGGATCGCCGCCTGGAGGTGGACCTCGCCGTGGTCGTACGCCATGCGCACTTCCTGCGTCGAGCCGAACACGCCGCGGACCGGCCGCCCCGTCTTGTCCTCCTTGTACTCGCCGCGGGCGTAGGGCCGCTCACGGGTGAGGTTGTAGAGGCCGAGGACGATGTCCTGCGACGGCACGATGATGGGCTTACCGTTCGCGGGCGAGAGGATGTTGTTCGTGCTCATCATGAGCACGCGCGCCTCCATCTGCGCCTCGATCGAGAGCGGCACGTGGACGGCCATCTGGTCGCCGTCGAAGTCGGCGTTGAACGCGGCGCAGACCAGCGGGTGGAGCTGGATCGCCTTGCCCTCCGTCAGGACCGGCTCGAACGCCTGGATGCCGAGGCGGTGCAAGGTCGGCGCGCGGTTCAGGAGCACCGGGTGCTCCTTGATGACCTCCTCGAGGATGTCCCAGACCTCCGGCCGCTCCTTCTCGACGAGCTTCTTGGCGGACTTGATCGTGGTGACCAGGTGCCGCTCCTCGAGCTTGTTGTAGATGAACGGCGTGAACAGCTCGAGCGCCATCTTCTTCGGCAGGCCGCACTGGTGCAGCTTCAGCTCGGGGCCGATGACGATCACCGAGCGGCCGGAGTAGTCGACGCGCTTGCCGAGCAGGTTCTGGCGGAACCGGCCCTGCTTGCCCTTCAGCATGTCGGAGAGCGACTTGAGCGGGCGCTTGTTCGGGCCGGTGATCGTCTTGCCGCGGCGGCCGTTGTCGAACAGCGCGTCGACGGCCTCCTGCAGCATCCGCTTCTCGTTGCGGATGATGATCTCCGGCGCGTTCAGCTCCTGGAGGCGGCGCAGGCGGTTGTTGCGGTTGATGACGCGGCGGTAGAGGTCGTTCAGATCGCTCGTCGCGAACCGGCCGCCGTCGAGCGGGACGAGCGGGCGCAGGTCGGGCGGGATCACCGGGATGATCGTCAGCATCATCCACTCGGGCTTGTTGCCGCTCTCGCGGAACGCCTCGACGACCTTGAGCCGCTTGGCGACCTTCTTGCGCTTCGCCTCGCTCGTGATCTCGCGCATCTCGGCGCGCAGCGTCTCGGCGAGCGAGACGATGTCGAGATCGCGCAGGAGCTGGAGGATCGCCTCGGCGCCCATGCCGGCGTCGAACGCGTCGAACCCGAGCTCGTCGAGCAGCTTGCCGTAGCGCTCCTCGGTGAGGAGCTCACACCGCGACAGGCCCGACTGCTTCGGATCGATGACGATGTACGCCTCGCAGTACAGGACCTTCTCGAGATCCTTGAGCGGGATGTCGAGCAGGTTGCCGATGCGGCTCGGCAGGCTCTTCAGGAACCAGATGTGCGCGACCGGCGTCGCGAGCGAGATGTGGCCCATGCGCTCGCGGCGGACCTTCGCCTGGATCACCTCGACGCCGCACTTCTCGCACACGACCCCGCGGTGCTTCATGCGCTTGTACTTGCCGCAGTTGCACTCGTAGTCCTTGACTGGGCCGAAGATCTTCGCGCAGAAGAGCCCGTCCCGCTCCGGCTTGAACGTGCGGTAGTTGATCGTCTCGGGCTTCTTCACCTCGCCATGCGACCACTCGCGGATCTTCTCCGGCGAGGCGAGCATGATGCGGATGGCGCTGAACGAACGCGGATCCTTCGGCTTCTCGAAGAAGTTGAAGATGTCCTTCACGGGGTCTCCTGGCGCTTCTCGTGCGATTCGAGGTTAAGAGAGCGATTCGTCGGGCGCTGGCTCACCATGCTCATCCGGCACTCCCCATCTTGTCGGCGACCTCGCGCGCGAGCGCGGCGAGGCCGGCCGGGATGCCCGGCGCCTGCTGCTCGGCCCGGCGCGGCACCGTCGGGTCTTCGATCAGCTCGACGTCGAGGCAGAGCGCCTGCAGCTCCTTGAGGAGCACGTTGAACGACTCCGGCAGGCCGGCCTCGAGCACGTGCTCGCCCTTGACGATCGACTCGTACATCCGGGTGCGGCCCAGGACGTCGTCGGACTTGACCGTCAGGAACTCCTGCAGCGCGTACGCGGCGCCGTAAGCCTCCATCGCCCAGACCTCCATCTCGCCGAGGCGCTGGCCGCCGAACTGCGCCTTGCCGCCGAGCGGCTGCTGCGTGACGAGCGAGTACGGGCCGATGCTGCGCGCGTGGATCTTGTCGTCCACGAGGTGGTGCAGCTTCAGCATGTACATGACGCCGACGGTGACCGGGTTCTCGAACGGCTCGCCGCTCTTGCCGTCGATGAGCCGCGCCTGGCCGCCGACCGGCAGGCCCGCCATCTTGAGCGCGGCCTTGATCTCGTTCTCGTCAGCGCCGTCGAACACCGGCGTCGCGAGGTGGATGCCCGACGTGAGCGTCTTGGCGAACCGGCCCACGTCCTCGTTCGGCAGCTTCTCGATGAACGCGTTCTGCTCGGGGAACAGCTTCGCGAGCTTCTGCTTGAGCACCTCGGCCGACCACTGCGTGTCGAGGTACGCCTGGATCTGGTTGCCGAGCGACTTCGCCGCCCACCCGAGGTGCACCTCGAGGATCTGGCCGATGTTCATGCGGCTCGGCACGCCGAGCGGGTTCAGGACGATGTCGACCGGCGTCCCGTCCTCGAGGTACGGCATGTCCTCCTCGGGGAGCAGGCGCGAGACGACGCCCTTGTTACCGTGGCGGCCGGCCATCTTGTCGCCGACCGACAGCTTGCGCTTGATCGCGAGGTAGACCTTGACCAGCTTGATGACGCCCGGCGGCAGCTCGTCGCCCTTCGTCAGCTTGGAGATCTTCTCCGAGTACTGCGCCTCGATGTTGAAGACGTCCTCCTCGCGCTTGGCCGCGAGCTGCTCGAGCTGCTCCTCGATCTTGCCGTCGCCGCCGTCGAGCTGGATCTCGTGCCAGTAGCGGCTCGGGACCTCCGCCAGCATCTCCGGCGTGATCTTCTCGCCCTTCGGCAGGAGGACCTTGCCCTTGTCGTCGACGAGGCGCGAGGCCGTCACCTTGCCGTGCAGGAGCTCGCGCATCTTGTTGTAGTAGGCCTCCGAGATGATCTTCACCTCGTCGCGCTTGTTGAGGAGCAGCAGCTCCTTCTCGGCGTCCTCGATCGCCTGCGCGCGCTCGTCCTTGTCGGTGCCCTTGCGCGCGAACACGCGGGCGCCGATCACGACGCCGGTGACGCCCGGCGGCACGCGCAGCGAGGTGTCGCGCACGTCGCCGGCGCGCTCTCCAAAGATGGCGCGGAGCAGCTTCTCCTCGGGCGACAGCTGCGTCTCGCCCTTCGGCGTGATCTTGCCGACCAGGATGTCGCCGGCCTTGACCTCGGCGCCGATGCGCACGATGCCGGACTCGTCGAGATCCTTCAGCGCCTCTTCACCGACGTTCGGGATGTCGCGCGTGATCTCTTCCTTGCCGAGCTTCGTGTCGCGGGCGACGCACTCGAACTCCTCGATGTGGATCGACGTGAAGACGTCGTTCTTGACGAGCTTCTCGTTGATGAGGATCGAGTCCTCGAAGTTGTAGCCGCCCCACGGCATGAACGCGACGACCACGTTCTGGCCGAGCGCGAGCTCGCCCGTCTCGGTCGCCGGGCCGTCGGCGATGACGTCGCCGGCCTTCACCCGATCGCCCGGCTGGACGATCGGCTTCTGGTTCATGCACGTGTTCTGGTTCGAGCGCTGGAACTTGACCATCGTGTAGATGTCGGGGCGGACCGAGTTCGGATCCTTGGGGTCCACCTTCGACGGGCGCACGACGATGCGGTTCGCGTCGACCCAGTCGACGATGCCCTCGCGCTTGGCGACGACGGTGACGCCGGAGTCGCGCGCGACGATGCCCTCCATGCCCGTGCCGATGAGCGGCGACGTGGTGCGGATCAGCGGCACCGCCTGGCGCTGCATGTTCGAGCCCATGAGCGCGCGGTTGGCGTCGTCGTGCTCGAGGAACGGGATCAGCGAGGCGGCCACCGACACGAGCTGGTTCGGCGACACCTCCATGAGCGTCACGTCCTCGGGCCGCGACATGACGACGTCCGAGCCCTTGCGGCTCGACACGTAGTCGGCCGCGAGCTTGCCGCCCTTCTGCTCGGCGTTCGCGTGCGTGATGATCTGGCCCTCCTCCTGGAGCGCCGAGTAGAACGTGACCTCCTCGGAGATCTTGCCGCCCTCGACGGCGCGGTACGGCGTCTCGATGAATCCGTACTCGTTGACGCGCGCGAACGTCGACAGGCTGGCGATGAGGCCGATGTTCGGGCCTTCCGGCGTCTCGATCGGGCAGATGCGGCCGTAGTGCGTCGGGTGCACGTCGCGCACCTCGAAGCCCGCGCGCTCGCGCGTCAGGCCGCCGGGCCCGAGCGCCGACAGGCGGCGCTTGTGCGTGACCTCGGACAGCGGGTTCGTCTGGTCCATGAACTGCGACAGCTGCGAGCTGCCGAAGTACTCTTTGACGACCGCGCTCACCGGCTTGGCGTTGATGAGGTCGTGCGGCATGAGCGTCTCGATCTCCTGAGACATGCTCATGCGCTCTTTGATCGCGCGCTCCATGCGGACCAGGCCGATGCGGTACTGGTTCTCCATCAGCTCGCCGACGGCGCGCACGCGGCGGTTGCCGAGGTGGTCGATGTCGTCGACCACGCCGCGGCCGTTGCGCAGCTCGATCAGGTAGCGGACGGTCTCGAGGATGTCGCGCTTGGTGAGGATCTGCGTCTCGATCGGCTCGTCGATCTTGAACTTGTAGTTGAGCTTCAGGCGGCCGACGCGCGAGAGGTCGTAGCGCTCGGCGTTGAAGAACAGGTTGTGGAACAGGGTCTGCGCCGAGTCGAGCGCGGGCTGATCGCCCGGGCGCAGGCGGCGGTAGATCTCCATGACCGCCTCGTCGGGGCCCTGGAGCTTGTCGGTCAAGAGCGTGTTGCGGAGGTACGGGCCGACGTTCAGGTTGTCGATGAACAGGACCTCGACCTTCTCGACGCCGCGCTCGCGCAGCTCGTCGAGCTTCTGCTCGGAGAGCTCCTCGTTGCACTGCAGGAGCACCTCACCCGTCGAGTCGTCGATGACGTCCTTCGCCGAGACCTTGCCGACGAGCTCGTCGAGGTCGATCGGCAGCATGTCAACGCCCGACTCCTGCAGCTTGCGGATCGCCCCCTTCGTGAACTTGCGGTTCTTCTTGACGAGGACTTCCTTCGTCTTGGGGTGCTTGATGTCGCGCGTCGCGCGCTGGCCGACGAGCAGCTCGTAGTTGACCTGGCGCGAGTACTTCTTCTGCGGCTCGAAGTGGATGATCTCGGTGTCGTAGAAGTAGTTGAGCAGCTCTTCCGTCGAGTAGCCGAGCGCGCGCAGGAGCACCGTCGCGTGCAGCTTGCGGCGGCGGTCGATGCGGACGTAGAGGATGTCCTTGTGGTCGAACTCGAAGTCGAGCCACGAGCCGCGGTACGGGATCACGCGCGCCGAGTACAGGAGCTTGCCCGACGAGTGCGTCTTGCCCTTGTCGTGATCGAAGAACACGCCCGGCGAGCGGTGGAGCTGGCTGACGATCACGCGCTCGGTGCCGTTGATGATGAACGTGCCCGAGTCGGTCATGAGCGGGATCTCGCCGAAGTAGACCTCCTGCTCCTTCACGTCGCGGATCGACTGGACGCCGGTCTCCTCGTTCACGTCCCAGACGACCAGCCGGATGACGACCTTGATCGGCGCCGCGAACGTCATGCCGCGCGCGCGGCACTCGTCGACGTCGTACTTCGGCTTCTCGAGGTTGTACGAGACGAACTCGAGCGAGCTGGTCTCGGAGAAGTCCTTGATCGGGAAGACGCTCTTGAAGACGCCCTGGAGCCCGATGTCCTCCCGCTTGTCGACGGGGGTGTCGATCTGAAGAAACTTGTCGTAGCTGCGCTTCTGGATGTCGATCAGGTTCGGGATCTCGATGACCTGCTTCAGCTTCGCGAAGCTCTTGCGGGCCCGAAAGTTCTTCTGAATCAGTGACGCCATAGCTGGTGGATTCCCTCTTGTGGCTCTGTGTGGCTTCCTGCCGACGAGGAGCGGGTGCTGCCGGATGAATGCCGATGGCCCGAAAACGAGATCTGGGCCGTTCCACACCCGATCCCCTGCTGCTCAGAGGACCTTGTGTGGTTCCGGCCTTAGGTGCTCGCGTTGACCGAGGAGCGCTCGCCTCTTCCCCGGACACGCATGAAACGAACTGCGCAAACCGGGGCTGCGTATAGCACAGCTTGCGTGAAGGGAAGCGAAAAGTGCGCCGCAAGTCACCGTGCCAAGATCCCCCGCTATGTCGGGGGCTTCGCTGCACAGACTCTCTTCGGGAGTGGTCGACCGGTGCGGGCGCCCTGGCCTACCGGCCGGTCGCTCAGCCTGCGCGTAGCGCAGGCGTAAATACAAGCGCAAACGCCTGCGCGGGCGCAGGCGCGAGGGCAGCTGCGGGGCAAAATGCCCCGCGGCGCAACTTCTGGCCCGCCGGAGATCGGCAGGCGGGGAGGCGGCGACGGCCGGAGCCGCCGCCCGGGCGAGCTACTTGAGCTCGACCTCGGCGCCGGCCTCCTTGAGCTTCTTGGCGATGTCCTCGGCCTCGGTCTTGCTGACGCCGGCCTTGACATCCTTGGGCGCGCCGTCGACGAGGTCCTTGGCGTCCTTGAGGCCCAGGCCGGTGACCTCGCGGACCACCTTGATGACGCCGATCTTGTTGGCGCCGCCAGCCTTGAGCACGATGGTGAACTCGGTCTTCTCCTCGGCCGCGGGGGCGGGCGCGGCTCCGCCGCCGCCGCCCGCAGGAGCGGCGACCGCGACCGGCGCGGCCTTCACGCCCCACTTGTCCTCGAGCGCCTTCGTGAGGTTCACGAGGTCGATGACCGTGAGGTTCGAGAGGTAGTTGATGACTTCGTCCTGGGTGATCGCCATGGTCTGTTTCCTTGTCCTGAAATCGTTACCGATTGAGTTGTGAGTTGCTGGTGGGTGGATGGCCCGAGGCGGGCCGTTAAATAACCATTACCCTTCGAGCTGCCGCTTGCGGGCGTCGAGGAGGTAGGCGAAGTTCTGCGGCCCCGCGATGATCTGCGCGACGAAGCTCTGCGGCGCCGCGAGGAACGTCATCAGCATCGAGGCGCGGATCTCGTTCTTGCCCGGCATCTTCGCGAGCGCGTCGACACCGGCCGGATCGAGGAGCTGCCCCTCGTAGTAGCCGCCCTTGATGACGAACTTGGGCTCGTCCTTGGCCCACTTGAGCGCGATCTGCGCGGGCGTCTGCGGCACCTCGTGGGACCAGATGACGGCCGTGGTGCCGACCATCAGCGCCGACAGCGGCTCCATCTTCGAGCCCTTGACGGCGATCTTGACGAGCGAGTTCTTGAGGACGCGGTACTGGCAGCCGTTCTTGCGGAAGTCCTCGCGCATCGTCGTCACGACCGGCACCCTGATGCCGCGGTAGTCGGCCACGACGATCGAGGCGACGTTCGCGAACGACTCCTTGATCTCGCCGAGGACTTGCTCTTTCTGTGCTCTGTCCATGTGGTCTCCTGAACGACAAAACCCTCGTTTGGTCGAAACGAGGGTCGGTCCACGGCCCGATCTCCGGGCCGCTGGGTCGCTCCTCGTCTCCGCAGGACGCTTCGGACGTCCCCGGACCTCACGGCCCGGGCGCGTCGCCGGCTTCTTCGACGGGGTGAACTATGGTGTTTGGGGGAGGGATCGAACGGTGGTCTTAAGCTCCAGGGGCTCCAGGGGCTCCGAGGTCACTCCGCCGAGGCGGAGAACGGCGTGGTGTCGACCTTGATGCCGGGGCCGTGCGTGGTCGAGATGGTGACCGACTTCATGTACGTGCCCTTGGCCGTCGCCGGCTTCAGCTTCATCAGCACCTCGAGCAGCGCGGTCAGGTTCGTCGCGAGCTGCTCGGGCTTGAACGAGGCCTTGCCGATCGGCGTCTGGATGATGCCGGCCTTCTCGACGCGGAACTCGACGCGGCCGGCCTTGAGCTCTCGGACCGCCTTCGCGACGTCCGCCGTCACGGTGCCGACCTTGGGGTTCGGCATGAGGCCGCGGGGGCCGAGGACGCGGCCGATCTTACCGACCTGGACCATCATGTCCGGGGTCGCGACCAGCGTGTCGAACTCGAACCAGTTCTCCTCGGCGATCTTCTTGATGTAGTCGTCGCTGCCCGCGTAGTCGGCGCCGGCCTCGAGGGCCTCCCTCGCCTTGTCGGGCTTCGCGATGACGAGCACGCGCTTCGTCTTGCCAGTGCCGGCGGGCATCACGACCGAGCCGCGCACCATCTGGTCGGCGTACTTGGGGTTGACGCCGAGCCGGACCGAGGCGTCGACCGTCTCGTCCCACTTCGTCGAGATCTTCGTGCGCGGCAGGAGGGCGCACGCCTCGGCGACCGAGTACTTCTTCGTCCGATCCCAGCCTTCGATCGCTTTTCGAAACTTCTTGCCAGCCATCTGCATTGACTCCTGCTGGTGCAAGCGCTCGCGGCGAGGCGAGCTCCCAGCGAAAACGGGGTCTATCCGCCGAGCCCGGCGCCGTCAGTCGACGACGTCGAGGCCCATCGAGCGGGCCGTGCCGGCGACCGTGCGCATCGCGGACTCGACGTTCGTGGTGTTGAGGTCCGGCAGCTTCAGCTCCGCGATCTCGCGGACCTGCTTGCGCGTGACCTTGCCGACCTTGGTCTTGTTCGGCTCGGCGGAGCCCTTGTCGAGCTTCGCCGCCTTCTTGAGCAAGATCGACGCGGGCGGCGTCTTCGTGATGAACGTGAAGCTGCGGTCCGCGTACGCCGTGATGAGCACGGGGATGATCAGGTCACCCTGCTGCGCGGTGCGGGCGTTGAACTCCTTGCAGAACTGCATGATGTTCAGGCCGTGCTGTCCGAGCGCCGGACCGACGGGCGGTGCCGGGTTCGCCTTTCCGGCGGGGCACTGCAGCTTGATGATGGCGGTGACCTTCTTCATGGCAAATCTCTTCGAGGGAGCTGACGGGGGCGCCCAAAATCGGCGGCTGGTTATGCTTTCTCGACCTGGGCGAAGTCAAGCTCTACCGACGTCGCGCGACCGAACATCGACAGCGAGACCTTCACCTTCTGCTTGTCGGTCTTCACTTCCTCGACCGTCGCCGAGAAGTTCGCGAACGGGCCCTCGATGACGCGGACCGAGTCGCCGACCTCGAACACGACGCGGGCCTTCGGCTTGACCTTGCCCTCGGTCATGTTCGTCTGGACGCCGGTGATCTCGCGCTCGGGCACGGGCGTTGGCTTGGTGCCGCCGAGGAAGCCTGTGATCTTGGGCGTGTTCTTGACGAGGTGGAACGTCCGGTCGTCGAGGACCATCTGGACGAACATGTAGCCCGGGAAGAACTTGCGGGTGGTCGTGCGGCGCTGGCCCTTCACGACCTCCATCACGCTCTCCGTCGGGACGAGCACGTCACCGAAGTACTCGTTGAGGTTCGCGTTGCGGACGCGCTCGAGCAGCGTCAGCTTCGCCTTGTTCTCGTGCCCCGAGTAGGTGTGGACGATGTACCACTTCTTCTCGCCGACCGGGGCGGCGGGCGCCGCCTGGCTCGACGAGGAGCCGTCCTCGGAATCGGTCGCGCCGGTGCCAGCGGACTCGTTGGGCTCGGGCGCCGTCCCGTTAGCCATAGACCAGCTCCGTCAGGTTCGTCCAGACGAGGTCGAACACGCCGAGGATGAGCGCCGAGATGAGGGACATCACCACGACGACGAGGGTGGCGGTGCGGACCTCTTTCGCCGTTGGCCAGGTGACCTTCTTCAGCTCACCGGAGACCTCATTCGCGAGGGTGAAGACGCGATCATTCCGGTACAGCGTGATGCCCGCGACCAGGGCGACCACGCCGGACACGAGCGAGATCTTGAACTCGGACGGCGGCGTCCCGAAGTAGTCCCAGACCCAGTCGACGGTCCACTGCATCACGTAGAACAAGAGGACCGCACCGCACAGGTACATGAGGTGGACTGGTTTGTTCGGTGCGTTCTCTTGCTGGGCCACGGCGTCCTACTTGGTTGCTCTGTAACAGTGTGGCAGGGGAGACAGGACTTGAACCTGCAGCCCTCCGCTTTGGAGACGGATGCTCTACCAATTGAGCTACTCCCCTAAAAATCTCGACCACTTAGCTGTACTTTGGGTGGGTACTCCTTGAGTGTGCGCGACGGAAGCGGACGTGTACCCTAGTTCAAAACGTATGGCAAGTCTCCGGTGTCCCAGAAACCCGGGAACTTCGGGGACCTCGGGGCCCGCACCTGTGGCGGGCGCCTGTGGAGGGCGCCCGCGGCTTCATGCGGATAGATTTGGCGGGGTGCCTCGCTACGTCGTGCTCGTCCTTCTGTGGGTCGCTGCTTGCGGTAGTCAACCCGCGATCATGGCGCCGCCCCCTCCCCTGCAGCCGGCCGCGCCCGCGCTGAAGCAGCCCGTCGCCACCCTGTTCGGACAGGTCGTCGACGGTGTCTACAAGCGGCAGAGCCGGTTCGAGCTGACCGGGGACACGATGTATGGCTGGCGCATCAAGCTGCCCTGCACCGGCCCGACGCTGTTCCGCGAGACGCTGCAGCTGCCCGGCCTCGGCATGTGGTCCGCGGAGGTGACGACCGCGAAGCACGTGAAGATCAGCGACGATCAGAAGCGCGCCGTGACCGAGGATTACTCCGGCTGCTACGACGGCTGGATCCAGCACGCGTGGTCGGTCACGTCGGACGATCCCCCCGGGGAGTACGTGATGACCGTCGAGGTCGACGGCTTCCAGCCGCAGACGTTCCGCGGCCGGTTCACCCGCACGGATGACGAGGAGGCCGCGCCTCTGCGCCGCCTGCGCCGCTAGCCCGGGCGCTGGGCGCTGGGCACCGGGCAGATCTCGACCCGCAAGGTCTCCGCGACGGATCTGGTTGTTGAGAGCCCTCTCCGAGAATTGAACTCGGGACCCCCTCCTTACCAAGGAGGTGCACTGCCACTGTGCTAAGAGGGCTGAATCTTACTGAGCGGGCGATGGGACTCGAACCCACGACAACCAGCTTGGAAGGCTGGAGCTCTACCAACTGAGCTACGCCCGCATGTCACGGTTCAGGTCTCCGTGGAGGGAGGTGGATTCGAACCACCGAAGGCATAAGCCGGCAGATTTACAGTCTGCTCCCTTTGGCCGCTCGGGCATCCCTCCAAGATCAAAAGGCTAGTTTGTGGAGCTGGCGGTGGGACTCGAACCCGCGACCTCCTGATTACAAGTCAGGTGCTCTACCGGTTGAGCTACGCCAGCGGGATTCCTAGTGTTCGTCCCCCTATGGGCCAGAGGGGATGACGTATAGTCGACGGAACCTAGGCCGTCAACGGAGAAACTTGAGATTCGAGCGCCGGGAGTGGGCCGCTCCCGGGCCGTCATTATATACGCCGCCGCCGCGCCGCCGCGGCGGCCTTACGGCGACCCGGCCGGGGTGACGTACTCGCCGCGCGCCTCCCGGGCCAGGAGATCGAGCACCTCGGTGGCGCGCACCTCGCTGGCCTTGCTCCACGCGGTCTCGACGCCGTACGCCTTCGCGAGCTCGACGTTCATCCGGTGCCCCTCGAGCGCCTTCTCGAGGTGGATGCGGACGCGCTCGTGCACCTCGGCGACGTAGCGGGCGCGCTGCGCCGGGGAGAGGCGCGCCGGGTACGGCGCCTTGGCCGTGACCTCCCACAGCTCGACGAAGATCTGCGACATCTGGTAGCCCGACGCGGTCGCCCAGTAGGCGTGCCGGTACCCGAGGCTCTCCTTCCAGCGGTCGTACGCCTGCGCGGCGAGGACGCGGCGCGCCTCGAGGTCCTTCGCGAGCTGATCGTCGGGCAGCCGGATCGGGGACGCGGCGAAGCGGCGGTGGACGAGCTCGCCGCGGTAGTAGTGCGCCATCGCGATGTAGTACGGGTCCTCGATGCGCGGCGCGCGGCGCCAGTCGGCGAGCGCCGCGGCGAGCGCGGTCTCGGCGGCGTCGTAGCGCGCGAGCTCGAGGAGCACGTAGCCGCGGCGCGCGTGCGCCTCGACGCGGTCGGCGAGCGTCAGGCTCGTGCGGGCGAGGACGGCGTCGAGCGTGGCGAGCGCGTCCGGCCACTGCGCCTTCTCGGACTGCAGCGCCGCGATGTAGAGGTGGCCCTCGACCGACTCGCGCGAGCTCGGGTAGGCGGCGACCAGCTCGCGGAGCGCCGCGATCGTGGCGGAGAGATCGCCTTGCTGGTCGTAGATCGCGGCGATGTTGAACAGCGACACCGGCGCGTACCGCGACTCGGGGAGCTCGGCGACGAGCCGGCGGTAGGTCGCGAGCGCCTCGCGGTGCCGGCCGTCCTTCGCCGCGTCCGTCGCCTGGCGGAACAGCTCGGCGGCGGCGACCACGGTCGGCTCCGCCTCGCGGCCGGGCGCGGCGGTGCCGACCTGGACGCGGATGATGTCGAGATCGATGACGCGCGGGTCCTTGGCGGCGAGGCCGCCGTCGCTCGCGTCGACGCGGACAGCGCCGTCGCGCGCGGTCGCGAGGTCGCGCGCCGGCGCCACGGGCGCGGGCGGCAGCGTCGGGTGGGCCGCGCGCCCGCCGCAGGCAGCGAGCGTGACGAGCGCGGCGAGCGCGACGCGCGGGAGGGAACGCATGAGCCAGTTATGACGTACGAGCTGCACGATCGGTGTGCCGAGGTGAGCCCCCGGCCCTGCCGATGGGGATGTCACACCGCTTTGCTACACGTGCAAGCTCCATGAAGGTCGCGTTCACTCACAACCTGCGGCTGGCCGATGTCCGCGAGACCGAGAAAGAGGCCGAGTACGACAGCGTCGAGACGGTGAACGCGATCGCCGCGGCGATCGAGGCCGCCGGCCACGAGGTGGAGAAGGTGGAGGTGTCGGGCCCGGCGTCGAACCTGCTCGAGCGGCTCGAGACGATCGACCCGGACATCATCTTCAACACGGCCGAGGGCCACTCCGGGCGGATGCGCGAGGCGTTCTACCCGTCGCTGTTCGAGGAGCTCGGCATCCCGTACACCGGCAGCGACGCGTACACGAACGCGCTCACGCTCGACAAGTGGCTCACGAAGCTCCTCGTCCAGCGCGCCGGCATCGACAGCGCGCGCGCCGTGCTCGTCACGCCGCGCAACTTCGAGCAGGTGATCGAGCGCGGCGCCGGGCTCGCGTTCCCGGTGATCGTCAAGCCGAACCACGAGGGCTCGAGCAAGGGCATCTACAACCCCGACACCGCGCGCAGCGGGCTGGGCTCGTCGGTGGTCAAGGAGCCGCGCGAGCTGCCGTCGGCGCTCAAGGTCGCGCTGCGCCAGTACCCCGACGGCGTGCTCGTCGAGGAGTACATCGAGGGCCTCGACATCGCGCTCGGCTTCATCGAGGGCGTGGGCCACGACAACGGCCTCCTCACGCCGGTCGAGCTCCTGATCGAGACGGGGAGCGAGCGCCCGTTCAACATCTACGACTACCGGCTCAAGAACCTCGAGCCGGGCAAGGTGCAGTACCGCTGCCCGGCGAACATCCCGCGCGACGTCGCGGCGCGGCTGCGATCGATCTCGAGCGAGGTCATCCGCACGCTCGGCCTGCGCGACCTGGCGCGCCTCGACTACCGGGTCACGCCGGAGGGCCGGATCTACCTGCTCGAGGCCAACGCGCTGCCGGCGCTCGGCTCGAGCTCGTCCCTGTTCGCGGCGACGGCGCAGGTGGGCCTGACGTACAACGCCACGATCGCGGCGATCCTGAACGCGGCGGCGCTCCGCTCGGGGCTCGCCACGGCGAGCCAGCTCGGCGTCACGCGGCAGCGGCGGGCGCAGCCGATCCGGGTCGGCTTCACCTACAACGTGAAGCGCAGCGACAAGGGGGACGACGAGGCCGAGTGGGATCCGCCGGAGACGATCATCGCGATCGCCAACGCGCTCGCCCGGCAGGGCCACATCGTCGTCCACCTGGAGGCCACGCCCGATCTGCCGCGGGTGCTCGCCGAGGCCGACGTGGACCTCATCTTCAACATCGCCGAGGGCGTCGAGGGCCGAAACCGCGAGGCGCAGGTCCCTGCCCTGTGCGAGCTGCTCGGCATCCCGTACACGGGCTCCGACTCGGCCACGCTCGCGATCGCGCTCGACAAGGCGCTCGGCAAGAAGGTGCTGCTCCAGCACGACATCCTGACGCCGCGGTTCCAGGTCATGGAGTCGGCGCGCGAGCGGCTGTCGCCGGACATGCGGTTCCCGCTGATCGTGAAGCCGAACGCCGAGGGCTCGAGCAAGGGCATCGGCTCGACGAGCGTCGTCGACTCCGAGGAGGAGCTGCGGGCCGCGGTCAAGATCTGCGTCGAGCGCTACCGGCAGCCGGCGCTCGTCGAGGAGTACATCGCCGGCCGCGAGTTCACGGTCGGGCTCCTCGGCGACAAGCGCCCGCGCGTGCTGCCGCCGATGGAGATCAAGTTCAAGAAGAACACGGCGCGGCCGGTCTACGACTTCGCGGTCAAGCAGGAGTGGGAGGAGCACGTCTACTACGAGTGCCCGGCGCGGCTCACCGAGGCCGAGCAGAAGGCGATGGAGAAGATCGCGCGCGCCACGTTCTGGGCGCTCGACTGCCGCGACGTCGCGCGCGTCGACCTGCGGATGGACGCCGACGGCCGGATCTACGTCCTCGAGGTGAACCCGCTGCCGGGCCTGACGCCCGGGTACTCCGACCTCGTGCTGATCGCCCAGGCGGTCGGGATGGAGTACGACCAGCTGATCGCCGAGATCATGGTCGGCGGGCTGCGCCGGATGCGCGAGAAGCGGCGCGAGGAGCGCGAGCTCGAGCGCGAGCGCGAGGCGAAGGAGGCCAAGGACGCCAAGGCGGCCGAGGTCGCCAAGCTCGCCGACAAGGAGAAGGGCGAGCGCAGCGACAAGGCCGAGAAGCGGCGGCCGCCGAAGCCGATCGACGCCCGCAACGGCAACGGCAACGGCAACGGCGCGGAGACCGGCAGTGGCAGTGGCAGCGGCAACGGCAACGGCAACGGCAACGGCAGCGTCCGCGCGGTGCGGCGCGAGAAGTCGGATCCGTCCGTCGCGCTGGCCAACGGCAACGGCAACGGCAACGGCAACGGCAACGGCAACGGCAACGGCAACGGCAATGGCAACGGCAACGGCGCGAGCAGCCGCCGCGAGGCCGTCGACGGCGACGTCGATTCGGTCCCGACGCCCGCCGCGGCCGGCAGCACGACGACGCACTGAGCGCCGCGTCCGCGAGGGCGATCCTTCACTCGATCAGGCGCTGGCGAGCTATGCTCGGCGGGCATGAAGGTCGCGACCCGCATCACCGTGGCGACGACGATCGTGGTGGCGATCGCGTCGTCGGGGTACGCGCTGTTCGACCTCCGGGAGCGCACGCACGAGCGGCGGACGGCGATCGAGCGGGAGGCCCGGGCGATCGCGAGCACGCTGCGGCTGGCGCTCGAGGCGCAGGCGTCGGCGTTCCGGATCCCGAGCGACGCGCAGCTCCAGGCGCTGGGGCGAGACGCGGGCGGCTGGCGCGTCACGGTGATCCCGCGCGAGCTGGCGACATCGCTGCCGAGCGCGACGATCTCGGAGACGCAGCTGCGGCGGCTGCGGACGCTGCTCGAGCTGCCGGGCAAGACGTTCGCGGACGTCGAGGGTGAGCAGTACTTCTACGCGCAGGCGCTGCGCGCGACGTCGGCGCGCGAGGACGAGCGCGTCGTGCTCGCGATGCTCGAGATCGCGAAGCCGGCCTCGGCGCTCGCGACCACACCGGAGGACCTGTCGCGCGCGCTGGTCCTCGTGGTCCTCGTGGTCCTCGTCACGACGATCGTCGTCGGCAGCCTCGCCGGCCGGTTCGTCAGCCAGCCGATCACGAAGCTCCTGCGCGGCATCGACGACGTCGCGCAGGGCGACCTCTCGCACGTCATCCTGTCCGAGCACGACGACGAGATCGGCGCGATCGCGACGCGCTTCAACGAGATGACCTACTCGCTGCGCGAGTCCCGCGGCGAGACGCAGCGCCAGAACGAGGCGAAGCTCGCGCTCGAGCAGCGGCTCAGCCAGACCGAGAAGCTCGCGACGATCGGCCAGCTGGCCGCCGAGATCGCCCACGAGGTGGGCACGCCGCTGAACGTCATCGCCGGCCGCGCGCGCTCGATCCAGCGCAAGTCCCGCGAGCCCGAGGTCGTCGAGAAGAACGCCGGCATCATCGCCGAGCAGACCGCGCGCATCACGCGCATCATCCAGCGGCTGCTCGACTTCGCGCGGCGCAAGGTCGGCGCGCCCGAGCACGCGCGCGTGAACCTGAACGAGCTGGCGCTCACGACGGTCGAGCTGCTCGGCGGCCAGTTCTCGGCCGCCAAGGTGCGGACGCGCCTCGATCGCTACGAGGGCCTGCCGCTGGTCGACGGCGACGCCGATCGGCTGCAGCAGGTCCTCATCAACCTGCTCCTCAACGCGGTGCAGGCGATGCCCGACGGCGGCGCGCTCACGATCGAGACGCAGGCGATCCGCCGGACGCGCCCGGGCCTCGAGACGGGCGCCGAGCAGGACTTCGTGATGCTGGCCGTGGCGGACACGGGCATCGGCATCCCGCGCGAGATCCGCGACAAGGTCTTCGAGCCGTTCTACACGACGAAGGAGGGCCAGGGCGGCACCGGGCTCGGCCTCGCCGTGTGCTCCGGCATCGTGAAGGAGCACGATGGCTGGATGGACGTCGACGACGCGCCGGGCGGCGGCACGGTGTTCCGCGTCCACCTGCCGACGCTGCCGGCCACGGCCCGCGAGCGAGAGCTGAGCGGAAGCCCGCGGAGCCGCACCGCCACGCGGCCGCCTCCCGTCGAGGCCAGCGAGCCGCAGCCGGAGCCGCGGACGCCGTGACGGGCCGCGGCGGCGCCGAGGCGGCGCCGAGGACACGCGCGCACGGCCGCCGGGCGCGCCCGCGCCCTCACGGATCGAGCATGAAGCCGAAGTAGTACGCGGCGGCCCCGGCGGCGACGGCGGCGAGCAGCAAGAGGAGCAGCACGAGCCACGAGCGGCTGCCGCCGCGGTGGGCCTCCTCCTCGGCGTTGGACGGCGCCGACCTCGCCGCGGCCTTCGCGCCGCCCGCGGCCTTCGCGCCGCCCGCCGCCTTCGCGCCGCCCGCCGCCTTCGCAGCGCCCGCGGCCTTCGCGCCGCCCGCCGCCTTCGCAGCGCCCGCGCCCGCGGCCGGCACCGCCGCCGGCTTGCCGGCGCGCCGTTCGGCCTTGGCCGTGGTCCTCGCCGAGATCGGGGCGTCCGCGAGCCCGTCGCCGACGAGCAAGGCTGAAGGCGCGCCCGGCAGCGCGCCACCGGCAGCAGACGCGCCCGCGCCCGGCATGCGCGGCAGCGACGCGCGGGACGGCCGCGGCGCCGCCACCGCCGCCGCGCGCGCCCCGCTGGGCATCGAGGCCACGGCGAAGTCGCGCGCGACCGGGGCGGTGGGATCGAAGTCGCTGCCGGAGGTCCGGCTCGCGAGCGGATCGGTTCGCTCGCCGGAGGCGCCGGGATCGAACCCGTCTTCGTCGTAGCGCCCCAGACGCGGCGCGGCCGCGCCGAGCAGGTCCGCCTGAGGCGAGCGCGGCCGCGGCGGCGGCCGCGAGCTCGACGGGATGGGCCGCGGGCCCGACGGCGGCACGGGCGGCGGCGCCGCCGCTGGCACGGGCGGCGGGTTCGAGGCCGGATTCGCGCGCATCTCGGCCGGCAGCGGCGGCGGCTTCGGCGCCCCGCCGGGCACGGGCGGCGGGACCGACGGCGCCTTCGCGCGCCCGCCGGCCGCGGGCGGCGGCGGCAGCGGCGGCGGCGTGCCAGACAGCGACGGCTTCGCGGCGCCCCCGGGCACGGGCGGCGGGACCGACGTCACCTTCGCGCGCCCGCCGATCGCGGGCGGCGGGACCGACGTCGCCTTCACGCGCCCGCCGGTCGCGGGCGGCGGCGTGGGCGGCGGCGCGGTGGGCGGCTTGTCGCGCGCGGGCGGCGCCGGCTGCGTGGTCGGCGCCTTGAGGCGCACCGGCAACTGCGGCGCCGCGACGAGCTTCGGCGCGGCGGCGGGCCCGGGCAACGTCGGCGCCAGCATCGCCGCCGCGAGCTTCACCGCCGGATCGACGGGCGGCCCGGCCGGCGGCCCGGGCGAGAACACCTGCGCGGGCTGCGTGTCCGCGAACGCCGACGTCGGCAGCGTCTCCGGCGCGAACGCCGACGCCGGCAGCGTCTCCGGCGGGAGCTCCGCTTCGGCCGGCGGCGGCGGCGGCGCCGGCGGCGCGACGTACAACGACGACGGGCGAGCGGGAGACCGCGCGGGCGAGAGCCCCTCGGGCGGCGGCGTCGCCATCTGGTGCGACGATCGGCGCCGGACCCGGGGGTGGACGGCCACCTCGAGCTCCGACGGCGGCAGCGTCTCCGGCGCGAACGCCGATGCCGGCAGCGTCTCGGGCGGGAGATCCACGCTGGCCGCCCCGCGGAGGATGGTCTCGCCGGTGTCCGGCGATGGCGTGACCTCGCGCCGCGCCGCGGGGCCAAAGCCGGGCGACGTCGGCGGGACCGACGCGTCGGCCCGGAGCCGCCGGCGCGGCAGCGCGTCGGGCGTGACGGCCGTGGGCGGCGCGCTGGACGAGAACGGCGACGGCCCCGGCGGCGGCACGCTCGGCGTGAGCGGCGTCGACGGCACCAGCGAGCGCTGCTGCTCGAGATCGACCAGGTAGCTCGGCCCGTCGAGCTCGTGCGGCGTCTCGGAGTCCGGCCGCGACTGCTGCATGAACGCCCACTCGATCCACTCGAACACCTGCTGGCCGGTGACGGGACCGCCGACCGTGCGCAGGGCGTGGGTCATCGCGTTCCGCATCGCCGCGGCGCTCTGCCACCGGCGGTCCGGATCGCGCTCGAGCGCGGTCAGCACGATGTCGTCGAGATCGGGCGGCACGCTCGGGTTCCAGCGCGACGGCGGCGAGATCGGCATCTCGCGGATCCGGCTCAGCGTGTCGAAGTCGTTGCGGCCGAGGAACAGCGGGCGCCCGGCGATCAGCTCGTGGGCGATCACGCCGGCGCCGAACAGGTCGCCGCGCAGATCGAGCTGGCCGGCGAGGTACTCGGGCGCGATGTACCCGAACTTGCCCTTGATCATGCCGGTCTGCGTGCGGACGTCCGAGTTGCTCGCCTTCGCGATCCCGAAGTCGATGAGCTTCACGGTCCCGGCGTTCGAGACGATCACGTTCGACGGCGAGACGTCGCGGTGGATGATCCCGAGCGGCTTGCCGGTGTCGTCGCACAGGTTGTGCGCGTGATCGAGCGCGTCGCAGATCTGGATCATGATCGACAGCACGATGTTGAGCGGGATCGGGCCCGCCGCCGCCGCGCACTGCCGCATGAGCTGCCCGAGCGTCGGGCCGGCCACGAACTCCATCGCGATGAAGTAGGTCTCGCCGACCTTCCCGAGGTCGAACGTCTGCGCGACGTTCGCGTGCTTGAGGTAGCTCGCGAGCCGCGCCTCGTGGATGAACGACTTCAGGAGATCGGGATCGGCCGCGACGTTCGCGTGCAGCCGCTTCAGCGCGACGACGCGACGGAAGCCGGCGATCCCGCGCTGCTCCGCGCGATGCACGGTGGCCATGCCGCCCGATCCGAGCTGCTCGTACACGAGGTACGGCCCGACCTCCTCGCGGGAGTCTCCCGGCACGTGCCGATACTAGCTCGGATCGTCGAGTCCTCGGACCGGGCCTTTCGTTACTTGTGACTCCGCCCGGTCCTCGCCCGCCGGCTCCTCCGGACCGGGCTCTCGTCAATTGTGACTTCGCCCGGTCCTCGCCTGCCGGCTCCTCCGGACCGGGCTCTCGTCAATCACTCGTAGTAGCCCTCGTACTCGGCCATGTAGCCGCGGCCGCCGTAGGGCGAGCCCATGAGCTTGATGATCGCCTTCTCGGTCGCGTCGTCGAGGTCGGCGCCCCGGCTCCGGAGCTGGCTCGCGGCCGTCGTCCGCAGATCCTCCTTGGCGCTGGGATCGTTGACGATCTGGATCAGCGCCCGATCGACCTCCACGCCGCCGTTGCTGGCGGCGCGGACCGCCGTCTCCGCCACCTGCGGATCGCTGTCGCGCATGAGCTGCGTCAGGTGCTGCGTGATCCGCGGATCGTCGCTCTGCGAGAGGCCCGAGATCGCGGCCACGCGCTCCTCGGACTTGCCGCCCCGCGTGGCCTCGATGAGCGCGTTCTGCGCCCGCTCGGAGCTGAGCTGGCCGAGCGTCTGCAGCGCCGAGGCGCGGACGTCGCTGTCCTCGTCGCGCGCGAGCTGCAGCAGCTTGTCGGTGGTGCCCTCGTCGGGGTTCTGGCCGAGCGCGTTGACCGCGGCGACCCGCACCTGCGGATCCTTCGACGTCACCGCGCGATCGAGCAGGCGCCGGGCCTCGGGCGTGCCCTGGCGCGCGAGGGCCATGACGACCGTGCGCGCGGAGTGCCGCCCGTTCTCCGGCTTACCCTCCATCAGCTCCTCGGCCAGGCGCAGGCCCTCCGGGGCGCCGGCCTGCAGGAGCTGGCTCATGACGGTCATCTTGAGCCCGGGGTTGCCCTGCGCCGCCGCGAGCAGCGCGCCCTTGACGCCCTCGCCGAGGCCGGCCTGGCCGAGCGCCGCGGCGGCCGCCGCGGCGACGCCCCGATCCTTGTCGGAGAGCGCGACGATCAGCGCCTGGCGCGCATCCTCGGTGCCGACCCGGCCCAGGACGGACGCGGCGTAGCGCGCCTCGTCGGAGCGGCCGGAGAACAGCGAGTCGCTGAGGAGCTGGCCGATCGCCGGATCCGACGGGCGCGCCTGCGCGAGCACGTCGAGCGCGCTGACGCGCGTCTGGCCGCGGGTCTTGCCGGCGACGTCGACGAGCGCGTCCCACGTGCGGGGCGAGCCGGCGTCGGCGAGCATGCGCATGATCTCCCCGCGCTCGTAGCGGGGCCCCGAGGTGGCGAGCCGGAGCGCGAGCTCGAGCGCGCCCTCGTTACCGGCCTTGAGCAGGCGCGGCAGCACCGCGTAGCGCTCGCCCGACGAGCCCTTCTTGAGGACCGTGAGCAGCGCCTGGTCGATGTCCTCGCCCTCCATCTGCGCGATCTGCGAGAGCGCGCCGGTGATCTGCCCGCGCTCGGACAGCGCGACCTCGATGAGGAGCGCGCGGGCCGCGGCGCTGCCGGTGTCCGCGAGCGCCGCCGCCGCGGTCATCGCGGCCTGGCGATCGCCGGTCTTCAGGATCTCGCCGAGCAGCTTCGCGGCGGCGTCGCTGTGGATCTCGCCGATCGCCGAGACGGCGGCCCACCGCGAGGTCATCCCGCCGTGGAACGCGGCCTCCCGCAGGACGGGCAGCGCCGCGTCGCCGGCCTTGGCCAGCGTGCCGAGCGCGGCGCCGACGAGCTGCGGATCGCCGGACTTCACGATCCGCGTGAGCTTGGCGAGCAGATCGGCGTCGAGCTCGGAGAGCGAGCCGATCGCGCTCGCGGCGATCCGGCTGTCCGGCGCGTCGACGAGTGCGACCAGCGCGGCCTCGGCGGCCGGCGTGTCGGCGTTGCCGAGCGCGTGGACGGCGGCGATGGCCGTCGAGAAGCTGCCGGACGTCGCGAGCTTGGCGAGCGCCTCGACGGCGCGCTCGGAGCCGACCGCGCCGAGCGCCGCGATCGCGGACTCCTGCTGCAGATCGCCCTGCTTGCCCGCGAGCGCGAGGAGCAGCTGCTCCGCGGCCTCGCTCTGCGTGGTGCCGAGCGCCGCGATCGCGGAGCCGCGGATGGACGGCCGCTGATCCTTCGTCGCGTCGATCAGCACGTCGACCGCCTTCTGCGTGCCGATGTGCCCGAACGCCTCGAGCATCGCCTCGGGCACGCCGCGCCGGCTGTCCTTGAGCAGCGGCATCAGCTGATCGATCGCCTCGTCGTCGCCGACGGTGCCGAGCTTGCCGGCGAGCGTCTGCACGTCGCGCAGCGAGCGCGCGGACAGGAGGCGCTCGACGAGCTCGGCCCGGGAGACGCCGGCGGCCTCGGCGCTGACGCGGAGCGGGCGGCGCAGGTGCCCGGGCAGGGTGCCGCTGCGCTGCGCGACGGTCGGGGCGGGCTTGTCCGCCGCGCCGCCGCCGCGGAAGAAGATCGCATAGCCGGCGATGGCGGCCATCAGCGCGCAGGCCACTTTCCAGCGGGTCAAGGTGGTCACGAGGGCTCCTCGGGGATGCGTCGGTGTGTGTCTCAAACGAACGCGGCGTCCGAACGGTCCATTCCGGCGGCGAAGCCGGCGGGAGGTCGGCGGCACGTCGCGGGCGCCACGAGCCACAGACACGCGCGCACGCGCACAGGTTTCGTCGATCTCGCGGGAATAAGTCGGCCGCGCGAGGCGTCCGTCGCCATCGCTGATCGCGCACTCTCCTCGGGCGGGCCGATGGTCGCCGAAGCGATGCCGCGTCGCAAGCGCTCAGCGAGCGCGCGCGCCACGCACCGCAAAAATGCCGACGCGCCGGCTGCCAGCGTGATTGACGGGGGAAGGGCCATTCGTAGACTGAAACCATGCTGACGACCGAGCAGACCCAGGAGCTGAAAGCCCGACTCCAGGCGGATCTCGATCGACTCGGAGACCACGCCCACACGGCGCTCGAGTTCACGATGGATCGCGACCGCGACCGGATCGGGCGCGACTCGATGGACGAGTCGACGGAGGAGGAGATCTACTCGACCCAGCTCCGCCTCCACGACCGCGAGACGTTCCTGCTCGCCAAGATCCGCGAGGCGATGCAGCGGCTGGAGGCCGGGACCCTGGACGAGTGCGAGGAGTGCAGCGAGCCGATCGGCTTCAAGCGCCTGATGGCCCGCCCGGTCACGACGCTGTGCTTCGAGTGCAAGTCCGCTCGCGAGCAGGTCGAAGCGGACAACGCCCCGGATTGAGCCCCGGGCCCCCCGAGGGGCGCGCTGCTCCGTCTGGCGCAGCCGGCGCCCTCGCCGGCGAGCCGATCGACAACCTGTCCGACCCTGCGCCCAACCCTGTGCCCACGCTGGTCGAGCAGGTCTTGAAATCCCGGCCGCCCAGCGCGCAGCGGACGGGGCTCAGATTGCGACCCCTCCGTAAGCTCTGGTAGTATCGACATCCGTCGGGGATGCGCGACCGCTACACGATCACGGAACGGCTTGACCATGGTGGCATGGCTGAGGTGTTTCGCGGCGTCGCGGAGTCGATGGAGGGCTTCAAGAAGTCCGTCGCGATCAAGCGCATCCTGCCGAACCTGACGAAGAACCAGAAGTTCGTCTCGATGTTCCTCGACGAGGCGCGGCTGTCGCTGTTCCTCCAGCACGCGAACATCGTCCAGGTCTTCGACATCTCGAGGACGCCCGACAACGCGTACTTCCTCGTGATGGAGTACGTCGATGGGTGCAACCTCAAGGGGCTCATCGAGCGACAGAAGCAGAAGGGCCGCCGCATCGAGATCGGGCACACGATCTACCTGATGATCGAGTGCTGCAAGGCGCTCCAGTACGCGCACGTCCTCGATCACCCGGAGACGAACGAGCCGCTCGGCATCGTCCACCGTGACATCTCGCCGCCGAACATCCTCCTGTCGAAGAACGGCGAGGTGAAGCTCGTGGACTTCGGGCTCGCGAAGGCCAACAGCCAGATCGAGTCGACCGATCCGGGCGTCGTGAAGGGCAAGTTCAGCTACCTCTCGCCCGAGGCGGCGAGCGGCCTCGACGTCGATCACCGCGCCGACGTGTTCGCCGTCGGTATCATCCTGTGGGAGCTGTTCACCGGCCGCCGCCTCTTCTTCGGCGAGACGGACTACCAGACGGTCGAGCTCGTGCGGCAGGCGCGCGTGCCGTCGATCGCGGCGCTCAACCCCGAGGTCGAGGCGGAGATCGAGCAGGTCACGCGCAAGGCGCTGGCCCGCGATCCAAACGATCGCTACCAGAGCGCGGCCGACCTCGGCGACGCGCTCGCGCAGTACCTGTTCTCGCGGCGGATGAAGGTCACCGCGCGCGACATCGCGAACCTCGTGCGGGACACGCAGGTCGAGATGATGCGCAAGCGCTCCGCCGAGCCGAAGGAGTCGCTGATCGACGCGCTGATCCTCGACGAGATGCAGAAGATGACGTCGCTGATCGATGGCAACGGCGCGGCGCAGGGGACCCAGGGCGAGGGCTCGACGAGCCTCGATCCGAGCGCGTTCCTCGATCCGTCGAAGTTGACCCACGAGCTGGCCAACCCGAGCGGCCAGCTGCCGGCGCACAAGCGCATGGGGCGCCCGTCCGCGGCCCCGCGCAACAAGGGGAACCTGCCGACGCCGACCCTCACCGAGCTCGAGTCGCTCGAGCAGATGCTCGAGCCCGCCGAGCGCACGGGCCTGCACAAGAAGGACGACCGGCCGCCGTGGACGCTGATCATCGTGATCATGCTGCTCCTGGCGGCGGGCGCGGCGGTCGCCGTCGTCCTCATGATGCAGCAGTAGCGGCGGGGGCCGCCGGGGCCAACCGGGCTACCGCAGGCCCTGCAGCTGGCGCAGCGCCTCGCTGCCGGGCGCGAGGCTCCCGACGCGCGTGACCGCGGTGGCGAGCTCCTTGGGCTTGCGCAGGCGGTGCGCGATCGATCCGTACATGACCCAGCCGTCGATGAAGTCCGGGTTGTACGTCACGGCCTTCTTCACGTACTCGAACGCCTCGTCGGGCGCCTGATCGCGGATCATGTCGGCGTAGAACAGGTAGGCGTTGTAGAGCGTCGGATCCTGCGCGATCACGAGCTTGAGCGTGGCCATCGCGCTCATGTCGTCCTGCTTCTGGTAGTAGGCGACGACGGCGCGCCCGAACTCGGCCTGCGCCTGGCGGCGATCCGAGGCGCTCACGAGCCCGGCGCGCGCCTTCTCGTACGCGGCCTTGGCCTCGTCGTACTTCTCCTCCGCGAGCGCGATCTTGCCGGCGACGATGGCGCCCTCGGGCCGGTCCTTGAGGCGCGTCTTGGCCAGGCTCTGCACCTTCTCGACGAGCTTCTGCTGCCGGATGTCGGTGTTCCCGATCTCGGCGGCGAGCAGGAACGTCTCGGCGTCGTCGCCGCAGCCGTCGAGCGCGCGGACGAGGAGCTGCGCCGCGCCGCTCGTGTCGCTGCGGCGGAGCGCGTAGCGGCCGCGCTCGCGCTCGAGCTGCCACGGGACGACGCCGGGGAGCTTGCCGAGCCGCTCGAGCGCGGCCGCCGCGGCGGCGTGATCGCCGACGAGCATCCGCGCGCGCGCGGCCTCGAGCCAGAGCTCGGGCGACGCGCGATCGCCGGCCTCCTGCACAAGCACCTCGATGGCCTTGTGGCCGTCCTGCGGGCGGCGCTCCTCGAAGTAGAGCATCGCGGCGTCGAGGCGCGCCTCGGCCAGGCCGCCGCGGCCGGCCTGCTCGAGCATCGTCCGCGCGCCGCGCACGTCGCCGTGATCGCGCAGGATCCGCCCGTAGTCGAGCTGCGCGTGCACGGCGTCGATCAGCGCGCCCGCGCCGGCCGCCTTCTCGAGGGCGGCCTTCGCCTTCTCGCGCGACGCCGGATCGCCGGCGGCGTACAGGAGCTTTCCGTACGCGGCGCCGAGCGCGGGGCTGGCCCCGGTCGGCTTGTACAGCGGCTCGAGGCGCTTCCTGGCCTCCTCGGCGCCGGCGACGCGCTGATCGAGCCAGGCCCGCCCGATGAGGGCGGGCTCGTACCGCGGCAGCCGCTTCAGGGCGGCGTCGAGATCGGTCAGCGCGCCGTCGACGTTGCCGGCGGCGAGCCGCGCCATGCCGCGCAGGGCGAGCCCGCGCGCGAGCTGCAGGAGCTCCTTCTTCTCGACGAGCTGCAGCGCCTCTTCGAGCTGGCCCTGGGCGAGCGCGATCTGCGCGCGCGCCCCGCGGGCGCGCAGGCTCCCCGGCCACGCGGCGAGCGCGCGATCGGTGGCGCGCTTGCCCTGATCGAGCAGGTTGATCGCGTAGAGGGTCTCGCCGACCTCCTCGGCGAACCGCTGCTCGTCGAGCCCGACGGCGAGCGCGTTCGCCAGATCGGCCTTCGCGGCGTCGACGTTGCCGCGCGCGGCGTCGACGCGCGCGAGCGCGAGGTCCGCGTACGCGACCTGCGCCGGCGACACGCCGCGCGCCTGCTCGGCGGCCGGCCGCGTGCCCTCGCGCACGACCTTCTCGAGCTGCCCGCGGATCTCGGTGCCGGCGGGGTTTTGGGCCACGATGCGGCCGCCCTCGGCGAGCAGAACGCCGCGCACGATGAGCGCGCCGGGGTGCTCCGGCGTGGCCTTGAGGGCCTGATCGGTCGCGGCGAGGCCCTCCTCCCACGACGTCGCCGCCGCGTGGACGCGCGCGAGCCCGGCGGCGTACATCGCGCGGGCCTCGCGCTCGACGGCCTTCTTGCCGGCCTCGAGCGCGAGCTTGAGATCGCCCGCGAGCAGCGCCACCTGGCTGCTCGCGTAGAGCGCGGCCGCGTCGTTGCCGTCGATGGCGAGCGCGCGATCGGCGGCTGCCCGCGCGGCCTTGGCGTCGCCCCGCGCGAGCGCGGCGAACGCGGCCGCGAGCTCGCCGTGCAGGCCGCCCTGCCCGGCCAGCTCGTCGGCGGCGGCCTGCGCCTCGGCGATGCCATCGCTGAACTCGTAGGCGAGGATCGCGCGGACGCGCGCGAGGACGGCGCGGTTGTCGATCGTGGGCGACGCCTGCGCGATGCTGGCGAGCCGGGTGCGCGCGCCCTGCCAGCCGGCCCAGGTGTCGGCGTTCGCGATCCGGAACGCCTCGGCGCGCAGCGCCTCGATCTGCTTGCCGAGCCGCATCGCGCGGATCTGGAACCCGGCGAACACGCCGCCGCCGATCATCGCGACGCCGATGAGCACCCACAGCGCGATCTGGAGCCGCGACCGGGTCTTGCGCATGCCGGTCCGCAGCGCCTTGGCGCCGGTCTGGCTCGGCTCGGCGAGCGCGGGCACGGCGCCGCTCATCGACGGCGGATCCGCCGACAGCGCGATCAGGTGCGGATCGGCGAGCGGATCGAAGCGCGGATCGATCGGCTGCGGCTGCCGCGTCGCCTCGTCGGGGCCGAGGCGGCCCATCTGGCCCATCTGGCCCATCTGGCCCATCTGGCCCATCTGGCCCATCTGGCCCATCTGGCCCATCTGGCCCATCTGGCCCATCTGGCCCGGCCCGGGCTGAGCCCACGGCGCGACGGTGCGCGCGTCGGGCGGCGCCCACGGCACCTGCTGCTGCTGCGCCGCGGGGTAGACCTGCGGCGCGGGCTGCGCGACGACGGTCTGGCGCGCCGCCGCGGCCATGCTCGAGGCCGAGACCGGCGCCTGCACCGGCATCGCGGCCTGCGTCGGCAGCGCGGCGGCGAGCGCGCTCCGCGCGTTGAACGGCGCGGCCTGCGCCGCCGGCTGCGCCACCGGCGACATCGACATGACGTGCGGCTGGCTCGCGATCATCTGCGCGAGCTGCGGCTGCGGGGCGGCCCGCATCGCCCGCGGGGACGGCGCCTCCGGCACCGGATCCGGCATCGGCCCCGACGGCTTGTTGATCGCGTTGCGGACGGCGGCCTGCGCGCGGGCCACCTGCTGGGGCGGCATGGCCGTCTCGTCGACCTCCATGAGCTCGTCTTCGTCGAGCTCGACGCTCGAGACCTCGCCCTTGTTGCGCGCGGCCGCCCGCGACGCGACCTGCGCCTGCGCGGCGGCTTGCTGGCGCCCGGCGCGATCTGCGGCGCGATCTGCGGCGCGATCTGCGGCGCGATCCGCGGCCCGATCTGCGGATCGGCCTGCGGCTCGATCCGATCCCCGCTTCGGAGCCGCCCCTCCCCGCGCCGCCGGGGTCCCCGCCGCCCGCGCCCCGCCGCCGCCACCCCCCCCACCGCCCCCGCCACCGCCGCCACCGCCGCCCGCGCGCTTGCTGCTGCGTCCGCGCGGCGACGGGCCCGCCGCGGCCCCGCGGCCCCGCCGCCCCGCGAGATCCTCGGCCTCGTCAGTGCCGATCTCGATCCCCTCCGCCTCGGGATCGACCTCCATCGTGCCCGAGAGCTCGCCGTCGTCGAACGCCGCGGGGCCGGACCGCGCGGGGGCGGGCCGGAACGCCACCGGCGCCGGGGCTGCCGCCGCTCGCGCCGCCGGAGCCGGCGCGGGCGCGGGCGCCACCTGCTCGCGCGAGCCCCGCTTGGCGGTCGGCGCGGCGATCGACGTCGGCTGCGTGAAGCTACCGCCGGTGTCCTCGTGGCCGTCGGGGCCGGTGCTCTCCTCGGCGTGGTGCGGGTAGTGCTTGGTCTGGCTCTCGCCGCCGAACGCGTCGTCGGTCGGCCTCGGGCCAGCGCCGCCCCCGAAGCCCGCGGCGGCGCCGGCCCGGGGCCGGCCGCCAGCGCGCTCGGCCTCGCCGACGAGCTGCGCGATCCGCGGATCGGTCGGCGCGAGCGCGCGGACCTTCTGCAGCACGTCGATCGCGCCGTGCGGATCGCCCTTGCGGAGCAGCGCCTCGCCCTTCAGGGCCTGCGCGGGGATCGAGCTCGGATCCAGCTCGAGCGCGACGCGCATCTCGGCGAGCACCTCGTCGAAGCGCTTGAGGGCCAGGAGCGCCTGGCCGAGCACCACGCGCCCCTCCACGGTAGTCGGGCGCCCGAGTAGCCCCAGGCGGCAGACCTTCACGGCCTCCTGGAACTGCCCGGCGTTGACCAACGCCTGGCCGCGCGTGACGAAGTCGCTCTGCGACACCTGGGACGCAGATGTTACCGCGCCCGGGGTGGGGGCGGCGACCCGGGCGGGAGGTGGGAGGGCTCGCGCATTTACCGGTTGACGGCTGTCGGCTCCGCCGGGTTCATCGGAGCCAACGAGTCCGCCGGCTCGGAGAGGCCCGGCATCTGAGCGCCGCGGACGCGGGCCTCGGCCACCATCATCCAGGCGTCTCCGAGACGTTCCCAGGTCTGCACCGCGTGGGTCTCGCGCAGCGTGCCCTCCGACGCGCGGTACCACGACACCTTGACCTGCACGCGCGCCTCGCGCGAGCCGCGGGCCTCGACGTTCACGATCTCGTAGTCGGTGATCTTGAGCTCCTCGGCGCGCTCGTCCATGTCCGCGACGAACTGCGAGCGCTCGCGGGGCGGGATGCGCGACGCGGCGGCCGCGAAGCGCCCCCAGCGGACGCCCTCGTTGTAGCCGCGGATCGAGTCGACGAGCGTGTCGGTGCTCCGAGGGCGCGCGCCGCACGCGGCGCCTGCCACAAGGCCGATCGCGAGGCTGACCGCGACGCCGACCGCCGCGAGCCCCCGCGCGCGCTGGCTCCCTCTCATGCGTCACCTCCTCCGGCGGCGCGCCGCGCGCGCACCGCGCGGATCGCCTGCAGATCGCGCCGCCCGAGCTCGCGCGTCGCGATCAGGACGGCCAGGAACGTGGCCGCGACGGCGGCCGCCTCCACGAGCGTCAGGAGCTTGCCGTGGAACCCGAGCGCGCGGCCGACGCCGAGCGCGGCGGCCGTGGCGAGCGCGATCCGCAGAAAGCTCGTGAGCGGCAGGTAGCCGCCGAGCCGGCGGCGCAGGACGAGGCCCGACGCCACGGCGCCGACGAGCATCGCGCCCGCAGTGACCGCCGCCGAGGCCTCGAGCACGCGGCCCTCGGGCGCGGCGAGCGGGATCGCGATCCAGTTGCCGGCGATCGCCAGGACGAGCGCCGCCGCCGCGACGCCGACCGCGGCGCGCGTGTGGCCGGCGCCGTTCAGGATCGTGCCGTTGATCGCGAGCATGCTGAACGCGACGTTGCCGAACGCCAGGATCGGCAGCGCTGGCGCGCCCGCGCGCTGGTAGTCGGGCGCGTAGACCAGGGCGAGCACCTCGGCGGGGTTGGCCGCCATCACGACGGCGATCATCGCGGCGAACATCAGCGAGTAGCGCGAGGTGACCTCGAGGTAGCGGCGCGTGGTCTCGCGGTCGTCGGCGAACGTCGAGCGCGACACGAGCGGGAACACGACGAACGTCGCGGCGATGATCGCCTGGTACGACAGCCGCGCGAGGTTCTGGACGGCGGCGTAGTACGCGTTCTGGACGTCCGCGAGCACGCTCGGATCCGCTGCATAGCCGGTGACGCTGCCGGCCTCCAGGCCGCCGCCCAGCTTCGAGGCGGTGGCCCACGGGATCGTGGCCTCGAGGGCGCGCGCGTACGCGCCGGCCTCGGCGGCGAAGTACTCGGTGGTCAGCCGCTTGATGAGGATGCTGTCGGCGAACATCAGCGCGTTGAACAGGAACAGGTAGAGCGCGACGCCCGCGAAGAACTGGACGAGCGGGCGCACCGGCAGCCGCTCCTGCCGCGGGATCTGGCCCGGCATCCCGATCCAGACGATCGACGCGCACAGGATGAGGCCGACCGCCGCGACCCAGCCGCCGACCACGCCGAGCACGCCGAGCCCGGCCATCGCCATGCCGAGCACGCCCGCGGCGCGCAGCGTGGCGAACGTGACGTCGAGGCCGGCCTGCTTGTGGAACTGGTGCAGGCCGTTCGCGGTCCCGACGAACACGGCGTAGAACGAGTAGCCGGCGATGATGAGGCCGGCGAGCATGAGCGGCCCGGTCTTGCTCGCGTCGAGGAGCGCCCACGACACGAGCGGCGCCGCGGCGATGAAGCCGAGCCCGATGACGAGGCCGAGCCGCACGTGCATGCGCAGGCCGGCCTGCTGGACGCGGCGCGCCTTCGCCGGCTCCTGCGCCGAGAACCGCGACACCGCCTGGATCGTGCCGGTGACGAGCACGTTGTTGACGAGCGAGGCGATGTTCGAGACCAGGCTGTAGCTGCCGAACGCGCCGCGCGACAGGATCGCGGGCAGCCGGAGCTGCATCACGAGCCCGACGAACATGAAGTAGAACTTCGCGAACGCGATGTAGAGGACGCCGCGGCCGGCCCCGGTCGCGCCAGCGCGGGGCGGCGCCGCACCCGCGGCAGGGCCACCGGCAGGGTCACCGGCGGGGTCACCGGCGGGGTCACCGGCGGAAGCTGGTGACCCGCTCGGTCCGGCGGGCTTCGGCGGCTCGGGCTCGCTCATGTCGTCGGTGCGCGGGGCGGCGCGCGCCGCGTGCCCGCGATCCCGCGTAACACGCCGCCGCGCGAGGCGGCAACTTCACGTCACTTCGCGAAGCGCTTCTCGAAGTACGGCATGACGCACGCGGTGTAAGCGGCGCAGTCCTGGATCGTCAGGCACTGCTGGATGCCGGCCATGTCGGAGTGATCTTTCGGGCCGGCGTTCGCGGTGATCTTCGTGCACGTCGCGTCGATCGCCTGGGCCGTCGAGTCGACCGCCCACTCCTCGTTGGCCTGCGCGATCACCTGGTCGCGGTGCGCGGCGACCTCGGCCGCGATGCCGGCGGGCACGTCGTACTTCGCGCGGAGATCGACGAGCGCCGGGATGTACTGCGCGGTGCACGTGCGGTTGTGCGTGAACACGGCGACGCAGACATCCTTGGCGTTGCCGGTGCCGCTGCTCGCCGGCTGGGCCTGCGCCTGCGTCTGGGCGGGCGCGGCCGGTGCGGGCCCGGCGGCGTCGGAGGTGCTGCACGCCGGCGCAAGGAGCGCGACCGCAGCGACGAGAGCAGAGGAGAGGACGGACGTGATGTAGAGCGAGCGAGACATGACGATTCCTTTCCCGGCGAGCGGCCGGCGCGCGCCGCGCGGAGCCAAAGCAGCCCCGGCGCGGACCAGAGGGACACGAGGCTCTCGGGGACGAGAGCTGGGTACTGCGATCGTGGGTGCTACGTCCGATCGCCGGGCATGCGGCGCAGCCCGACGGAGACGAGGATCCAGGTGATGAAGCCGATGCCGCTGCCGAGCGTGATGTTCGCCGTGGACTCGGCGAACCCGACGAGCAGCGACTCCTCGAGCGGGTACTCGGCCCGGAGGCGGATCGCGCCCACCGCGGTGACGCCGAGCGCGGAGAAGAACCCCGCCAGCATCGAGAACGCGAGCGCCCAGGTGAGCGCGCGGATGACGGACAGCCGCTGCGCGTCGGCGTTACGCGCAAACCGGATCGCGTTCCACCACAGCGCGATCCCGAGCCCGGCGAGGACCCACATGTTGAAGCCGCCGGCCTTGAAGAAGTCGATCATCTTGGAGGGGACAACGCGGCCCCCGGGCGAGCGTGACAACTTTTTTCTTGTGTCACGGCCGCGCCGGTGGTGCGTTGCACCTGCGTGGAGGCCGAACCCGTGGAGCGCGGCGATCCCGAGCGCGCGTGGCTCGACGGCTTGCGCCGCGGCGACGCGGCGAGCTTCGACGCCGTGTTCGCGGCGTACCGCCGCAGGCTGTACGGTTACCTCGTGCGCATGACGCGGCGGCGCGACGTGGCCGAGGACCTCCTCCAGGAGACCTTCCTGCGCCTGGCGCAGCACGCCAAGCGGCTCGCCGAGGACACCCGGCTCGGCGCGTGGCTGTTCACGGTGGCGCACCGCCTGTTCGTGAGCTGGACGCGCGCGCAGGGCGTGCGCGCGGTGCTCGCCGCCGAGGTGCCGCCGCGCGAGCCCGCGGGCGCCGACCGCTCCCCGCTCGACGCCGTGGCCGCCTCACAGGCGCAGGCCGCGCTCGAGCGGGCGTTCGCCGAGCTCGCCCCGCCCTACCGCGAGGTCGCGCTGCTCGTGGGCGTAGAGGGCATGCAGCCCGCCGAGGTCGCGCAGATCCTCGGCCAGAAGCCGGAGGCCGTCCGCCAGCGGCTCGCGCGGGCGCGCGCCCAGCTCGCCGGGGCGCTCGGCGAGCACGCCCCCGCCGCCTGGAGGCAGCCATGAGGGAGCCCCTAAGGGAGCCCCTGAGGGAGCCATGACCGACGCACCCGATCACCCGCCCGATCCCGACCCCGACGCGCAGAAGGTCACCGAGCTCGGCGGCGCGCTGCCGCCGCTCGACGTCGACACGACGACGGCCGAGCAGATCGCGCGCCGCGCCCGCGCCAGCGTCGGCAAGCCCCCGCCGCGGCGGCGCCTCCTCGTGCCGATCCTGGTCGCGGCGGTCGCGGCCGCCTACGCCGTCTGGATGATCCTGAAGGCGCTCGAGGTGCTCGGCTAGCGTGCGCCTGCGCCCATGCAGCCGCCAGCGCCACTCGCGCCGTCGCCGGCTGCACACGCACCGCCACACCGTGACGGACGCACGGACGGTGCCGCGGCGCTTCCGTCTATGATGCCCCCCTCATGAAGCGCAGAGACTTTCTTCGTACGTCGGGCTGGTTCGTCGTCGGTGCCACGCTCGCGGGCATCCCCGGGTGCGGCGACGACATTCGCCCGCCGGGCCCCGATGACGACATCCCGCCCGATCCGGTCGGCACCTACCAGTTCCCGCAGGGCGTCGCGTCCGGCGACCCGCGCCCGGACTCGGTGGTCCTGTGGACCCGGATCCAGAAGGGCACCGACGCCGGGTCGATCGAGGTCAACGTCCAGGTCGCGACCGATGCCGGGTTCAACAACATCGTCGTCGATCAGCAGGTGACCGCGACCGCCGCCTCCGATCACACCGTGCGCGTGCTCGTGACCGGCCTTGTCGCCAACACCGAGTACCACTACCGCTTCACGGCGGTCCGCGACGCGATCAAGGGCCGGACCCGCACCGCGCCCGCGCCCGGCGCGGACGTCCAGGTGAACCTCGCGTGGGTGTCGTGCCAGGACTACGGCGCGGGCTTCTACAGCGCGTACCGCCAGATGATCCTCGACGATCACGCGCGCCCCGCGGCCGACCAGATCCACTTCGTGATCCACCTGGGCGACGTGATCTACGAGACCCGCTCCGACAACTTCCAGCAGGCGATCGACGATCTGTTCAGGCCGGTCGTGCTGAAGAACCCCGACGGCGAGCCCCGCGCCGTGACGCCGTTCCCGTCGGGCGGCGGCACGCGCGGCGGCGCCAACTTCGCGAACACCGTCGACGATTACCGGCACCTCTACCGCACGTACCTGGCCGATCCGCAGGTGCAGGCCGCCCGCGCGCGCTGGCCGTTCATCCAGGTCTGGGACGATCACGAGTTCACCAACGACTCGTGGCAGAGCCAGAGCAACTACACCAACATGAACAGCCTCGAGGAGGGCGACCAGGCGCGCAAGCTCGCCGCGAGCCAGGCCTGGTTCGAGTACGCCCCGGCGCACCTCACCGGCGCCACCGGCGTGACCGGCGTGCCGAACGAGGCCCAGGACTTCACCCCGCCCGCATCCGCGGTATCGAACGCGATGTTCACGCCGCCGAACAACGACAACTTCGTCGACGAGCCGAACAACGCGGCGGCGATCGGCGCAATGACGATCTACCGCTCGCTGCGGTTCGGCAAGCACGTCGAGCTCGTCATGACCGATCAGCGCAGCTACCGCAGCGATCACGCCATCCCCGAGGAGAGCACCGTCGGGAACCCGCTGTTCTTCGATTCGCGCGCCGCGCTGCCGCTGCCGATCGTGAACACGTTCGATCAGGGCAAGACCGCCAACAGCGGGATGCCGCCGGACACGGTGCTCGGGGTGACCAACCCGCGGAAGACGAGCCCCGTCGGCACGATGCTCGGCGCGAAGCAGAAGGCGTGGTGGAAGGCCACGATGAAGGGCTCGGACGCGACCTGGAAGCTGTGGGGCAACGAGGTGCCGCTCATCCGGCTCGCGCTCCAGCAGGTGCCCGGCCAGCCGTTCGATCGCGTCCTCACGGGCGACGCGTGGGACGGCTACCCGACGGAGCGGAACGAGCTGATGACGTACCTGCGGACCGAGGGCATCAAGAACGTCGTGGTGCTCACCGGCGACATCCACGCGACGTTCGCGGGCGTCGTGATGGACAACTACGACAGCTCCACGCCGCAGCCGGTGTCGTGCGAGCTGACGGCCGCCGGGATCACCTCGAACTCGCTGTTCTCGTTCTTCGAGGAGGGGACCCGCCCGCCGGTGCCCGCGTCGCTGCGCGCGCTGGTCACGGTCGACGCGACGCCCGGCGGCTCGGCGTTCACCGAGAACTTCAACATGTGGCTGCGCCACGGGACCAACTCGGCCGGCGCGTTCGCCATGACGAAGGACCGCGCGCTGGCGCTGACGCTCGCCGATCCGACGGTGAACCCGCACCTCAAGTACGCCGACACCAACTCGCAGGGCTACGGGTACGCGAAGATCACGGGCACGCAGATCACGGCGAGCCTCGTGACGATCAACCGGCCGATCGTGCCGGTGACGATGGAGGGGCCCGGGATCAAGCGCACGGCGGAGGTCACGGTCCCCAAGGACGACCCGGCCGCGATGACCGTGACGGTCACCGGGACCAAGCCCTTCCCGCTCACCTGAGCGGCCTGCCGGCAGCGAGGGCTGCACCAAGACCTGCGTGCTACCATCTCGCCGATGTCACGGGTCGCAGAGCGCTCGCGGATGACAGCGGCGGACTACCTGGCGTGGGAGCGCACGCAACCGGCGAAGCACGAATTCCTCGACGGCGAGGTCTTCGCGATGGCGGGCGGCAGCCCGCGCCACAACGCGCTCTGCGTGAACACGACCACCGTCTTGCGCACGGCGCTGGCCGATCGCGGTTGTGTCACGTTCTCGTCGGATCAACGCATCGGACTGCGGAAGAAGAAGTACGTGTATCCCGACGCGAGCGTGGTCTGCGGCAAGCTCGAGACCGAGGAGGGCGCCGACGACGTCATCGTGAATCCCGAGGTGATCGTCGAGGTCTTGTCGAGCACGACCGAGCGTTACGATCGCGGTGGAAAGTGGGAGAGCTACCGCCGAATTCCGTCGCTGACCGATTACGTGCTGATCTCGCAGGCCAAGCCGCAGATCGAGCTGTACCAGCGGCACGACGATGGGAGCTGGACGTATCGCGCGGTCGGCGCGGGCGAGCGCGTGAGGCTCACCAACGGAGCCGTGCTCGATGTCGACGCGATCTTCGATCGGGTGATGGCCCTGCCCGGTGACGAGGAACCAGGAACGTAGCTCGAGCGATCAGCACCCCACGAGGTGGATCGTCTTCCCGGCGTGCTCGATCTCCCTCACGAACAGCTTGTCGCCCCACGTGGGCTCCTTGCGGAGATCGAACAGGACGAGCCACCCCTCGTCGAGTCCCGCGTGATCGAGGTAGCGCGCGATCTGCTCGAGCGCCTCGGCTGCGGTGTCGGTATCGCGGCGGAGCGTCACCTCCACCGCGTGGCGCTCGCCCCGCCAGGTGATCATCAGATCGACGGCCCCGCGCCCGAGCCCGTACTCACGCTCGATGCGGCCGCCGCCGTTGACGATGCGCTGCAGGAACGCCATCAGCATCAGGTGCGCGCCGGCCTCGCGGTAGCCAAACCCCTCGGCGGAGAGGTGCCCGTCCTTGCGCCAGAACGTCTGCCAGGCCCCCATCAGCTTGGGCAGATCGAGCCTGCCGTCGGGGCGGACGTACCACTCCGTCGGCTGGTGCAGACTGACCTGCTGGGTCCAGGTCAGCGCGCGCGGGATCACCTCGCGATAGATCGGATTGGCGATCTGGAGCTCGCCGCCCGCGACGCGGACGAGGCCCAGGCCCAGGATGTAGCTCACGTCGTCCTCGAGCAGATCGGCGGGCAGGCGGGCTCCCGTGATCATGGGCTCCAGGATCCGGCGGACGCGCGGCTCGCGCAGCCGCGCGATCAGCGAGTCGATGTGCGAGCGCCGCTCGACGATGATCGTCTCGCGGGCGGCTTCGACGTGCGCCGCCGTGATGGGGGTGCCGCGGTCCCGCACGTCCCGGCCGACGATCTGATCGGCGAGCGCGCTGGTCAGCCACGGGTGCCCCTGGGCGAGCTCCCAGATTCGGCGCACGGCGCCAGGCTCGAAGCGCTGGCCGGTGTCCGCCGTGTGCTGCGCCAGGAGCTCCGCCACCTCGGGCTCGGTGAAGGGACCGAGCGTCGCTGACTCGGCGGTGACGTTGAACGGCGAGGTCGTGCCGAGCCACGACACGGCCCGCCGCTCCTCGGCGCCGAGGACATAGTCGCGCACCTGGCGCTGGCCGACGAGGACCACGCTCGACGGGAACGGCGCCTCGGCGCGCTCGATGTAGCCCTGGCGGAGCTGCGTCAGGAACGAGATCATCGCCGGCCCCACGAGGCCGTCCGCCTCGTCGAGCAGGAGCACCAGGGGGCGCTCATCGAGCGCCGCCAGGCGGCGGAGATAACTCAGGAGCGCCCGCGAGGGGTCGCGAAGCGCTGACTCGATCTCCGATGCGTCGGGGCGGGCCAGCCTGGCGTGTCGCAGCCGGAGCGCGTCGTCGATCGAGCCCAGGATGGTGGTCAGCGCCGCCGCCAGGTCAGGCTGCTCGCGCGCGGTCTCGAGGTCGACCCGCAGCGCCCGCCATCGCCCCGCGTCGCCGAGGTGCCGCTCGAGCCACATGAGCGACGTGGTCTTGCCGGTCTGCCGGCCGGCGTGCAGCGTGAAGTACTTCCGATCCTCGATGAGCTCCTGGACCCGCCCCAGCCGCCGCTCGGGCGGGAGCATGTAGTGCTCGGCCGAGAGGCACGGCCCGGCGGTGTTGAACGAGCGCTGCAAGGGCCGAAGCTAGCAAACGGGGCTCTGCCGTCGCAAGGCAGCGGCGAGCTGAGCCGGCCACCCGCGTCGCGAAGCGAGATGGTCAGCGACGACCGCGGCTTCGCGCTACGGTTTCTGCCGTGCGGCGCGCCCCAACCTCAGAGCGAGGGCGGCGGTGACTCAGATTGGATCGCGCACGCGTACACGCTCGAGACGGGGAATCGCCGCATGACGAATCGGCGGACCTCGCGGCCGGAGATGACGCCGTCGCGCTTCGAGCTCCTCCGTGACGGCGGGATGAAACCGATATCCCCGCGCGCTCACGAGCCGCTTCGCTTGAGGCGAGCCCGCGCGAGCTCTCGCAGTCTGCTCATGACGGTAGGCCCATCCTCCAGCTCCACGGCGCCGCTCTCGATGTCCTGCACCCTGGTGGCAATCTCGCCGCGCCACGCGGTCTCGACGTCCGCTGCGTCGTCCTCACCGTCGAGGCTCTCGAGGAGCTCGCGCGCTGCGGCCGCACGGTCGGGCGGCGGGAACTCGAGCAATGCCTCGACGAGCTGAGTACGAGTAGCCATCGCTGGGAAAGTGTAGCCCAGACCCGCGGGCTACGGCTTCGCCTTCGGCCTCGTCACCATGAGGTGCGGCGCGCCGTCCTTGTCGACGTAGCCGAAGCGGAAGGCGAGCGGGCGGCGCGGGTTCTTGCGCCACAGCTCGAGGAACTGCGTCTCGGTCTCGTTGTCCTGCGCGCCCTCGAGGAACGCGCCGCCGAACGTGCCGTAGGTCTCCTGCACCATGCCCGCCCGGCGGGCGATGCCGGGCGGGATGCCCGTCGAGTCGGACAGCATCCACGTCAGGTGATCGAGCATGTACTTGCGGATCAGGCTGAAGTCGCCGCGCCAGAGGAGGTAGCTCGCGCCCTTCGTCAGAGCACGACCTTGCCCTTCTTCTCGAGGTGCCGCAGGAGCTGCGGGTTCTTCTTCATGTAGTCGTCGCCGAGGTTCCAGCCGATGTGCCGGTGCACGCGCACGCCGGGCTCGCCGGGCTTTCGGTACTGGATCTCGACGTGCTGGAACGCCTCGGAGAAGTTCGGCGACTCCCAGTCGTGCTTGAGCTTCTTCGAGCGCTTCGCGTCGAGCGCCTCGAGATCCGCCTGCTCGATGTACGAGAGCTCGCCGTCGTCGGCGATCCGGAAGTACCGCATCGAGACGGGCTCGAACCCGCCGGCGACCAGGCCGAGCAGGAACGACGAGACCTGGCCGGGCAGCTCGTTGACCTGCTGCTTCGACAGGTTCTCGCTCGTGTTCGAGCCGACCTGGATCAGGCCGCCGATCTCGCCGCGCAGCGCGCCGAGGCTCGTCTCGATCTGCCACGGCTTGAGCTTGCGCAGGCGCCGCGGATCGCCGGCCTGCTCGAGCGAGATCGTCGTGATCTCCGTGGCGTCGGGGAACGCGACCAGCGCCGAGAGCAGATCGCCGCCGCCGAACGGATAGACGACCGTCTTGTGCTCCTTCGGCACGACGGCGGCGAACCACGCCCGGTGCCGCTCGAAGTACGCGGCGCGGAACTTCTTGATCTGCTCGAGGATCCACTTGCAGTGGCGCTCGACGCTCTTGCCGATGGCGTCGGCGGCCTTGGCGTCCCCGGCGCCGAGCTCCGGCGGCAGCGGCGCGTCGGCATTGCCGCACGCGGCGACCCGGAACAGGAGCTTTGCGTCGTCGATGAAGTCCATGCCGGCCGGCGCGGGCGCAGCCGGGGCCGCGGGCGCACCGGCCGCGGGCGCACCGGCCGCGGGCGCACCGGCCGCGGGCGCGGGCGCACCAGCGGCGGCCGGCGCTTCAGAAGCCGGCGCGGGCGTAGCCGGTGCGGGCGCGGGCGCGGCGGGCGCAGCACCGACGGGCCGAGCACCGACGTCGAGGTCGGCCACCGCGGAGCCGCTCGCCGGCTTGGTCGCGGAGCTGGCGCTGCAGGCAGAGAGCGCGATCAGCGCGGCAAAAGCGGAGTACCAGGGACGCATGTGGAGTGCCTTCGCCGTCACGTTGAGCGTGATGAACGCCTTGGCGGCAAAAGCGGAGTACCAGGGACGCATGTGGAGTCTCAACGCGGCGGCGCGCACGGGCATTCCACGCGTCATAGATCAGCGACCGAGCCGGCGTACATCTTGTCGAGCAGATCAGCGAACTTCTTCTCGACGGCCTTGCGCTTCACCTTGAGGCTCGGCGTCAGCTCGCCCTGCTCCACCGACAGCTCGCGGGGCAGGATCTGGAACCGCTTCACCGTCTCGTACTTCGCGAGCGTCCGGTTGACCTCGTCGACGTACGGCGCGATCAGCTTCTTCACCTCGTCGTGCGAGACGACCTCGGTGTAGCTCTTGCCGCCCAGGCTGTGCGCGGCGGCCCACTTCATCGTGGCCTCCTCGTCGAGCGTCATCAGCGCGGTCACGAAGTTGCGCTTGTCGCCGTGCACGATCACCTGGCTGATGTACGGGCACGCCGTCTTGAGCTTGTTCTCGATCGCCTGCGGCGCGATGTACTTGCCGCCCGACGTCTTGATCAGATCCTTCTTGCGATCGGTGATCCGCAAAAAGCCCTGCGCGTCGATCTCGCCGATGTCACCGGTGCGCAGCCAGCCCTCGGAGGTGAGCGCCTCGGCGGTCTGGTCCGGCAGGTTGTGATAGCCCTGCATCACGCCGGGGCTCTTGATCAGGATCTCGCCGTCCTCGCTGGCGAGCTTCAGCTCGGTGCCGGGCATCGGCAGCCCGACGGTGCCGAACACGTACTTGGTCGGCCGGTTGACGAAGCTGCCGGCGCTGCTCTCG
>Ga0247790_10000106_pt1 | contig 42915 bp, 37 predicted proteins | sample UWRJS171409R4_FD_179913 | JGI IMG/M metagenome (GOLD analysis project Ga0247790, IMG submission 179913) | Soil microbial communities from Arlington Agricultural Research Station in Wisconsin, United States - UWRJ-S171-409R-4 | ecosystem: Environmental > Terrestrial > Soil > Agricultural land...
GTCTGAGGCCCATGACGTCGCCGCGGATCTTCGCGCCGCGCTGGCGCAGGCGGCCGAGGACGGTGCGCAGGACCGCGACGCCGGCGGGCTCGTTGCCGTGCATCGCCCCGATCCCGATCAGCGACGGCCCCGGCGCGTCGCCGCGGATCCGCTCGATCACCCGGGGCTGGTAGCCGTAGCTCACGTCGCGCCGCCGCCCAGCTTGGCCTCGAGCAGGCGCGAGGCGATGTTCATGAAGTCCTCCTCGGTCAGGATCCCGACGAGGCGGCCGTCCTGCACCACGGGGAGGCAGCCGATCCGGCGCTGGCGCAGCATGCGGACCGCGTCGATCGTCGAGGTCTCGAGCCCGACGGTCTGGACCTCCGTCTTCATGATCTCGGACACCGGCGTGTCGCGCAGCGAGCCGCCGCTCGTCAAGAAGCGCAGCACCGCGCGGTAGGTGACGAGCCCGACGAGCCGGTGGTCCTGGTCCTCGACGGGGACGTGGCGGATCCGCTCCCAGCTCATCAGATTCGCGACCATCTCGATCGGATCGTCGGCCTGCACGGTGAACAGATCCGTCGTCACGTACTGATCGACGCGCAGGTAGTTGTGGTGCGAGGTCTCGGCCTCGTCGAGGCGCGCGCGCTCCCACTCCGACACCGGGCGCCCGGTGAGCTGGCGGTTGACGGTGGCCGCCACGAGCGCGTTCGAGCGCTCGCCGGAGGCGGCCTTGTCCTTGAGCGCGTTCCACGACGACAGGAGCCAGCGCGAGCCGGTGCGGCCGCTGCGGCAGCGCGCGTCGACCACGCCGAGGTAGCGCTTGATGTCGTCCTCGTTGATGCCCTGGCGCTTGAGGCCGGCCTCGGCGATCGGCAGCAGCCGATCGAGCACGAGCTGCGACGCCGACAGCTCCTCGCCGTCGAGCCACATGAAGTGCGCGCCCATGCCCTCGCGCGCCGCGGTGTAGAAGTTCGCGCCGGCCTGATCGAAGTCGAGCCGGCCGGAGACGCCCTCCATGCGCGCGCCGAGCTCGGCCATGCAGCCGAACCAGAGCGCGCCGTTCGCGACCTGATCGATCACGCTCGGGCCCGACGGCATGACGCGGTTCTCGATCCGCATGTGCGGCTTGCCGTCGATCACGCCGAAGCACGGCCGGTTCCAGCGGTAGATCGTGCCGTTGTGGAGGCGCAGCGCCTTGAGCTGCGGCAGCTCGCCGCGATCGAGGACCGCCATCGGATCCTCGTTCAGATCGGTGCCGACGAGCGCGCGGAACCGCGCGATGTCCTCGCGGAAGATCTCGACGATCGAGTCCTTCACCCACGCGGTGCCGAAGCTGACGCGCGCCTCGCTCTCGCGCAGGTGGTGCGCGTGCTGGCTGCGGATGTCGACGGCCTGGCGGAACAGCGCGATCCGCGTCTCGGCCCACAGGCGCCGCCCGAACAGGAGCGGCGAGTTCGCCGAGACCGCGACCATCGGCGCGGCGAGGAGCTGCGCGAGGTTGTACATCCGCGCGAACTCTTTGGGATCCACTTGCAGGTGGACCTGGAAGCTCGAGTTGCACGCCTCGACCATCACCGAGTCGTGCTCGATGACGAGCTCGTCGAGGCCCTTGATCGAGACCTCGAACACGCCGCCCCGCAGATCGTTCATGATCTTGCTGAGCGCCTGGTAGCGCGGGCTCGGCGTCATGCTGTCGAGCCCGAGGTCCGACTTGCGCATCGTCGGCAGGATGCCCATCAGCACCGCGTGCATGCCGAGCTCGGTCGCGGCCTTGCGCGCCTTGTCGACGAGCTCGTCGAGCTGCTTCTCGAGCTTCGACAGGCCGTCGCCGGCGAATGGCTGCGGATCGCAGTTGGCCTCGAGCTGGAACTGGCCGAGCTCGGTCGTGTAGTGCGGATCCTTCAGCTTCTCGAGCATCGGCAGGATGCCGCGCGCCGCGCTCCAGGTGCGATCGATCAGGAACATCTCCTGCTCGGCGCCGATCCGCCGCACGCCGCTCTCGAACCGGCCCTCGCGCAGCATCCGCTCGAGCGCGCGCAGATCGGCCAGGATGGCCGACATGAACTCGCGGCGCTTCTTGGCGTCGGGCGGGGCGATGTCGTTCTTGTCGTCGCGAGGCTTCGTCGTCACGCGCCACCCTTTCGCGGCTCGGTCCACTCGGCCAGCACCTTGGGCAACATCTTGCGCCACGTCGGCCAGTCGTGGTGCCACGTCGGGCCCCACGACTCGACGCGGTTCGGGATCCCCTTCTTGCCGAGGACGTCCGCCAGCCGCCACGACTCGCCGATGTCCTCGGCGCGGCCCTCCCCCGAGATCAGGAGGACGAAGCGCTCGCGCAGCTTGCTCAGGTGCACGCCGTCGAGCGTCGGCACGAAGAGCAGCGGCGACGACACGAAGTAATCCTCGGTGTACTCCTTCGTGCCGAAGAACCGGAGCAGATCGTAGGTGCCAGACATCGCGCACGCGCGCGAGAAGACGTCCGGGAACCGGCACACCGAGGCGACGGCGTGGAACGCGCCGATCGACGCGCCGGCCGCCCAGATCTCCGCGTTGGGCGTCTTGCTGTCGCTGTGGATCGCGGCGACCACCTCGTGGCGCACGTAGCGGTGGAACTGGTCCTGCAGCCACATGAGGTGGCGCCAGTCGCCCTCGCGCGCGAGCATCGCCGCGCCGGCGACGGAGTCGCACGAGTACACCTTGATCCGGCCGGCATCGATCAGCGGCATGAGCGCGCCGATCAGGTGCATCCGCTCGAGCTCCTCGGCGTCGCCGCCGGCCGTCGGGTAGAGGAGCACCGGCTGCCCGGCCGTGCCCCAGCGGGCCATCGTCACCTGGCGTTGCAGGCGCTCGGAGTACCAGCGGCCGACGGTCTTCACGCGCGGCCCCCTTGGCTATCGGCGCGCCAGGCGCCGATGCGCTTCCAGAACAGCTCGGTGAACTGCTCCACCTCGTGCGCCGGGAACAGCGCCGCCACCTTCTTGCGCACGGCTTCGCGCGCGACCGGCGTGGCGAAGAACTCGTGCGCGACCTCGTCCAGGTGGCCGAGGTGCTTGGCGCAGAACTCCTCGAAGCGCGCGGCGTCGAAGCGCTGCTCGGCGAGCCTTCCGTACTCGCGCAGCCGCTCGCGGTACGGCAGGTCGCGCTTGGCGATCTCGTAGAACGGCTCCCAGTCGAGCGTCTTGCGCATCGGGCGCTTGGTGACGGCGCAGAAGATCGACCAGCGCAGGTTCGCCTTCACGAGCCACGGGAAGTGGTAGTGCAGCGACGTGACCTGCGAGTCGGGACACGGGTTCGCGAAGTCGATCGGGTACCAGGTGCCGTCCTTGCGCAGCGCCTCGCACGAGTTGAAGTCCCAGCCGAAGAACGCGTTGATCGTGAGCGTCGTGTCGCGCAGGATCGCCGCCTCCTCGGCTGGCATGAAGTCCTTCGCCATCGTGTAGCGATCGTGGAGCGGCGCGCCCGGGTCGTACTTCACGAGGTGCGTCTGCGGCCCCAGGCCGATGCAGCGGACGAACGAGTCGAACGGGTGCACCGCCTGCTGCAGGTGCATGACGAACTTGCCGCTCTCCTCGTAGCGCGCGCGCAGCGAGCGCTCGTCGTCGATCTTGCTGACGGCCTTCCAGCCGCCGCCGTCGTACGGCTTCATGAACAGCGGGTAGCCGAGCTTCTGGCCGATCGAGCCGAGGTCGAACAGCTTCGCGTAGCTGCGCAGGGTCGGCTGGAGGTCCGGCAGCGGCTCGTACGCCTTCGGCGGGACGAGCCACGTGTCCGGGATCGGCATCCCGAGCGCCATCATGGCGCAGTACGTGGTCTGCTTCTCCATCGACTGCACGGCCCACGGGTTGTTGAACACGTAGAGGCCGTCCATGAGGATGGCCTTTTTGATCCACTCGCGGCTCGTGTGGTACCAGTGCGTCAGCCGGTCGATCACGAGGTCGTACTTGCACGGCTGGCGCAGATCGAACGGCTCGATCGTCACCCGCTCCACCTCGAGCTGGACCTGATCACCGCCGAACGGGATCGAGAGGTCGAGGCGTTTGACGAGCTCCTCGTAACAGATCGGCCAGCAGATGTCGGCACCGAGAGACAATCCGATGCGGCGCGTCACGGTCCCCATGTGGCTATTCCTCGTAAGGCTATTTATAGACCTCGCACGGTCCTCGCTACCGCTCCTCCGGACCGGCTCGGTCATTCGTACACCAGCAAGAGCGGACCTGGGAACAGCCAGGACAGCCCCTCGCGCAGGCGGTCGCGCCAGTTTTCCCAGTTATGGCCGTCCGCCGCCTCGACGTACCGGACATCCATCCCGGTCGCCGATAGGACGGGCACCACGGAGCGGTTCTCGTAGATGAGCGACTCGTAGATCCCGCAGGTCACGAACACCCGCTCGCTGACGGCGATCGGGCGGGCCCGGAACTTGTTGACGAACTGGACGACCGGGTCAAACAGGGGGCCGCGGTGGTTGCGCGCGCCGATGTCGGCGAACGCAAACGAGCCAGACTGCAGGAGCAGCCGGCCGTAGAAGCCGGGGCGGTGCCACGCCGTCGACAGCGCCGCCACGGCCCCGAAGCTGGCGCCTATGAGGCCGCGGGCCTGCGGCCGGGTGTCCAGGGGGAGCACCCGCTCGAGGTGGGGGACCAGCTCGTCGGTCAAGAACCGGGCGTGGCGCTCGTCGGCCGCGTACTCGACGAGCCGGTCCGGCGAGCTGGTCAGCGCGACGACGACGTCGGGGATCTCGAGCCGGTGGATGAGGTTGTCGAGGATCGCGCCCAGGCCGGCGTAGCGCAGGTAGTCGTGGCCGTCGTGCACGACGAGCAGCGGGTAGCGCCGGGTGCGCCGGAACCGCGCCGGCAGGTAGAGCCCGATGCCGCGCCGGCCGAACGTCGCGCTGTCGTACATGATCTCGTCGAGGAGGCCCGGCCGCGCCTCGGGGTCCCGGTGGATCCACTCGGGGATCTGGTACCCGGCCCCGTGGGCGACCGAGTTGGCCCCGAACGGGTCGCGCGCGCGGTTGGGGTTGAGCGGGTCCTCCATCCACTGGCCGTGCCCGCCGCGGACCACCTCGAGCTTGTACTCGACGCGGGAGCGCGCCGGCAGCTCGAGCGTCAGGTGCCACAGATCGGTGCCGTTCACCCGGGCGAGCGACTGCGACGACGGCAGGCCGTACACCCAGTGCTTGAGGTGCACGGCGTCGGCCTCGCCGCGGTAGACGAACGTGATCGCGGTGCCCTCGACGATCGGGAACGTGTGGGCTCCCACGAAGCGGTCCACGGCCTCGCGGGTGTGCGGGCCGGCGATCAGGTCATCGATCGCCTTGCGGCCCGCCGGCACCGGCACGGCGGGATCGCTCATCGGCCGTCCGGGGCGGCGCTGCCTGCGGGGCGGCGTCACGGTAGGCTCCCCTCCTGGAGCGCGCTGGGCTCGTCGGCGGGGCGCGCCGGCCACTCGCGGTCGATCGCGCCCTCGGGGGTGAGCCGCTGGAGGTTCACCCCGCCGGTGACGGCGCCGCGCTCGAGCTTGACCCGCGCGCCGTGGTCCAGCGCGACGCACACCGCGGGCGAGAACCGGCGCGCGAGCATCGCGACCCGCTCGGTGTCGTCGAGCCGCAGGCGCAGGCGCGGGTGCGGCAGCACGACCAGCTCGCGCGCGAGGCCGAGCGCGGTGTCGAGCACCTCGGCGATCGGCGGGCCGTACGGCGGGTGATCGTGGAACAGGACGACGCGCTCGGTCAGCACCATCGCGCCCGCCGACCACGCGATGATCGGGCGATCGCCCGTGAGGCCGAGGACGTCGAACATCATGAGCCGGTTGAGCAGCACGGCGACGTGGCCGCCGGCGATGACGAGCGCGTCGGTCGGCTCGATCAGCGCGGCGAGCTCGCGCCGGTGGCCGGCGACGCGCTCGCGCTCGGTCGTCGACCAGCGCTGGAAGAACGCCTCGTGGTGCGCGCGGCAGCGCTCGCGGTGATCCTCGTCGAGGTGGCGCACGAGGTCGATCGAGATCGACTGCTCGTCGGCGAGCAGCTGCGGATCGACGTGGCGGACGCCGATCGTGTGCGCCGCGAGCGCGGCGTGATCGAGCCGCACCCGGTAGAAGTCCTGCATCATCTTGAGCCGCGACTGCCGCGACTTGTAGGCGGCGGCGAACTCGGCGTCGCGCGCGAAGACCTCGTCGGCGCGCGCGTGCAGCGTGAGGTTCGTCGCCGGCACGTCGAGCTCGGGGATCACGCTCGCGTCGGTCTCGCGCTCCTGCCAACCCGCGGTCACCACGGCCACCGGGCCGCGGATGCCGAGGTCGCGCAGCACGCGGGACACCGTGGGCTGCGCGTGCTGCGGGCCGAGGAGCGTGATCGGCGGGGCGTGTACTTCCGTCATCCCACGTGATTCGTCGAGCCAGGGTCGCTCATCTTACATCAAATACCTCATTACCTCATCGCGCGCGGACCTTCACCGTCTGGCCGACCTCGTCGAGCATGCCCCGCAGCGTGTCGTAGCTCTCGTGCTTCATGCGCAGCCACGCGTTCGCCATGTAGCCGGCCTCGACCGGCTGCGTGGGCGTGCCCTCGGGCGGCGTGTGGGCGTCGATGATGTACCCTCCGTACTTCCGGCCGATCGCCTCGAGCCCCTCGTAGCCGGCGATGCGGCCGTCGCGGTCGGGGCGGAGCGCGATGATGCCGGCGGACAGGCGCCGGGACGCGCGCTGGCTCGTCCTGCCGGTGCAGATCGCGATCGCCCACTCGCGGTAGAGGTCCATGTCGTTGCCGACGTTGTAGAGGTCCCACGCGCGGACGCCCGGCGGCCGGCAGCCGATCTCGGAGAACTTGAGGCCCTTGGGCCCGTAGAACCACTCCATGTGCGTCGCCGAGGTCTCGAGGCCGAGCAGCTCGATCACGCGCTTGCCGAGCACCTTGAGCTCGTCGTAGGCCGCCACGGCGTCGAGCCGGTTCGTCGCGATGAACTGCGGCGAGATCCACCGCGTGCGCATCGCCTCGAGCACGTTCGGGTAGTAGTGCGAGACGAAGTCGTGGGCGACCCGGCCGCCGATCGTGAGGGTGTCGTAGAAGCCCTCGTGGCCCTCGATGAACTCCTCGACGGCGATGCTGGCTTCGCCGAAGCCCTTGAGCGCGGCCTCGAGCTCGGCGTCGCTGTCGACGCGCACGGCGCCCGAGGCGCCGGCGGCCGCGCGCGGCTTCAGGATCACCGGGTAGCCGACCTCCTCGACGAACGCGCGCACCTCCGGCACCTTCGACGCGCCGATCGAGCGCGCGCACGGGACGCCGCCAGCGCGCAGCGCGTCCTTCATGGCCGGCTTGTCGCGGCACAGGTGCGCCGTCAGGACCGACGTGCCGGGGATGCCGGCCGCCTCGCGGACGCGCGCGGTCGGCATGATGTGCGCCTCGATCGTCGCCTCGAGGCGATCGATGTGCTTCTTGCTCTGGATGAAGCGGACCGCCTGGAGCACGGCGCCGTCGTCGGTGACGTTCTTCACCGGCTCGTAGTGCATGAGCCAGCGCTTGAGATCGTCGTCGAGCGACTCCTTCGAGCCCTCACCGATCGCGGTGATGGTCGCGCCGATCTCGGCGAGCGCCCGGACGAACAGCTTCTGGTTGGCAGGAAACCGCGGCTCGATGAACACGACGTGCATGGGTCACCTTATAAGCACAAGCGCCGGTAGAGCTCCTCGTAGAGCTGCCCCTGGACGTTCCAGGAGAAGTTCTTCGCCATTCCGTTCTGCATGAGGCGCAGCCACGTGCCGCGGTCGCGGTACAGGGTGAGCGCCGCCTCGATCGCCCACGACAGCCCCGGGGCGTCGTGGTGCTCGAACACGAGGCCGGTGCCCCGGCCGGTCGCCGGGCTCCACGGCTCGACCGTGTCGGCGAGGCCGCCGGTGCGGTGCACGATCGGCACCGTGCCGTAGCGCAGGCTGTAGAGCTGGTTCAGGCCGCACGGCTCGTACACCGACGGCATGAGGAACATGTCGGCGCCCGCCTCGATCAGGTGGGCGAGCTCGTTCGAGAACCCGCGGTAGAACGCGACCTGGCGCGGGAGCTGGTTGGCGAGCTGGCCAAACATGGTCTCGAACCGGCGCTCGCCGCTGCCGAGCACGACGAGCTGGAAGCCGTGGCGCCGGAGGAGCTGCCCCATGACGCCGTCGAGCAGCGCGAACCCCTTCTGGCCGGCGAGCCGCGACACGATGCCGATCACCGGCACGCCGGGCACGTACGGCAGCCGCATCCGGCCGAGCAGCGCCTCCTTGTTGCGCTCCTTGCCCGCGAGGTCGGCCGCGCTGAACTTGTGCGGGATGTGGCGATCGGTCTCGGGGCTCCACTCGTCGTAGTCGACGCCGTTCAGGATGCCGACGACGGTCGTGCTGCGCGCGCGCAGGAACGGATCGAGCCCCACTCCGTACTGCTCGCCCTGGATCTCCTTCGCGTACGTCGGGCTGACGGTGCAGATGCCGTGCGCGTAGAGGATGCCGTGGAGCAAGGAGTTCATGCGCCCGGCGCGCAGCTGATCCTGGTGGAACATGTGCGCCGCGTCGCCGAGGCCCGTGTCGGGGAGGAGCTCGGCGGCGAAGGTGCCCTGGTAGTTGAGGTTGTGGATCGCGAGCAGGGTGCGCGCGCGGGCGAGCAGCTGGTCCCAGGAGTAGCGGACCTGGAGCGTCAGCGGCAGGAGCGCGCTCTGCCAGTCGTTGCAGTGGATCACGTCGGGGGCAAACCGCATGCGCTGGCAGGCCTCGAGCGCGGCGCGCACGAGCACGAGGAAGCGCAGATGCTCGTCGGGATCGTTCGTGTAGATCGACGCGCGGTGGTAGAGGACCGGGCAGTGGACGAAGTACACCGGCGCCTCGCCGGGTCGCTCGCCGACGACGAGCGCGGTCTGGTAGTGGTGCGAGCCGAGCCGGATCTCGATGTCCCGGTGCACGACCTCGAACTTCGCCGCGTCGCCGCGGACCGTGCCGTAGAGCGGCATGACGACGCGCACGTCGTGCCCGGCCCGCTTGAGGTAGCGGGGCAGGGCCGCCGAGACATCGGCCAGCCCACCGGTCTTTGCGAACGGTGCGGCCTCCGACGTCACGTACAGGATGTTCACGCTGGCCGGCATCATGCCACAGCCGCGGGCCCGTCACGGCGCGCGGGCGCCGCGAGCTGCGCTCAGGGGTCAGTCCGGCCTTCGACGAGCTCCTGGCCCGCTTCGGCGCGCTTGCGGATCCAGTCCACGAGCTGCACCGCCCACGGGTGCACCGGCCGGAGCTCGGCGAGCGGGATGCGCGGCACGTGCTCCTGGGGGCACTCGAGCGAGCAGTAGGTGGTAGGCCGAAACACGACGCCCTCGGCGTCGAGCGCGAAGGTGTCGGGCCTGTACTCGCACCACGTCGGCTCGCAGTCCTTGGGCGAGCCTTTGATGGCCGTGGCGATCACCTTGGCGGCGTCGACGCCGGGCGCGAGCTGGGCGAGCTCGATCGGCGGCAGGCCGGGCTGCAGCCAGACCGCGACGAAGTCCGGGGTCGGGCCCGCGGGCGCGCCGCCCGTCCCTTCCTGCGCCTCGGCGATCGTGCGCCGGTCGTTCATCTCGCCGCACTCGACGATCACGGCGAGCCGGCTGACCAGGTGGAGCCGGCAGTGCGCGTAGTACGAGCCCTGGTAGCCCTTGACGTCGGCGGCGGTGAGCCGCGTGTACTGCGCGAAGCGCGCGTTCAGCTCGGTCGCGAACGCGGCCGGCTTCGTGCGGAACCGCGGCACGTCGATGCTGACGCTGTACGTGCGCGTCAGCGGCTGCTCCTTGGCGATCATCGTCACCGCGACGGAGGTCGGCCACGGCGCCTCGGTAACGCCCGCGTCGGCGGCAGGGGCCGCGTCGGCATCCGCGGGCGCCACTGGCGCATCGGCGGGCACCGGCGCGACAGCCGGCACCGGCACCGATGTCGGCGCGCTGCCCGATCCGGCGGTTTGCCGGCGCGCCGGCTCCTCCTTGCGGCAGCCGGCGCCCGCGAGCGCAGCAGCAGCGAGCGTGAGCGGCAGCGCCACGGCGATCCACGTCTGCATCCCGGGCAGCTTCGCCAACTCCGTGGTGATCTGCAAAGCCGCGGAGCACGCTGCCCGGCGAGCCTCACGTTGACATGTGCTGGACATGCAACCATGCTGACGGCATGTCGAAGATGATCCAGGTGCGGAACGTCCCGGATCAGCTCCATCGCAAGCTCAAGAGCCGAGCTGCCGAGCAGGGCGTCTCGCTGTCAGACTACATCTTGGCCGAGCTGCGCCGACTCGCGGAGCGCGTGTCACCGCAAGAGCTGGCCGAGCGCGCACGCACGATCATACGTGAAAACTTTGATCCATCGCCCGCCGAGATCCTTCGGGCTGAACGAGATCGACGTTCGTGATCGTCATCGATGCTTCTGCTCTGGTCGAGCTGCTCGTGGGTGGTACGCCTCGCGCGGCGAGGCTCGCGGCGCGGGTCGAGGATCCGGCCGAGTCGCTGCATGCACCGCACTTGATCGATCTCGAGGTGACGTCGGTGCTTCGCACGCTCGAGTCGAAGCGGCTCATCTCGCCCGCGATCGCGGTGCGTGCGCTCGCCGATCTGCTCGCGCTCGATATCGTGAGGTACCCGCACGAGCCGCTCGTGCCGCGGGTCTGGCAGCTTCGCGGCAATCTCACCGCTTACGACGCGGCCTACGTCGCGCTCGCCGAGAACCTCGAATCGCCGCTGGTGACGTGCGACGGCCAGCTGGCCGCGGCACCCGGCAACCGTGCGCGAATCGAGCTGTTCACGTGACTCAGTCGGTCGGGCGCGATGGCCGGCGTGGTGCGTGACGCCAAGCCGACTGCGTCCCTGCCGACGAGAGACCATGCTTGCGCCGGTAGAGCGCGATGGCGTCCTCGTGGAGCCGCTTGGCCTCTTGGAAGCGGAGCACGACCTCCCCGCATTTCGGGCACATGAGGTGTGACGCTGATGGCACAGTGATCTGCTCGCCATTGACTGGCAGCTTCAGTGAGCCTTTCGCCTCCTTCATCAGCGTGCCGCAGGCAGGGCACGCGTCTTCGGGACGAGCGCTTCCGCCGCGGACCGTACGCGCATGCTGGCCACTCGTCTGCTTCAGGGTCGCCTTCTGGGTCATGGGGGCGGCGGTAGGTCGCGGACCTCGATGGCGTTGGCGAGCACGAGCGGGATCAGCAGGCGGTGGCGCTTGGCGTCGTAGCCGATGTCGGCCGGCGCCTCGAGGCCGGCGCACAGCTCGGTCCACGCGACCGCGAGCGCGCCGTCGGGGCCCGGCCGCGGCGCGCCGCGGAAGATGATGCCGTCGTGGCTCGCGACGAAGAGCTCGCCGCCGGGCGTGCCGGCGATCCCGTCGAGCGCGCCCTTGGGGAGCGCGCCGCCGGCGGTGCGCGCGCGCTTGGCGACCCGGTACAGCTCGCCCTCGCTGGTGACCCAGAGCGAGCCGTCGCCGGGCGCGTAGAGGCCCTGCGGGTGCCCGACGCCGGGCCGGTTCGGCGCGAGGTAGGGCGCGGGCTGGCGGCTCGGGCCGATCCGGAACAGGCTGCCGCCAAACTCGGAGCCGTTGTCGGAGACGATGACGGCTCCGTCGAGGATCGCGACGTCGGCGAGGGCTGTCGCCTCGTGGATCTTGTAGCTCGCGCGGTGGCGGCCGGTGCGCAGGTCGAACGCGTGGACCTGGTTGCGGTCGGCGACCCACAGCTTTGGGCCGGAGATCGCCATCCCCATCGGCGCGCTGAGCTGCAGCTCGTCGTTGTCGGTGCCGTCGATCCATTTCAGGTCGAGGACCTTGCCGTCGGGCGAGACGCGCGAGATGAAGCCGTTGTCGTCGTCGTCGGTCCCGGCCGGATCGCCATTGACGTTCGAGACCAGGTAGACGTCGGCCTCCGGGTCGTGGAGCACCGATCGCGGCGTGCGGAAGCCGACGATCCGGAAGACAGCGCCCGCGGGCGCAGTCTCCGTCGCGGCTGCGGGCGCTACCGTCGCGGCGCCGCTGCCCGTGGCTGCCTCGGCTGCTTCGGAGCCGCGCACCCCGGCAGCGCCCTGCGCCGACTCCGGCGGTGCGGTCGACGTTGCCGCGGTCGCCGTGCCCTGCGGCGAGGCCGTCGCGACCGCCGGATCCTGGCCCGGGCCGCACGCGCTCAGCGCGAGCCAGGCGATGGCGCGTGCGAGACCCCGAGGCATGCCCGTTGACGCTATCACGCCGCGCGGCGGACTCGGATGACTTCGTTACTCGCCGAACAGCTTGCCGAGCGCGCCCGAGAGGCACCAGCGCGGTAGCGGCGTGCTGCGCGACACGACCTTCCCGTTCACGATCTTCACGACCAACCGTGGGAGCTGACCGAACGCGCTGGAGTCATGAAGGGTCACGTGATCGAAGACCTCGATGGCACCAGGCAGGTTCTCGAGGCTGAGCTGGTAGATCTCTCGGATCCTCGCTTCCGGGGCGCTGTGTCCTCCATCGTGGCTCCGCCGAGCGACACGGAGGACATTTTCGTCGACGTCATCTGTAGCAACGAACACCATTTCGATTCGAAACCCGGCGGCTTTGGCCCGTTTCGCCTGCTGGATGGCGATATCGGTTCTGAGCGTTGTCTCGACTGCGAAGCTGCGCAGCTCTCGAGTGCATTCCTCGATAAATTTTTGGCACTCCTCCTGCGCCTGGGTTCTAATCGCTGGTGGAATTTCTTGATATGAGCCTTGATTGAGTTCGGCACAGCGATCATCGACATTGAACCACGCTGCTTCGAAGTCGCTCCCCGGGTAGAAAGAGGACTTTCCACTGCCGGATGGGCCCGCGATGACGACCATTCTCGGTAGCTTGTTCGGCATCAGCTTCTGGTCGTCAGACGTCGGTCTTCGAGTCCGGACTCATGTCCTTCGGGAAGGGCACCAGCAGCCTTCCCTGCTCATCGATCACACCCCGGGCGCGCAATCGGGCGAGGTGCTCACGCACCTTGACGATACCCTTCTCCGCGGCCGCTGCTGCCTGGCGCTCGAGCTCGGAGGACTGCTCGCGGATCACGGCACCCGCCGGGCTCATCAGCGACGCGGTCGGCACCTCGACGGTCGTCACGTGCAGGTGACGCCTCACGGCGGCGATGAGCGCGACGAGCCCTCGCTGGACGTCGCGCGGCTTCGCCATCGGCAGGAACTCGTCGTCGACGCGCAGCGCCTCGAACTTCTTGGCTTCGATCGTGACGGCCCCGTCGCGGAGCACGATGATGGCGTCGATCTCCGCGGGCGCGTCGGACGGCAACTGGAGCCACGAGGTGCCTGTCGTCGCGAGCGCAACTTCGCCGGTGCCTACGATGCGGACGCGATCCTCGACGTTGCCGGTCTCGTCGACGATCTCGATCTGGGCCTCGGTGAGCATGGGCCAAGATACCATCGGGCGGGAGGGAGCGCGGGCTCAGAACTCCTCGGTGATGGTGATGAGCCCGAGGAGCGCGGCCCGGAGCACCGCCTGCGTCGTGTGCGCCACGTTGAGCTTGCGCTGCGCGTTCTCGAGGTGGAATTTGATGGTGCGGGGGCTCACGCCCATGATCTGGCCGATATCGGTGCGGCTCTTGCCCTGCGCGGCCCAGCCCAGGCACTGCAGCTCGCGCGGCGTGAGGTGAGCCGTCGAGGTGCGGTCCTGCGTGGCCAGGACCCGGCGGACGTAGGCGTGGAAGTAGATCGCCATCACGTGCAGCGTGGCGCGGTGCGCCTCGATCTCGTGACAGAAGGCCGTGAAGTCCTGCGCCCCCGTGAAGCTCAGCGCGGCGACGCGGCCGACGGCGTCGTGGATCGGGACGGTCCAGCCGTGGCTGGCGACGGCACCGGCGGAGAGCGGGGGCGCGGGGGCAAGCTCGAGCGCCGCGGCGGCGGCAGGCTGGGGCGCGCCCCAGAAGAACGGCAGCTCGTCCGCCGCGGCGCGCACGATGACGTGCTCGACCCACCTGGGGTCCGGCTCGATGCGAGGCGCGGTCCACTTCGCTGACGCGCTCGCGATGATGGTTTGCTCCGACGCGCACATCAGCAATTTGGGGATGCGCCGGTTGATGTAGATGAAGCCGCCCAGCCCCATCTCGGTGGTGACCTGACCCATCACGCCGCGCAGCCCTTCGACACCGTCAGACTGCTGGATTCGCGTGATGAACTGCTCGAGGTGCACTGCGTCAGAAGCCCAGCTCGAGGCGAACCAAGAGCTCGTGCAGCGCGTGCGAGCCGCGCGCGGCCTCGCTCGCGCCGGGCCCCAGCGTGTTCCCGGGCGCGACGGCGCGCTGGCGCGCCGTCTGCCCCGGCGTCGCGCCGTCCGGGTCGGCCATCACCGGGCCGGACTCGGGGAAGTGATACGCACAGTAATTGGCACTCACACGGATATAGGGATTCCACCAGTACTTCGCTCCGAGGAGGAGCGCGTTCACGCGGATCGCGCCGTCCTGGCTCGGCGCGTCGGCGGCGCGCGCCCGCCCGCTCTCGTAGCGCGCCCGGAGCACCTCGCCCCGCGCGACGAGCTGGAGCGCGCGCGCCGGGGCGGCGCCCGGCGCGAGGACCGCCCGCGAGCCGAGCGCCCACACGCCGAGCTGGGCGTACGCCGCGGTCCCGGCGAGCGTGCCGGTCCGCGCCGCGGCGCCTGTGCCGGTGGGCTCACGCGTGCCGTTGCGGACGTGGACGACCTCGCTCATGAGCTCGAGGCGATCGATCGGGATCCGGGCCTCGGCGGCGATCACGAGCTGCCGCCCGGCCGGGACGATGTGGATCGGCCCGTCCGCGCCCGCGTAGATCGGGCGCCAGAACCGGAACCCGCCCTGCGTCGCGAGGCCAGGCGCGTCGTACGTGACGCGCGCCGGATCGCGCGAGCCGAGCCGGGCGCTGCCTCCGAGCTGCACGCCGCGCAGGGAGGGCGCCGCGGCCACGAGCGGCCGCACCGCGATCCGCCCGATGAGGTCGGCGCGGCCATCCGGGCTCCAGCGGTTCGCGCCGTCTCCGTTGAAGACGCCGAGCTCGTAGGCGAGGAGCTGCCCGGCCGTCTCGCCCCACAAAGCGGCGCCGATCTCGACCGGGCTCGGCGTCCCGAGCTGCTGCACGAGGCCGGTCTCGAGGATCACCCGCTCCTTGCTCAGCAGGCGGTGATCGAGCGTGACGGGCGTGAGCAACTGCCCGACCTGCACGTTCAGCGCGGGCGCGATCCGGTAGCTCAGGATCACGATGGCGGCCGTCAGCTTCTGCACCGGGCTCTGCGCCGGATCGAGCCCGGCGGGCGCCAGATCGCCCTGGAGGAAGAGCTGCCACCGCCGCGCGAACCGGCCCGAGAGCTCGAAGTTGAGCCGCTTGAGCAGGAAGGTCGGCTGGAGCCCGGCGTCTCCGGCGCCCGCCGCGAGGTAGCTGTAGTGATCGAATTGCAGGCGGCCCCCGACGTGCAGCGCGAGCGCGCCTGCGTCCGGCGCGGGCTCAGCGGGCGGCGCGGGCTCAGCGGGCGGCGCGGGCTCGGCGGTCCGCTCCTCGGCGGACGCGGGGGACGCCGCGAGCGCGATCCCGAGCAGCGCCAGCCCGGCCCGCTTGCGGCGCGGCGCGCTCACGGCTCACCGCCGCTCTTCGCCGCGATGCTCGTGGCCGCGCAGACGAGATCCACGACGAGCCGCGCGGTTCGCCCGCTCCCGTCGGCGGTCGGATCGAGCTCGACGACGTCCATGCCGACGAGGCGCCGCGTCGCGGCGAGGAGCGCGCACACGACCTGCGCCTCGGCCGCCGAGAGCCCGTCCGGTACCGGCGTCGTGACGCCGGGCGCCCAGGCGGGATCGAGCGCGTCCAGGTCCATGCTCAGGTAGATGCCGTCGGTCCCGCGGGACGCGACGGCGATCGCCTGCGCGGCGGCCGCGGCGATGCCGACGCGCGCGATGTCGCGCATCGAGATCACGGTCACGCCGCCGCGCGAGAGCAGCTCGCGCTCGCCCGGATCGATCGATCGCACGCCGAGCAGCGCGACGCACCGCGGATCGATCGCGCGGACGCGCGTGTCCGACATGCGGACGAGGCGCGGATCGCCGAGGCCGATCAGCGCCGCCAGCGGCATCCCGTGGATGTTGCCCGACGGTGAGGTCTCGGGCGTGTTGAAGTCGGCGTGCGCGTCGACCCAGACGACGCCGAGCCGCCGGCCGCGGGCGGCGCCGCGGATCGAGCCGAGCGCCACGCTGTGATCGCCGCCCAGGACGAGCGGGAAGCTCCCGCGCGCGACGGCGGCGGCCGTCGCGGCGGACAGCCGCGAGGCGACATCGACGATCGGCGCGAGGTGGCGCAGCCCGGGGTCGCCGACCGGCGCCCCCGCGACGGATGGCGCCGTGAGATCGCCTCGATCGGTCACCGCGTGCGCGCGCGCGCCGAGCGCCGCCGCGAGCCCGGCCGCGCGGATCGCCTCCGGTCCGCGCTCGGGCCCCGCGGCGCACGCGCCGAGCCCGAGCGGCACGCCGACGAGCTCAATCTGCATGATCGTCCACTCCTGCCACCGGCGCCGGACCCGCGCAGCGATGGGCCCGCGCCAAGAGCTCGGTCATCCGGGGCGCCGCCTTGGGCTGCGCGTAGCGGACCGGGGCGCTCACCACGCCCACGTTCACGGACGCGAGCCGCTCGGCGCCGGTGTGCCGCTCGTTCCACCACCGGCACAGGTAGCGCGCGAGATCGGCGCGCAGCCGCGCGTACTCGACGACGTGGTAGCTCGTGATGTGCTTCGGGTTCCAGGACGGGTACCAGTTGAGCAGCGTCAGGTACTGGTGCCACCGGAGGCCGTCGAGCGCCTCGGTGGCGCTCGGCGGCGGATCGGACGACAGCGCCGCGCCGCTGAGGACGTCGATCTTGCGGCCGTCGGCGAGCTCGCCGGGCGCCACGTCCCACCCGTCGCTCTGCTCGAACACGCTCGGATCCGCGAACAGGCGATAGATGTTCTTGAGCCGCAGGAAGCCCAGTGTTCGATCGACGAACGCGGGCGGCGCCTTGGGAGCAGCGAAGTAACTGAAATTGCCAATCTTGTAGAAGTAGTGAGTGGCGTGGAGGAGCATGAGGCAGATCGCGAGTGCGTGCGTGACCCGCGCGGCGGGGCCGGGCAGGAGCGCGCGATCGCTCGTCACGGCGTCCTGCGCCGCGGGCTCTCGTGCCGCCGGCGGCGCGGGAGCTCTGCGCGCGCGCCTGCGCAGCGCGGGCACGAGCTGCTCCCAGAACCACGGCGGCAAGAGGCCGATCGCGATCGCGCCGGAGAGGAGCGGGAACGCGCTCAGATCGAGCCCGACGCTGAACGACACGAACAGCGCGCACGAGGCGGCGATCGCCCAGGTCCGCACGGCCGCGTGCCGCCACGGAGAGAGCAGGAGGAGGGGCAGCGCGACCTCGAGCCACGGGATGCCGTAGCTGATGGGCTGGAGGAGCCCGGGGTGATCGAGGAAGCCGTCGAGCCGGCCGCTCGTGTAGCGCGCGGACGACAGCGTGAGGTACAGGGCCGAGCCGTCGAGCCAGTGGCCGCCGGCGGCGATCTTCGACAGTCCCGCGGTGCCGAGGAAGAGCACGAACAGGAGGAGGAGCGCGTGGCCGCCCGGCCCGCGGTACTGCGGGGCGGGCAGGGCGGCGCCGCGCCGCTGCCTGCGCCACGCGTCGGCGGACCCGAGGGCGCCCCAGGGCAAGAGGCTGCCCCCGAGCAGCATCACCGCGAGGAGGTAATCGCCGGGGTAGTCGCCGAGGCAGAAGCGGTTCTGCACCGAGACGCAGAGCACCCAGCACAGCGGGGTGACGAGCCGCGTCGCGAGGCCAGCCACGAGCGCGAGGCCGAGGAGCAGCGTCACGATCGCGAGGGCGAGCTGGTAGCCGAAGCTGCCGCTCTGCGTGTGCAGCGAGAACCAGCCGAAGTGCGCCGCGAGGGCGCGGGCGGTCTCCGTCGGGAGGATGCCGCCGTCGGTGTAGTGCGCCGTCAGATCGCGCGCGCGGTCGAGGACGTCCCACACGACGACGCCGCCGGTCAGGACGCGCAGGCACGCGAGGGATCGCAGATCCAGGGTCGAGATCTCCCGGAGCCACGCCCGGGTGCGCCGCAGCGCGCTCACGCGGCGCTCCGCTTCGCGGCCGCGGCCGGAGCGGCGCCGCTTCCCCGCGCGGCCGCGCCGAGCGAGATGACCGCCACGCCCGCGAGCGTGAGGCCCGCCCCGGCGACGAACCGCGCGGTGATCGGCTCGCGGAGGAGCAGCGCGCCGGCGAGGGCGGAGAACACCGGGATCGTGAGCGTGAACGGCGACGTCACGCTCACCGGGTACCGGGCGACGAGGCGGTACCAGACGACGTACGCGAGGATGCCGACGAACAGCACCTGGTAGATCAGCGACGCCCACCCGATCGCGCTCATCGCGGCGAGGCGCGCGAGCTGATCCCGCTCGGTGAGGAGGGACAGCGCGGCGACCTGGGGCGCCGTGAGGAGGCTCATCCACGCGTTGATCGAGAACGAGCTGATCGGCCCGGGCCGCTGCATGCCCTTGAGCAGGAGGTAGCTCACGGCCCACGCCACGGCGCTCAGCACGACGAGCAGCGCGTACCCGCGGTGCGCCGAGAGCCGCGGCTCGCCGAGGAGCACGAGCGCGCCGGCGAACGCGAGGCCCACGCCGGCCGCCCAGCGGAGGCCGGGCCGCTCGCGGAGCACGAGGGCGGACAGGATCGCGGCGAACGGGACCTGGAGCTGCACGAGCGTGGCGCCGGTCGCGGCGTCGACGCGGGTGAGGCCGAGGTAGACGAGCCCGAAGTGCAGGGTGCCGAACACGACGGACAGCGTGGCCAGGCGCGGCAGGTGCCGGCGCGGCGCCATCGCGAACGGGACGGTCGCGAGGCCGACGAGGAGGAAGCGCAGCGCGATCAGCGCGAACGGCGACAGCTCGAGGAGGCCGAGCTTCGTGAACGCGTAGTTGCAGCCCCAGATCGCCATCACGAGGAGCGCCAGGCCGAGATCTACGAGCGTCACGGCGGCCCCTCGCGGCGCGGCGCGCGTGCCGCCACGGGCACGCCCGCGACGGCCCAGTCGGTGGCGGGGAGCTCGACGAGGAGGATGCGCGTCTGCTCGGGCGGCTTGCCGAGGCTGTGCTCGATCGCCTGGGTGACGGCCTGGAACAGCTCGCGCTTGGCCGCGTCGTCGGTGATGGGCGGCGTGACGTAGATGTGGACGATCGGCATCGCTCACGCCTCCTTCCGGCAGACGAAGCACGTGCCAAGGCTCGTGACGCGGAGCTCCTCGCCGCGCGCGAGCGTCTCGGCCATGAGCTCGCGCACGGAGTCGGCGAGCCGGTCGCCGTCGACCCCGGCGGCGACCGCGTTGCGGAACCGCATCGTGTGGCGGTAGTGGTGGACGAGCTCGTCCACCGACGGGAACCGCATCGTGCCGTCGTGGCGATCCCGGGCGATCACGCGGAACCGCCGGGCGAGGTGGCGGGGCGCGTTCTCCTCGCAGCAGCGATCGGTCCCGGTGGGGCCGAGGAGCGGGCTGCCCGGATCGTGGCCGAGCCGGAGCAGCGCGCGGTCCTGCCAGTCGATGAGCTCGTGCAGCCACCGGAACGCGGGCACCATCGCGACGAGGAGCCCGCCGGGCCGAAGGACCCGCGCGAGCTCGTCGATGGCGCGGGGGATCGACTCGACGTGGTAGAGGACGTAGTTGCAGAGGACGGCGTCGAACGTCCCGGCGGTGTACGGGAGCTCCTCGAGGCTGCCGACGGTCGCGTCGATCGCGAGGCCGCGGCGGCGCGCCTCCGCGGAGACGGCGTCGATCATGGCGCGCGAGAGGTCGATGGCCGTGATGGCGGAGCCGCGCGGGGCCCGCTCGGCCGCGGCGAGCGCGAACCGGCCGAGGCCGCAGCCGGCGTCGAGGAGCGCGAGCGGCTCGCCGAGCGGCAGCTTGTCGAGGACCCACGGGACGAGGCTCACTGGACCGACGCGGTAGCGGTCCCAGCCGGCGGACCGGATCTGGTAGTCGTCGGTCGCGCCGTAGCTGTGAGACAGGAGGTGGGCCTGGTCGGTGTAGGCCGCGGCGGGCGGCGCGGGTGCGGCAGCGGTGGCCGCGGCGGCGAGCGGCTTGAGGAGCGCCATCACGTGGCCGTCGACGTGGACGCCGTCGCGGATCGCGTTTCGCCGCTTGGTCCCCTCGCGGACGAACCCGGCCCGCTCGTAGAGCCGGATCGCGGCGGCGTTGTCGACGTACACCTCGAGCTCGATGCGCTGGAGGTCGAGGTACTGGAACCCGACGCCGATCGCCGCGTCGAGCAGCTGGCGGCCGATCCCGCGGCCGACGGCGGCGTCGTGCACGGCCATGACGAGCGACGCGATGCGGCGCCAGCGGCCGTGGCCCCAGTCGAGGTAGACGTAGCCGAGCGCGCGATCGTCCGCCGCGGCGGCGGCGATGAGCCAGTGCCGGTCGGGCGCCGCGAGCGCCGCCTCCACCGCGAGCTCGCCCGCGCCCGGCATCACGGTGGTCCCGCGGATCACGCCGGGCTGCGCCATGATCGAGAGGAGGGCCGGGACGTCGGAGCGCCGCGCGCCGCGGACGATGACGTCGCTGCTCTGCGCCGTGGCGTCGGTCATGGCGCGGGCGATCTCCGCCGCTCGCCGGACAAGAGCTGCGCCTGAACGGTGTGGTAGTAGCGGACGGCGACGTCGCACCGGGTCAGGACGCCGCGGCAGATCTCGGCGAGCAGCTCCGGGCTCCGCTGCGCGAGCGGCGTCAGGACGTGCTCGAACCACTCGGCGCCGTGATCGTGGTCGACGCCGACGTGGATCCGCTGGTAGGCGATCACATTCGCGGGGACGCCGAGGCGGGTGCAGCCGCGGACCATCGCCGAGAAGCGCTGCGACGCGGTCTGCTCGAGCACGCCGAGCGCGCCGATGAGGCGCGGCGCGTGGCGGCGGCTGAGCCCGTACATGAGCAGCTGGTTCGCGTTGGCGTAGACCTCGGGGAGCTCGACGCGGACCTGGTCGCGCCCGCGCGCGTCGAGCTGCTCGCGCATCCAGGTGACCGAGGTGTGAAACAGCGTCGTGTGGACGAGGCTCGGATCGCCGCAGCCCATCTCGTCCCAGTAGTTGTCGCCGATCGTGAGCTTCACCCGCCCGGAGGTCCCGAGCTGGGCGAGGGCCATGAGGTCGTCGAACTTGCTGTCGACCTTCTCCTCGACGGCGAAGAACAGCGCCATCTCCGAGACCGACGCGCGGTGCTCGAGGTAGCTCGTGAACCCGGCGAGCAGCTCGGTGTGCCGCGCCGCGTGCTCGAAGTACCAGTCCCGGAACTGCGCGGCGCCGGCCGGCAGCTCGAAGTGCGCGCTGCGCGCGTCGAGGAGGGCGAGCCACGCGCGCTCGAGCCGCTCGATCTCCGCCTGCTGCTGCAGCGTGGGGGCGGCCGCGAAGCACTCGGGCTCCGCGATCATCGAGAGGTAATGGCGGTGCAGGCGGGCCTGCACGGCGAGGCTCTCGACGTCCTCGCCGCCGCCGCTCTCGCTGCTGCGCTCGCTGTGCTCCTGCGGGCGCTCGCGCGCGGCGCGCAAATCGCCGCGCTCCTGTGGCGTTTCCATCGGGTACTCCCTGGCTTCGAACAGATGCAGAGTGGGTGTGCGGCGACTCGCCGCGAGCGAGCTCCACCCGGAGGCCGCGCTGGTGAGAAGGCCAGAGCGCGGGCCTCTCCCGCATCTGTCCACCTGGACAGGTGGCGCGCGATTACGAGCGGGGCGGGCTCAGCGCCGGCCCGCGCTCTCGAGGATCGACAGCTCGGCGCGCGACAGCTCGAAGTCGAAGGCGGCGAGGTCCTGCGCCATGTGCGCGGGGTCGCTCGTGCCGGTGAGCGGGAACATGCCGAGCTGGAGCGCGAACCGGAACACGATCTGCGCGGTCGTCTTGCCGTGGCGCTCGGCGAGCTCGCGCACGCCGGCGTGCGCGAGCACCTGGCGGTTCGCCGTGAGCAGCGAGAAGCCCTGGTACATGATGCCGTGCCGCTCGCAGACGGCGCGCACGGCGGCGTCCCAGCCGCGCTCGGCGTAGCAGCGGTTCTGCACGAACGCGGGCGGGATCCGCGCGAGCCCGACGAGCGCCTCGATCTGCGCGGCGGTCGCGTTGCTGATGCCGATCAGCTGTGCGCCGCCGACGTCGACGAGCGCCTCCATCGCCTGCCACGCCTCGCGATCTTCGGGCCCCAGGCCGTCGCGCCGCGACGGGCCGTGCAGGACGAGGCTGTCGAGCCGAGCGACGCCGAGGTGCGCGAGCGAGCTGTCGAACGACTGCCGGACCTGCTGGGCGATCGGCGCGCCCGGATCGTACGGCAGCCGGTGATCCTGGCCGTCCCGGTACGTGAACTTCGACTGCACGAACAGCGCGTCGCGCGGGAGGCCCTCGCCGAGCCGGCGGGTGATCGCGCGGCCGACGCCCTCCTCGTAGTAGTGCTTGCGCTGGTTCGCGGTGTCGATCGCGCGGAAGCCGGCGCCGAGCGCGGCGTACGCGAGCGCCTCGGTGGCGTCCTCCTTCCAGGCGGTGCCGTAGAAGAAGCGCGGCACGGTGATCCCGCGGACCTGGGCGGTCGGCTCGACTCGATCGATCACGGCAGGAAGTCCTTCGCGATCACGGTCCAGTCGGCGTCGCCGTGCCCCTCGGCGATGACGGCGTCCATGCGCGCCGCGATCGCGGGGAGCAGCGCGAGCACGACGCCGGCGCGGTCGACCTCGGCCTGCACGAGCCGGGCGTCCTTGCGCGCCATCGACAGCTCCCACGACGGCTGCGCGAAGTTGCCCTCGATCATGCGCCGGAACCGCGCGCCGATCGTGTGGGCCGGGTTGAAGTGCTCGAACAGCGCGGCGGCCTCCTGGGGCGGCACGTCCATCGCCTTCGCGAGGCCGAGCACCTCGGCGCAGCCGGCCGTGAACGCCATCAGGAACAGGTTGCCGAGCAGCTTGGACGCCGCCGCCGCGTCGACGCGCGGCCCGAGGTCGACGAGCTTGCCGGTCATCGGTTCGAGCAGCGGCCGCACGCGCGCGACGACCGTCCGATCTCCGGACACCAGCATGAGGCCGGTGCTCTCGAGCGCGTTCTGCGGGCCCATGAAGACGGGCGCGTGGAGGTAGGTGACGCCGGCCTTGGCGAACCGCTCGGTGCGGTCGCGCGCGCCCGCGGTCGACGTGGTCGTGTGATCGATGACGAGCGCCCCGGCGGGCACGGCGGCGGCGGCGAGGACGGCCTCCACGGCCGCGTCATCGGAGACCACGATGTGGATCCGGTCGGCGCCCCGGATCGCCTCGGAGGGATCGGCGAACGCGCGCGCGCCGTCGGCCTCGAGGGCGATGGCCTTGGCGGAGGTGCGATTCCATACATGGACCGACTCACCCTTCCGGCGCAGCGCGCGCGTGAAGCCAGTGCCGAGGAGGCCCGTGCCGAGGACGCAGATCATGGCGCGACTTTCGCTCGATTCATCGCCGGACGCGAGGGCGGCGGCGCGGCTCTCCGATGGCTCACGCTCGCGGGGCGCGGCGGGTGGACACGGGCGGGCCCCGGAACCTTGGACAGATCGTTTGCGCGCGTCGCGCGTTCTGCGCCGGACGCATGCACAAGCCAAGCCCCTTCCTCCTCACCCTGGTGCTCGGGTGCGGCGCGGCCGGGCCGGCGAGCCCGCCGGGCGCGCCGAGCCGCGAGCCGCCGTCGATCGCCTCGAGCGAGACTGATCAGCGGATCGGCGCGCTCGCGCCGACCGCGCTCGGCCGCGGCGACACCGGCGCCCTCGACAAGGCGATCGAGTCGCACTTCGAGGCGTCCCCGACGCGGCGCACGTACGTGATGACCGACAAGCCGCTGTACCAGCCGGGCGAGACGATCTGGTTCCGCGTCGACCTGCGGGCGACGAAGACCCTGGTGGGCGGGCCGCCGACGGGGATCTCGGTGCAGCTGCTCTCGCCGCGCGGCGCGATCGTGGCGCAGAAGCGGGTGCTCGTGCAGAACGGCGTCGCGCGCAACGACTTCGCGCTCGCGCCGGAGATCGCCGGCGGCGAGTACACGATCCAGCTCTCCGCCGACGACGGCACGCGCGACACGAAGAAGATCGTGGTGAGCACGTACGAGCCGCCGCGGATCCAGAAGACGCTCGAGTTGCTCCGCAAGGCGTACGGCGAGGGCGATCCGGTCTCGGCGGCCGTCGAGGTCAAGCGCGCGACGGGCGAGCCGCTCGGCGAGCGCGCGCTCACGGCCGTGGTCACGATCGACGACGCCGAGCGCGAGCGGCTCTCGGTCAAGACGGATCGCCAGGGCAAGGCGCTCGTGCGGTTCACGCTGCCGGCGTCGATCGCGCGCGGCGACGGCCTCCTGACGTTGCTCGTCGAGGACGGCGGCGTCACCGAGTCGATCCAGAAGCCGATCCCGATCGTGCTGAAGAAGGTCGCGTTCACGGTGTTCCCCGAGGGCGGCGATCTGATCGACAACGTCCCGGGCCGCGTCTACTTCATGGCGCGCACGCTCGCGGGCAAGCCGGCCGACGTCGAGGGCCGGGTCGTCGACGACCGCGGCCAGGCGGTCGCGGACTTTCGTTCGATCCACGACGGCATGGGCCGGTTCGAGCTCGTGCCGGCGACGGATCGCAAGTACCACGTCGAGATCACGAAGCCGGCGGGGATCGCCGGCACGTTCGAGGTCCCCGCGGCGAAGCCGGGCGGCTGCGTGATCCGCAGCGTCGATCAGCGGCGCGCGGGCGCGCTCCGCGTCGCGGCGATCTGCAACACGAAGCGCCAGCTGCTCGTGGAGGCGGTGCTGCGCGAGCGGCGGCTCGCGAGCGGCGCGTTCGACGTCGAGGCGGGCGCGCCGACGCTCATCGAGCTGCCGGTGGATCCGGCTGCGCAGGGCGCCGCGCGCGTCACGCTGTTCTCGACGCGGCACGAGCCGCTCGCCGAGCGCCTCGTCTACCACGGCCAGGGCGCGGACCTCCGGATCAAGATCACGCCGGACAAGAAGGCGTACGCGCCGCGCGATCAGGTGAAGCTCGCGATCAAGGCCGAGGACGGCAGCGGCCGGCCGGTCGCGGCGTCCCTGGGCCTCGCGGTCGTCGACGAGACGGTGCTGTCGTACGCCGACGACAAGAGCGCGCGCCTCCTGGCGCACCTCTTCCTCGAGCCGGAGCTCGGCGCGACCGACGCCGATCCGATCCACGAGCCGAACTTCTACTTCTCTGGAAAGCCCGAGGCGGCCGCGGCGATGGATGCCCTCCTCGCGACGCGCGGGTACAGGCGATTCGAGTGGCGGCCGATCCTGGCCCGCACGGGGAGCGAGCCATGAAGACGATGATGAAGCGCAATGTCCTCCTGATCTGCTCGGCGCTGGCGGCGGCCCGCGCCCCGGCGCACGCTGGCGGGCTCGGCGTCATCGAGGGCAGCGTCGTGAACGCGTCGGGCGCCGTCCTGGCGAGCGGCGTGCGCATCGTCATTCGCTGCGGCGACGTGACGCGCACGGTGGCTCCGGATCGCGCCGGCCACTTCGCGGCCTCGGGGCTGCCCGAGGGCACGTGCACGCTGACGAGCTCGGGAGCCGGCTTCGAGACGCTGACCCTGCAGATCGCGGTCGCGGCGGGCTCGATCGCGACGGTGCTCGTCGGGATGCGGCCGCCGATGCCGCCCGCGCCGGTCTCTGTGGCGACGCCGTCGCCCGCGATGCCCGAGGCGGTGGCGGCCGAGCCGGCGCCGCGGCGGGTGCACCGCGAGCCGCCGCGGCCGATGCCCATGCCGGCCGATGCCAAGCCGGGCGCGGCGCCGCCGCGGATCGCCAAGCCGGTCGGCCGCGCGGGCGCCGGGGGACGGCCGGTCGCCGGAGCGCGGGCGGTCGCCGCGGACATGCCGATGCAGCGCGCGCAGCTCCGCCCGATGCCGGCCCAGGAGCGGGCGAAGCGCGGGGAGGCGTTCGCGCGCGACGGGCTGGACGAGCTCGGCGGCCTGGAGATCGCCAACAACGAGCAGATCGCCGGCTGGGCGCCGGTCCGGGTGTTCCCGGTGCCGCAGTACACGAAGGGCTACGACGGCCCGCGCACCGATTTTCGCGAGACGATCTACTGGAACGGCAACGTCGAGACGGGCGCCGACGGCACCGCCGAGGTGTCGTTCGTGATGTCCGACGCCGTGACGGCGTTTCGCGCGACGGCCGAGGGCTTCTCGGCGGGCGGCGCGGCGGGCGGTGGCGAGGTCGCGGTCGCGTCGAAGCTGCCGCTCTCGCTCGAGGCGAAGCTGCCGCTCGAGGTGTCGGCGGGCGATCGGATCCAGCTGCCGGTGACGCTCGCGAACGAGACGGAAGACGATCTCGAGGCCACGCTCGACGCGCGGTTCGGCGCGGCGCTCCGGCTCGCGGGGGCCTCGCCCGCGGCCGGCTCGCTCCGGCTCCGCGCCGGCGAGCGGCGCAGCTTCTACTTCCCGCTCGACGTGGTGGCGCAGGACGGCGACGCGGACGTCGCGCTCACGCTCGCGACGCGCGGCCTGCGCGACGAGCTCAAGAAGACGATCCGCGTGGTCCCGCGCGGCTTCCCGTTCGTCGCCGCCGCGTCGGGGACGGCGCGGGGCGATCGGCCGGGGCGCGCCGAGCTCGATCTGGCGGGCGCGCTGCCGGGGACGATCCGCGCGACGGTGACGATGTACCCGTCGCCGCTCGCGGCGATGACGCAGGGCCTCGAGGGCATGATCCGCGAGCCGGGCGGCTGCTTCGAGCAGACGTCGTCGTCGAACTACCCGAACACGATGATCCTGTCGTACCTGCAGTCGACCGACGCGGCCGATCCGGCGCTCGTCGGCAAGACGCTCGGCGTGCTCGATCGCGGCTACAAGCTGCTCACGGGCTTCGAGACGTCGGCGAAGGGCTACGAGTGGTTCGGCAAGGCGCCGGGGCACGAGGCGCTCACGGCGTACGGCCTCATGGAGTTCGCCGACATGGCGAAGGTCTACGACGTCGATCCGAAGATGGTGGAGCGCACCGCGGCCTGGCTCATGAGCCGGCGCGACGGCAAGGGCGGCTTCTCCCGCTCGGCGCAGGCGCTCGACACGTTCGGCCGCGCGGGCGAGGCCACGACGAACGCGTACATCCTGTGGGCGCTCGCCGAGGCGGGGCGTACCGCGGGCCTCGATCGGGAGCTCGCCGCGCAGCGCGCGCTCGGCGCCTCGACGGCGGATCCGTATCTGCTCGCGCTCGCGGCGAACACGGCGCTGCTCGTGGCGCCGCGCGCGCCCGAGACGGCAGCGATGGTGAAGCGACTCGCCGCGATGCAGGCCAAGGACGGCGGCTTCCCGGGCGCGCAGGAGACGATCACGAAGTCGGGCGGCGAGTCGCTCGTGATCGAGACGACGGCGCTCGCGGCGCTCGCGTTCGTCAAGACGTCCGAGAGCGGCGAGCACGCGGCGCAGCTCCGCGCCGCCGTCGACTGGATCAACGCGCGCCGCGGCGGCTACGGCCAGTGGGGCAACACGCAGGCGACGATCCTCGGCCTCAAGGCGCTGACGGCGTACTCGAACGCCGCGCGGCAGATGCAGGCGCCGGGCGCGGCGACCCTGGTCGTCAACGGCAAGCGCCTCGGCACGATCGAGTTCGACAAGGGCCGGCGCGAGGCGCTCGTCTGGGACGACGTGGCCGGCTCGCTCGCGGCGGGCAAGAACGTCGTCGAGCTCGAGCTCACCGGCGGCGCGACCCTGCCGTACACGGTCTCGATCGAGTACCGCGCGGCGCGGCCGCAATCGTCGCCGCGCGCGAAGGTCGCGGTGGCGGCCGAGCTCGGCAAGGCGCGCGTGAAGATGGGCGAGGGCGTGACCTTGCGGGCGCACGTCGAGAACCGCACGGCCGAGGGCATCCCGATGACGCTCGCGCGCGTCGGCATCCCGGGCGGGCTCGTGACGCAGACCTGGCAGCTCAAGGAGCTGCGCGACAAGGGCCTGATCGACTTCTACGAGACGCGGCCGCGCGAGGTCATCCTGTACTGGCGCGCGCTGCCGCCGTCGGCGAAGAAGGACGTCGATCTGCAGCTGCTGGCGGCCGTGCCGGGGACGTACGAGGCGCCCGCGAGCTCGGCGTACCTCTACTACACGGCCGAGGACAAGGCCTGGTCGCCGCCGGTGGCGTTCGAGGTGACTCGCTAGCGCGCAGAGTGGATGCGTAGTGCGTAGTGCGTAGTACGTAGTGTGGAGTGTGGAGTGTGGAGAACGCGCGCGGTGGTGCTCGCGCGCAGGTGTGGAGAGCGCGCGCGGTGGTGCTCGCGCGGGTGTGGAGAACGCGCGCGGTGGTGCTCGCGCGGGTGTGGAGAACGCGCGCGGTGGTGCTCGCGCGGAGACGCGCGGCGCTTGGCTCGCGGCCTCCTCGGATCCGCTCCGCCTCGCGCGCGCCCCCGGGCGTTCCCTGCTTCGCAGATGGGTCGTGCTCGCGGCCACGGCGAATGGTGGTGCTCGCACGACCGGTGAGCCCCGGGGGGCCCCCGCGCGCGAGGCTGCGCTCTCCGAGGAGGACCGACTCGCGAGGCGCCGCGCGTTGGCGTGGAGCGAGAAGGGAAGGCGCGCGGTGTCCGTACCGAACGAGCTCAGCGACGGGACGCGCGAGTAGAACGCTTCGGTTTCGCGTTCGGTTTTGGTTTCGGTTTGGGTTTCGCGTTCGGTTTCGCGTTCGCGTTCGGTTTGGGTTTCGCGTTTGCTTTCGGCGCGACGGGCTCGACCTTTGGTGCCTTCGTGAACTGTCGCCGTTGCCATTTGAACTTCGGGATCTCGATCCGCGAGTCGACCGAGCCGTTCCACTTGGTCGGAACGCCGTAGCGTGCGAGCGTCGCGCAGATGTCCTTGCCGAGCGCGACGCTCTGCTGCTCGTTGTCGCCGCTCTTCACGTATGCACCGAAGGCGAGCATCAGGCCCTGATTCTTCACGCCGCGCTCGAGATCTTGGCCGTGATAGAAGGTCGCGCCGCGCGCGGGTGGGTCCATGCGGTGCGCCGCTTCGTTCGCGTCCTCCCAGCCATTCGACATCGTGTAGCCGGCGTTCTGCAGCGCGATGATGCCCTCGCGCTTGAGCTGCGCGAACGCCGCATCGATCCGATCGTTCATCGTCGGCTTCGTCCACTTCGCTTCGGCTTCGCGCTGCGCCGCGAGCAGCTTCTTCGCGTACGCCGTCAGCTCGCGCTCGACCGCGGCCACGTCCGCGTCGTCATCGATCTCGTCGGCGATGCGCTCGCCGAGGTCATCGAGGAGCTCGGCCTGCTTGTAGAACCCCGAGCGCACCGCGGTCTCGACGGATTCGCGCAGGTACTTGGTCGATTCGCTCGCTGCCATCGCGGCCGAACATACTGCCAGCAACGGTCCGCTGGGAGCTCGGCGAGCCGCGGCGGCCAAGCGCCGCGCGTCTCCGTGCGAGCACCTCACCCCGCGCCAGCACGTTCTTTCTCACTCCGCCGCGCGAGCACCACACCACCCCCCGCGCCAGCACGTTCTTTCTCACTCCGCCGCGCGAGCACCCCGCTCCGCCCGCTCCGCCCGCTCCTCCCGCTCCGCCCCGTGCGCTCGCGCTCACACGTTTGCGGAACGGATCACCAGGGCAGCACCAGCGGCTCTGCACCGGCGCCTGCCTCGGCTAGCATGTGGCCGATGAGGACGATGACGAAGAGAGCGTGCCTCCGGCTCGCTACGGTCACGGCGGTCACGGCGGTCACGGCGAGCCTCGCGGCCGCGTGCGGCAGCGGCGGCGGCGGCCAGCACGTGGAGTACCCGCAGCAGGAAGGGTCCGGCTGGTACGTCATTCAGCTCACGAGCGCGCGGCTCGATGCGCGGCGCCCGGATGGGCGGCCGTGGCACACGAGCGAGAGCGACAGGACCGCGCTCGTCATCGGCGGCATCCTCGGGCTCGCGGCAGGGAACCCGGCGCTGGGGCTCTCGCTCGGCGAGGTGGCCAGCGACCCCGGCGGCGATCCGCTCGCGCCCGCGCCGTTCGTCGATCTGAAGATCGAGGGCGAGACGTACCGCGTATCGCCCGTCGGGCGCACGTACGCGCCGACCTGGCGGCAGCCGATCGCCATCGACGGCCGGCGGCGGCGCGGCGACGAGCGCGTGATCATCCAGATCCGCGACGGGGTCGACGAGGCCACGATCGGCCAGGTGGAGACGACGCTCGGCGCGCTGCTCGGGCGGCCGGCGCACACGTTCACGGCGATCGGCTCCATCATGAGCCTCGATCTGACCGTCGCGCCGATGCCGGCCCGCCGGCCCGCCTCGTACCAGGTGCGGGTGCCGTCGACGGTCGAGCGCGATGAGCTGGTGCGGGACGGGGCGCCCGGGTGGCGCCCCATCCCGGTCTGGAACGGCGATACGGTCGCGCTCGAGGCGGCCGGCGAGGTGTGCCCGTCGTCGCGGAGCGAGTGCTTCGGCCCCGAGGGCGCCGAGCCGGGCCGCTGGCGGCGCTATAGCTACGTCGAGGACGTGCCGCACGCCGCGCTCGTGGCGGCCGTGCCCGGCCAGGGCGCGCCGATCGGCCTGCACCCGACGATCCGCGTGACGCAGGCGGGCTCGATCCTCCTGTTCGTCAACGACAGCGACGTCGACAACAACGAGGGCTGGTTCGACGTGCGCGTGACGGTGACGCCGCCGCTCTGAGAGCGGGTCAGTTGCCCCACATCGGCCAGGCGTCGAGCTCCTCGTCGGGGAACAGCGCGCGGCGCGGGATGTCGAGGACGCGCAGGATGCCGTCGAGCGTGGTCTCGCCGAGGATGGAGTCGATCGGCCGGTAGTTCACCGCCGGCCGCCCGACGGCGAAGCACTCGTCGGCCGCTTGCCCCGGCCGCCAGACGGTGCACATGAACGATCGGTCCGCGCGATCGTAGAAGAGCGTGAACGCGCAGCGCTGGAGCTTCATGCCCAGCGTGACCGTGGTGACGCCCAGCGCGTCATCGACGAGCACGCCGCGGCCGTTCGAGGTGAGCCGCGCCTTCACGCACGGCATGGCCCGGCACGCCTGCGCCAGCGTGACGTTGTCGACGACGCCAACCGCGACAACGGGCGAATCCGCAGGCGCGAGATCCTCACAAGACCGGAGGGCCGCGACCGGAGGCTCCTCGAGCGGGAGCTTGGGCTTCTTGATCAAGGTCATCGCTGCGCGCGGTTCACGCATACCATTTCGTCGAGGGTCGCCGACCAACTTGACGATTTATTGATGCCGTGCGCCCACGCTCGGTTAGTGCTCGGTTAGCGCCAGCGGATCGCGTGCAGCCGGAAGTCAGAGCGAGGACGATCGAGGTGCTCGTCGGGGCCGAACGCGACGAAGATGACCTGGAGGCCGGGGCGCAGCGGGGCAGGCGCCTCGAAGCGGAGCCGTACGCCGCGGGCGGTCTCGGCGGCGGCGACCGGCGCGAGGTGGACGAGCCCGACGGCGACGCGCACCTCGCGCGTCCAGTCGGTGATCGCGCGCGCGTCACCCTCGGGCGCGTGCTCGACCTCGAGCTCGACGAAGCGCGGATCCTCGGCGAAGAAGTACGTGGCGACCGGCACGCGCCGGGTCTCGAGGTCCCAGCCGAACGCGTCGAGGTAGAGCGGCGGCGGCGCGGCGACCTCGGCCTCGACGATGGCGTCGGGATCGGTGCCGACCGTCGGCGGGCCGTCGCAGCGCGGCGCCTCGGCTCCGGCGGGCTCGCCGGGCTCGGCGGGGCAGAGCGGCGGCGGATCGTCCGGAACGTCCGGGATCCGGACGTAGCGGACGAGCCAGCCGGCGGCGTCGCGCGCGCCGGCGACGCGCAGATCGCCGGGCAGCGGCGGCGCGTCGCACGAGAGCGGCGCGCCGGCAACGTCGGCGCAGCGCACGAACGCGGCGGCGATGTCCGAGTGCGTGCCGAACGCCGGGTCGTCGGCGTCGTGGCCGGCGGGGAGCGCGCGCACGGAAGGCAGCGGGCGCGAGATCCGGTAGGCGGCGTCGGCGGCCGCCGCGGCGGAGACGGGGCCACCGCCGGTGCGCGGCCGCGTCACCTTGCTGGTCGCGACCGCGCCTCCCCACGCGAGCAGGAGCGCGGTGAGCGCGACGCCGGCGCGCGCGTAGCGGGCGAAGCCGCGCCACGCGATCGCGAGCAGCGCCACGAACCCCGGCGCCAGATCGAGCTGGTAGCGCGACGAGATGGACGGCGACCACAGGTAGAAGAGGAGCAGCGGCACGAGCCCGCAGAGCGCCCACGGGCCGAGCCAGCGCGCCGCCGGATCAGTGTCGGCGCGCCGCCGCCACGCGAGCGCCGCGAGCACGAGCCCGGCGGCGAGGAGCGGCGCGTAGGGCCACGAGTACGTCGAGAAGTAGTACTCGCGCCAGCGCGGGATCGGCTGCTGGCCGACGTGCAGCCCGGTCTGGTAGAAGCCGCGCTTGCTCCGCTGCTCGGGCCGATCGAACAGGCCGCCGAGCAGCTCCGCCGCCGCGGCGCCAGCGCTCGCGCGCTCGAACGGGTAGCCGAAGCGCGTCGCCGTGATGTTGCCCGGCAAGGAGTGCAGGTTCAGCCGGTGGCCGAACTCGGTGCCGCGGCCGAACCTTCGCGCGTTGGTGGCGTAGAGCAGGCCGCCGCCAGCGACGAACAACGCGACGCCGAGCGCGACGGCGCGCCCCCAGCGGCCGCCGCCGCCACCGCCGAGCCGGGCGCCGCCCGCCCGCGCGTGGTGCACCCAGACGACCGTGGCGACGGCGAGCGTCGCGACGCCGTAGAACCACACCGTGGGCCGGAAGAGCCCGCCCAGGCCGGCGAGCCCGACGAGGAGCACGTAGCCGGCCGCGGTCGGCCGCCGCACGAAGCACCCGAGCCCGCCGAGCAGCATCATCGCCGCGCCGTACGCGTAGAGCGCGGCCTCCTCGTACACGCCGAGCTTGCCGCGCAGGAGCGCGACGAAGCCGGGCAGGAGCGCCGCGATCACGACGGTGCCGGCAGAGGCCCACCACGGCTCGTGATCGCGGCGGCCAAAGCCGCGGTGCAGCGCGTAGATCATGAGCAGGAGCCACGCGAGCATCGCGATCCGGTCCGGCACGGGCGAGACGCCGACGGCGCGCCCGGCGAGCTCGAACGGCGTCTGCCACGCGGGCGCGCCGAGGCCCCAGACCTGCTGCACGCCGGACTCCGTCCACGCGAGATCGTGGGCGAGCCCGTCGGGGTGCTCGGTCAGCGCGAGCCGGCCATCGAGGAACGCGTCGACCTGCGCGCGGTAGTAGCCGTGCGGCGCGTGGCAGCCGCCGGGCCCGAGCTGCCGCGTCGCAATGAGCAGCAGCGCGGCGGTGACCGCGGCGACCGCGAGGGAGCGGAGCCGGCTCCCGGATGCGAGCAGCACGGCCGCGATGCTACCGCTACGGCACGCTGAAGACCTGGATCCAGGGCACCATGATGTCGCGCAGCGTGTAGCTGCCAAACAGCGCGCAGCGCCCGGCCCCGCACGCGACGTCTTCGACGATGATGCCCTCTCGGAGCTGGCGGACGTCGCCGTTGGGTACCGCCGGCTTGTCGAGCATCCAGGTGCGGGCCCCTTGCGGATCGTAGGCCTCGAGGAGCGCACCGGCGGCATAGCCGAACCCGAAGCGGCCCGTGTACACGTGCGAGACCCACGAGAACACCGTCGCGCTCGCGGTCACCGCGATCCCGCCGGTCCGTGCCGATGCGGAGCTCGCGCTCGTGGGCGGGGCGGGGATCGGCGCCTCGAAGATCAGCGCGCCTGTGAGATCGAGCCGGCTCAGCGTGTGCTTGGGCGTGCCGCTCCCCCCGCTGGGGTCAAACAGGGTCTGCGCGTCGAGGAACCCCTGCGCGTCGTACGCCAGCGTGACGCGCGAGCCGGAGGCCGTGGGCGGCAGCATCCAGTCCGGCGCGAGCGCCGCGCCCGCCGCGCTGAACCGCTGCACGATCCCGGTCGAGGACGCGACGGCGGTGATCCCGGCCGGATCGATCGCGATGGCCACGGCCGGGGGAGCGGGGGCCGCCCACGCGAGCGAGCCGTCGGCGGCGTACGAGCGCACCACACCGCCGCCGGGGCCGTTCACGAGGATCGCGGCGCCGCCGGGACCGACCGCGAGGCTCGTGTTCCCCACGGAGCCGATCGGCGGCGGCGTCTCGCGCTGCCACGCGATGGCGCCCGTCCCGTCGAGCTTGCTGAGCGTCCCGGAGCTCCCGCCGGCATTGGTCGCGAGGGCGTAGATCTCGCCGCTCGGGGTGACCTTGAGGCCCGCCGCGTACCCGGCCGCGAGCGTCGCCGACCAGCGAACGTCGCCGGCCAGCGAGAGCCGCGCGATCGTCGGGCCGCTGCTCTGGCCGCCCCCCTCGGTGGCGACGACGAGATCGCCGTCGGGCAGGAGCCCGCCGAGGACGATCGATCCGGAGAGCCGCGGCAAGATCGTCGCCTGCTCGCGGTCGTCCGCGTCGAACGTCACCGTCGTCGCGAGGTCGTTGACCACGATGCCGAGGTCGCAGGCCTGGCTCGAGCCGCTGCAGGCGCCGCTCCACCCGATGAACCGCGACGGGGATCCCGCCGTGAGCTGTGGGCGCGTCTCCGGCTCGAGCCAGCCGCTGCACGACGCGGTGCAGTTGAACGCGCCGCGGACAAAGCCCTTGCCGGAGCCCGCGAACGTCACCTCCAGCCGCTTGGCGCCGGGCGAGGCGAACGCCGCGCTCGCCGTGGCCGCGCTCGGGCCAAACGGGCTCATCGTCGCCGGCGCGAGGATGCACTCCTCGCCGCCGGCGCACGCGCTGTGGCTCCAGCCGTTGAAGTGATGGCCGGCGTCCGGGATCGCGGTGAGCGTGACGGGGGCGCGGAACGCCTGCTCGCAGCGGCCGGTCTGCTCGCCGGACACCGCGTCGCGGTGGCAGTCGAGGCCCGGCGGAGACGACACGACGCGCCCGCTGCCCTGGCCCGAGAGCGAGAGCGAGACGCCGCCGAGGAATCCGACCGAGAGCGGGATCTCGATCGTGCGGGCGCTGGTCGGCAAGTGGAAGGTGCCTGCCGCGCAGCTCGTGGTCTGGGGCGTCGCCGTGAGCGTGAGCTCGCAGGCGGTGCCGGGCGTCAGCGTCGCGGGGCAGGTCGGCGTCGCGGTGAACACGGCGCCGGTGCCGGTGAACGTGCTCGGGCTGAGCGTGATGTCGGCGCTCGACTCGTTGATGAGCCGCAGCGTGTGGCTCGACGCGACGGTGAAGAAGCCGTGCAGCGAGGCCGCGCTGCGGATGCTGGCGGTGAGCCCGGGCGGCGCCGCGACGGCCGCGCCGCCGAGCGCGAGCTCCGTCTTGCCGAGGCGGAGCGTCGCCGCGTGGGCGCCCTCGGCGGTCGGCTTGTACTCGACGAGCGTCACGCAGGTCTCGCCCGGCACGAGCGCGTGCCCGCTGCACGTCGTGCCGTCGGCCACGATGCGGAACATCGCGGCGTCGGTGCCCTCGAGGGCGGGCCGCGCCGCGCCGCTCTCGCCCTCGTCGGTGCGCGTCGCGAGCACGATGGCGGCCGCGGTCTCGCCGGGCGCCGTGTCCGGGAACAGGAGCTCCGTGGCCGCCGCGCAGTCGAGCGTCACCTCGAATGTCGGCGGTGGCGGATCGCTACAGGCGGTGGCGGCGGCGGCGAGCGCCGCGAGGCCGAGGATCGGGGAGCCGCGGCGCGCGGGGCGCCCATGGCAGGTCAGGGGATGGTGCATAGGCTATGCGCGCACTCTATCTGCTCCACGGCTCGGGCGATGTGGCGCGCGCTATGCTCGCGCCATGAGGCCGCCCGCTTCGCCGTTGCTCGCGGCCGTGCTCGCGGTCACTGCCCTGTCCGCCGCATGGGGCTGCGGCGACAACCGGCGCGGCGCGCTCGCGTTCCGCAAGCGGATCATCGATCCGGCGTTCCGCTCCGAGGGCGTGACCGTGTTCGACGTCGACCGGGACGGCCACCTCGATCTCGTGACCGAGGAGCTGTGGTACGCGGGGCCCGACTTCGCGCCGCGCGAGATCCGCCCGCCGCGCGCGTGGGATCCGCTGACCGCCTACGCGCACTGCTTCGGCGCGTTCCACCGCGACGTCGATGGCGACGGCTACGACGATCTGATCGCGTTCGGCCCGCCCGGCGAGGACGCCCTGTGGTGCAAAAACCCCGAGGGCGCCGACGTCCACTGGGCGTGCGCGCAGATCGCGCCGTCCGCGTCCGGCGAGATGCCGCTCCTCACGACGCTGTTCGAGCCCGCGGGCTCGCTCGTCATGGGGATCGAGCCGGAGCGCGTGCTCGGCTGGATGACGCCTGGGCCCGCGCGCGAGGCGCCGTGGCAGATGAACCCGCTGACGCCGCCCGACTTCCCCCAGGCGGCGCGGTACGAGCACGGCCTGGGGCTCGGCGACGTGAGCGGCGACGGGCGCGACGACATCCTCACCGGCTCGGGCTGGCTCGAGCAGCCGGCCGACCGGGCGGCCGTGCCGTGGCCGTGGCACCCGGTCGCGATCTGCCCGAACAACTGCTCGCACATGTTCGCGTTCGACTTCGACGGCGACGGCCGCAACGATCTGATCGGCGCGAGCCCGCACAGCTACGGCGCCTACTGGTGGCGGCAGATCACCGACGCCGCGGGGCAGATCGCGTTCGTGGCGCACGAGATCGACACGTCGCTGTCGCAGAACCACGCCGCGCGCCTGGCCGATCTCGACGGCGACAGCCGCCCCGAATTCATCACGGGCAAGCGCTGGTGGGCGCACTTCGATCAGGATCCGGGCGCGCGCGAGCCCGCGGTGCTCGCGGTGTACCGCTGGGAGCGCGCGGGCGGTGACGGCCGCGAGGTGGCGTGGACGCGCGTCGATCTCGATGACGACTCGGGGATCGGCAGCCAGTTCGAGGTCATCGACGTGGGCGGCGACGGCCGGCTCGACATCGTGGTCTCGAACAAGAAGGGCCTGCACCTGTTCGAGCAGGCGGACTGACCGGAGTGACGCTCCCGGCGCGATTTTGGCTGTCACGCTCGCGCGGGTGCCGCGTTGTACGCAGCATGATGACCGCCGAGACGCAGCGCCAAGCGCCTGATTCGCAACCCGAGCCGTCGCCGAAGTCGACGAAGCCGCCGAAGATCCGGGCGCGGGGCCAGCTGCGCGTGATGGCCGCGATCGTGCTCGGCGTGTCGTTCACGCTGAGCTCGGCCGCGGCGAGCCTCATGCCGGGCGGACCCCGGCCGCCAGAGCGGCGGCCGATCGACGACGAGCTCGACGCGATCGTCGCGGAGCGGAAGGCGCGGATCGCCGAGCTCGAGCGAGCGGCGCCGGGCGAGCGCTGCCACCCGGCCGGCGCGCACGAGCTGGCGCGCCTGCTCGTCATGGACGGCCGCTGGCCCGACGTGCGCCGGTTCGCCGACGCTTACGAGCAGCGCTGCGGCGAGGATCCGGTCGTGCGCTCCTGGGGCGACGCGCCGGTGCCGCGCCCGCGCCGCTGATCTCCGGCCCCAGTTCCGCGTAGTTGCGGCGACATCCATTGCTTGCAATTAGAACTCGGATGTTGGTTGTGCGCGGAAATCGACCGCATATGATTCAGCTGGGTGTTTGCTCATTGCTGGCATGGAGAGCGTTCAACGAGGTTGGGTTCCAGGACAATATCGGTGGTACACCGGCGAGCCTCGTGGTCAATGCCGAAGGGGTCGCGACCGGCTCGGCATGGGCCTCCGGGAACGGGCGAAGGCGAGTCACGGAGCCGTTCCATGGCTCCCCTTCGGTCGCGTGCTCGCCGTTCGCGCTCAGGTTGCCGCGGCGCCGTGCGCGAACGCGGCGTCGAACGCGGACCGGTTCGGGCCGGGCGGGATCGCGAACACGACCTCATCGAACGCGCCGGCGAGGTCGCCGCGCAGCGGCTCGTGGAACGCCGAAGCGACCACGGCCGGATCGTTGCCAAACACGCCGGCGCCCCACGCGCCGAGCACGAGGCGGCGGACGCCGTGGTGCGCGGCGATCGCCAGCACGAACGCGGCGCGACGGCGCAGCGCGTGCTCGACCGCGCTCGCGTCGAACTGGTGCTGCTGGCGGAGCGCCGACGCGTTCGGCGCTGCGCACGTGATCACTGACGCGAGCACCGGCTGATCGAGCCAACCGCCGCCGTCATCGCGAAAGAACGGGACGTGCGGCGAGAAGATCGCGAGGTCCAGGTAGATTTCGGACGCGTGCGCGCGGTTGCGCTCGTAGTGCGCCGGCTGCGTCAGCAGGCACGGGTACAGCGCCGACGAGCGAGCGAGCGCCTCCTCCTGCGCCTGCGCGCCGCGGAGGAAGCTGCCGCCTGGGTGCTTCCCCGACGCGAAGTTCAGGCACGCGAGGTGCCCGCCGGCCTCGCCCGCGAGCCGCGCGAGCGCCTCGAGCGTCGTCTCACCCGTGACCTTCGTCGGCGCGGATGCAGGCGGGGCACCCGCGGTGCTCGCGAGCGCCTCACGCTCGAGGTCGTACAGCACGGTCCCACGCTTCGCGGCGGCGATCGCGTCGTCGAGCGGCACGATCTGGTTCCGCGTGTTCACGTAGCGGCCGGCCTCGATCGCGCTCAGCGTGTGTTCGGCGATCGCAGCCCGGGCCAGGTCGTCGAGCACCTTGTCGCGTGGCGCGCCCTCGATCGAGGCGCTTCGGGATTTGGACTGGCGCGGCACGTCCACTTCCTAGCGCGCCATTAGTGTCATGGCACACTAATTGACGCCGCGCGTGAAGCAGCGCGATCGATTCGCGTGCTTGACACGATTGGGCGCATTCGCAGACTCTGGCCTCTTCCCGACAGCGCAGCGTGAGGAGGCAGATGTCATGGAGCGGCCGCTCTCCGGCGTGGAGCGCATGATGTATCTCCATTCGGAGCAGGCGCCTGCGAACGGCTTCTCCTGCGTGCGCCTCCGGGGGCCGCTCGACGAAGTGGAGCTGCGCCGCGCCCTCGAGCGATTGCCGCACAGGCACCCGCTGCTCGCGGCGCGCGTCATCCGCAATGAGGGCGTGCTCACGTTCACGACCGAGGCGGTGGCGCCGATCCCGCTCCGGGTCATGTCCGACGATGGCAGCGGTCAGACTTTTTTGGAGGTCGCCGCGGCGGAGCTCGTCGCGGCGCTCGATCGGGCCACCGGCCCGCTGGCCCGGTTTACCCTGGTGCGTCATCAGAATGGCGAACGGGCGGATCTCGTCATGACCGTGGACCACACGATCGCGGACGGCACCGCGTGCCTCTACGCGATGCGCGACCTCCTCACGCCCGAGCCCGCGGAGCGTGCGCGCGCGCCGAGCCCTTTGCCGCCGCTGCTCACCCACCAGGGCTCCGCACCCGTCCGCGCCGTCGAGCCCCCACCTGCGCTGCCGCCGCCGGACGCGCGCCCGCGATCGACGTCCCTGTTCGCCGTCGAGACGTCGGAGATCGTGGTGGCCACGGCGAAGCTCGCGAGCGAGCCCATGCAAGCGCTCGCGCGACGCTGCAAGGAGCGGGGCGTCACCGTGCACGCGGCGGCCTGCGCCGCGTTCGGGGCCGCCTTCGCGGAGGTCTCCGGGAACCGGGACGCGGTCGTCATCTCGAGTCCGGTCAGCTATCGCCATCGCCTCGATCCTGCCGTGAGGGACACGGTCAGCTGCTCCATCGCGTTCGCCGAGATCCACCTGGATCTCACGGCGCCGGGATCGTTCTGGGACCAGGCCCTCGCGGTACGGCAGCAGCTGCTGGCGTGGACGGCAGACGACAAGATCTTCGCAGCGTCGGCCGCGATCGAGGAAGCGAGCCGGGCCGAGCGGGACGATGTCAGGTTCCTCGAGCGGACGCGCCAGGGCGCGAACCGCGCCGATCTCTCGGTCAGTAACCTCGGCCGCCAGCCGATCCCGAGCCACTACGGCGATGTGACTATCGACGCGCTCCACGGCGCCGCGTGCTTGCCCGGCGACATCGCCGTCAACCTCTTCACGCTCGATGAGACGATGCACATCACCTGGGCAACGAGCGGCCTCTCCCGCGCGGCGAACGACGCGGTCCGCCGCATGGTCGCCTCGGCGATCACCCGCCTCGGCGTGCTCCCCTCGTGACGGCGCCGCTCCCGCTGCGCGTGATCGTCACGGCCCAGGCATTCGGCTTCGGGCCGGCCGCGGCGCTGGCCCAGGTCTTCGAGCACCTCCGCCCGCGCATTCGTTATCTCGCGTTCGCGGGTGCAGGGCATACCTGCGATATCCACATGAAGCTGCCCTACGATGCCATGCATCGGCTGCCCGACGTCGGCGCCGCCGAGGCGTTCGGCCGGCTCTGTGCCAGTCACGACGCGGCGCTGGTCGCCTGTGACTTCCCGGCCGCGGAGGCTGCCAAGGCCGCGGGGATCCCGGTCGGGATCTACGATCCCATTCCCTGGTACTGGCCCCAGTGGCCACGGGCCCTCGACTCTGCAGATCTCTATATGTGCCAGGACTTCTTCGGTGTCCGAGAGCGCGTCCGGGATGCGGGGCGCGGCAACATCGTCATCGTCCCTTCGATCTCCTCCACCCGCGCGCGACCGACGGTGAGCCCGAGCCGCTACGCGCTGCTGAACCTGGGCGGGCTCCGCAATCCCTATCTCTCCCGGGAAGATTGCGTCGCTTACGCGCGGCTGATGCTGGCGCTGCTCCCGACCGCGGCAGACCTGTACGCCGAGGTCCACGTCACGACGAGCCAGGACATCGCCGCGGAGCTACGGGACCACGCCCCGGCGGCGCGGACGGTCTCCCCGCGGGAGGCGCAGCGCCTGCTCGGCGGGAGCGAGATCGCGGCGATGACGCCGGGGCTCGGCAATATCTACGAGGCTGCGGCCCTCGCGGCGCGCGTCCTCTGGCTCCCGCCGACCAACGACTCGCAGGGGCAACAACTCGTCGCCTTGCGGCAACGAGGGCTCGCGCCGTTCGTCGCCGACTGGCACGATCTCTTGCCGGGGCGAGCGCCGATCGACTATCGCGGACACGAGCCAGAGGTGATTGCAGTGATCGGCAGCGCGATCCGCGACGCTGCCCGGGACCCCGCGGCCGCCCTGCGATTGCGCGAGCTCTTCCTCGAGGCGCACCGCGCTCCCGCGGCCCCCAATCCGCTCAATCCCCTGCTCGATGACTTCGGGGTCGGCGGCGATCGGATCATCGCGGCGACCTTCGTGCGGAGGCTGCTCGTCCCGCTGGTGCCATCCGGCGGACTGGCTGCTTCGAGCGTGATGGAGTGAGGTCAAGACAATGCTGCTACGCGGCCGTGCGCGGCTCGGACAGCCCTGACGCGAGGTGCACGAGATCGCGCGTCAGCGCGCTCTGGGGATCGGTGAGCGGGTCGAGCACCGCGAAGTGAGAGGCGCCCGCGAGCTCCGCTCCTTCGATGCGGACGCCCGCGCCGCGCCAGCACTCTACGAGGGCGCGCGTCTGGCGCAGGAATTCCGGCGTCTCCGCCGCGCCGACGCAGGCGCGCATCGCCTTGCCGGCAGGCGCTGGCCAGAAGAGCGGCGAGAGCCGGCGCGCCAGGGCGGCATCGAGGCGGAGCCTTGGGCCAAAGGGCGAATCGAGCACCGGCTCGAGGTCGAAGATGCCGGAGATGGCGAGCCCGGCGGGGACCACGCTGGCATCGAGGGAGGCATCGAAGGCGCGCAGATCCGTGGCGAGCAGGCACGCGGTCAGGTGTCCGCCCGCGGAGTGGCCGTACACGGTGACGGGCCGACCGTAGCGCTTCGCCAGGAACGCGACGGCGCCGCGCACCTCGTCGATGATCTCCGCGATGGTCGCCTCGGGACAGAGCGTGTATCCCGCGACGGCGACGCAGACGCCGCGCGCGTTCGCCCCGCGCGCGAGGTGACTGAAGTCCGATTTGTCCATGAACTGCCAGAAGCCTCCATGGATGAACATGGCGATGGGCCCGCTGGCGCCGCCCGCCGGCTCGAAGACGTCGAGGCGCTGCCGGGGCCTGGGGCCATAGATCACGTCGAGGTGCGCGCGCGCCCCGGCCGCCTCGCGGTACGCCGCCGCGTCCCGCACCCAGCGCTCGGCGGCGCGCGGGAACTCCGCCGCGCCTGCCGCGTCGATGAGCTGGTGATCGTTCTCCCCCACCGCCGAGCGGCCTAGCGGCGCGCGGCCCAGCGGACGGCGTCGACGAGCATGTCGCGGAACCACGGCTCGGCGTAGACGTCCTCGTAGTGGCCGAGGGCGGTGTAGAAAACGCGGGCGCCGAACGGCTCGTGGACCCACGTGAGCGCGTGGTAGCCCATGCGCAGCTCCTGCGGGTAGGTGGCGGGCATCGACTGCTCGTCGAGCGACATCAGCACGGTGACGCCGTTCTGCTCGGGGTGCGTCGTGAACGAGTACCACTCGTCGAAGCGGGTCACCATCGACGCCGAGACCGATGCGAGCACGGGGTGCGCGCGGTTCTCGAACACCGCCCGCCCGGTGAAGTGCTCGGCGTGGCCGCCGAACTGGCCGCGGATCAGCGAGACGAAGAACGGCCACGCGAGCTCGGTCGCGCTGGCGGCGTGGATGCCGATCACGCCGCCGCCGGCGCGGACCCACGCCTCGAACGCGGCGCGCGACGGCTCGTCGAGCACCTCGCCGCTCGTCACGCCGAACACGACGACGTCGGTGGTCGGCAGCCGATCGTTGAAGATCCGCGGATCCGTGCTGGCGACGACGCTGAGGCCGCGCGAGCCGCACAGCTCGAGGAACGTCTGGCGCGCCACGGCCGTCGACGGGTGCGTCCACAGGTTCTCGCGCGAGAACACGAGCACGCGCGGGGCGCCGGCCGTGCCCTCGCAGGTGGCGTCGATGGCCCCGTCCCCCAGCACCTGGTCGACGGGCGGGGCGTCGATCACGCCGCTTCCGGAGGACGAGCATCCAGCGACGATCAGGGCCAGGAGCACGCTGCGCATCGTCATGGAGGTCTGTGCCGCAGGATACCGCCCGCGGGCGCGCGCAGGGAGGGAATCGATTTCTCGGTGCGCGGCGCGTGAGGCTCGCTACCAGCGCGCGGCCCAGCGGACGGCGTCGACGAGCATGTCGCGGAACCACGGCTCGG
>Ga0247790_10000107_pt1 | contig 42704 bp, 39 predicted proteins | sample UWRJS171409R4_FD_179913 | JGI IMG/M metagenome (GOLD analysis project Ga0247790, IMG submission 179913) | Soil microbial communities from Arlington Agricultural Research Station in Wisconsin, United States - UWRJ-S171-409R-4 | ecosystem: Environmental > Terrestrial > Soil > Agricultural land...
CCAAAAGTCCCCCTCCGGTAGCACCTCCCCCGATGGACCCTCTACATCCACCTGTACCCCCACCTCACTACTGGCAAAACAGTCCGACTCACTACTGCTCACACAACAGTTCAAGCTCGCGATAAACGGCCCATTTGCCGTAAAGCCCGACGGGTATATACCCCCATACGGACTCGCCGCGGAACTTTGCACCGGCACACCCCCCACTAACAAACTCGCATGGTTGATTACCCGCCCAGAGGCACACTCACCCTGCCAGATGACTGAGCCGCTGCTCCACTTCTCCCCGCCTATCTCCAGCCCCGACAGCGACAACACCGCACTATCCGGCGTCTCCTCGCACACCGCAAAGCTCCCCGTTAGACCCCATGACAGCGACGGCAAAAGCAGGGTTATCAGCAACGCCAGACCGGCTTTCATTCTTCACCCCTATGGAGTATCACCTCAATCACCTCCTTCGGTATCCCACTGCCCCCACTCGAAAGCAAACGGTACAAACTCTCCGCCGCCTTCACCCGCGCTAACCAGTCCGCCTGACGCACCTCCTCCCCCCACCGATTCATATACACCCGCTCCGCCTTCAGCGCATCCCGAAGCGCCATCAGTGCCTCCATCTGCGCCACCATCCCCAACTGCCTAAGACGCCTCTCCATCTGCTCCACCGTCTCCTGCGCCCGGTATACCACTAACTCCCTGTCGTCCATCCCTAGTCTCCTCAAAAATGAGATGCCTCTCACACCATCCCGCAAATGGGAGGGGGGAAGCAACGTTCTCTCACCCGCCGTTTTGAACCCCACCCCCCCTCTGCATTTTTTTTCAGCCGACGGGCCCATCTGAGTAGGACTACTCAGATGGGCAGTGCTGGCATGGCCTGCCGACCCCCTGATGGCCTGCCTGCGGCGGCTTGCTTCCGCCAAGAGTCTACCCTCAGGGGGGAGCGAAACGCTCCGAAGAAGCTGCGGCTCCGCGTTGCTTCGCCTTTCGTCTTGGACGCCAACGAGCGTCCAAGACAAGAGGGCATGCTGTACGATACCGTATAGCTATAGTATGCGCATGCGCGGACGTGCGATAGGGGTTTTAAAAAGACAGAGACAAAGCACGCGTAGCGTGCGCAGTCTCAAGGGTTTATTCTTGTCTTTTTTTTTGTCTTGTCTTTTCTTGTCCTCTGTACACGCAACTTCTCGCTTTGAGACATCATCTTGAGACATCTCTAAGTCTTTGTTTTCATTCTTCTTCTTCGTCTTTGTCTTCTCTTCTCTGATTTGATCAGACCCCCCTCAGAACACACACATAGCGCGCGCGCACATACTATAGCTATACAGAGTCTGTGGGCTCATAAAGCTCCAGTATTTGGAGTAACGCTGAGCATGTCGGCCTAAGCGTGAGACACGAAAGGCACGCGCAGCGGCGCCATTAGGGGATTTCGCCTTTAACCGCAAGCAGTTGAGCGAGATCGTAGCCTTTCTCACTGAGGGTGACAAGAAACGTTCGGTCATCGCGAGATCGTCTGGCCTTAGTGGCGAGGTGGTCGCGTACGAGCCCGTCCACCAGTTTATAAAAATAAGTCCGGTTGACGGCGGGGAGGTCATGTGCGAGTCGCTGATCTTCGAGCGTTTCTTGGAGAATCCTAAGCCGAATGCCGTAGCCTGAGGCGCGTTGATGCTGGTAGATAATCCCGAGCATCTGCTGGCGCGTCTCAGCATGTCCTTGGGGATTGATCCCTTCCTCATCGCTGGGAAAAAACCATCCGTGAGGTGCGTCGTGCTGGGCCTTGATCATCAACTCGTGCTCGGGCAAATCCCTTCCCGTGGTGGCGAACTTGGCGCCGCCGTGGTTATCCGTGGCACTGATGAGCCAGATACCGCTAGCCACAGCGGCAATCCCGGTGGTGCCGATAATGGCACGGGAGATATCCTCGATACCGGACTTGGCTTTGCCTTCATGCGTAAGAGCCAAGATGGCAATGCCCTGAGCCGTGCAGAGGTCATCGAGTTTGCGCATGTCCTCGTAATCAGCGAGATAGGGATTGATTTCCTTTGCATGCTGAGAAAGCAAGTTGGTCATCATGTCAACGACGATGAGACGTGGATTCTCCACGTCATGTATCCAGGCAAGGGCACGCTGAGTAAACCTTCCTGAGGCGAGTTTAGGAATTTGATCTTGAACATGGAGCTTATCGTTGTCAGCATATGCGGTGCCAATCATGCGGTCAAAGCGGTCAATATAGCTATTGATATTCATGTCGAGGGCAAGATAAAGCACATTTCCGGGATCCGTGCATGGATAGCTGCCTAAGAACGGACGAATACCGGCGACAGCTAAGGCCGCATCGAGAGCTAAAAACGATTTGCCGACCTTGGGACGACCCGCCAAGATAACCAGGCCTTGCTTGGGCAGTAACCCCTCGATCAAATCTTGGCTTGTATCGCTGCGCACGATATCGCTCCTCCCCTTGTGCGTGGCGCGGGCGGCAGTGGCGGCATAGGCCGCTTGCAGAACCATCGTGTAAAGCTTGGCGAGATCGGCAGGGCGGCGCCTGGGATCGCTGGCGTGAAGGGCTTCACAGAGGGCCATCCACAAGGCTTCATCTTGGGCATAAGAAGCCAGGGCATGTTGCCCCCACATCATCAACTCCGAAACCTTGGGCTTGACCGTATGAATCCACTGCTGGACGCCGCCAATATCCATCCCTGCGGGCATGCCTTCGATCATCGTCTGGCGCGCTTGTGCGTTGTACGCGGCCGCTGCCCCGGGCTGCTCTGCTGGCGCTGCCTCATACCCTTTGGGAGCAGGGCCTTGTCCCCCTTTGTAGCTCGGATCGAGTTCGGGGATGAGCTGCCAAAAACGGCGCTCGGTATCCCCATCGGCAAAGTCGCCGTGGTCGTCGCCGGTCGTAAACGTGCTGCGCATGAGATGTGGCGTGCGTGAGCGTCCTGGCGTCTGCCCATCATCCCCCTGGTACACCTTCACCCACTTGTATGCCGTTAACACCAGGCGTTCGTACACCTTCCGTTTGCCAGGGTTATCCCGCATATGCTTCAGGCCACAGGCAAAAAGGTCAGTGAGTGCCTCGTCCACTTGGCCTTGACTCATCTCTAAATTCTCGATGCGCCGGTTCAGCTCATCGCCTAATAGATTCAGATTCGAGCCGCATTCAGCGGGGTTCTTGTAGACACTGTTAATCATGTACTGTATAATCTTGTCAGTCATTTATGCCTCACTTAAGGCAGGTGCTGGGACCCCAGCTAACCCCGCGAGGTCCCGGTTTCCCTACCGATTTCCACTCCTACCCTCTCTCTCTGTCTGTAATGCCGAAATAAGCTGCCCTGATTTCAAGATGAAGTTTACATCGCTTTTCTAGCCTATCCCTGCTGTGGGCAATACGACGAGATACCAGGGCCTATTCTGATGCATTTTTCTGGACGCTCTTACGCAAGTGATGTCCCTTGCCCGTGTCAGGTCGCTGCATCTTGAGCCTATAGACCAAATCCTCGGCGCTGCTAATGTGCCGTTTCAGTTCCTGTGGATCCATCTCGTGATCGTCGGCGCTCAGCAGCGTTACGATCCGTTGCAACCGAGCTTTCAAGTACATATCGATGTGTACGTGAACAGTATCCATATCGTCGTCCTCAGTATGCTAAACGTTCTTGAATGAGTTTCTTCTTAACTAAATGCATCTCGATATTCTCGATTAATCTTGGCGACATCTCCTTGTAGTCGGACTCACTCCAATCCGGCATCGATAGAAGTTTGCGGTAACGACCCCGAAGGCGTTTCTTTAAATACCGCTTTCGCATCGAGAGATTAGGAAAAACATGAGACGCCAGGATTCCATTGCATTCATGGCAGCTGGGCACGATGATAAGCCTACTATGTGGCACGTACTCCCCTGCCTTCAGCAAGCCGTGCAAGTAGATCAGCGGAAACGAATGGTCTATTTCATCTGCCAGTAAACCACAATAATAACAACAATTTAGTCCTTCGCCAGGAGCGAATCCCTTGCGGCTGTACAAAAAATCATAGCCCTGCCTGTATTCATTCTGCTTCAAAACGGCTGCCTCCTCTCTCAGCCTGGTAAACCGCCTCCTTTCCCCAAACAATCTTTGTGAACGCAACCACGCTATCCAGGTCATGGCGCATGAGCGAGCGGCAAAAAAGCCGGATCGCCTCGCAGTCGTGGTACCACTCGCCTTGCAGGTGCCAGGGACTAAACGCCTTGTGGAGCTGCATTTCATCGCGCTTGGTCCGGTCCTTCCAGACCAGCCAGGGCACGATATGCAGCGGGCACCCCGTCTGTATGACCGCGAGTCTAGCCGCAAATGCCCCCTTGGTGAAGCCGATTTTGACATAAGGCCAACCGTCTACCCCGACGACGTAGATGAGCCCCGTCTCAGGCTCAAACCCGGCCATAGCGCATCCGTTCGGCTGGCGTGAGCTGCGGGCCTTTGCGCCGGTGGCGCCAGGCGTTCTCATCCGGTTGAGGCTCCATCTTGTAGAGCGGCACGCTTAAGAGCGTCTCGATCGGTACCCCCACCGCCTTCGAAATCGCCAGCAAATACTTCCCCCGCATGTCCTGCGAATACCCGTTTTCCAGATTCGCTAGCGTCGGCACCGCAATCCCCGCTACCTCGCTGAACTCCGGTTGCGTCATGTCCGCTTTGAGCCGCAGATGCCTCAGGTTCTGCCCCAAGATCGAGGGATGCATTTTATCTTTATGATCTCCCATGGGCTGCCTCCATACTCCATTGTTGTTTATGGCATTTGACTAGGGATAGGATATCATTCGAAAAATTATTTGTCAAAGATATCTTTTGCCATTGACGATCGGGATGCCTAAATGTATAGTGATGCCTGTGATGAGGGATACCAAGTAACCACCAGATAAGGAGAGAGATATGGACCTTACCGGCCTCAGTGAGCAGGATGTGGATTGCCTCTCAAGGGCGCTGCGCTATGCGCGGGGAGGGGCACGCAGCGTGCTTCTTGGGGCCCCTTGCGGGGAGGAAGCGAGAGCGTTTGCCTTAGAAGAATTCGAGCGCACAACCGTCTTGCTCATGAGAGTTTGTCCTGAGGCGACAACTGCGCTTGTGGGGAAGCAAAGAATTCACGTCCCTGCTCAGGGAGATAACCATGAAGGGTGACTATGTCCTTTACCGTCTAGTCTTTGATGAAGAACTTGACCTCTGGACCAAGCGGGCGCCCGTGTGGCAGGCTGTGGACAGGGAGGGCTGTGAGTACTGCCTGCATGAGATATCTTATGATTACTGGCTCTTAGGAGAGGACGAACAGCCAGAGGAGATCCCGGATATTAGGGGCAAGACCGACGCTCAAGGCACCGTTTATGCCGCCTTTATTGGCCCTGATGATGAACTCGCCTATTATGCCATCGTTAGCGTAGAGATGGAGGAGGAGAAATAGGAGATCGAGGAGGAACCCGTTGTCATTCTCTTCGTCTTGGCGCTTATCGCTTGTGTGGTGTGGCTGGTCCTGACTTGGGGGTGGGTGTGAAGACGATCAAAAAAGCAAGGCCGGGTGCCAGGGCACAGCACCCAACCTTTACCCGAAGAGGTATAGATGAAGGCACTGAGAATAGCATGCAAACCGGTATACACGCAACTACAGACGGCACAGGCCGTCGCCTTGGCCTTCACGCTCGGCTTATGTCTAGGCGCCGGGCTTGGCTTCATACTGATTCCATAAGGGCTGACATGGAAGCACCTGAGGGTATTGAGCGGGCGGTGGTGGGCATCGATCCCGGCGTCTCGGGCGCCGTGGGTGCCCTGCTTCTCGAACATGACATGATCTGGCGGCCGTGGGTGTGGGATCTGCCTTATACCCACGATTACGTGAGTGCCAAGGTGGCGAGCGTCTTCGATATCCGCTCCTTCATTGCCATTCTGAGCTACCTCAAGCAGGCCTGCTTGGGAGAAATCGTGGTGGGCATCGAGGAACAGGGCGGCAGGCCCTACCAAAACCTGCCTTCAACGGTCAAGAACATTGGCACAGCCAAGCTCATCGAGGGCATCTGCCATGTGATGGCAACGCGCGTATACCTCGTGCGCGCGAGCGTCTGGAAGGGGCATTTTGCCCTCGACTTAGGCGCTAAGGTTTCCCGCAAAGACAGGAAGGAAGCAGCTAGAGAGATGGCGCAGAAGCGCTTTCCCAGCGTGATTCTGGACCGGGTTAAAGATGAGGGTAGGGCAGAGGCTCTGCTCATCGCACAGTACATGTATGAGTGTGGATACTAACATGAATGATCAGCAACTCAGGCAGATTGAACAGCTCACGCAGTTGGTGAAGGACTTAGAAGCCAGCCAAGGCGGCGACGGTCACTTTCACATGGTCATTGACCAAGAGACAGGGCATGCGGACATCTATAGAGCCCCGTCAAAGGGACGCCAGGGCATACCCCCAGAGCGGGCATTCCTGGAGCATTTCATGCACCTAAGTGCCGAGCGCTATGAGGCCGCGGGCAAAGGGCTTGAAGTCTATATCCAAGATGTGCTCATTGAGGTCGCCTCCGCCATGGTGACCGGTTATGTCGGTGACACAGCAAAAAGAGGCGAGATCATTTCGGGATGGGTAGGCGAGTTTGAGTTGTATCTCCTGAAGGGCTTTGAGGGTCTGGATAAACGCAGAGAGGGGAAGATTTAATGCTGTCACTTAACTCGTATATGCACGGCTTGGGAAGCCTGCAAGAGCCGCTTTCTTTGGCCCTTGGCGCTGTCTATATCGCCATCGTCGTGGTGGTGTGCACCACGCTGATCATCGAGGAAAAACGCCGCATGAGAGACCTGGAGGTCTGGCGCAAGGCACAGGTGCAATATCAGATATTCAAGCGAGGTAAGTGGTAATGGTAGGAATTATAGAGCCTACGCCTGAGCAACTGAGGCACATCAACTCTCTAGGGCTAAATCTTTGCGGCTCTAGAGCAGGCTTTGCCATGGGAGATCAGTTCCCCTACGTTACATGTCCCAAGTGCTTAAATCATACGGCGCCTGCCAAGCGTTACTTAGACCTTAAAGAAATTTACTTCCAGGGATGGTGTGCGGGCAGGGAACATATGGCGTTTGAAATGGCGGATATGATTAGAGATCAAGCGCATGAAATCCGCGGCATCTGGCGCGGTCCCTTTTTCCCAGAGTCCCCGAGTGCTGCCTTTGTAACCCCTGAGGCGTTCAGGTTTTACCGGAGGTTTTAGAGGAGGTTTTAGAGGCATGATGCATGATGCATTACTACATTTTTCCTGTTGACATAATAACTCGGAGAATGTATATTAATAGGTAGGTGATAGGCCATGCGGAAGGTACCGGAAGCTGAAGCTGATATCGACATTGACGGGGTGTGGTACCGCTTGGAGACGCGAGCGGACTTGCGTTTTGCTAGGGCGCTTGTGAAGTACCAAGGGATCAAGCTGAGATCGCCAGTTTATGTTATCGAAAAACGAATAAAGAACGAACGTTTAGAAGGAAAGCAAGATGGAGCGAAACGGGGTCGTTAGCGCACAAACAAAAATGAATAGAGCATTTGAGGATACGGATTCTAGATATCATCCCTTCATCGTAGGCATCCACGGCACGCCTTACATGCAAGTTAACGGCCGCGTCCTCATGGCTCACGATGAAGCCAAAGAAGCGGGTACGCAGGTCAGTATGACCAGCCATTTCGACATGATTGGCGACATTCTCACTTGTTGTGTCGAGATGACAACGCTTAGAGGCACGGCGCAAGGGACCGCGTCCGTCCATATTGGCGGCACAGGTGTCGACAAAACCAACCCCATCGAGAATGCCGAAACGAGCGCTGTAGGACGTGCCTTAGGCTTTCTGGGCTACGGCATCCTAGGGGGTGGCATCGCCTCTGCCGAAGAAGTCGAAGACGCTCAGAGACGCCAGGCAAGAGGCTTTACCCCTGAAGGTGAGCAGGCCATAGGCGATATGTTCGGGGACGCGCTGCCCACAGAGCCTGCACTGGGGGCACATGGTCCCAGAGCCACCGACAAGCAGTTGAACCTGCTGCGCCTCTTGTGCGAACAAAAAGGCTGGGCTCCGGCCGAAACCCAGGCCTTTATCGACAAATATGCTGTGAGTGTGCAGCAAGCTTCCGATGCCATCGGCCAGCTTAAAGCGGGGATCGATCCCAGAGGGCACAAGGCAGATGCCGAGTCGCAGTCGCAAGAAGTCGCACAAGAGCGGCTCCCCATGACCGAGCCTGTGCGCAAGCGCTTCAATGCCAAAGCCAACCATCTGGGACGCTGGAAGAATGAGTGGAAGAGCGAGGTCAAAGCTGAGATCGAAAGGCGAGGCTGGGGTACGAAGGAAAAGCCGGATACGTCAGGCTATCTCACCGAGCCGCAGCAAGAGTACATCTTGGCATACATTGCGGACATGCCCGGCCCAAGCTTTAATGACCTCTTTGGCGAGTATGACACGTGGTCCAACGTGACGCAGTGGGCAGGGGCAGATGCCATTATGCTAGCCGCGTGGGATCTCGCCATCTATATCTCTGACAAGATGGCGCCCGAAGACATCAAGAGAGCGAAACCGGAAGATTTACCCGACTCGGTGGCGGCTCAAGTGGAAGAAGAGCTGAAGAAGGACGGGGATGGGTTCCTCGACAAGGTGCTCAACTATGTTTCCGACATTCAGAGCCTGTAATGGAATCCATCAAAGTCTACAAAAGAGGTGAGACTCTAGACGGCCGGATACTTATGGGTGGCAACCTAGAAGGATGGCACTTCATCGAATGCGAGTTTGTCAAAACTGACCTATCGAATACAAATTTGACAGAGGCTATATTTGAACACTGCGACTTTAAATTCCCCATTCTATGGGAGACCTACTTGCGCCGGGCGCAGTTTAATTGCTGCCTACTCGAAGGGTTTTTCCCGCTTTATACCTACAGGGGAGGGATGATCTATAGAGACTGCGTGTGCAATATGGAACTCGTTAAGTACCGCAAATATGGAGATGAGGGAGGAATGATGTCTGACAACGTTGCAGATATGTCGCCCATTCTTAGGCCGATGTTTCCGGCGGGCTGAAAGGGCCGGAGGCTTTGCATGAACCCCCGGCCCTCCCTTGCCGTACCACCCATACTCACGAACACTAAGGTAGCATAAGGAGAGATAAAGAGACAAGAGGGGTGTCCAGAGAGCGAAGACGCCCCTCCCGTGTGATCATCAGTGTGTGCGAGGTTTTTACTTATACCATGAAAGACAGACAAATGAAAAAGAAAATCGTCGGTATCATCCTCGGGATCATGATCGTGGCTTCTAGCGCTTTTGCCCTACCGTGGAAGTCGGGGCAAGGGATTATGCGGTTTTCTACGGCGCAAGGGAATCAGATAACCATTCAAGGCATAACTGAAAGAGGCGTTGCTTGGGGTTATGTCTATCTCCCTAACGAAACAGAGCACGCCTTTTTCTACGATGGGAAAAAAGGGTACATTCTGAACCGCCCGGATGTCACTACTTCGGGCATCCTCGGCATGAATGATGCCGGAACCATGCTCATATTCCTCAATTATACCGATGGCTACTATGAAGATGTGCTGGTACGCTACCCGTTCTTTAAGGGTTTTACTGAACTTAAAGGGATCATTATAGGTGACGGTACTTACACCCCCGACACACAAGAAGAGGCCAAATAATGATCATCACCCTTTACGACGACGACGATAACGTCATTTACTCAGCCGATGCCGAAACCATCCCTGAAGCCCTGAAAGAGGCACAAGAGCACGGCTACGACATCTCGAATCTCTACAAGGCCCGCTGTTCGTTTACCTATATTCCGGTGGCATGGGTGGAAATCATCGAACAGATGAAGGTGTACATGGAGAGCGACACCCGCAAACGCTACGAGATTACCAAGAGCCATGTGCTTTGGCAGTCTGGGGAGGAGGATTAATTACGGTGCAGCGTTAAACCCTTCTCTCAGCCTGGCGGCACACGCGGCCGCCAGGTCGTGCGTTTCTTTGGCTTCCCCCTCGATGCGGTCTAGGCTCCTCAGGAGCGCGACATGCTCCACGTGGACGGCATCGAGGTAGCTCTTGAAGATCCACAAAAATGCCCCCGCAATGGCCAGCATACCCACAATCGCCACCACGTAGATACCCACCACGCTCAAGGTGATATTGCCCCAGCGCACCGTAAAGCCGCCGCTTGTGCCGTGCTTGCCACTGTCGTTTGCCATGCTACCTCGGGATGAGGATGCGGTTAGCGCGGGCCTTCGCCTCATCGGCTGCCCGCTGTCCGGCAGGGGAGGCTGCCCCTGGCGTGCGTTTCACCACCCGCTCGATGCGCTTGGCCGCGACTTTGGCCGCCAGCTCAGGACGCTCACGGAGCAGCTCAGCTTGCGCCACTTTGTCATAGGCGTCAAAGGCCTGGCGGATGATGATCTCCCGGCCGCTTTGCGGACCGGGCGCTGACTCCGCATAGCGCGTCGAGTTCACGTGTTCGAGCAGCTTTTCCTTGAGCGTCTTGCCGCCGTTCGAGAGAATCCCCTGCTCCGTAAGTCTGATGCCGGTACGCAGCACCTCCAAGCGGTCCAGTTCGTCGGGCTCAAGCTTCACCGTCTCAATGCTGTCTTGGGGGTGGAGGCCGATGCCGGAGAGCTTGTCCCTCCAAATGGCTTCATAGATGCGCTCGGTATCCGGGTCGTGCCCTGGCATCCCAGGGATAACCGGGTTGGTGATATCGGCTATGAGCGCCAGCATACCGTGCAAAGGGTCTGAGGCATCAGGCACCCTAAAAACGCTTTCTTTGGCTGCGAAGTTCCCGGTAATGGGATCGCGCCTCACCTTCATGCCCTCATTCCAGATGGGCACATTGCGCTGAAACCGGTCCATGGCGCTTTTAGCTTCGCGGATGTAACCGTAGAGTTCATCGTCGACACCTTGGGCGATGTTGGGGATAAAGCCGCTCGCAATGTCGGCGAGCATGCGTCCAAACTTCTCGCCAGAGGGGTCCATCATGGTGTCGATGAGATTGTTCATGCCCGTAAGCGAGCTTTTCTGCGCCACCAGGCCGTTGTACATGGCGCCGACGCGCTCAACAGCTTCGGCTGCAGACGCGGGCAAAAGGTTCTTGTTGTCGCGCACATCGTCGAGCAAATAAGGTGTGGCGCCTACGAGATCGCTTATAGCTGTGATGGCTGTGGCGTAGGGCTCGATAAGATTGGAGAGGCTATACCATGTCTTTGGCCGCCCCGTGCCGTCATCGCCAACCCCAATGGCGCCCGAGGGAATCTGAGAAGCCCGCTGTGCCTCTCTGAGCGTCTTATTGCGGCTCGCTGATGGGGTTATGCGCCCATGTGAAGCCATGTACCACACCACCCCCGCTAGGCCCATGCCGACAGCCTGCTTAGCCGCTAGAATCTCTCTCTCTGCCAAGGTGCCCCTTCGGATGGTTTCCCAGGCATCGCGGTTGGCCAGACCTATGACCGGGACGCGCTGCATGCCCTGGCTGATAGCGCGACTCGGCGTGGCGATAAACGTGAACGGAAAGCGCAAGACCGGAATCTTATCCACAAAGGCCAGCATCGCACTGGCCACAGCGCCAGGCTTGTCCCGAAACGTTGCCATGGCCCCAAAGGCCTCAGTTGCCTCGCGGATGTGTTTAGGTGGCTCGGCGATGATGCTTTGATACGTCTGCCCAGCTAGGTCCGCCGCTTCCTTGCGCGTGCTCCCTGACTGCCTGGCTACCGTGCTCACTTCCCGCGCTTTGCGGTAGGCCAGAGCGTGAAGCTGTGTTTCTTCGGCCATGCTCCACGCCGCCGCATCTGCCACATTCATGATGCGACTCGGCAGACGCACCTGTCTGCCCGCAAAGTTCACCAGTTTGCCCAGGGCGCCATCCGGGTCGAGGCCGTAGTTGACCGCTGTAATGGCTTTAGGCCGCTCGCTATGCGTCACGGTGTAGACCGAGTTACCGAGCTGCTCGGTGTAGGTCGGATCTTCCCGCCAGGCTGCCGACATCATCGAGAGCGTCTTTTTCTTGAGCATAAACTGGCCGTGGAACATCTCGCGCATTTCGCCCAGGCCTACGCCTTTGCCGTTGTGGCCAGCGAACATCTGTACCGGGATGTCGATGAGGCCTGCAACGCCGCGCTCGGCAATGAGGCCCTCAAGAAAAACAAAATTGCTGGTCAAGTTTTTGACGAACGTCGTGGGCTTAGACGTGAGCGCGTTGGCGTACCACTCCAGCATACTGTCCAGTACCGGGCGCTTGGTCTTCTGAGATGCGGCGCTCACTTGATTGAGGAAGCTGGCTGCCTGCTCGGGCTCGGTGAATGACGCCAGCATCTTGGCCGCAATGTCCATGCGTCCGGTCGCCTGTACTTCCGCCAGGGTTTCCTGTGTCGTCCGTACCAGCGCGTTCGCCTTCACGTCGGCTTCCTGGTACCAGCGCACGACACGTCCCGCCTCGCGCCCGGCGCCCATGAGGCGCGAATCGATGAGCCCAAAATCCTTGTAGGCCTGGTGAAACACGTCACCGGTATAAAGGCTTGGGTTCGCCGTGTGGGCAATGGCCGCTTGCCTTGCCCGCTCGGCGGCGTCGACGCGCATCTGCCCCAAGGCGGCGACCACGGTATCGCTCCGGGCCTCGCCCGGTACCATGGCCTCGACGTCTTCCATGGTGATGCCGAGGTTCTTCGCCTCGTTGGCGACGTCGGCAATGTGGCGCACATCGCCACGCCTAAAGCGCTCGATCTCGGCCGCGTAATCAAAGCTGAGAGATGAAAGCTTTTCATCTAGGGTAAACGGGGTAACGCGGCTCCCAGGGGTGGGAAGGGGCTGGGGCCTTTGGAAGGGTGTCGGGCTATCTGGCGGCGGCAAGGGCACCTCTACCCGGGCTTGGATCTCAGCCTCCCTCGCGGTCGCCGCTGTCGCGGGTGCAGTGGGTGCAGTGGGTGCAGTGGGTGCAGTGGGTGCAATGGGTGCAGGCCTGGGCTCTCTGGCCCCAGGCGTGGGAAGAGGAGCCGCCGTCTCTGCCCCTGCCTCTGCGGTCGGCACCGACGCCCCTGGCTTGGCCCCAGGAGCTATGGGCTCGGGGCCGGGTGTCGGTCTCACGGATACAGATGAAGGCAGAGACTCAGCGGCCTCCGGTGCGAGCGATTGTAACTCCTCCTGCGCCCCCTGCCTAGCCGCAACCGTAGACGCGTTCTTTTCCACGCCATACCACAAGGCCCCGGTTTCATCGGCTAGGATGCTCGTGGGTACCTTGCCGCCTATCGACTGGCGCACGGCATCAAAGCTGTTCGTGAGCGACTGGATCGTGGCTTTAGGATTACTGCCAATCTCGATCATGCCCCCCATGACCAAGTCCTCAATCACGAACTTGGTCCGGCGCAGCATCTCGCCGTCATTGGGGTCTGATTTCAAGAATTGCAGGATAGGACCGAGAACCGGCGTGTCTTTAAGTCCTGGCGCCACGCTGGTGATAAAGGTCGAGAGCGTTTCGTCATCAGGCTTGTGAATGGCAAAGGCGCCTAGCGCTGACGTCGCGGTTGCGGCCATCTTGGCCGAAGCCCCGATACCCATCATGGCGGCGCGGCCGGGAAAAAAGAAGGAGGCAAACTGGACCAGCCCGCGGCCGATCTTCTCAGCCGTGTCTTTGGGATCGGGTGGCTTCACCGCTTCCGCCGCTTGCCCCAGTAAGGTGGGCTCCCCGCCCTCTGGCGTACTGACGCCCGCTGCCTGTGCTAGCTTGTCGGCGCCTTCGAGCACACCTGAGAGCATGTCGCCCGCGCCGCCTACGACCACGCGGCCCGCCGCTTTGACGACATCCTCTTTATTCCCGAACTGTGTCGCTTTATCGATGGCGCCAAGGACGGAAACAACCCCCTCGCCTAGGGCGCCTTTGTCTGCAACCTGCGTCGCTTTATCGATGGCGCCAAGGACGGAGACAACCCCCTGAGCCAGGCCGGAGGCGCCTGCTTGCGCAACCACTGGGGCCTTGAGGTTCTCAAGGCGGGCCGTCCAACCGGGAAGACTTGCCCCGTAGCGCTCGGGATTGGCCTTCGCCAGGCGTTCATACTCGCCTCTGCGCATCTCAATGAGATCGTCCGCAGAGGCGCCCGCCTTGGCCTTGGCGACAAGTTCGCTAGCGAACTTTGAACGGTGATTGACGACCCCGTCCATGACCACGGTCTGCGCCGCTTCGGGAAGGTCACCGACGCCGTATTTGTCCCAAAACTCACGCTTGTAGAACTGCTTGGCGTACTCTTTTCCCGCCGCTTCGCCCTCTGTGTCCGTGAGGCGCTTGGCTTCATTAAAGGCTTCAGGGTGCCAGCGCTGGTTAATCCCGTAAATCGCCCCGCCGCCGGAGCTCCCGTCCTTGGCGACAAAGCCGCCCTCGTTCTTCTCCACCATGGCGTAGGCTGTGTCAAAGCCCGCCGCTTTCGGGGGTGCCTCGGGTGCAACCATTTTCCCGATGGTCTCGGGCGTGATCGCTTGGTCAACCGAGTGCAGCACATCCGTGACGCCGCCGGCAACGGCCTTGCCTGCACTCTGAATCCACTGCCCCCACTTGGAATTCATGGCGGCGTCAACCCACGAATCCTGCGCGTTCGGGTTGTACGTCTTGCCTGCCGCTGCATGGTCCCACTCGGGATGGACGATGTCGATGTAGTCAATCGGCTCTTCCATGGCCGCGATGCGAGCGGCCGAGCGCTGGAGGTCTCTGGGATCGGCGCCCGGCTCCTGCGCGGCAAACTGCGTCTGCATTTCCGTCTCGCGTTTGGCCGCAATCTGGGCGCGGTCGCGGTCGGCTTCGTCCTGAAGACCTCTTAAAAACTGCTCCGTCTGATCGTCCGGGCGGTTTAAGAGAGCGAGAACGGGATCATCCCGCATCATGCCCTCGTTTTCGTCGAGCTCGCCCTGTACGGTTTCGTCGTAGGGGACGCGGTCATTTGGCCCCAGGCGCAGGTTGGTTGCCACTTTGCTCGTCACTCCATAAGTAATCTTTGAGGCGCTGGAGATAGCCGCCTATCCCCTGGCTCTTGGCCTTGCGTTCAATCTCCTTGCGCTGCGCCTCGGTCATGGTTTTCCAGTTCTCTTGGAGCCGCCCTTTGCCTTCAGTTGGCGGAGACGTCTGGCTCTTAGGACGGGTAGGCGCAGACGATTCAGGCGTCACCCCTTGCTGCGCCGGTACGCCTGCGGGCATTTGCTGCTTGCCAGGCTCAGCGGGTTGCAAGGCTTGGAGCTGGCGGTCCCGAAAGGCGATGAACGCCGCCAGTTGGTTGCGCTGCCCCTCGGTGATGCGCCCCGCCTTGTACTCGTTTTGCAGGCCCTGCACGGTCGTAATACCAAGGCCGATGGACTTATTAAAGAGGTCGGGGTTGCCCTGAGCAAAGAGCCTGTCTACCACCTTGACGTTTTGGAGAAGCAGGCCGTCGGTAAAGATGCGGACGTCGTCCTCTGTGGCATCCGGGTTCTGCTCGCCGTAGCGCAGAATTTGCCGCTGCATGTTGCTGGCAATCTTGGCGTCATCGGCACTGAGCCCGAGCTGGAGGCCCAAGCCCGGCAGCTCTTGTGCCTCTTGCACAAAGGTCTTCGCTCGGTTAATCGACTCATGAATGACATCCTTGCGCACGCGCTCGCGGTCTGAGCCTTGCTGCTTAATGCCGTCCATGGCCGTGGTGACAAAGGTCTTGTAGTCGCTGTCGTTGAGGCTTGCCCGGTGCCCGGCGGCGGCATCGATGACGTCTTGCTGCGTTTTGAGGTGCGACTGCCGGGCCCCCGCGAGCTTGGCATCCGTGAGGGCTTGCGCCAGCACTTCGGGGTCGCTGTCCTTGCGCCTACCCCCTCCGTCCGCTGCCATGTTCAGGAGCTTTTCGGAGTGCTGGAGGTAAGACCCCGTATCGACGATGCGTTCCTGCCTAAGCGCCTTGAGCTGCGTCAGCGCGTCTTTGAGGTTGCCGCCCGTAATGGCCGTGTCGTAGACCGCTTGCAGGCCTTCTTCTTCTCTCTGCTTCCTCTGCTGATCCGCCAGGGTCCGCCTTCGCGTGTCTTCCGAGAGGATATACGACATATGCGAGTTGAGCGCGTTTGTCTGCGCCACCTTCTCACTCGGCATGAGTGAGGATCCCTCGATGTTTTCATAGAGCTGGGCAATGAGCGGGTGTGGCGTGTCCATCGTGACGGCACCGATGCGCTGTGTGATGGACTCGTTAACCAGGTCTTGCCCGAGGCCTATCTGGAATTTCTCTTCCTGCTCAGCCGTAATAAAGCCGTTTTCACGGAGAAATTCCATGCGGCCCAGCATCGAGTCGTGGATTTTGTTACGCTCTGCATCAGTCGGTGCTTTAAAGAACTCCTTTTTTTTGACATCCACGAATTCCTCTGCGCCCGCGACCGCTTCGTCGCGAATACGCGAGGTCTTTTCGTGTCGGATGCCGGGCATCGTTTGGGCGGCAAAGGATTCATACTCATAAGCCGCATTCTCCCGTGTGGTGTCGTCGTAGTTGCTCAGTTGCTGCCCGAGACTCTTGTAATGCTTGCTCAGAATTTCCCCCACCTTGGTGGGGATGTTCTCCGGTGCCGTAAAGCTATCGCTCCCAGGCGAGGCCATGTAAATGTCAATCTCTTCCTGGGCGGCCTGTTTTGCCTGAGAGAGCCAGTGCTGAGACCGGGTCTCTCTCAGGACGTCGGCTTCTCGCCGCATGATTTCGAGCTGTTGGCTCATCTGAGCAAAAGCCTGGCCTGACTGCCTAAAGCCCTGCTGCGAAGCCTGCTGAGCATCTGAAGCCAAGGCCCCGGCGCTCTGGGCGGCTATTTGGCTCTCGGCCGCACCCGCCCCAGGTGTGGCCCCAGGGGTGGGACGGCGGGGCAGATACTGCGGAAAGAACACGTCAGCCATAGCTAGAGCCCTAACGGACTGTTGGTATTAATCGGGGTGAAGTACGACGTGTCAGGCGCGCTTGGGCGCAAGAGGCCGAGCGTGTAGGAATTTCCTGAAGGGCTAGGGGCCGCGCTATAGCTGGACACGGCTCCGGCACTTCTCGGTCTGAGCAGGCTTAGCATATTGCTTAAGTTGCTGCCCCCGAACAGACCGCCTACAAGAGAGCCTACGAACTGCTGATTGGCCTGTCTCTGAATGTTGTTGGCCTGCGCATTGGCGCCCTCAAGCAGACGCTGCTGGCCCCGGCGTGCCGCACTCATGCCGATACGGGCCTTGTACATCCCTAACTCGGCCTCGGTTTCCATGCCCCAGGCGATGTACTCGCCCTGGTACTTCTCCGAGATGGCCGCCAGTTCCCCCTCGTAGGCTTGATCGGCTAGGTCCATGATCATGCCAGGGTCTGAGGTCTCAGTACCCTGCGCTGCTGCTTGCGTGCGGGCACTCCCCATCTGCTTGCGCGTCTGCGCCCTCACGATGTTGGCGCGCATGGTGCCAATATCTTGGGCCTGCTGGGCCTCTAGGAGCGTCTGAGAGGCCGTGTAATCCGCCATCACCAGGTTATCCATGGCTTCTTGGCGCATGCTGTAGGCCTGGATTTCGGCTTGGCGCTTGACGGCTCTACCCGCATAGGTCGCCTGTTTCCTGGCGTAGACGGCCTGCATGATGCCCGTAGCCGCTGAGCCTAAGGTCCCTCCGACTTGCAGGCCAGTCGAGATCGCACTAAAGGTTGCGGCGCTAAACATGGTATCTCCACACCATCTGCACCATGGGGATTTGGTGTTCGTTCAGTTCGACACCGACATGGGTAAAGCCCATTTCTTCTAGCCACTGGACGGCGGGATTCCAGGCCTGGCGCACCTGTGCCCGCACCATCGTATAGCCGTGGACACTGGCACAGTGAAACAGGCCGTCTTGGCAGGCCTTGGTAAAGAAGGCGACGTGCCTGAGCATCTGCCGTGACGTGACGGCCCATGCCTCCGCGACGTGGAGGCCGAGGGGTAGGAGTCCAGCCGCCCCCCAGGGTACGGTTTCACGCTCGCAGATAATGCCTGGCCCGCCGCCCGCTTCGATGGCGTCCGCCAGGCGCGCCATCGTCACTTGCTCGTTAAACAGCGGGTATTCCCGCCGGGGTTTAATACGCAAAAAGGCCTCGCGGTTCCATAAAATCACCCGGTTCACTGCGCCGGCTCGCTCACGTAAACGGTCCGCACAATTTCTTTAATCAGGCAGGGCGAGGCGCTGTCGTGAATGATACTCACGGAGCCGTCGGATTCCGCCCCTTCAAGGCCCATGACCTTGAACGTCTCCACCCCGCTAAAGAGCGGCGCCGGGGTATCGAAGTTGCCGCCGCCGGTGCGGTAAGACGACTCATCGTCGATGGTCTGCCCGTCCTGCGAGATCTTGAGATCACAGGTGTCCGACATCTTGACGTAGATCGTCCCCAGTGACACCTGCGTAGCGGCGTTAATGGCGTCGGGCTGCCCCTTGAGCGTCGGTTTGAGGAGCGTCACGAGCGAACGCAGGCGCAGGCCCACTTCACCCCGTGAGAAGTGAATGGGCAGACGGATAACCCCGTCTTGGACTTTGAGTCCTTCAAAGAAGATGCCGTCGCAGATGGCCACGACTTCTTCACCTTCCAAGTGGTCGCAAGCAATCGTGTCGGTAGGCGGCCCTTCGTAAGTGGTGGAGCAGTCGGTCGTGGCTGCACCCCAAAAGCCCTGCGTTTCGTCAATGACTTCTAAGTAGCGCACGGTTTGGCCGTTCACGCTGCGCCGGGCGATGATGTAGGTTTCATCGCGCTCTGGCGTGACAATCGTGGTTAAAGCCTCGACCGCCCCCTCTGTCGGCACCCTAGCCCAGGCAAAGACAGATTGCTTGCTCTTAAAGGTGAGGGCGATGAGCGTGTCGTTCTCCAGTAAAACCCACACCATATCCTGCGTCTGGTTGTAGCTCATGTCCCGGATGCCGCTCTCCGTGATGTGCTCGGAGAGCTCGGTTAAATCCTCTGCAGCCAGCCGGTCCACGCGGATGTCAAAGGAGAGGACTAAGAGCCTGCGGCCGCTCCTGTCCACGAACAGCACTAAGCCTTCTTTGGTACGGATAGGCTGGATGGGCTTGGAGCCTGAGGAGCTGGGATCGGAGGCAAAGAAGGACTTGTCTGAGAGCATCGAGTTGGTTCCGCCGGTAACCGAGAATTCGGCGTGTGAGGTTCCGGCTACGAGCGTATTGGCACTGAGGAGCCAGTGGACGGCGTTGGATTCGTGGCTCGCTAGGGTGCGGTGAATGCCGTCATCGTCGCGGCCGATGCCAAAGTAATGGAAGTCACCGGCGGCCGAGCCCAGAATAACCATGGGGTGCCCGTCAGAGCCGGCGGCAAAGAGCCGCTGCTGATGTAGCGCGATCGCTCTCGGGTAGCCGCTCCCCCCGCCCCACATAGGCGCTTGCAGGGTCCAAGCGCCAGCCAGGGTAAAGAAAGGTTTGTCGTCGGTTTCGGCCCCTTGCAAGTCGAGCGCGGAGAGGACCACACCCCAGGCGTTTACCATCGTGTCGACGCGCGTCACGATGATGATGCCGCCCCGCGTGTAGATGTATTTGCCCACGTCGCCAGACGGGTAGCCATTTCCGTGCCAACCCCCTAGGGAGTAATCCCGGCAGTTGATCTGCCCCACCACGCCGGGGTTAAACTGGTTGTTCCTGAACTGGATATACGTCCCGTAGCTGGTCGCCAGGAAGATGATTTCGTGGCTGTTGCCAATGCCGTAGGACGTTTCCCCGAAGACGTCAGAGGCTCTGGAAACGGAGCCGACCTGGCACGATACCGGCCCGTCATGGACGCTGAAGGTGAGCTTGTACCAGGTCTGCGGCGCTGTGGCGATCACCTGTTCAATCCAGGCCATACCGCGCTCGCCACCGGTCAAGCGAAAGCCGCCGATGGCCACCGTTGCCGCACCGGTCGAGCGGATGTTGTAGGCGTCGGTATTTTGGAAGTCGTTGCGCCCGCCCTGCAAGGCATCAATGTGCACATCGGTCTGTGAGGGGACACTCACGACGCGGCCGTTGCTTCCGCCCGTCAGGTTGTAGACCTGGTGGCCAGGCTCGATCCCCAGGGTGAGGAATTGCCCTTGCAGGTCCACCAGGATGGTGGTTTGCGTGGCGCCGTCATGCGTCCCAGCAGCAATCACAGGCCTTGAAAAGTCGGTCCAGTACGTCATGCCCAGTTCACCCGAGGTGTTGCGGATGAGCTGCGGGTTTTGCGGGTTGTCCCCCGTCAGCCACAGTCTCACGGTTTGCCCCACAGGACCGGGCTTTTCCACTGCGAGTCTGGCATTAGGGCTTTTGGTTGTAGCCCACTCGCCATAGTTAAAGTTGGTGCGCTCGAAGCCTTCGAGGACGGAAACGTACACCTGGACAGGGCCTATATACTGGATGATCGAGGCGCGGCCCCGCCCCTTGAGGTCGACGATCTCGCGGCCCACGTCGGCAGGGGTAAAGTCGGGCAGCACCGAATCAAAGCGCGACTGACCGCCGCCCAGGGGCACGATGGCCGCCGGTCCCCACCGTGGCGTATTTTGCTCAAGCGAGGGGACAGGATCGATGCCCGCGAGGACCAGGCTAAAGCCTGTGGCACTGCTGCGGCGCAGCTCATGAAGAGGAAAGGTGCCGTGTGCCAGCCAGCGAATGTCACGGTCTTGGGCGCTCTTAATCTCTTCAGCCTGCGCTGACGTGTAAGGCGTACTGATATCGTGGACAGCGTCCAAGGCCGCCCGGTTGCGGTAGAACCTGAAATAGCCGTTTCCCGCCTCGATGACGTAAGAGTCATGCACCCCGAAGATGAAAGGCAGCAGCGTCGCCCTCTGGCTCATGTCTTTAATCCGAGCAATGAAGCGCGTCCCAAAGCGCTTGCGCAAGGGACCGTGCACCAAGGGCGTAAAGTTCTCCAGGCGCCCCACCGCGGCGTGGTACTTCGAATTCTCGCTATCGTGGCGCGAATCGGCAATGGGCGTCATCTCACCCACGGTGAAGTTGTTTTGCACCACGAAGAGAGTCGGCATTTAGTGGTACCTCGCTGTCAGTAGGCTGTACTGCCACCAGGGCGCTTGGGCGTCCATGTACGCGGCGCTATCGCCCTCGCTCACGTCTTTACCCTTGGCGCCGTCTAGCAGTTCCTTGTAGCGCCCGTAAGCCTGCTCCTGAAGCGTCTGTGACGACCTCATAGGAAAGGCCAAGTAACTCTCCAGGAGGGCCTTCATGCAGGCCGTGAAGTCGGCTGGCCAGATGGCCGGATCCGAGACGTTGCGGGTATAGCGCACGACCACGGGAACGCCAGGTTTCACCATGGTGGCGAGGACGGGCTTCTTGTGGCTGTCCGCTTCGACGCGCCAGGCGTAGAGGACCTCATCGTTTTGGGCATGCGACACGGCATTAATGCGGGCATAGTCGTTTGGCAGTTCGTAGTAGGTCATGAACTCCGAAGGGGGAATTTCGGCCAGCTGGGAGAGCCGCTGCCTGCCGGTCGAAAAATTCCAGGCGTGGGCGGCCAGGACTTCTCTTAAGACCTCGGGGTAGAGCTGGTTGCAGACGCGGGCGCGCTCGTTCGTTTCCGAAAGGTTGATGAGCGGTTTAAAGCCGAGTTTCACCAGCACCGAGTTGCAGATGGAGACCGCAGAGTCGCCCAGCATTACATGGCCTCCCGTGCCATGAGGATAATGTCGAGGGTGAGACCGGTGCCCGCCAGGATGACCGGGCGGTTCCACAGGTCGTTCTCGATGACGTAGACGCGATTAGGCGTGGTGAGATTGATGAGCGAGCCGCCCTGCGTCGTACAGCGAAACCACACCTGAGACGTACTCGATTCCAGGTTGCCCTCAAGGCCAATGGCCCCACTGGTGCCAAAAGACCCCGACACCTGAAAGCCCTTTTCGTTCTTGGTCGCCATGTTGACGGGCTCGAAGGTATCGCCCTCGTGCACGCCTGACCATTTGTAGACCGTCACTTGCCTCGACGTCAGGAGGGCGGTTGCCCTGATCAGTGCCATAGCTTAGTCCTTCTTGCGTCTCTCAATCGGGATGTTGTCGTTGCTGCCCGCTGTGGCTGGGCAGTCGACGCCAGGGGTCCGTACCGTTTGCACCGCTGAGAGCGGGCCGTCAAGGCCGTTAGAGCCGCCCACCTGGTAGCCATAAAAGGTGTCGGTAAGCGGGGTCACGTCGCTCCACTGCCCAAGTGTGGTCGTACCCAGAAGCGAGCCATCACGGTAGACCTTGTAAAGCAGCGTATCGGGCATGAGGGTCCAGGTCATGCCCACACGCAGCGGACACTGACCCGCTTGGGCGCTCACCCCGGTCACTTGTGGCGGCGGGTTGCCGCTTGGACACGGCGGCCCTATAAGAAAACTCACCTCGCCGCTCTTATCCCCCTGCTGCGTGCCGTCATCCGTCGATATACGCCAGTAGAGCGTCGTACTCGCTGGCGCCCCCTGTACCGCGTAGCCCGAGTTTGTGGGCTGCGCCACATCAGCGTAGGGACCGTTCTTAATATTGCCCTGCCAGACGTGATACTTCGAGGCGCCAGGGACGTCGTCCCAGTCGAGAACCACTTGCGCCGGGCAGGTTCCCGCTTCCACTGAGATAAAGCCCGGCGGATCAGGAGGCGGCGGCGTGCACGAGGTCGCAGATGTCGTGACGGTGACGACATCGCTATACGGCCCATACTGCCCGTTATAAGCGGCAATCTGATAGCGGTAAGGTAGAGCAAGGCCTAGACCGCCCTCGGTGTAGGTCGTCTGCGTCGTGGTGCCAATGAGCGCCATGGCGCCGCCGCGCCCGTCATCTCTCTCCAGCTTGTAGGCCCCGGCGCCGCTGACCGCGTCCCAGGAGAGCGACACCTGATCGGGGCACGTCGCCTGTGTACCGGTCACGTTCTCAGGCTCCCCAGGGGGCAGCGGTGGGCACGGATCGGCTAGCGTCTTAATGGAGATGTCAGTACTTCCCAGGCCTTCGATGCCGTTGTCAGCGGTCACTTTGTAGTCATAGAGCTGATCCGGCACGACCTCGGCGTCAACGTAGCTGGCTGACGCAGGCGAGGCGACCACGGTGTACGGACCGCCTAGGGTTTCCGAGCGATAAACGCGATAGAAGCTGGCGTCTGAAACCGGGCTCCAACCCACCAGGACGCGCAGCGGACAGGTCACCTGCCCAATCGCCATGCCCTGCGGCTGTGCCGGTGGCGCCAGAGGGCAGGCTTCGGGGCCGGTGGCAATAGAAGCCTCTGCCGACTTGGCGCCTTCTTTGTCGGTGAATGCACTCACTTGGTACCAGTAAGGCGTCGCCACGGATACGGCGGTGTCGATAAAAGGTGTACCGGCCGTGATGGTTTGCAGGCTGTAAGAGCCGCCCGGCACCTGCGAGCGGTAGACGTAATAGCTCGTGGCGCCCGCGACCGTATTCCAACTGACCGCATTCCTGAGCGGACAGGTGCCTGTGGTGAGCGTAACACCACTGGGCGCTGGAGGCGGCGGTGTCGGGCAGGTCTCAGAAGCCATGGTGATGCTTCTGGGATTGGTCGGCGCGCTCTCCAGAGAGTTGAAAGCGGTTATCTGATAGCTGTAGGGCTGCGACACGGCTACCGAGGTATCGACGTAAGTGGTCGTGGGCACCTCGGTCAGCAGGGCAAAGGGACCGGTACTCGCGGGCGCCCTGTAGATGCGGTAAGCCGTGGCCGAAGCGACGCTGTTCCAGTTAAGGACGGCGCGCAAGGGGCAAGTCTGCGCCGTGGCACTAAACCCCATGGGAATGGTCGGCGTACCAATACACGGCGCTGGGGTACTTGCCGTCTGCACGCCGGTTTGCCCGCCTTCTTTGCCGTTGTAGGCACTCACCTTGTAGCTGTACGGGGTAGAGGCATCGAGGCCTGTTTCCGTATAGGTCGACACCGAGGGACTCGCCACCAGGGTAAAAGGGCCTGTGGGAGAGGGCGAGCGGTAGAGCAGGTAACTGGTGGCTGTGGGCGTATCGGCCCAGTCGAGCACGATCTGGTTCGGACAGGTGCCGGTGGTGGCGGTGAAACCTGTCGGCACCGGCGGCGGATCGCCTGGACAGATAGGCGTGGGCGACGTGGCGCCTACTGGCGTGCTGAAAGGGCCTTCAAAGCCATTGTAAGCCGCCACCTTGTAGGTGTAGGGGACCGCGCCTGCAACGCTGAGATCGTTGTAAAAAGCCGTAGCGACGTCGGCAATCTGCGTGTAAGCCCCGCCGCTTGAGCGCTGTACGCGGTAGCTCGAGGCGCCTGAAACGGGCGTCCAGGCCAGGTTGATCTGAGACGGACATGATAGTGGCGTGGCTGTGAGGCCGGTAACGGTCGCCGGTGCCTTTTGGCCCACGGCTACCGCGGCGCAGCTTTGGTCGCCCTCAATGCCGGTATCTGCCGTCACCACGTAGCTGTAGAGCTGAGCGTTGACAATGGCTGTGTCGGTATAGGTCGTACCTGTGGGGTCGGCAATGAGGGTGTAAGGACCACTGACACTGTTTGCCCGGTAGAGATGATAGGTGGCGCTGGGGACCGCGTCCCAGGAGACGGCAATGCTCCCCAGGCTGGAAACCGCGGTCGTCCTAGCTGGCGGCGGCGGCGCCACGGCCGGGGGTGTACACGTCGCCGATGAGGTAATGGTGCTCCCGGCGCTGGCAGCGCTCGTAAAGCGGCCGTCAATGGTCTGCACGTTGTAGGTATAGACGATGGCCGGGTCCAAGTAGGGATCGTCGGCAGACGTGGTGCCGAATTCGCCGACTTCTAAGTACTCGCCGGCGGCTGTGGTTTTGGAGAGGAAATAGCTGTCTGCCCCGGCCGCCGGGTTCCACGTACAGCTTGCCGAACAGTCGGGATGCGCCGTGCAGGCGAGCCCTGTAGGGACCGCAGGCGCCACCAGGGTGGTGGCCGACTTTTGGGTAGAAGGCGCTGAAACGAGCCCGTTATCGGCGGTCACCTGGCAGTAATAGGTTTTGGAGTCGAGCAGACCGCTAATTTCCGCTTGGGTGTCCTCCGTGTCCACGGTCGTGGGGAAGGGACCGGCAGCGGCCGTGCCACACGTGACGTGATAGAGGTCGCCGTCAGGGACCGCATCCCACGAGGCAAACAAGCTCCCCAGTCCTTCACCAGGCACGAGTGTAAAGCCTGTAGGCGCTACCGGCGCTTGCGGCCCGGGATTGCCTTCCACTTGCAGGACCACCCACTTGGCCGACTGTGCCGGGTTGGTGGCAAAGGTGAGGTTGAGGCCCGTGCTCGTGAGCGTTGGCGTGGCATCGTAGAGGACGGCAGCGCCGCTGTTATTCATCAGGCGCCAGTTGGTAGAAGCCCGACTCTTGGCCGGGACCGCTGTGGCTGTGCCATTACCCAGGCCGTCTTGCATGTTCCAAGAAGCGCTAAAGACCCCGCCGTTACCCGCTATGGCCAGGCCCGCTTGCGAGCTGTTGACCTGCTCTACCGCGTCATCGGTAGCCGAGGCGCTGAGAAAGCCGAGAGCCAGGCCTGGGGCAAAGCCCGCTGCCGTGGTCACGACACAGTTGCAGTTGGCCGGGGTCGCTGGGGTGGACACCATGCTGAGCTTGGTCTTCAGGCCGCCCAAGGAGACGGCCGCGTAGCCCATTTGCGACGTGGCTGTATACACGGTGTTGTTGACCCTGAACCCCGTGGCGCTGTAGTTGGAAACCGTCAAGCGGCTCCGCAGTTGGCCAAACTCGGTCCCCTGTAGGGCTTGCGATGAAATGTCGGTCCAGGACTCGGAGAACTGTCCCGCTGTGCCGGTCACTTGCCCCGTGTCACCGTTCCAGCTCATACCCATGTTGGCAACTGGGGTGCGCGTGTGCATACCGAGTTTGACGATGAATTCCGCCGTCCCTGTGCCGCTAAAATCCTGGTAGCGTCCTGAGCCCAGAAAGACCACGTCCGGTTGGATACCGGCCGCCACGTCGACAGAGGCGCCCACCGCGGGGACGCTGAAGGTTCCGGCTTTGAAGTTGGCGTCAGCCCCGCCAAAGAGAACCGCTATCCCCTGAAGACCGCTTGAGCCCCCGGCCCAGGTAATCCGCACGCCGCCAGGGATAAGCGTGCAGGTTCCCCGCAGCACGGCCGCCTTGCTGGAATCAATCTGCCCGCTACATTCTGCCGTGCGCTGGTTATTCGTGCTCGCAGTCGTGGTGAGACCGTCTGTGGCATAGCCCCCTACCCACCACTGTGACGTTGCATCTGAAGCCCCAAAGCTCATGCGCGCATGGGCTGAGCCACCGATGATGGTCGAGCCGCTCAAATAGATCAGCACGCCTTTGGGGGTAATACCGGTAAAGACAGAGGATGTGATGTCTTGCGACGTGCCCGACGTCACCGACACAAACGGGACCACCGCCGTTTTGATATCGGCCGATTTAGGCGCCTCATAGGCCCCCATATCCCACTTGCCACTCGTGGGAATAGGGCGCTTCGTACCCGTGATGTCGTCAGGTACGAGGCTTAGATCTGTCCCTGTGTCCTTGGCGGGGGAGCCCGCTTGCAAGTGGAAGTCATCTGCGCTCGCGTCCACGAACAAGGGATTGGTCGATGAGGGCAGGTTGGTTTCCTGAATCGTCCCCGTGCCGTTGATCGTAATGTCAGAGGCCGTGTTGTTGCAGATGTTGTTGGTCAGGCGCGAAGTCGCCATGTGGCTGCCGATGCTGATACAGGAACCAGCAGCAGCGGCCGGAGGCGCAGGGCCGACGATGGTGTTATGGGCGATGAGCGCGTTTGCCCCGCCTTTGGTGTTGCTAGCATCGCCTAGGAGAATGCCACCGGTGGGATTGTGGGCCATCACGTTATTGGTGATGCTCGCGGTGTCGCCCACATCGGGGAGATAAACGGCCCAGCCGCCGTTACTGGTAATTTTGTTCTTGGCAATGGTCGTCAGGCTATAGCTGTAGGTCGTAGCCGCGGGGTCGTCAAGGGCAATGCCGTGGCCCTTGTTGCTGGCGATAGTGTTGTTGGTGGCGTTGTTCTTGCCGCTCATCATGAGGATACCGTGATGAGCCGTCGTCGTGCCATTGTTGTGGATGTTGCTGTTCAAGATTTCGTTGTAAGGCGATCCGGCTGAGATCTCGATGCCGTGGGATTTCGAGTTGTAGACCTCGACGCCGTCAAAGCGGTTGTTCCACTCGGAGGTGTTCAGGAAGATCGCAGAGCCTGTGGTGTTAACCGCGTCGACCTTGATGCCTTTGATGAGGGTGAACTTGGTACCCCCCGTGAGGGTAATGGCATGCGTACCTGAAGCAGGCTGCAAGAGAACGGTGGCGCCGGTATCGGCCTTGATGGTGTAGGCGGCGTCGTCGATGCTGGTTCCCGCTTTAGCCGTGAGCGTGATGGTTTCAGTGTAGGTACCGGACTTCACCGTACAGCTTGAATTGGGCGCTGTCAGGGCATTCACGATGCACTTGCCGATGGTCTTCCAAGCATTCGCTGGGGTCGTACCTGGCCCATTATCATCCGGTCTCGATGCATCGACCCATTGATCTTTAGCTGGAGGCGGGGGGATTTCGCCCCCTGAACCGCCGTATTCATAGGCGCCGTAATCGTACGTTCCATTGACTGGACGCGTATTCTTGTCGTAGTCGTCTTTGATGCCGTTTATCTGTGTCAGCTCATCAATGGCACTGCTAGCCGTGCTCTTGAGGTGGTAGTCACCGCCCAAGCTTGACGAAGGCGAAACGAACAGGCTTGAAGTTCCCGTCAGGTTGCCACTTACTTGACGGGAATAATACGCATCACCCTTGTCTGTATCTTGAATGTTACCCTTTACGCTCTTGGTGACCTCGAATCTAGCAGTATCCGTGCAATATGAAATGCCTACTTTTTTGACTAAGAATCCCTGACTATTGTTATAACACGTATTATTATACGCAAACCCTTTGGCATTACACACGCCTAGACAGCGCATCTTATTATTGACGACCACGTTGTTGTAGGCTTCCCAATCATCACCCACTTGTATAGCATCGCTTGTATCAGTGCTTGAGTTCGAACGGCGTTCATTCCCGTCAATCCAGTTCCGCCGAATAATCCCTTTGCGTGTGGCAGAAGGGAACATATCCATATGGGAACGGGCTGTCGTTATAGGTCCAAAATCATCGCCAATGCCACGACTGCCCTTATGGATGTAGTTATCTTCAATAATCATCGTGCCCCAGGTGTCTTGCTTGATATCGATGGCTTCTTTGTTGAAGCCGCTAAATTCGTTGCGGGCGATGGTGAAATCGTGGGCGCCCACACAAGTGCCGCAATGATCCGGGCACCCCGTTCCACTATCCGAGGATATATAAACACCCTCACCGTTCATCTTTTCATAGTCGGTGTCATTGCCAGAATGCCCTGAATCCAGAATGTAGTTGTCTGTAATCTCAAAGTTGCTGACAACTCGACCTTTAAGCTCGCCGTCTTTACACGACTGAGCTTGAACGCCTGCCTTCTTGAAATTGACCATCTTGTTCCAGCGTATCTTCCAGTTCGAAGAACCATCATACGGGCGAAAGACAGAGAACCACTCGGGCTGAAGGTGCTCGATAATGAACCAGTTTTTGAATCCCCAGTTGGGATCATTCTCCCCCGCGTCCTTGGGAAATACCAGCCTTGGCATGGGATCGCTAGCCGTGCCGTAAACGCCAAAGATCGTTGGCGCAGAAGAAGTACCGCTTGGCATATCACCAAAGAAGGGTTCGTAAGTATTCTTCTTGAGATTAAAGACAGAGCCCCGCTTGAATAGCGCACACATGCCACCTTGATAGCGGTTAACCGTGTTGGTCTTGCTAAGCGTCCTACAGGCCTTCGCTGGGCTGGAACAGTCGCTGTCATCACCGTCGGTGGAAGAATAATAGAGCTTCTTCGTACACGTCGAGAGGTCCGTGTTGAGGTGGTTGTCCGCCCAAGGATTTGAGGGGTTGAGGGCAAATCCCTGGCACACGCTTAAGAGTAAGAGAGAGACAGCCAGTCCAACACGGACCATGGGGGGACTCCTAATTAATCACGTAGACGACGCTGCACATACTGCGGTCGTCGATGTTGTCTGACTTCTGCGTCACTTCCATCGCCGTCGCCGTGCCCCCTTGCAGCTTATAGAAGCCGTTGAGGGTGGCCTCACAGGTTTGCTTGCCCTGGCTCATCTGGCAGACGCCAGAAGGCACGTCCGTGCCGGCACTGCGAAGCTGGTAGGTGATGGTTTCACCTTGGCCAAGCTCCGCGGTGGTGCGACAGAAGATGAAGGCCGGGCGCAGCGTCGTGCTTTCAAGAAGCACCTTCTGCGCCGCTTGCTCTTCGACGTAAGCCATGGTGTCACAGGCCGTGTTGGTGATATCGACAGGCGGCGCGTCTAGCGGAAAAGGCGACATGAAGGTCATGCCGCTTTCGGCGTTTTGCCCGCAGTAACGCGCCACCACGGCGCCAATCGGGGCAAGACCGCCGTTAAAGACCGTGTAATTGGTCTTGGTTTCGAGGGCAGCACCGGCAATGGAAGCCCAAAAGAGCCAGGCTAGGGCGAGGTAGCGGATATCCATAGTACCCCCTAGCGCAAGGCCGCGTAGAAAAGGAAAAGATCGATGCTGCCACCCGTCGGGATGTTGGCCGTATCCACCATGTACTCGATCTGCACGCCGTCCACACTTCTGAAGTGGTTGGCGGCGGGGACCAGGCCGCCGGCCGCCACACCCACGATGTCACCTAGGAGATCGGCGGCTGTGGCGGCGGTGCCCAGAGCGACGTTGTCGAGCCAGAAGTTAAAGGAGGACACTTCCTCGCCCGTGTCGGGGTCGACGTAGCGGTAGCCCAGATGCCCTTGAGCGCCGGAAGCGTACTGCGAGGCGCCAAAGATACTCAGTTGAGGCTGGACCCAGATATTGGAATAGGGGATTTTCCCCAGGATAATCGTGTGCTGCCCGGCTGCCTGATCGCTCACGTAAGAGCCGTCAAACATCTTGAGAGAGTTGTCGACCCTATGGGGATTGCCTGAACTCTTTTGCTGCGCCATAAAGTCAGGCGCATAGATAATGGCCATGCCTGTTCTCCTTATGCCGCGCGCAAGGTTTTAATTTGGATGACGCCTTCGTCTTGAATGCGCGTAAAGCCGCCGCTCATGTGCGTATAGAGCTGTACCAGGTTCTTCTTGTCAGGGCGAAGCGATATCTCCGTCGTAATAGGCTCCTGGCGTTTAAAGCCCACCGCGTCCTCGTTCCACATGATCGCCGTGTCCACAGTATCCGAGTGGACCGCCGAGAGATTCATGAGGAGGGACGACCAAATGAAGTTGATGCCGTAGAAGTTTCCCAGGTAGCCGTTCACCAAGGGACGCTCGGTATTAAAGTCAAAGCTCGTGAAGTTGGTATCGCGCATGAGCTGGGCTCGCTGTCTAGGCACCACGACGCACCAGATGCGGCCGTTGTGCGCCTCATCTTCTTCGAGCATCTGCACGGCATCGATGAGCTTATCCACCATGAAAGGTAGCCCGTTATCCGGCAGGATGTTTTCAGGGGGAAACTCGGTTGTGTCAAACGAGGGCAGCGTCGTGGCCGGGTTGATCGTCTGCGTTACCGCATCGCCAATGAGGGCGTTCAGAACAGTGCGGTCTTTGGCGCGGCCGAGCGACATGGAGAGGTTGCGGGCGTAGCGGGCGGGAAGTTTGCCCGTGGTCGCCATCGAGTTATCCCACTCGTGGGGATCGATCCAAGCCGTATCATCCCACACGACCGGAATGGCCACGCGCACAATGTTTTGCAGTTCGGGTGGCTCTGGCGTGTCGCCAAACATCACGGTGGACTGTTTGGCTTCGCTTTTACCCAGAATGTTAAACGTGGCGCTCTGGCCAATGAGGGCTTCTTCCCTGTAGGTGCCCTCTAGCTTGGCGCCGTTTTGCTGAAACTCATGTGTGATGTCTTCATCAAAGTCCGTGGTGCGGAAGTTGACAATGTTATAATTCGGCATTGCTTACCCATCATCTGATAGGTCCTTTCCGTAGGTTAAAGCTTCCCTTGAGTGTCATTGCTGGTTCTTGGGAAGAGGACACGTGTCCCTAACGCAGGGGTGTGTCGTTACCGTCTCGACAGAGCAAAGCGCAGGTCTTCAAGCTGTTTGACCTTGCGCCGGATATCGTCATGATTCGGTGCGCCTGTATTGTTATAGGCCCGCGAGGCTTTCAGTTCTTTCACTTCTTTGTCGACGTCATCGTAGCTGCGGCTAGAGCCGTGGCCTTCGGGCATGAGGCCTTCGGCGTTCAGATAGCGGCCCATGTCGTAGAAGCCTTCTACGACCGCATCGAGGCAGAAAAAGCCGTTATCCCACAGGCTCTGCTCCACTTCAGGCCCCATGCGGCGAGCAAAGGCGCGAGCGGTATTCATCTTCATGTCATAGAGGTCTTGGCCCCAGCGTTCCTTCATGGCTTGGTGCATCTGCGCCTTTTGCTGCTCAACGCTCTGTTGCTGGCGCCTGAGCGATTCCACCTGGTCCTTGACGATGGCGTCAGCTTGGCGCTGATTAAGGCCGGCTTTGTGCGCCGATGTCCTGAAGGCGTCGAGGGCCTGCGTGTTGATGGGCGCTTCCGGTGGGACTTCGAAGGCGTATTTGTCGGGAGATTCTGGGCGCCCTAAGCGGTTGTAGATGGCCTCCAGTTTAACCTGATAGTCGGGGTCGTCAGGGGAATCGGGCATGACGATGCTGCGGCCGCGGATTTGCTCCAGGTTGTCGACGTGCTGGAGCCAGGCGCGGAAGTCCCGGCCCTTGACGTAGCCTTTGTCCCGGTACTCCTGCGGCAGGATATTGGTCCAGGGATCGGGCAAGGCGAAGCCATCTGGCGTGGGACCACCCGGCGGGGTTGGAGCGTCGGCCGCCGGGGTGGCCACTGCCGGGGTCCTCACCAGGTCCCCGTTCTCAGTTGGTTGTGCGGGTACTCCAGGTTCTTCTGCCATAGCTAGAAGGGGACATCCCCAGGCTTATCTGCAACAGTGTCCAGCGTGATATCCTCACCCACCAGGTACGGATCAGGGCGGTACGGATCAGGACGGTGATGTTCTCGTATGCGCCCATTCTCCGCTGTCACCACATTATCGCCCAGGGCGCGCAGAGCCTGCGCCAGACGCTTCATATCCCCGTGGATACTGCGGGCTTGGTTGGCCGGATCATCCGTAATCGGAATCTTTCCGATTGCCTCTGCCGCCTTCTCGGTGTATGCAATCGCCCGCTCAAGTCGGGTAAGCTGACGCCGTTCAATCTTTTCTGCCACGGTTGGACTCCTTTTAAAGGTCAAAATCCGACATATCGTCGTCGGGCTGCTGAAACACACTGTAAGGTGAATCGTCTCTCAAGAGATCGGGATCAAGAGCAGGCCTGATGTAGCCGTGAGCCAAATCCATGAGATCGAGAATAACCGAGCGCTGCCCCTCGCGGTAGATGGCGTCTGAGCCTGAGCCACCGAGCGCATATGACGGCCTGTAGAAGTACACCTGTTTAAGGTACTCCCATATCTTCTGGCCCGGCTCGCTCACGTAGAAAACGTCATAGACGTCTTTGGGTAGCGGCTCTGCCATTAGGCGGCCCTCTGCGGCGCCTGTGCCTGGCCGCGTTCAGGGATGTCGTTCATAATCTCAGCCCCTTGCACCATGGCTTGCTGGAGGGCTTGTTGGCGCTGCTGCTCGGCCCGCTCGGCCCGAATCTGATCCACCACCGGTTGCGGGAACATGAAGCTATCGCCCAGGCCCACCGCCATCGCCGCCTCCCTCACCATCTGATCGTGGTCAGGGAGGTCGAGAACCTCGGGCTTAAACTGCGCGATCATTTGCAGAATTGTGTAGAAGTTCGTAATCGCTTGCAAGTCGATTTGCCGCGCCTGACGGGAGAGGGACCCCTCAAAGCGCACCCCAACGCCCAGCATATTGCCCCTGGCGGCCTCGATAACCGCGTCCGGTGGTGCCGGGAGCTTGCCCGCTTGAGAGAGCAGAACGAAGGTGTTGAGCACGGTAGGCTCAAGGAATTCGTCTTCTAAGCGGGAAAGGCCTGGCCCCATTTGCCTATTGTTCGTGGCGATGCGGTGGGCGATTTCGGTGGCGCTTCTTTGCGTATCGCCTGATGGGGGTTCAATCTGCATACGGTCGACACCGAGGCCGCGGCGGATCTGGTTTTGCAAGTTCATGAGTTCGATCTGCGCCACGTCTACTTTTTGCCCAGGCTCAAACGGCCGCAGGCCCTGCATATCGCGCATGGGCAAGATGCGGCCGGGGTAAATGCGGAAGCGCTGGCCTTCTTTAACCAGGTCCTCACGGTTAGACACGATGAGGGCGGGGTTGACCGCCAGGTCAACGCTTTTGAGGGCGCATTCGGTGAGTTTGTTGAGCGTTTTGACGTCGGCGAGAACGTTCATGAGCGGACTGAAGCCGTAAGGAAAGCCCGGGTAGAGGTTCCAGCGCGGAACCAGGTAGGGGCAAGTAAAGAAGCCGCCTTCGCTGATCACATGGTTGTTGTCCCGCTCGATCCACACCGAGGCGTAGGGATACTCCGTGGGCGGCGTCGTGCCACGGACTTCTCTGAGCTGCGTATCTCTGGGGTAGACGCAGTGAAGGATTTCCACCGGGTCGTCGAGGCGGTTGTTTTCGAGCTGGTGCTGGGAGTTGCGGGACAAGGAGGCCCTGGGACCGAGTTTATCGGCTAGCGTCTTAACGTTTCTGAGCGACATACAGGAGCGCCGGAAGATGGTGTCAACGATGCCTTCATCGTTTTCGGCAATGACGTAGGAGCCCATGGCGTAAGGGCGAAAGAGCAGCTTGCCCTGATCGTTAGAGAGCGCCATAAAAGCGCATCCGGTCCCCTTGGCGTAGATATCTCTAACCACTGGGTGCGCTGCCGTGCGGATGTTCGACGTCGAGATATAGCGAAAAATGATGGTCGAAACCTGATCGTACCAGGTGTTGACGTCGTCATCGAGCCTGAGGGATTCGTCGTCTGGCACGAGGGAGAAGTTGCGGCTATCGGTGGGCACAATCGCTGAAATAATCGTGTTGCTAGCGGTTGCCAGGCCGTCTTGGGCGGTACCATCGAGAATCCACTGGCCACGTTCATCCCCCTGCATGGTGCGCGTCTGCGGATCAAAGTCGTAAGGCGTGACGTAGCGGTTGATGGTACCAATGAGCGAGTCTAGGAGCATGCGCTCTTTTAAGAGGTCAGATTCACGGGAGAGCAAGTCTTCAATGAGCGGCATACTAGGCTCCTAACAAAACGCCACCGGCAGGCGCACCGATGGGGGATGTGAGGATCGTTGACTGCCGACTTTGCCTGCGGCGCTGCGCTTCCACCTCATCTGCAGCGGCCCGCTGAGCCTCCAGGTTTGCGGCTGGAGAAGCTGGAGGAGGAGCAGCCGGAGCTGGAGGTGTTGGAGGAGGAGGCGGCGGAGTCGCTCCAAATGGGCTCAAGGCTTCGGCTGGCAGTTCGGGCATTTCCGGCGCCTTTTGCGTCACCGCTTGATACGTGCTGACCCCGGCCGTTGCCAGAGCAGCAACACCCGCAGCAACACCCAAAATCAGGGTAGGTTCGTACTCCCCAATGCCCATGGCCGATTCAAAAGTTCGCATGGGCGCCTCCAAAGAGGGGAAAGTTGTAGTCGCATGCCAGGTCTTTAGGGATACCCTTAGGGTTACTCGGTTGCCAGGCCGCAAACCCGTCGCGGACGTTCTCAATGCCGATGGCCGCGGTCTGAAAGGCACTGGCAAAGTGGCTTGTCCAGTCGTGCCGAGGCTTTTTGTTGAGGACGCCTAGCTCTTCGTCAAAGGGGTAGTGGTATTCCCTGAGGGCTTCGAGGCCTTTTTCACAGAGCCGAGCATCAAACCACGACTGCATCATGAGACTACGGGCGGCGGATTCCTGATCGTCGAGCGAGAGTTTATCCTGTACGTCAAAGTCGATGCCCAGAGAAAAGGCGCTATCGAGGCGCTTTTCAGAGCCCGGCTGGAAGTACTGGCGCTGTTTGAGGTCCCAAGGGCCTAAGAAGGTGCCGTAAACATAAGGGCGGCGGCGCAGTTCTTCCACGTAGTATTCGAAGTTCATCTGGGTACCCTCGATGCACTCGATAAAGGCCCAGCCCTCACCGTAAGACTGAAAGCACCAGATAACGGTACCGTCATGCCCTAGATCCCATGCGGTATGAACCAGCTTATTCGGGTTCCAAGGGACATGGGTAATGCGGCCTTGCCCCTGCAAGAATTCGAAGGCCTCGGCGTAAACCACGCCTTGAGAGTAGGCGTTAAAGGAACAGTAAAACTCCTGCATAAGCCAGTCGCGGCGCTTGCCCCTTCGCAGTTCGGCCTCGATGAGGTCCCAACCAAAGATGCCGGTGTCGTCGATGGTCACGGTTGAGGTAAACCAGTCCTGCGGGTTGTCCAGGGCCTCGTTGTGGAGGCGCCAGTGGTGATTGTGACCGTTCGGTGTGGAGACGATGACTTGCCAGCCGTTGTTCTCTTTGGAGCGGATCGAAGCCTGAAGGTTGGAGTAGGCAACGTCGGACTTGTAGTGGGCGAATTCGGAATAGCCCGCGCCCTTGAGGGTAGCCCCGCGCAAGGATTCGGGGTCGATGGTGTCGACGGCAACGCACTCGATCATGGAACCTGGTGTACCCCAGTTGTAGAGGTTTTGCAGGGTGATAGTGCGGTTGACTGCGTGCTTGCGGTAGATGAGCGCCTCTGGGATGTAGTAGCCGATGGTCGAGCGGCCCTTATTGTCCTTCTTGTCCCAGAAGTCCCGCCGGATTTCCTTTTGGCCGGGGAAGCAGTACCAGTAATTGCCGATCGTTTCCAAGGCCTCAGGGATAAGCCAACCGCACAGGAACGAGAGGTCCTTACCCGACTGCCGGTGCCAGTTAAGCAGCGCTTGCTTCACCTTTTTGCGCGACTGGATAAAGGGGAGCTGGTGCGCCATGGGGTGGTAAGGGATCTCGATGCGCATGGCTTAGGCCTCAGGTGCCGGGGGTTGTGGGATCCCAGAAGGTGGGGAAGAGGGCGTCCCAGAAGGCGTCCCTAAAGGGTCGTGAGCCACCGCCACGGGCTCATCTAGACAGAGATGCAAGCGGTCGATGATGGTGTCAAAGTCCCGCACGTCGCCCTCAAAGGTGACAAACAGGTCCATCAGGGCACGCACGAAGTCGTAGCCCTCTTTGGCGATGTCGAAGCCCTCAGAGACCGAGATTTTAGCCTCATTGCGAGACGTCATGGGATCGTCCCGCAAGGCGTCGACAATGGCATGGATGAGCTGTTTAAGTTCCTTACCGACAAGATTCAGTTCAGCTAGTAGTTCCTGATCCGTCATGATTCTCCTGATCCCGTTCTTTGCGACGCTTCAGCTCGAGGGTGCGCTTGGCTCTCAGGGCTAAATAGCGCTGCCCGCGAACGTCCAAAGCAATCGTAGCAGCCACCATCCCACTCATCATGGTCTCAAAACGCGATCCTGGTTCATCCGGATCGGTATAAAGAGGGCCTTTAAAGAGCCCGAGCCCTGCCATGTTAGTAGTTCCTCGCCACCGATTTGTTGTTGCCCCCGCCGCCGTCAAAGACACCTGCTGTGGTATTGCCCTTCACTAAGTTCCCCTCGATGAAGTAGCGATCTGAGGCCCCGTTTGCCACTTCGATGCCGTACTTTTGCACGCCGTAAGAGGGAAAGTTCACAGAGGAGCCGCAGGCATTGCCGGTAATCATGAAGTCTGTAGCCCCAGCGTCCACGTGGATGCCGCTACAAATACCTGGCGCGCCCACGGAATTGGAGAGGACGGTTATACCCTGGAAGCGGTTAAATTCGCTAAAGGCCCCGCCGTTCATCGAGATGCCGTGACGGCCGTTGTTGTACACGATGCCGCCGTTAATGGCAATGGCACCCGAATCGACGATACGGTAGCCGTCATTGGCAGAAGAGGCACACCAGACATTATCAAAGCGCATGAAAGCGCAGCGCTCCAAGTAGACATTGTTGATGCAGGAGTCAAACTGCATGTGGTCAAAGGTGTTGTACTCGACTCTATCAGCAAAGCCGTAGTTGACGCTCCTGGCGTCCATGCCGTACTGGCAGTAGATGAGGTCGCCACCAATGACTTGCAGGCCTTCGACGTGATCTCTCAGGAGCCAGGCCGTGCCGGGTCCGTGCGTCGAATCACCGGGCTCTGGCGCCCCCACGATGACCACGTCTTTGAAGTAGCCGCCCGCATTGCCGAGTGAGCCTAGGAGCGCTACACCAGCATATTCCATGTAGCCAATGGTGATGTTGTGAAAGTGATTGTTGGGTGCCCCGCGGTTGTCGGGCGGCTCCATGTGAATGCCGGTATAGGGCGCAAAGATTTGGACATTGTCCATGATGCCACCCGCCGCCGTGGTGAGCTTGAGCGCCGCGCCAGCCATAGGCGTACCCGTACTGCGGTCGTGGCCAAAGCCGATATCGCGGATGGACCAAGGCACGTGGTTGTTTTGCACCGTGAAGCAGTCGTAGTTACCCCGGTAGATCAGACTCGTGGCGTTATTCCCCGCGCCGTAGACATCGCAACCGGTGGTGAACATAACGTTAGAGAGCAGGAGATAGGTACCAGCAGGGACGTCGAAGCGGCCATTCGTTGCGTCCCTACAGGCCTTGAAAGCAGGCGCATCGTCGGTGACCCCGTTGCCCGTCGCCCCCCACTGGGAATCCGTCACCTGTGGGCGCCGCCGCAGGCGCACTTGGATAGAGGCGATCGCCGAGGCGTTGCTATTGGACTGGTTCGTCGTGGCCGTAATGGCCGAGAGATGGGCGCTCAGGGTCGCATCTTGCGCCGCGTTCTTCGTACGCATGGCGTCAAGCTCGGACTCGACGTTCGTGCCACTGTCGTAAACCACATCCTGAGCATTGACGGTAAGAGTCGGCGGCAAGTCGGCCACGGGAACCGGTGCCCAGGCGAGACCGTCGCCCGAGCCGTTGACGCGCAAAACAGCGCCCGGGACCATATCCGGAAGCTGCACGTTAAGATGGGTCGGCGGAGAAAACGGGCTAAATGTCGGCACGCGCCAGGCCCTATCGAGCAGTTGGCGCGTGAGAAGCACCTGGCGGTCAAGCGCATCTTCGTGCTGATCGGCCTGGAAGACGCTGCCGGTGAGGTAATCGGTCGGCTGCGTGTAGGGCAAATCGAGCTGGAGCAGGACGCTTTCACCCCCTGCCATAGGGCTGAGAAAGGTCACCGTCGCCCCCGTTTGAGAGCCCGCCCCTGCCACCGTGTAATCTGTCCCCAAGGCCTTGCGCAGCGTGTCAACAAAGACCGCCAGGTCGCCAGGCGTAGGGACTTTCAAGGGGAAGCCAAAATCCGTTTGTCCCGCTTGGGCAATATACCCCCGCGAGGCGATGATGGTCGTCCCCTCGACCGTCACCTGCGGACCGCCCGGCGCACCGTGTAGACCGGCTCTGGCGCCTCTTCGGGTTTGTCCTCGTCGTCCTCGGAAGGATCCTCAGGCTCGGGCTCCGGAGGCCGAGAGGGCGGAATGTTCGTGGGCTCGGGGCCAGGGTCCGCCACCGGGGGTTCACCTTCAGGGGATTCGCCTTGCGGCACGTATTCAGGGGTAGTTGCTGGCGCCTCCTCCGCGTCCTCTTCTTCGTCTGGACGCTCTCTAAGCGGCTCAAACGGACCGGGCGGCGTGGGCATCTCGGCCACCAGGGGATAGCCCGAGGCCTCCAGCTGCGTGGCGATGCGGATGGCCAGCTTGATGGCGTCGTCGATTTGCGGCTGGGCGATAATCGGGAAACGCGACCCCGTGCGCGTTGCCACACCGCTAATATAGGCCTGAAGCAGCTGCACAATGAGATCAGGCATAATCGCTTTCAAGAGATTACCTTTCATAAGCGCCCATGTCGGGTTTTGCACCGAGGAATATCATATGCACCCCTTCGCCGCTTGTCCAGGAGATAGATTTATTTAAATTCAGAGTGTTCCCTGAAATGCTGGTTACGCGGGCGGTTTTCTTACCCGTCGCGGTCATGATGAGATCACCCTTGTAACTGGGGACCGTGCGCCCGTCTGAGAAAGGAACCGTGGTCACGACCGGCATGGCCGAGCCACTACCGGTTGACGTCGCCGTGGTGAGGAAGGTTCCGGCGTCGATACCGGCAGAGCCATTTGCCAGGTGAAAATCGTAAATAGGCGCCTCGACAAAGGCCGGCGCCGTCTGAATATTGCCCTTCCACCGACTGGGATACGTCGATTGCAAGCTCGAAAGAGACTGTGAGGTCACGCAGTCTCCAGCCCCTAGAGGCCCACCCGTAGCCCCTCCAGAACCCACCCCTGCAACCAAGATATTGTTGAATATATAATTATCGTCAAGGCCTACAGAGCCCACCAAGCAAAACTTGGTGCGAGACGACTGGACGATATTATTGATGAATCGGTTATCTTCGATCGGTGTTTGCCCCGCCTTGTAGTAAGCTTCCTGCTTGTAATTTTGATAAAAGACGTTGTTATAGACCCAACTATTATCCAACCCATTGCCCCAGACATCCTTACCATTTTCAGCAAAGGTATTGAAACGGACAATATTTTTCGTCGGATCCGCCTCAATAACAGCACCTGTCGTATCATTTTGCCCTTGCCCACCCAGCTGCGTACCACTGCCGTATCTGCCCCCCTTATTACCCCCAGGCCATGGCGTACTGGCATAATCCCGATTGGCCAGATTGACGCTATTTTGCTCGAAAATCTCGAACTGTGCCGGATAAGGGCTATAATTGCCGTGCCAGAAATTGCGCAACAGATTTCGTCTAAACACGTTGTCATGCGAAGCCGTCATATTGACATTAGCGCTATTGATGGCGTAATGCTTGAACTTGGCAATCGTATTGCCATCGAATAGGTTGTGGTGAGAGCCTGTAATCATCTTGATACCTTCAAAGAGGCCCGCGCAAACTTTGGCATTATTGTCGCTACATTTCGCCGTGCCGCCGTTCGTCGATTCCACCAGAACACGGAGCACCTGGTTGTAGCTCGCATTATCCATGCGAATGGCATTGCCGTCGCGCCACCCCGCCCCAATTTCTTTGACATAGCCTCCTGCAATGATACTGCGAGACGCACCCACCATGTTGACGATGTTGGTGGTCCGCGTCGCCGCCGTGCTTGTCGCATCCGACTGTAAACCCAGGCCCATAAGGAAGATATAGCTCTTGTTATCGAGGTTGGCGGCGCGGCCGCTGCCCGGCTGTACCACCACAGCATCGCCTGGCCAATTGGCATACGAAATATAGTTGTTAGCGCTACCGCTTCTTTGAGGCACGATTTCATCCGTGTACGTCCCCGCGTGAATAAACACCGATTGCCCGGCTGTGAGCGTAGTGTTGGCCTTGGCAATCGTCTTCCAGGCGCCGCCAGCACTGTTGCTCTTGCCGTCATTCGAATCGTTTCCGTCTGTCCGAATGTGATACACCTGCCCGCTCATGACCGGGACCGTGACGCTATCGGCAAAGGCGACGCCGGTAGAGCCTTGGCACGTGAGCGTATACGTAACGGTAGCCGAAGGCGACAGGGTAGCGGGACCATCGAGGGCTTTAGCGCCGCTCCAGCCGCCCGAAGCCGTACAGGTACTGGCATAATCCGCATGCCAGTTCAGGCTCACGCTCTGCCCAGGGATCAGGACCGGCGGATAGGCTTCGAGCGTCACCACCGCGTCAATGCCCGCAGGCGTGGCCCCTGAGAGCGTCGTCGCCCCGGCCCTGGGCGAGGGCGAGGCCGACACATTGCCCGCCGCGTCCTTGGCCCAAACGCGGTAGCAATACGCCGCGTTCGGATCAAGCCCCGTATCCGTATAGCTCAAGCCTGGCACTTCGGCCCTAAAGGCCCAAGGGCTACACGTATCCGGCGTACACACGCTGGCCTTGCAGTTTTGTACCCGGTATGACGTAACCCCCACATTGTCCGACGCCGCGCCCCAGCTCGCCGTAATGCTACTGGAAGATACCGCCGTGGCCGAAAGAGACGGAGGTGAAGACGGCACGGTCGTATCGGCCACGGCCCCACCATTTTGCACCGCGCCGTTTTGCGCCACGGTGGTGACGCTCAGGCCCGCGCCGTTAATCGCCCGAGCCTGAAAACTATGGCTGCCATCCGCCACCAAGCGCGTATCGTAGCCGTAGGTATACGGCGCCTGATACGATACCCCGACGTCTTGGCCATCGACCATAAAGACGACGCTCTCAATGCCTGACTCGGGGTCCGTAGCCGCCGCTGTGAGCGTGATTTCTCCCGCCAGTCCCCCCGCCCCTGCCGGGATGGTGTCACCGGCCAGCTCATTTAAGTAGTTTTCCAAGTTGGTGTAGCCGTTAGAGGCATAGGCTGAGCCCACCAGGGACGTGCCATCAGCAGCCCCGTGTGAGACCTCCCAGCTATTGGGGATGCCGTCATTGTCTGTATCGGGTGGCGCTGTACCGGCCGCGTAAGTCGGCCACTGCAAACACTCGGCAATGGTCGGACCCCCCGACCCTCCACACCTGCCCCCGGTGTTGTTAATGACGTGGTTTACCGCCTTGGTGTCAATCGCATCTCTGGCAGGCCAGCGCGCCCCTACCTTGGCAATGACATCCGCTTTGGCCTGCACGGCACTCGTCTGACTCGGCAGAGCCGGGTACCAAGAGGGCACAGTCGTACTCTGAATCGCATACGGGCCGCCCAGCGTATCGAGCATGGCCGTCTCCGAACCCACAGAGGCGTCTGGACGCCTGGTCGTATGCACGTTGCCCTTCATGTAAATATTCGAAGCGTCTACCTTCGCCTGCACACACGAGGGAAACCCCGCGTAGCCACACCCCACCGTGAGCACATTGCTGGTGGCAAAACTCATGTAATTGTTGACAATCGCAGCCTGCACCGCATAGTAATTCGCCAGCATGTAAATACATTCCGCATTGCAGTCTTGCACCACGTTATTCGTCACCTGTGCCGTGCCACTGCCAAAATGCGGCGTGCGCTTGAAATTGTTGGCAAATAAATTATGCAAATACGATACATGCATCGTCGCCGCCGCGCCGTTACCCCCGCCACCAATCCACGAGCCCCCGCCCGAGCCCGCAACATCCTTGAAATTCTCGCTAAACACACTCCACTGCCACGTCACATCCAACTGAATCCCATTCGTCTCGCTCGACGTTCCCACAATGTCATCGCGAACCCACCCCACGCTCATATGGTCAAAGATCAAGCTGTTGTTCTCGTTATCCTGCCCTACCGACATCCCCCCATGACCCGGATTCGTCGTTGCCACGGTATTCGTCAGCCGCACCCGGCAACCCCGCCAAATCATATTGCCCCCCGGACGCGGTCTTAAACTCCAGTCCCCCGAAATCATAATCCCACCGCCAGGCGCCGTCTGACACGCCACCGTCAAATCGTCCGGCATACCGTCAATATCCGAACCTAAAATAATCCGCCCCCCCGTCGTAAACACCACCGTGCGCGCCCCACTCTGCGTCAGGCAGTACCTGAGCGTGCCGGCCGACCCATCATCCGAAAGCTTGTTCACCTTGCACACGCTGCCGCCGCGACCCCCACTGGCAAAGCGCCCAAAGCCCTCCGCTGTTGGAAACGCCAGCTGCGGACTCCCCGCTCTCGCCCCCCCCACCGGCGGCAGCGTCAGCGTTACCCCTGTGGGGACGCTCCGGTCCACCTTCCACTCTCCCGCCGTAAGCGCCGTACAGTTGCCCACCCGGTCACACAGATCCACCCCCGCATCCACCGAGCCCCCCTGCGCCACTGAGGCCGTATCATACGTCCCCTCATACG
>Ga0247790_10000108_pt1 | contig 42689 bp, 36 predicted proteins | sample UWRJS171409R4_FD_179913 | JGI IMG/M metagenome (GOLD analysis project Ga0247790, IMG submission 179913) | Soil microbial communities from Arlington Agricultural Research Station in Wisconsin, United States - UWRJ-S171-409R-4 | ecosystem: Environmental > Terrestrial > Soil > Agricultural land...
CGCCGCGACCCCAGGGAGGCATCCGAAAAATAGGTCCAACCAATCACCGCCACCATCGCGATCACCATCCCCGGTTTCGGTGATCACCATGCGACGGTTTCGGCGATCACGATGGCTGAAATACGCAGCCAAGAGTAGCCCTGTGGCTGGAGAGTGCCGCCACCATGCCTTGGTTCATCCTGGCCGTCACGCGCCGAGCAGGACGCGGATATAGCAGCGCGGCCGCTCCTCCTCGCCAGGTCCGGCGATCACGCCCGCGGCGCCCAGGGCGCCGTCTGCCTCGAACAGGCGGACGTGCGCGCGCACGCGGTCGCCCGCGAAGCACGGCTTGCGATACGCGATGTCCACCGCGCGCGAGAGCACGGCCAGCGGGCGGGCGCCCGCCGCGAGCCGGCGCTGCACGGCGTCGAGGAAGATCCGGATATAGACCAGCGAGTTCACGTGCTGGTTCGAGTCCGTCTGATCGAGCGTGAACGCGACCTCGGCCGGATCCGGAGCCAGCGCGTCGAGCCAGCTCGCGCCCGCCGGGGGCTCGCCGGCCGAGGTCGGCACCGGCGCCTCGTAGCGCGCCTCGGGGATCGCCGGATAGCCCTCCGCCTCGAGGCGCGACACCCGGCGGCGGCCCGGCGGCGCGAACAGGCGCGTGAACGTGTGCTCCGCGAACAGGTGGCCCGCGAGCACCGGCGGGCCCGGCGGCCGCGTCCCGATGCGGCCCGCGGCGCCGTGGAGCTCGGCCCACACGTTCATGAAGATCCGCGCCTCGCCGTCCGGGTCGCGGTCGTGCGTCAGCAAGAAGCCGGCGCGCGTCTCCACCGGCACGTCGACGCGGATCGGCGCCTCGAGCGACGTCAGCGTGAGGCGCGTCAGGATCGGCAGGACGCCGCTCGCGATCGCGGCGCGCTGGCCCGGGTGGGAGCGCAGGACGTTCTGCCACAACGCGCTCATGGCCGTCGGCAGCGCCACCGGGATGAGCCGGCCGTCCTGCGCGATGTCCTCGTAGCGGAGCAGCACCTCCGCGGTGCTCGACTGCCCCGCCGGGAACACGGGGCGCGGCGGGGCCGGGAACAGCGACGGCGGTAGCGGGGACGACACGGCGCGCCCACCGTACACCTGTCCTATGCTGCGCGCGTGCCCGCCGCGCTGCCGATCGACGACGTCCTGCCCGCGCTCGTCGCGGCCGTGCGCGCCCACCGGGCCGCCGTGCTCGTCGCGCCGCCCGGCGCCGGCAAGACGACGCGCGTGCCCGGCGCGCTCCTCGACGCGGGCGCCGTCACCGGCGACGTCGTCGTGCTGCAGCCCCGCCGGCTCGCCGCGCGCATGGCCGCCGCGCGCGTCGCGCACGAGCGCGGCGGCGAGCTCGGGCGCGAGGTCGGCTACGAGGTCCGCTTCGATCGCCGCGTCTCGGACAAGACCCGGATCCGGTTCGTGACCGAGGGCGTCCTGACGCGCCGGCTGCTCTCCGATCCCGAGCTGCGCGGCGTCGGCTGCGTGATCATCGACGAGTTCCACGAGCGGCACCAGGACGGCGACCTCGCGCTCGCGCTCGTCGAGCGGCTGCGCGGCCGGCGCGCCGAGCTCGCGCTCGTCGTCATGTCCGCGACGCTCGACGCCGAGCCCGTCGCCGCGTTCCTCGGCGGCGCGCCCGTCGTGCGCTCGGAGGGCCGGGTATTCCCGCTCGCGATCGAGCACATGGAGCAGCCCGACGATCGGCCGCTCGGCAAGCAGGTCGCCGCCGCCGTGCGCCGGCTCGCGCAGGACAAGCTCGACGGCGACGTGCTCGTGTTCCTGCCCGGCTCCGGCGAGATCCGGCGCTGCGCCGAGGATCTCGCCGACGTCGCCGCGCTGTTCGATCTCGCCGTCCTGCCGCTGCACGGCGACCTCACCGCCGAGGAGCAGGATCGCGCCGTCGCCCCCGCGCGCCAGCGCAAGGTGATCCTCGCGACCAACGTCGCCGAGACATCGGTGACGATCGACGGCGTCGTGTGCGTGATCGACAGCGGCCTCGCGCGCATCGCGCGGCACTCGCCGTGGAGCGGCCTGCCATCGCTGCAGATCGAGCCCGTGAGCCGCGCCAGCTGCGCGCAGCGCGCCGGCCGCGCCGGCCGCACCCGGCCCGGCCGCGTCGTGCGGCTGTACACCAGGCACGATCACGACACGCGCCGCGCGTTCGAGGTGCCGGAGATCGCGCGCGCAGATCTGGCCGGCGCGGCGCTCGAGCTGCATGGCGCCGGCCTCGCCGGCCTCGGCGCGCTGCGCTGGTACGAGCCGCCGCCCGAGCCCGCCGCGCGCGCCGCCGAGGAGCTGCTCGTGCGGCTCGGTGCTGTCGCCGCCGGCGCCGCGATCACCCCGCTCGGCCGCCGCATGCTCCGCTTCCCCGTCCACCCGCGGCTCGCGCGGATCATCTGCGAGGCCGAGCCGCGCGGCGTCGCCGCCGAGGCCTGCGCGATCGCCGCGCTGCTCGGCGCGCGCGAGCTGCGCCTCGAGCGGCGCGGGCGCGACAGCACCGCCCGCATCTCGTCGCCCTCGGACCTGATCGACGATCTCGACGCGCTCCTCGACGCACGCCGCCACGGCCTGCGCCCCGACCGCCTGCGCCGCGACAACCTCGACGTCACCACCGCGCTCGCCGCCGACCGCGCCGCGCGCCAGCTCGAGCGGATCGCCGATCTCCGCGGCGCCCCCGCCCCGGCCGACGACGCGGCCGCCGACCACGCCCTCCAGCTCGCGATCCTGACCGGCTTCCCCGACCGCGTCGGCAAGCGCCGCGCGCCCCGCTCCGCCGACGTGGTCTTCGCCGGCGGCGGCAGCGGCACGCTCGCGCCGACGTCTGCCGTGATCGACGCCGAGCTGCTCGTCGCCGTCGACGTCGCCGAGACCGGCGCGCGCGGCCAGCAGAGCCGCGTCCAGATCCGCCGCGCCAGCGCGATCGAGGCCAGCTGGCTCCTCGACCTCTACCTCGATCGGATCGACGAGCGCGACGACCTCGTCTGGAACGCCGCCCGCGAGCGCGTCGAGCGCGTCGTCCAGCTCACCTACGACGGCCTGCCCATCGACGAGCAGCGCGACGTCGACGGCGCCCGCCGGGCAGGCCGGGCCGCCGCGGAGCTCCTCGCGAAGCAGGCCATCGCCGCCGGCATCGAGCGGTTCGTCGACGCCGACGCCCTCGGCCAGTGGCGCGCGCGCGTCGCGCTCGCCGCCCGGCTCGCGCCGTCCATCGGCCTCGCCGCCGGGAGCGCCAGCGACGACGCCGCGCTCGCGCAGATCCTCGCCGCCGCGTGCGAGGGCGCGATCTCGTTCGACGAGCTCCGCAAGGCCAGCCTCCTCGATCTGCTCGATGGCAGCCTCGGCGAGCACAAGGCGCTCGTCGACCGCCTCGCGCCCACGCACCTCGCGCTGCCGCGGCGCCGCCGCGTCCCGATCCGCTACGAGCCCGATCAGCCCCCGTACCTCGCCTCGCGCATGCAGGACTTCTTCGGCCTCGCGCGCGCCCCCACCGTCGGCGACGGCCGTATCCCGCTCGTCCTGCACCTGCTCGCCCCCAACCAGCGCCCCGTGCAGGTGACCACCGATCTGCCCGGCTTCTGGGTCAAGCACTACCCCGCGCTCCGCAAGCAGCTCATGCGCCGCTACCCCAAGCACGCCTGGCCCGAGGATCCGACACAGCTCATCACTGGCGACGACTGAGTCCTGACACAGCTCATCACTGGCGACGACGAAAGGCCGACACAGCTCATCACTGGCGACGAATGACGCGCCCGCACGAGGGCGGTCTGCACGAGTCACGACCAGTCGCGATTTGCTCGCGCAAAAATTGCTCCCGCAAAATCAGATTCGCGACAGAGCCTGTCCGCCGCAAAGTGCTACGCTGGCGCGAATGGAGCGCAGGACCTTCCTGGGTGGCGCTGCCGCCGCCCTCGCGATGCTCCGCGTGCCGCGCCTCGCGCGCGCCGAGGGAGGGACGCTGCTCGAGCTGACCTCGCGGCCCGCGAACTACGAAGCGGTGCGCGAGACCTTCACGACGCGGCTCACGCCGCTCGAGCGGTTCTACATCCGCAACCACTTCGACGCGCCGGCCAACCTCACGGCGTGGAAGCTCGACGTGAGCGGGCTCGTCGACAAGCCGCGGGCGTTCACGCTCGCAGACCTCGCGAAGCTCCCGCAGGTCACCGTCGAGGCGGTGCTCCAGTGCGCGGGCAACGGACGCGGCCTGTTTCTGCCGCGCGTCGCCGGCGTGCAGTGGCGGTGGGGCGCGATGGGCAACGCGACGTGGACCGGGCCGCGGCTCGGCGACGTGCTCGCGGCCGCGGGCGTCAAGAAGGACGCGCGGCACGTCCAGCTCCAGGGCCTCGACAAGCCCACCGTCGACAAGACGCCCGCGTTCATCCGCGGCATCCCGATCGAGAAGGCCAGCCACCGCGACACGATCGTCGCGCTGCGCATGAACGACCGGCCGCTGTCGCCGCTGCACGGCGCGCCGGCGCGGCTCGTCGTGCCGGGCTGGGTCGGCGACGACTGGGTCAAGTGGCTCTCGCACATCGAGCTGCGAGCCGACGAGCCCAAGGGCTTCTTCTACGAGACCGGGTATCGCTTCCCCACGACGCCCGGCCCCGCAGGGCAGCCGGTGCCGCCCGAGCAGATGAAGCCGATGGAGAAGCTCGTCGTGAAGTCGCTCATCGGCTCGCTCGGAGGCGGCGAGCAGCTCACCGCCGGCGCGCCGCGCGAGATCGTCGGCGTCGCGTTCTCCGGCGAGGCGCGGATCGCCAAGGTCGAGATCACCGTCGACGGCGGCGCGACCTGGAAGCCGGCGAAGCTCGAGGCCGACAGCGCCTACGGCTTCCGCGTATTCCGCTATGCGTGGACCCCCGCCGCTGGCGCGCACCGCGTGGCGTCGCGGGCGACCGACACGGCCGGCGCGACCCAGCCCGCCGAGCCGGCGTGGAACCCGTCCGGCTACCTGTACAACGCGATCGAGTACATCGCCGTCGAGGCCCGGCCGTGAAGCGCGCCGCGCTGCTGGGCATCGGCATCGGCCTCGGCATCGGCGTCGGCATCGGCGTCGTCGCGTGCGGCTCGCGCGAGGAGGCCAAGCCGCCGCCCGCCCCGGCCCCGCCGGCCGCGCCGCCCGCGCCCGCCCCGCCCGCGGTCCCCGCGCCGCCACTCGATCGCGAGGCGCTGCTCGCCGGCAAGCTCCCCACGGCAGGGGCCGAGATCGAGCTCATCAACAGCCGCTGCCAGATCTGCCACACGACGGAGTACCTGACGCAGCAGCGGCTGAGCGAGCCGGCGTGGAAGAAGGCGATCGAGAAGATGCGCAAGTTCGGCACGCCCCTCAGCGACGCCGAGGTCGCCTCGCTCGCGGCCTACGCCGCGAAGCTGTGGAACCCAGACCTCCCCGGCCGCACGTGGGCCGCCGGGCCGCCGCCCGCTGGCGCGCTGCCGGCGAGCGACTGACGCGGCGCTCCGCCGCGCGCCCCGGCGACTGAGCTACGTCTTCACCCGCACGATCTCGCCGGCCACGGCGGCCCCCGGATCGAGCGACATCGTGCGCACGCGGCCCGTTGCCGCGAGCTTGCCTGCCTCGTCCGAGATCCGGACCTCCCAGACCTGCGAGGTTCGGCCGCGGTGCACCGGCGTCGCCACGGCGACGAGCGTGCCGGCGCGCACGGCGCGCACGAACGACGTCGTGTTCTCGAGGCCGACGCTCGTCTTGCCGCCTTGCATCGCGTACACCGCCGCGCCCGCGCTCGCGAGCGTCTCGACGATCGAGCAGTAGACGCCGCCGTGCACGATGCCGTACGGCTGCAGGAGCGTCGGCGTCACTGGGATTTCGGCCGCGACCTCGTCCGCCGAGACCCGCGTGAACCGAAGGCCCATCGCGCGCTCGAACCCGCCGAGGTGCGCGTTGAACAGCGCGACGACGTCCGCCTCCGGCGGAAAGCCGCCGCCACCGCCCTCTGGCGGGAAGCCGCCGCCACCGCCGCCGCCACCTTCTGGCGAAGAGCCGCCCGCCATCAGCGGATCCGGATCGCTGGTTGCGACATCACCGGGCTCGGCGCCGCCAGGCCCGGCCACAGGATGTGATAGAGGCGCAGGCTGATGAGGAGCAACGCGTACTCCTGCAGATCGCCGCCCGAGTCGCGCAGCACCGAGAAGTTGAAGTCGACGAGCGCGATCGCGTCGCTGATCAGCGCCGAGAGCTCCTCGATCATCGGCGGGCGCGCCTGGCGGTCGAACGCCCACGCGTTCAGCTTGGCGCGCATCGCCTCGAACACTGGCTTCACGCGCAGGTGCAAGGACGCGATGCGGTTCGGCCGCATCCACGTGAGGATCATCCCCGACAGCGCGCGGCAGTCCTCGGCCATCGCCTCGGCCCCCATCGCCGGCTCGACGAGGCCGAGCATCGCGGGCATCACCATGCGCGTCGCCGCGGCGCCCTTGAACAGGAGCGCGCCGGGCGAGATGTTGTGGTGCGCCATGCCGTGCTCGTGCAGCGCGGCCACCTGGCGCACTACGAGGAAGCCGAGCGCGAGCGCGCCGTCGATGTGGAGATCGGACTCGGCGATCCGGTCGCCGAACCGCGGCTCGTCGACGTACTCGGTGAACAGGAGCAACGACGACGTGTTCGCGTCGTAGATGACCTTGTGCAGCGACGTCATGAGCCCCGTGCGCACGCGCTTCAGGATCGGCCAGAAGTACTGCTGCCAGTTCTCGACGAAGCGGCGCGGGTCGGCGATCTTCGTCAGATCGATCACCGTGACGAGCTTGGGGAAGATGTTCGCGTCGGGGAACGAGCCGGCCGCCACCATGTCGGGGCGCGGCGCCGCGAGGAAGATCGGGTGGCCCTTCACGCGGCCGAGGCTCCGCTCGACCTGGTAGCCCCAGTCGTAGATCGCGCGCTCGGCCGCCTCGACCACCGGCGGGGACGCGACGGTGGGATCGGCCGTCGGCTCGCCGTCCTCCGGGGTCAGGTGCGTGTCGGTCCGCTCGAAGACCGGCACGCTCGAGCGCCGCTTCGCCTCGCGGCCGACGTCGTCGGGGAGCTCGCGGAGGAGCCCGCGCAGATCCTGGATCACGGCCGCCACCGACGGGTAGCGCTGCGTCGGATCGCGCTCGAGGCAGCCCTCGATCACGCCGCGCAGCGGCATCGGGAACTCCTCCGGGTAGACCACCTTGCTGCGCCCGCCGACGACCACGCCCTCGGCGATCCGGATCAGGAGCGCCCACATATCGTCGGCCTGGCCGTAGAGGAGCTGCTCGGTGAACAGCCCGTGCAGTGCGCCGCCGATCGCGTAGACGTCGAGCGATGTGTGGAGCGGCGAGTCCATGAGGCCCTGATCGATCGTCTCGGGCGCGACCGACCAGCCCGGCGAGCCGAAGATCCGGCCCTTGTAGTAGCTGCGGTACGTCTGGTTGCCGAGGTCGTCGAGCGACATCGCCAGATCGAAGTCGAACAGGTAGGCGACGTTCGCGCCCTCGTCGACGAGGATGTTGCGCAGCGTGAAGTCGCGGTGGATGAGGCGCGCCGCGTGGAGCGTGGACAGGCCCTCGAGCGCCTGCACGAGGAGCTTGGTGCGCGCGCGCGGCGACAGGTTGTGCTTCGAGATCGCCTCGAGCAGCGTCATGCCCATGCGCGGCGTGACGAACAGGTAGTTGTCGGCGATCGGCGCCGACACGTACGTCGGCAGGATGTTCGGGTGCTCGATCGCCGCGATCCGCGCCATCGCGGCGAGGTTGTTGTGGTGATCGCGGCGCGTCACCTCGTCGGTGCGCAGCTGGTGCAGGTAGCTCTCGTGGAACACCTTGCCGACGACGCGCTCCTGGTCGCCCGTCAGGTCGTCGCGGCGATCGAGCTCGTAGACCGAGCCCATGCCGCCGTTGGACAGGTGCTGGCCGCTCGTCCGGTAGACGTAGCGGTTGTACCGAAAGAGCAGATCCTTGCGCGCGAGGTCTGCCGATCGGAGCGTGCCGATCGGTGTCGTTTCGACCCAGGAGTCGGTCATCGCCTGGTCATCGCCTGGTCATCGCCTCGGGGACGAAACTGTACGCTGACCCGCGCTCCGGGGGCAACCACAGGCGCACACCTAAATCTTTGATATCGCTCGAGTCGACGCGGCGGCCTGCCCGGGCGTCTCGGCGCGCGCGGGCGTGCGAGCTCCGCCGATCGCCGCCGATCGCTGCCCGAGTGCCGCCGATCGCTGCCCGAGCGCCGCCCGACCGCCGCCCGAGCTCCGCCGATCGCCGTTCGATCGCCGTTCGAGCGGTCAGTTGTCGCATCGCGTGCCCGCGCTGTCTGTCGTCGGCCAAATGTGGTACCCAGCCTCCGCGTCCTCTCATGCTCGAGCACCGCTTCGCCAAGCTAGCGGCGATCGCCACGTTCATTCTCCTGGTGATCGGCGGGACCGTGAACCCGACCGGCTCCAGCCTCGCGTGCCCCGAGCCCACGATCCTGTGTGAGGGGCAGCTGTTCCCCAAGATGGTCGGCGGCGTCTTCTACGAGCACGGCCACCGGCTCGCCGCGATGACCGTGGGCCTCCTCCAGATCGCGCTCACGGTGCTCCTGTTCCGGCGCCGTCCGGAGATGCGCCGCCTCGCGATCCTCCTGCTCGCCATGGTCCTCGTGCAGGGCCTGCTCGGCGCGATCACCGTCAAGTACAAGCTGCCGTGGTTCGTGTCGACGGGGCACCTCCTGCTCGGCATGAGCTACTTCGCCTCGCTCATCTACACCGCGTTCCGCACGCGGCACGCGCCGAGCGTGGTCGAGCTCGAGCGCCACGATCGGCTGCGCGGCGAGCTCGGCGACGGCCGCCGCTGGATCGGCATCGCGTGCGCCACCGTGATCGTGCAGCTCCTGCTCGGGGCGCTGGTCCGCCACCACGGCGCCACGCTCGTCTGCGTCGGCATCCCGGCGTGCACGCCGGACGGCGACTGGTGGCCGGCCGACGCGGTGCAGCGGCTGCACATGATCCACCGCGGCTTCGGGGTCGTGACCGCCGTCGTGACGACGATCGCCGCCGCTGCCGTGCTCCGGCGCGCGCGGTCGTGGCCGTCGCTGCGGCTGCTCGCGCTCGCCGCGCCGCTGCTCGTCGCCCTGCAGATCGTGCTCGGCATCTACACGGTCCTGACGCTGCGCCATGTCCCGGTCGCGGTCGGCCACTTCGCCGGCGCGACGGCGCTGTGGGGCCTCTGGATCTCGGCGTGGCTCGTCACCGGCGCTCGCCTCGCCTCGCGCGGCGCCGCGACGCGCGACGCGGCCACGGTGCCGTCCCTTCGCATGGCGGTGAGCCCGTGAAGGCGAGCGCGCGCGCCAAGGCGATCGATCTGATCGTGCTCGTCAAGCCGCGCATCATGCTGATGGCGCTGCTCACCGCCGCTGGCGCGATGAGCCTCGCGCCCGGCACGATGCCTGTGTCGCGCGCGCTGTGGCTGCTCGCGGGCACCGCGATCATCGTCGGCGCGGCGAACACGCTCAACATGTGGCTCGAGCGCGACATCGACTGCCTCATGGTGCGGACGCGCAACCGGCCGCTGCCCCGGGGCCGGCTCGACGCGGCGACCGCGCTGTGGTTCGGCGGCATCCAGGGCGCGATCGCCTTGCCGGCGCTCGCGATGGTCAACGTCGTCACCGCCGCGCTCGGCCTGCTCGCGCTCCTCCTCTATGTCGGCGTCTACACGCCGATGAAGCAGCGCAGCCACTGGGCGACGTGGGTCGGCGCGGTGCCCGGCGCGATGCCCGCGCTCATGGGCTGGACGGCCGCCACCGGCCGCATCGAGCTGGCCGGGCTCGCCGTGTTCGGCGTGCTGTTCTTCTGGCAGATCCCTCACTTCCACGCGATCGCGATGTACCGCCTGCGCGACTACAACGCGGCCGGCCTGAAGACCCTGCCCGGCACGCACGGCCCCGGCGCCGCGCGGCGCGAGATCGCGCTCTACCTCGTCGTCCAGGTCGCGGTCAGCCTCGCGCTCGTGCCGCTCGGCGTGACCGGCCCGCTGTACCTCGTGACGGCCGCCGTGCTCGGCGTCGGCGTGCTCGTGCAGGGCCTCGGCGGCCTGCGCCGCGGCGACGTGCGGTGGGCGCGCGGCGTGTTCCTCGCCTCGATCGTGTACCTGCCGCTCCTGTTCACCGTCATGGTGCTGGACGGCCGGGCCTGAGAGCAGCAGGGCATGCCATGACCTGGGAGCACATCCACCCGGCGCTCAACGCGGCGCTCAACGGCACGTGCGCGGTGCTGCTGATCGCCGGCCGCGTCGCGATCGCGCGCGGCGATCGGGACGCGCACCGCCGCTACATGCTCGGCGCGTTCGGCACCGCGACGGTGTTTCTGATCTCGTACCTGATCCGGTTCGCCACGACCGGCGCGCACCGCTACCCCGGCGAGGGCTGGGACAAGCTCGCGTACCTCTTCATCCTGTTCAGCCACATGATCCTGGCGGTCGCGCTCGTGCCGCTCGTGATCCGCGCGCTGCAGCTCGCGCTCCGCGGCGACTTCGCCAGGCACCTGCGGATCGTGAAGTGGGGCTGGCCGATCTGGATGTACGTCTCCGTGACCGGCGTGCTCGTCTACGCCATGCTCTATCACCTGGCGCCCGTGCTCCACGGCTGAGCCCGGAGATCCGCGATACTCGCGGCGTGCACGTCGACGTCCTCACGAGCGGGATCTGGCAGACCACGACGACCATCGTCTCGAACCGCGGCGCCTGCGCCGTGATCGATCCGGCGTACTTCCCGCGCGAGCTCGACGCGATCGCGGCGCGCGTCGCCGAGCTCGGCCGCGCCGAGGCGGTCGTGTTCACGCACGGCCACTGGGACCACGTGATGGGCCACACCGCGCTGCCCGACGCGCCCGTGTGGGTCAGCGGCACGCTCGAGCGATCGATCGCGAGCGGGGACGCGCGCGCCGCGCGTTACCTCGAGGACGCGCGCCAGTTCGACTCGCGCTGGTACGTGCCGCGGCCGCACGGGCACCGCTGGCCCGCGCGGCTGCGCGGCGTGGGCGACGGCGAGGCCATCGAGCTCGCGGGGCTCGCGATTCATGCGCTGCACCTGCCCGGGCACAGCCCGGACGGCCTCGGGCTGCGGATCGACGCGCTCGGGCTGCTCCTCGTCGGGGACTACCTCTCGCCGTGCGAGATCCCGTTCATCGACGACGCCGCCGCGTACCGCGCGACGCTGCAGCGCCTGATCGAGGTCGCCGGCGAGGTCCGCGAGGTGATCCCCGGCCACGGGCCGCGCCTCGCCGCGGCCGAGGCCGTCGCGATCGCGCGCGCGGATCTCGCGTACATCGAGCGCCTGCTCGGTGCCGCGGACCGCGAGGCGGCGCTCGCGGTGCCGCTGCCGCGCGCCGCGGACGTCGTCGGCATGCGCGAGCACCACGTCGAGAACGTCGACGCGCTCGCTCCTCCCGCGCACGGATAGCGGCGGCCAGGCCGCGGATCTCCGCGAGATCGCCCGCGCTCCGGGCGATGCAATGAACCGGCGGTGCTGGGTGTCTTCCTGACATGCTCCGAGCAACGGTCCTGGGCCTGGGCGTGGGCACGCTGTGCGCGACCCTCGCGGCGATCGGCGGCGCCCAGCCGATCGAGCTCCCGGAGCCAGCGCCGCGGCCGCGCTTCCTCGCGCTCGGCGGCGAGCTCCTCGAGCTGGCGGCGGAGACCGGCCCCGGCTGCTTCGCGCCGATGCTCGACGAGCTGCGCCGGCACCCGCGCTGGTCGATCCGCATCGACGACCTCGAGTGGGACGACGTCGTGGACGACGAGCCCGATCCGCGGCGCGCGTCGATCGTGCTCGACGCCGCGGCCGGCACGTGGCGCGATGGCTGGCTGCCGCAGAGCCTGTCGCTCGCTGACGACGAGCGGCGCGCGCTCTGGGCCGCGTTCGCGCTCGACTGCCGCGTCGATCCCGAGCAGCCCAGGCCCGGGTTCGTCGGGCGCTACTTCACCGTCGCGCTCGGCGAGGACGGCACCGCCGTGGCGCGCTTCCGGACGAACTCGTTCGTCGCGCTCCGCCTCGGCGCGCTGTTCGACCAGATCCGCGCGCGCTACGTCGCCGGCCGCGCGGCCGATGTGCACGGGCTCTCGCTCGAGCTCGCCGGGGTGCGCCGCACCGGGCGCGACGACCTGGGCCGCTCGGAGTACGAGCCGTACCGCCTCGACCTCCGCGACTTCGACCAGGCGACGCACAACACCCTCGAAGATCGCGTCCGCCTGCTCGACTGGGCGATGACCTTGCCCGCGGCGCTGCCCGCCGGCAAGCAGGTCGTCCGCGGCACGCTGCGCGCCCACGGCACATCGCGCCCGATCGCGCTCGATCTCCGCGCGGACCTCTACCACTGGGGGCACCACGCGCTGATGAGCGAGCTCTCGATGTGGGCCTCGATCAACCGCGAGCCCATCGACTGAGCTCGAGTGGACGAAGGGGAGCGCGGTCAGCTCACAGGCCGAGCTGCTTGGCGACGATCACCTTCATGATCTCGTTCGTGCCGGCGAAGATGCGCTGGACGCGGGCGTCCATGAAGGCGCGCGTCACCGGGTACTCGAGCATGTAGCCGTAGCCGCCGAAGAACTGGAGGCACGTGTCGACGACCTCCTGGCAGGTGTCGGTGATCCAGAACTTCGCGATCGAGCACTCCTTGACGAGGTACTGGCCGGCGACGTGCCCGGCGATGACCTTGTCGACGTAGGCGCGGCCGACCTCGACCTTCGCGAGGCACTCGACGAGCTTGAACTGCGTGTTCTGGAACTTGCTGATCGGCTTGCCGAACGCGTGGCGCTCCTTCGTGTAGGCGATCGTGTCGGCGAGCACCTGCTCGCTGATCCCCTGCGCGCCGATCGCGACCGAGAGCCGCTCCTGCTGCAGCTTCTGCATCATCATCATGAAGCCCGCGCCCTCGGCGCCGAGCAGGTTCGCCGCGGGCACGCGGCAGTCCTCGAAGAACATCTCGGACGTGTCCTGCGAGGCCATGCCCATCTTGTGGAGCCGCTTGCCGCGGTTGAAGCCCTTGCGGTTGCCCTCGACCACGAACAGCGAGATGCCGCGGTGCGCGTTCTCGGGGTTCGGATCGGTCTTCGCCGCCAGGATGATGATGTCGCAGAGCTGGCCGTTCGAGATGAACGTCTTGGCGCCGTTGATGACGTACTCGTCGCCGTCCCGGACGGCGGTCGTCGTGATCGCCGCGAGATCGGAGCCGGTGCCCGGCTCGGTCATGCCGAGCGCCGTGACGATCTCGCCGGAGGCGCAGCCGGGCAGCCAGCGCGCGCGCTGCTCGTCGGTGCCGAACGTGTGGAGGTACGGCACGACGATGTCGGAGTGGAGGCCCAGCGCGAAGCCGCTCTCGTACGCGCGCGCCAGCTCCTCCATGATGACGACCGAGCACAAAAAGTCCGCGCCGGGGCCGCCCCATTTCTCCTCGAGCCACGGGCACAGGAAGCCCTGGGCGCCGGCCTTGCGCCACACCTCGCGATCCACCTGGCCTTGCTCGCGCCAGCGCTGCTGGTGCGGCTTGATCTCGCGCTCGGCGAACTGGCGGAACGCCTGGCGGAACGCCTCGTGGTCCTCGTTGAACGACAGGGTGCGGTCCATCCGGCGTTCATAGCAGAGGGCGCGCGTGCTATGCATCCGCGCCGTGGCCGACGAGACGGCGTGGACCGTGGATCCGGCGGGCGCCGCGGCGGGCGTCACGCTCGCCGCGTTCGTGAAGGCCCGGGCCGGCGTCCCGTGGTCGGTCGCCAAGCGGCAGATCACCTCCGGCAAGGTCTTCGTCGATGACGCGCGCGTCACCGCGATCGATCACCGGCTCGCCGCCGGCCAGCGCGTCGCCATCCGCGCGAACGCGCCGCGGCCGCGCGACCCGGCGCGCGAGGGCGTGCTCGCGTACGACGACGCGCACGTCGTCGTGATCGACAAGCCGGCCGGCGTGTCGAGCGTGCCGTACGAGGAGCGCGAGACCGGCACGGCAATGGACCTCGTCCGCGGCGCGTGGCGCCGAATGGGCAAGCCGGCGACGGAGGTGCCGCTCCACGTCGTGCACCGGATCGATCGCGCGACGTCGGGCCTCCTCATGTTCGCCAAGACCAAGCGCGCCGAGCTGGGGCTCGCGGCGCAGCTCCGCGCGCACGAGATGGAGCGCATGTACCTGTGCGTCGCGCACGGCGCGGTCACGGCCCGGCGGATCGAGTCGAGCCTCGTGCCGGATCGCGGCGACGGCCTGCGCGGCTCGACGACGCGCGCCGGCCAGGGCAAGCGCGCCGTCACGCACATAGCGCCGCGCGAGGCGCTGCGCGGCGCCACCCTGTGCGAGGTCCGGCTCGAGACCGGCAAGACGCACCAGATCCGGATCCACCTCGCCGAGGCGGGCCACCCGCTCGTCGGCGAAGAGGTCTACATCCGCGACTACGAGAATGCCGGACGGCGCGTGATCGCGTCGCCGCGCCTCATGCTGCACGCGGCGACCTTGGGCTTCGTGCACCCGGTGACCGGCGAGCGCGTCGCGCTCACGTCGCCGCCGCCGCCCGACTTCGAGGCGGTCGTGGGCCGGCTGCGCTAGAGTCGCGCGCGCGCATGAGCTTTCCGGACGACCTCACGATCCGCTTCGCGGGCCCCGGCGACTGCGCCGTGATCCTCGGCTTCATCCGCGCGCTCGCCGAGTACGAGCGCCTCGAGCACGAGGTGGTCGCCGACGAGGCGCAGCTCCGCGCGACCCTGTTCGGCCCCCGCCCCGGCGCCGAGGTCCTGCTCGTCGAGCTGGGCGGCGCGCCCGTCGGGTTCGCGCTGTTCTTCCCGAACTACTCGACGTTCCTGGCGCGGCCCGGCCTCTACCTCGAGGATCTGTTCGTGCTGCCGTCCGCGCGCGGCCGCGGCTGCGGCCTGGCGCTCATGTCGGCGCTCGCGCGAATCGCCATCGAGCGCGACTACGGCCGCTTCGAGTGGTCGGTGCTCGATTGGAACCGGCCGGCGCTCGACTTCTACGAGCAGCTCGGCGCGCGCCCGCAGTCCGAGTGGACGGTGCAGCGGCTCGTCGGCGCGCCGCTGGCCACCCTCGCCGCGTACTGGTCGCGCCCGGTCCCCGCGCCGTAGCCGGGGCGAGCCATCGGCCGTGCTAGCCTGATCGTCGATGGCCACGCCAGCGCCCCACGATCGCCGCCAGGCGCTCTACGACGCGTACTGCGCGGTACCGGAGCATGAACGAGCCGAGATCATCGACGGCACGCTGTATGTCTCACCGAGGCCGGCGCCGCGGCACGCGAACGCGGCCACCGGTCTCGGCGCCGAGCTCCGTGGCCCCTTCCAGCGCGGCCGCGGCGGTCCCGGTGGGTGGTGGATCCTGTTCGAGCCCGAGATCCACCTGGTCGATCTGGAGCCGATGGCACCGGATATCGCCGGCTGGCGCGTGGAGCGCATGCCGGTGCTGCCGGAGATCGCGTACTTCACGCTGGCGCCGGACTGGATCTGCGAGGTCCTGTCGAAGTCGACCGAGGCGATAGATCGCATGAAGAAGCTCCCGATCTACGCCGCGCACGGCGTCAGCCACGTCTGGCTGATCGATCCGATCGCGAAGACGCTCGAGGTCCATACCCTCGGGGACGACCGGCGCTGGCGCGACGTCCGGATCTACGAAGGTGACGCGCGCGTGCGCGCGGAGCCGTTCGCGGCGATCGAGATCGAGCTCGCTGGCCTGTGGGCTCGCTAGGGCACCGGGCAGCGAAGGCCGCACCGGACGCGCTGAGCTGCCCGCGCGCTCAGGTCTGGCACATCGGCTCGAAGTAGCTCCCCTTCGGCGCGAGGTACACCTCGCCCACGTAGCCGCCCAGCCAGCGCACGCCGAGTTGCACCGTGAACACCGCCCGCCCGCCCGGGGGAATCGGTGTGATGGTGAACGGACTGGCGCTCATGGGCGTTCCTTGGGAAGCGCCGGTTACGCCAGGTCAGTCAGTTCGTCCCCCGCTGGCGTACGACAGCCCCAGAAAGATCCCGCCGAAGAGGGCGAACGCAGCACCTACCCCGACCAGCCAGCCTCCCATACCTGCATTCCAACTCCATCCCTTCGTGGCACCGATCGCGACTCCGATGATGCCCAGGAGCCCCCCGAACACGAGCGCCAGGATCCAGGCGAGCCGGCCGCGCGCGATCATTCCAACTCCGATTGCAGTCATATTTCCACCTTTCCGCCATTCAATATAACAGGCAGCCCCAAAGAGGCCAGCCTTACTTCAGTAATGATATCCAGGAGCCATCGTACGTGACTACACCTATGCACGAGCGCATGGCATGGATCGTCTCGAGTACGCAGCACTCCTCCTTCGACGCCATCGTACGTAATTACACGTATGCGCGAGCGCACGGTTCATCTCGAGCGCGCAGGGCTGCGCATTCGAGCCCCGGTGTACGTAGTTACACGTATCCACGGGCGGGCAGCAGCCACTGTGTCAAAACGCAAGTTGCCGCAGTATCACGCGCTGGCATTTGTGGTTGCCGCAGCGATGGAGCCGAGGTAAGCCTGATTGAATAGGCATGTGGGCGGCGCCCCGAGCACGTTGTCCCAGCTTCAGCTGGCCGCGTGGTTCCCCTGGATCCCGTCCGTTGTCGAAGAAGCATGGACTCCTCCTGCATGCCTCGGCTCCAGCGACTCTCACAAATGGACCAGGCCTATGCAGTGGTCGATGTCCGATAACTGGATCAACTCTCGTCTCGGAGGATGGCTCTCGTTGTTACTGGGCGAGGGGACCACAGCGCTACCAGGCGACATCTCCGTCACGTCGGGTCCGCCCGGTCCCGACGGAGGACCTGCCTCGCAGGCCGGACGTGCGAAGCAGGGGATCAACCTCCACCTCCTGAGCATCGCTCCGCACGCGCAGGCGACCGCGCGGGTGGAACATCGGATCGAATCGCAGCTCGTCCTGCGCTACCTGGTCACCAGCTGGGCGGAGCAACAGGATGCCGCCGAGGCGTTGCTGTGCATGCTGGCCTTTCACCTGCTCGGGCGCGGAGCGAGCGGCCCCGACGGGCGGACCGAGATCATCGTCGAGGCGACGCCACCGCCCTTCGAGGTCCTGGCCGCGCTCGGCCTGCCGCCGCGGCCCGCGCTGATGCTGAGGCTCCCTCTGGTTCATATCGAGGTCACGGAACCTGCGCGGAGGGTGGCGCATCCGCCCATCGTCCGGGTGGAGCCATCCGTGACTCTCCGGGGGACCGTGCTCGGTCCTGATGAGTTGCCGATCATGGCGGCACAGGTGGAGCTTCCAGCGTTCGGACGCGTCACGGAGACCGATGTAGCGGGACAGTTTTGCCTCACCGGAGTACCGGCGAGTCTTGCAGACCAGACGATCCGGGTCCGCGCGCGTGGCGTCGAACGAACCTTCCGTCTGCCCGCCGAAGGCGATGGTGGCGATTGGACCCTGCGGATGAGCTTCGAAGAGGAGGGATGACGTGAACGTTAGCTATCTGACTCCAGGCATCTACATCCAGGAGATCCCCAGCGGGAACCCGCCCATCGAGGCGATCGGGACCTCGACACCCGCGCTCCTCGGCGTGGCTCCTCTGGCGACCGCGCGCGTGAACGAAGCGATCGCCATCGACTCGTGGTCGCAGTTCCAGAAGTACTACGTCTTCGGCGAGGACAGGTTCGCAGCCGCCGTGGCGAGCGGGGCTCCGCCCGACGTCACCACCACGCCGCTCGCCCAGGCGGTCCGGGGCTTCTTCGACAACGGCGGGAGCCGCTGCTACGTCATCAACCTGGGTCCGACCGGTGCCCTGCAGGGGAGCGGCGGCGGGCGGCGGCAAGGCATCGATCTCGTGGAGGAGATCGACGAGGTCTCCATGGTCTGTACGCCGGGCTTCCACGATGCCCGCTCGTACCAGGCCCTGATCAGCTTCTGCGACCGGACCAATCGCATGGCGATCTGCGACGCGCCCGAGGACGTCGACAACTCCGATCTGCTCAAGGAAGTGGCATTGCCACCCAGGAGCCCTGAGCCCAGAACCGGACCGCCGCCGGGCGGCACCCGGGAGACGCCGCCCACCGGCGGCACTCGGGAGACGCCGCCGGGCGGCACCCGGGAGACGCCGCCCACCAGCGGCCCCCGGGAGACAGGCGGGCTCCGTGCGATGTCATCGGAGTCCGGCAACGCGACCTACTACTACCCCTGGCTCACGTGCGTCAACGCGGTGAATCCGGCGGCGCCCGAGCTCGTGAACTCGCCTCCCAGCGGGCACATCGCCGGGATCTACGCGCGCGTGGACGCATCCCGCGGCGTCTTCAAGGCACCGGCCAACGAGGTTGTACGCGGTGCGCTCAACGTCGTGTACAGCGTGACCGACCCGGAGCAGGGTGGCCTCAATCAGAACGGCGTGAACGTCATCCGTCTCTTCAGCGGTGACGGCCTCCGCGTCTGGGGGGCTCGCACGCTGGGCTCCAAGCCGGAGTTTCGCTACATCAACGTGCGGCGCTTCTTCAACATGGTCGAAGGATCGATCAAGCGCGGCACCCGCTGGGCCGTGTTCGAACCGAACGACCAGCTGCTCTGGAGCCGGATCCGGGTCAGCGTCGGCATGTTCCTCAAGCGGATGTACAAGAGCGGCGCCTTGATGGGGCGCGCTCCCGAAGAGGCGTACTTCGTCAAGTGTGACGAAGAGACCAATCCGCCAGAGGTCATCGAGGCAGGACAACTCGTGATCATGGTGGGCATGGCGGTGGTCAAGCCCGCCGAGTTCGTCATCTTCCGCATCGGACACTACGCCGCAGGCGCAGAGCAAGGAGGAGCTGGCAATGGCTGACCCCAAACCCCCTCAATCGCAACCCAAGTCCGGCACAGCCTCCGCCGGATCGGAGCTCAATCCCTATCGTAAGTACAATTACCGGATCACGATCGCTCAGGGCGGGATCATCGGACACTTCACTCGATGCGAGGGGATCGAGCTGGTCACCGATCGCCTGAGCTATGCCGAGGGAGGGCAGGAGGGCCGCGTCTACCAGCTGGTGGGCCCGACGCACTACCTCCCGGTGACCCTGCACTACGGAGTCATCAGCAACCACTCACTGGGCCTGTGGAGCTGGATGGAGAAGACCCGGAGGTTCCAGCGCGACAAGCGCAGCGTGATGCTCGACTACCTGGGACCCGAGCCGAATGACGTCTCCGGCTACGTCCTCGAGGAAGCCTGGATCTGCGGCTGGAAGGGCGGCGAGATGGACGGTTTGGGCCGCGAGTACGCGGTGGAGCGGATCGCGATCGCCTACGACGCGGTCAGTCGTGGAAAGGCTTGACGATCATGACGGCGCGTCGGCTGGTGGACGGTCTCCTGGTGTCGATCGCCAGCCGCGTCCAGCGCTGGGCGAGCCGGATCCTCGCGGAACGCAACGCCGTTCTGCAGACAGCCCCGCTCCCACTCCGACGCGACGAGGCCGACCCGCAGGAGGCCGACCCGCAGGAGGCCGACCCGCAGGAGGACGAGGGTCCGCCCGCGCACTGGCTGGAGATGGTACGTGCCCGCGCCCCGCAATTGCTCTCGATGAAGGAACGAGCGCCTCGGCCGGTCGCTCCGCCGACCCCGGCGCGATCCCCGTCCCCGGCGCGGTCCCTAACGCGCGCGTCGGAGCGCGTCGATGAAGCGGACGCGGTCCCGGCGCGGTCCCCGTCCCCGGCGCGGTCCCCGACCCCGGCGCGGTCCCCGTCCCCAGCGCGGTCCCCGATGACGCGCTCGAAGACGGTGGAGGCCCCGGCGGCCGAGCCGATGCAACAGGTGCGTGACGCGAGGGCTCCGGCGCTGACGCGTCCCTCCGCCTCACACCAGATCGCGCGGCAACCGGCTGACATGCCGGCCGAGCTTGCCCCGCCACCGCCGCGCTCCGAGCCTCCTGCGTCGGCCTGGAGCTCGCCGCGAGCGACGAGCTCGCCCTCGCCGCCGTCTCTGTCGCCATCTCCCGACGGAGCTCGCGCCGCCGAGCGCGCCGCCGAGCGCGCCCGGAGCCCCGACGCCCGAACGCCGCCAGCGGAGCCGGTGCCCGGGCGGTGGCGGATCGAGCCCGGCAGCGAGCCTTCTCCGACGCGCGGCAACGCCTCCCTTCTGGCACGGCATGAAATGCCCCCGGAGCGGCCGGCCCCGATGCAGCCGCTCCGCGCCGCCTCGCGCCGGCCCGCAGCCTGCGGCCCGGTCCCTCCCACACCCGCGGCGCCAACATCGCCGCGCACGAACGTCCCCGAAGCAGCGCCCCCGGCCGCACCGGTCCGCACCAGCGCTCCGGCCGGCTCGCGCTCGCTCGACACGCCCGTCCCGAACGTACCGACGAGCAACGCCGCCCCCCTCGCCGAGCCCCCGCCGCGCCTGTTCGATCACGCCCCCGACGAGCTCCCGCAGGACGACAGGAGACCACCGCTGGAGCGATCGAACCCATGGCGCGTGCTGCTGCCGGCGCGCTCGGGCCTGTGGCCGCGCCTCCTCGACGAGAGCGACGCGCCGCTGCAAGCCTGGCCGCCCGATGCGACCTGGCCGGTGTTGCCGAGCGATGACCCGGTGGACCTCGAAGCTCCGGTGCACGGAGAGGAGCACGACCGCAGTGAACGACTGCGCGGCGAGCAGCAAGGAGCGCGATGGAGCGAGCGGCATTCCTGATCCAAGATCCGCAGCTGCGATCGGCGCCGACGCGGCTCAGCTGCCTGCTCAACCCGAACACGCTCGTCTTCCGGCGCGTCGCCGGGCTCCATCGCCGGCGCTCGCTGGCCGGCGCCGTCACGCAGGAGGGGCTGCGCGACGATCCGCTGGTGCACACGGGCGGCGGCTTCACCGAGCTGCGCCTCGATCTCCTGTTCGACGTCAACATCCCCGGCACCTGGCTCGGAGCAAAACCGGAAGATCCCAAGGCGGCCGAGGAAGACGAGCGGGATGTCCGCGACCTGACGCGCCCGCTCTGGAACCTGGCAGAGAACCACAAGCGCCCTGGCGCGGTGGCCGGCCCGCCGAGAGTGAGCTTCGTCTGGGGCAAGCGCTGGGACTTCTCGGCGATGGTCGCCGCGGTGGCGGAGCGGCTCGAGAGCTTCACGCCCTCGGGTGTCCCGCAGCGATCGTTCCTGCGGCTCCGCCTGCTGCGCGCTCACGACGACACGGCTCCCGAGGAGGTGCCCGCCTCGGGGCTGTCGGGCATGGCGGCACCGCCCGAGCCGGCGCCCGCGTCCCCCCTCGACGTGCTGCCGCTGGCCGAGCAGCTACCCGCGGAGACCTACGAGTCGTACGTCTCGCCGGGCTATCCGATGTTCTTGACCGCCTTCTTCCTGTTCGGGGACGCGTCCCGGTGGAGCGTCCTCGCCGAGGAGAACCCGGATATCGATCCGGTATTCGTCCCACCGGGGACCGTGCTGCGCGTCCCGACCCGCGGCAGGCTGGTGGCGCCATGAAGGCGGTCCACGACCTGCCGCGGCTGCGAGTGAAGATCGGCAGTGATCCGCTCGATGCCCGCCGGGCCAGGGCGCTGCGGCGGGTGCGCGTGGTACAGGCACTCTCCGCACCAGCGCAGTGTGAGCTGGTGTTCCAGGTGCCAGACGAGCAGCTGGCCGAGGCCGGACTCGCGCCCGGCACAGCGATCAGCATCGAGCTCGAGGATCACGCGACCGCGCTGTTCGTGGGAGAGGTGACGGCGGTGGAGCATGTCTATACCGCCGCGCGCTGGCTGGAGGTCCGCATTCGCGCGTACGATCCCCTGCACCGGCTGCAGAAGCGGCAGACGCCGCGCGCGATGACCGGTGTCGATGCCGCCGCGGTGGCGAAGGTGGTGGTCGCGAGCGCCGGCATCGACGCGCACGTCGAGCCAGGCGGCGCCTCGGTGGTCTGGCCCTCGCTGCTCCAGCACGATCAGACGGACTTCGAGCTCCTGCGCGAAGTGTGCGAGCGCACCGGGCTCTACTTCGTGCTGCGGCAAGGGACGCTCCACCTGCTCACGCTCGAGGGCGTGCGCGGCGGCGAGGCGCCGGAGCTCCTGCTCGGCGAGAGCTTGCTCGAGGTCGCGTTCGAGCTCAACGCGGCTCCCAGCTGCCGCCGCGTGGTGGCACGGGGATGGGACCCCGTGCGGGCGCTCCCGCTGGAGGCGCAGGCCGAGGCGCCGCGCAGCGGCCGCGTGGCCGAGGCGCGCATGGTGCTCGCCGACGTCGGCGGCGCCGACGAGCGGCTGGTCGGGGGCCTGGCCGGAGCAGGGACAGCGCACGCCCAGCTGATCGCGCAGGCCGAGCTGGATCGCGCCGTCGCGAGCGAGCTGACGCTGCGGGGGACGGCGCAGGGAGATCCGGACCTGCGGCCGGGGACCGCCGCCCGGGTGGCCGGCGTCGCCGATCACCTGGCCGGCACCTACGTCCTCACCGAGGTCGTCCATACCATCGATCCCGAGACAGGCTATCTGGCGGCGATCTCCACGAGGCCGCCTCCTCCGCCGGCCCGCTCCGGCGCGATGGGGATGGCGCTCGGCACGGTGTCCGCCGTGAACGACCCCGAGGGGTTCGGCCGCGTGCGCGTGCGGCTGCCCGCGTTCGGCGGCATCGAGACAGGCTGGCTCCAGGTGCTCGGCGTGGGCGCCGGCGCCCAGAAAGGGCTGAGCGTCCTTCCAGACACCGACGACCAGGTGCTGATCTCGCTCATCGGCGGTGACCTGAGTCAGGCCATCGTCCTCGGCGGGCTCTATGGCGATGCCAACCCCGATCCGGGAGTCGAGGACGGCAACGTGCGCCGGTTCTCGTTGCAGACCGCGGGCGGACAGCGGCTGGTCTTCGACGACCAGCGCCGCACGCTGCGGATCTCGGACGCGCAGGGCAGCCACTTCGAGATCGGCCCCGAGCGCGTGTCCCTGCACTCCAAGGTACCGCTCACCATCGAAGCACCCGGCAATTCGCTGGTGTTTCGCGCATCCACCATCGACTTCGAGAGGCGATGACCGACTCATGCGTGCCCTGACCGAAGACGCGCTGCTCCTGTGCGACCACGGCGGGCAGGTGCACCTCGACGCACGCCAGTCGTGGGTCACGATCGGCCACCGCCGCGTGCTCGTCGCGACCGATCCAGAGGGCTGCTCGATCTCGGGCTGTCCGAACACGAACTTCGCCCTGGGGCTCAAGCCCTGCACCACCACGCTGCGGGTGACGCACGGCTACTCCTCGTTCGTGCGCATCGATGGGCACCCGGTGTGCCTCGACACTGTCACCGGCCTCACCGATGGCACGCCACCGGGCACGGTGAAGTACACGGTCAAGAATCCAGGTCAGACCCTGGTCGGGAGCGAGACGTGAAGGAGCCAGTCGGACTCCGCTTCATCCACCCCGATCTCGACTCCTCGGTGAGCGGAGTGGGGATCGTGACCACGCCCGCCGGGCGCCTCGAGCGGGTGCAGGGGGAGCAGACGGTGCGCCAGGCGCTGCTCATGCTCCTGTCCACGCGCCCCGGGGAGCGCGTCATGCGGCCGGAGTACGGCTGCGATCTCCATCGCCTGGTGTTCGAGCCAAACGACGAGACCACGGCAGGCGTCGTGATCCATCACGTCCGGCGGGCGATCGAGCGCTGGGAGCGGCGCGTCGAGATCCTGGACCTCGACGCCGGTCCCGATCCCGAAGACCCGGGCCGCCTGGAGATCGTCCTCGAGTACCGCGTGCGATTCCTCGCGGAGACGCACCGCCTGCGCTGGTCCATGTCCTTGTCCATGTCCTTGTCCGGCGACGGTGTCCCATGAGCCTGCACATCCCTCCCATCGATCAGCGCTCGTTCGACGATCTCGTCGATGAAGCCAGGCGGCGCATCAAGAAGGACTGTCCCACCTGGACGGATCTCTCCGTCCACGACCCCGGGCTGGTCCTCGTCGAGGCCCTGGCGCACCTCACCGAGACCTTGATCGCGCGCCTGAACCGCGTACCCGAGCGGGTCTATATCGAGCTACTCAAGCTGATCGGAGTCAAGCTACTCCCTCCTTCGGCGGCCGAAGTGACACTCACGTTCACGCTGAGCAAGACCGCCGAGACCGATCTGGAGATCCCGATCGGGACACAGGTGGGGGCCGGGCGGCAGACGCAGAGCAGCGCACCGCTGGTGTTCACCACGGCCGAGGCCGTGACGATCCCGGCCGGCCAGCTCCAGGCGACCGTGCGCGCCTCCCACGCCGACCTGGTCAGGGCCGAGCTGGTCGGATACGGCACCGGGCAGCCGGGGCTGGCGGTGCGGGTCAAGCACCCGCCGATCCTCGCGCCGGTGATCCAGAAGCCGGGCCGCGCCCGCGCCCGTGATCTGTTCGATCTGGAGGTGGGCGTCGAGGTGGGCCCCGGCGAGCAGGAGAGCCGCGACCGCGTGCGGGTCCACGACGGCAAGCGCTTCGCGCTCTGGGAGGAGCGGGAGACGTTCGCCGACACAAAGCCTGGAGATCGGGTGTTCGTGGTGGACCGCGCCAGCGGGCTGATCGTCTTCGCGCCGGCCGTCCAGCCCGAGGGCGAGGCCGGCGAGGCCGCCGCGGCCGCCGCGGCCGCCGCGGACCCGCAGGTCCGCACCTCGCAGGCGGCGCCCGGCGCCGGCCGGATGATCCTCGCGTGGTACTCGCGGGGCGGCGGCGAGGAGGGGAATGTGCTGGCGGGCGCGCTCGATCAGCTGAAGAGCCCGCTCCCGGGCGGCATCAAGCCGAGCGTCACGAACCTGGCGCCCGCCGCCGGAGGGCGCGCCGCCGAGCCCCTGGCCCACGCGCTCCAGCGCGGCCCACGCGAGCTGCACTCGCTGCGGCGAGCGGTCACCGCATCGGACTTCGAGCTCCTGGCCATCCGCAGCGGGCTCGTCGCTCGCGCCCGGGCGTACACGCTCGCGGATCTCTGGGCCCACGCCGCCCCGGGCACCGTCGGGGTGTCCCTGGTGCCGGCCATCCCCGCACAGCACCGCGGCGAGGCGGACGAGCGGGTCACCGCCGCGTCGCTCGCGCAGCTCTCGACCGAAAGCGCGCGCGCGAAGGTCGTGGCGATCCTGGACGAGCGGCGGCCGCTGGGCACCAAGATCTCCGTCGAATGGACGCAGTACAAGCCGGTGGGCGTGGCGGCGTGCCTGATCGTCCGGCGCGGCGACGACGCCTCGGCGGTCAAGCAGCGCGCGCTGCGCCGGATCAGCCAGCTCCTCTCGCCGCTGCCGAGCGACACGAGCGGCACGGGCTGGCCATTCCAGCGCTCGCTGCGGGCCTCGCAGATCTACGACGTGCTGCTGGCAGATCCCGCCGTCAGCTATGCAACCTCGGTCAGGCTGCTCCTGCCCGACGGCCTCGCGGAGGTCGGGCAGCTGACCGCCGATCCGTTCCAGCCCGCCACGTTCTATGCGTGCAGCGGAGACCGACTCTATCGCTCGATGAACGATGGCCGCGGCTGGGAGCCGATCCGGACGTTCCCCGGCGAGAGTGTGGAGAAGGTGATCTGTCACCCCGACCAGCCCGGGCTCCTGGCGGTGCTGACACAGCAGCCGGGGAACAGCCGCCCGGCGATCATCCGGCGATCGTGGACCTGCGGCCAGAGCTGGGATCCCGACGAGGCCAGGCTCGACGGCGTGGAGGACATCGCCTGGACGTTGCGCGGCGGGCCGCCCGGCCTGCTCCTCGCCGGCGCGCAGGGGCTGCACGAGTGGACCGTGGGCAAGGCGCCGCTCGAGGTCGGGATGGGCCAGGTCCCCACACCGCTGTTCGCCGTCGCCGTCGCGCGCCACGCCCGCGGTGAGGTGACCGTGGCGGTGGCGGCCCAGGACAAGGCCGGAGTCGCGATCTCGCGGCAAGGCGGCCAGGGCGGCACCTTCGAGCGGGTCGGACTCGTCGGTGAAGAGATCCGGATCCTCGTTACCCAGCAGCGAGACGACGGGCGCGTCTTCCTCTGGGCGGGGAGCTGGTCTATTGGCAGCCAGATCGGAAAGGGCTTCTACCGCTGCGAGCTGCTCGGCCCCGAGCGCAGGCCGGAGCCGTGGCAGCCGATCAAGAGCTGGGAGGGGGCGAGCGCGCTCTGCCTCGCGTTCCAGGACAACATCGCCCTGGCGGGCAGCTACGAGGGCGGCGTGCTGTGGACCGATACAAAGGGGGACGAGCTGGCCTGGACCCGGCCGGATCTCAAGTGCGGATTGCCACTGCGCGACAAGCCGCGCCTGTTCGCGCAGGTGCGCGGGCTCGCGGTCTCCCCGGGAAAGCCGCTGATCCTGGCCGGTGGCCCCGGCGGGCTGGTCGCGGGCCAGACTCCGGAGGCGTACGCGCCGCGCGCGGGACGGGAGACGATCGACGAGGTCACGCTCCCCCCCAACTGGCTGTTCTGCGCCGCCCCTCACGCGCTGGAAGTTCGCACCGAGGACGAGGGCTAGGGGCCGAGGAGAGCCGAGGAGAGCCATGAGCCGCGAACAGATCGAGCAGCTGCTACCGTCGGTGGTCCGCCGGGCCATCGGTCCCGGAAGCCCGCTCGCCGCCCTCACCGCCGTGATGGCGGACCTGTTCGATCCCGCCGACCGAGCCGCCGGCAACCTCGACGGGTACTTCGACCCGTGGCGTTGCCCCGAGCGGTTCCTGCCGCTCCTCGCGGCATGGATGGACATCCCGATGCCCGTGACCACTGGCTCGCGGCAGCTGCGCGAGCTGATCGCCGTCGCGGTCGGTCTGCATCAGGTGCGAGGGACCCGGCGCGCGCTGCTCGCGTTCCTCGAGGCGGCGACCGGGCTCCGCGGCTTCGAGATCGACGAGACCGTGCGCGACGCCGCTGGTCAGGTGCGCCCGTTCTTCGTCACGGTGCGTGCGCCCGCGGAGGCGCGCGCGCACGCCGTCATGATCGAGCGCCTGATCGAGCGAGAGCGACCGGCGCAGGTCCGCTGCGAGCTCACCTTCGTCTCAGCGACGCCTTCGCCGGAGGACGGACATGACCGATAGCCTGCTCGAGAAATGAAGAGGTCACAATGACAGATAGCCTGTTCAAGATCACGCCCACGCCGCCGAGCTCCATCAAGCTGGAGCCCGGTCAGGTGGGGAAGCTCTCGTTCACCGTCGAGAGCCTGGCCGCCCCGGACAAGGTCCACGAGGTCCTGCTCCAGGCGCTGCTGGTGGGCGACGGCGGCAAGGAGCAGGACGCCGACTGGCTGGTCGCGAAGCCGCAAGGAGCCCTGCGCATGTCGGGGGGCAAGACCGAGACCGTCGCCATCACCGCCAGCCCGACGGCCGCAAGCCCGCGTGGTGAGCACAGGATCAAGCTCGTCATCGCCGACAAGGATCGGCCCAATGACGTGTTCGCCGATTCGCCGCCCGTGACGTGCGAAGTGCTCGGCCCGGCCACGGTGACGAAGCCGCCGAGGAAGTTCCCCTGGTGGTTGATCGCGGTCATCGCGGGCGGGCTCCTCCTCGTGGGCGGGGGCGTCCTGCTCGTGTGGAAGCTCGCGGGCAAGGAGCCCGGCGGTCCTTTGAGCCTCGGCGAGCGCTGCGGCGGCGATACCACCCGCGCGTGCGACCAGGGGCTCCTGTGCGCGGGCAGGGTCGGGAAGTGCTTGCTGGTCGGCGGAGCCGAGTGCAAGCCGGCGCAGGCGGCTCAGTGCGCGAGCGGCGAGTGCGAGAGCAAGGCCGGGGTCTGCGCGATCCCGCTCGGCGGCGCCTGCCAGCCCGGAGACAAGGACCTCGTGCCGTGTCCCAGGAGCAGCACCTGCGATCCGGTCACGAAGACGTGCCTGGGGAACGTGGGCGCGGCGTGCAAGGCCGACGCGGAGTGCACGACCGGCACGTGCACCGGCCAAAGCTGCGCGGTCAAGGCTCCGGCGGTCAACGCCGGAGATCCCTGCGAGAGCACGTGTCCGGCGCCCCTGCAATGCAGCGCCACCACGAAGCGCTGCGTCGAGGAGATCGGGCGACCGTGCAGCAACAATAACCAGTGCGCCACGGGGTTGTGCGAGGAGAACGCCTGCGCCACGCCGGGGCTCCTGCGGGACTGCACGCGGGATGGCATCTGCGGCCTGGACCAGAAGTGCCTCGAGTTCCAGCCGGGTCTCAAGCGCTGCAAGTGGCAGCCGGGACACGCTTGCCACGTCAACGCCAATGACGAGTGCAGCTCGAAGTGGTGCAACCAAGGTGTCTGCTCCCGGGACGACGGCAAGTGCAAGAGTCAGAGTGATTGCCCCTCACCCTATCTGTGCATCACCGCCAAGGAGCAATGCCTGAAACCGAACGGACAGGTCTGTGGGGGAGATGGGCAGTGTGACAGCAACTTCTGCAACCAGAATCGCTGTGAGCCTCCTCCCTGTCTCACGCCCTGCAAGGCGGGCTATCACTGCAACAATGCGCTGAGCCAGCCGATGTGCGTCCGAGACCTCCGGTTCCCCTCGAAGTTCCTCGTGGCTCCATGGATCGCTCTACCAAGCGTTCATTGACCATCCTGGCGACCTTCGTGGTGGTGTTGCTCGCGCTGTTCGTGATCAGCGTGGTGCATCGCCCCGACGATCGCGGCCTCGGGTCCGGCTGCTCGTCCCGCCAGCGCGCGGCCTGGCGAGCGCGCCTGCTGCGGACCGAGCCCGTGGCGCCCGGGCAGCTCGCCGGCTGCACCGCGGCGCCGGGTCGATTCACCATCACCGGGGCTTGCGCGCTGAAGATCGCGGCGGCCGAGGCGCGGTCCCGGCGGCTGATCGTCGAGGCGGTCGATGCGGTGGAGCTCAGGCGCGTCACGAATGCCGATGGCCGGCTCCTCACCATGCGGGCCGAGCTCGAGCCCGGCGAGCGCACGGAGATCGTCATCGGCAAGGAAGGAGAGACCCTCGGGCTTCGCTGCCTGACGGGCGCCACCTGCCGCGCCGGCGTGGAATGATGTCGTCATGCACGGGTCTTCTCCGGCGGGATGGCCTTGATCGTCGCGACGATCGAGCCGATCAGCAGGACGATCGCCCAGAGGATGGCCACCACCAGGATGATCAGCGCGGCGACGACGTCGGTGATGCTGACGAGGATCCCCGGAGGGAATCCGTGCAGGAAGCTGACGATCACGGTGAGGACCAGTGACAGCCCGAGCAAGATCAGGAGTCGTACGTTCTTGAGGAAGGCCTGCTGCGCCAGCACCAGCAGCACGGCAGCGGCGAGCTTCAACATCAGGAGGATCCCCAGCGTGGCGGCGGCCGCCCCCCGCGCGAAGAAGCCCCAGATCGCGAGGTAGGCCAGGGTCCCGAACGGCGGGGCCAGGAGCAGGCCCACCATCACCAGCAAGAGCGTGATCAGTACGATGACGGCGACGATCGAGATCACGATCGTCACCAGTGCCACGATCAGGGAGATGATGCCCTGGACCCGCCCCACCAGCCGCCGCGAGATCACCAGCGCCGCGCCCATCCAGAACAGGCCCAGGAACACCAGCCCGTCGAACGCGACCAGGGCGGTGATCGCGTAGCCCGGGCGCGGCGGCTCCTCGCGTCGGGCCCGGACCATGCCCTGCAGCTCGGCATCACTCGGAGGCGGCTCGTCCGGCGGCCGATCGCGCAGGATCGCCGCGCGGAGCTCCGTCGCCGAGACGTCGGGGACCGGCAGGAGCCCGGCGCCGAGCTCGACGAGCACGACCAGGAGCCACGCGATCAAGGCGGCTACGAAGAACGGTCTGCGGAGCCGATCGAGCATGGCCAGCCCTACCGGTCCCTCGCACGCGAGCCACGTTCCCCCATCATCCGATGAGTCTAGCGCGGATGCGCGCAAAGGCGCCGACGACGTGAGCGCGCTGTCGAGCGTCGACGGATCGAGCGTGCCGCGCGCTCGCAGAGTACGAGCGCCTGGCGCACGAGGTAGTCGCCGACGAGGCGCAGCTCCGCGCGAGCCTGTTTGGCCCCGCCCCGGCGCCGAGGTCCTGCTCGCCGAGCTCGGCGGCGCGCCCGTCGGGTTCGCGCTGTTCTTCCCGAACTACTCGACGTTCCTGGCCCGGCCCGGCCTCTACCTCGAGGATCTGTTCGTGCTGCCGTCCGCGCGCGGCCGCGGCTGCGGCCTGGCGCTCATGTCGGCGCTCGCGCGCATCGCCATCGAGCGCGACTACGGCCGCTTCGAGTGGTCGGTGCTCGACTGGAACCGGCCGGCGCTCGACTTCTACGAGCAGCTCGGCGCGCACCCGCGGTCCGAGTGGACGGTGCAGCGGCTCGTCGGCGCGCCGCTGGCAATCCTCGCCGCGTACTGGTCGCGCCCGGTCCCCGCGCCGTAGCTGAGTAGACCATGTGCCGGCTCAGGCGGCGTCGGCGTACAAGTACCGGCACGCCGAGACGTAGGGTCGGGTGAACAGCGCCGGGTACAGCCTCGCAAACGCGTCCTGGCTCGCGCGCGCCTCAGCGATCGCATCTGCGGGCAGGTGAAGCTCGCCGCCGCGATGTCCGCCGTCGAGCGAGAAGATGCCGCAGCGGAGCCGGCCATCGGGCTCGAGCTCCTCGAACATGAGCTGGCTCGGGCCGTGGCGCATGAGGTCGCCGAGGTTGCGGCGCCACGCGAGCAACTTGGCGCATTCGAGGAGTGATGGCGATAAGCCGGCCTGGTGCGTCCGTAGCGCCTCGGTGAGCAGGAGCTGACCGAACACGAGCCGCGGCTGCACGCCACGCACGCCGTCGGTGACCCGCGGCGCAGCCGCCGCGAAGTTGCGCGCCATCACCAGCTCGACTCCATGCTCGATGAGCTCGTAGCGGACGCGGTCCGCCGGCGGGTGCATGACGATCCACAGTCGCGCCGAGAACTGCGCGTACAGCATCGTGTGCTCGGGGCGAAACAACGTCCCGCAGGCCGGGCACGTCTGCTGCTCGAAGGTCCCGGCGAGGATGTCCTCGACCTGGGCCAGGATGCGGTCACCGTTGACGCTCTCGAAGAGCCTCGCCACCCACTCGTGCTGGCACGCCGGACACGTCACGGGCCACGGCCCGACCCGGCTCACGGCCGTCCCACGGAGCTGGCGAGCCCCGGCACATCACAGTAGAGCTTTACCGACGGCAGCTCGCGGTCGGGCAGGAACCGGACGCCGAGGAAGCTCAGGCGCGCGCAGCCGACCTGCGTGCACGCGGCCTCCGCCGCGCGCAGGGTGGCGTCATCGCCGCCGACCCACGCCGCGGCGCGCGCCGGCTCGACCTCGGGATAGTCGATCTTGAATGACGCCGACGGTTGGTCCGCGGTCATGCTGACCGACACGAAGATCGTCGACTCGTTGTGGTGGACGGTGGCGGCGTGGTTGTGCTGCCAGGCCGCGATCTGCGCCAGCGTGCCGCCGAAGCGGCGCACCATCGTCTCGACGCGCCGCGCGACCTCGGCGTGCGTGTCGGTGGCGACGAGCTGCGAGAAGTAGAGCTTGTGGTGCACGGCAGAGCCGGGGCGGAACGCCGCGGCGACGAAGTGGATGGACTGCTTGCCGAGCAACGCTGCCACTTCGGCCACCAGCTCGCGCCCGGCATCGTGCACGCCCCAGTCGGCCATCCGCGCGACGACGTCGCCCACCGCGGGACGGCGACGGAAGTAGATCGCCGCGAGCGGCGCCACGCCGGCACCGTCGCGCACCCACTCGATCTTGGTGAACGCGCGGCGGTGCTCCATCCAGCGCGCGAGCGCGGCGTGGTGCTCGCATGCCGCGCGGCTCATCCCGAGGGACTCGAGCGCCGATGCGGTCTGCGCCCCGAACTCGCGATCCTCGCCGCGGGTCATGAACCCGGCGAGCTCGCCGCCGACCGAAGCGATCAGCTCGGCGTATCGATCGAGCGACGCCGCGAACAGCTCGGCGACGGTGAGCGCCCCCACTGCATCGTCGCCCAGCCGAGCGCGCAACGCGGCGCGGGTCGCGGTGAAGCCTCGCGAGCTCATCACGGCCTGGACGTCACGGCGATGGGACGCGTTTCCGCGTCGCGGTCGCGCGGTGGTCGGTGGTCAGCGCGATCTCGAAGCGGGTGAGCTGCGGTGGCCCACCGCCGGCACCACCGGGCCCGGACTCGCGGTAGTCCACAGTGAAGGTGAACGTGCCAGCGCCGCCCTTCAGCGCAAGCTCGGGCGCCGGCGCGCCGAGATCCGGCTCAGCGTAAACGATGTATCTGGTCCCGAGCGACCAGGCGAGGCGGTCGGCGATCTCGCGTGCGGTCAGCGGCGGCGCCACCCCGCCACCCCACACCCCAGCCTCGGCGAACAGCACGCCGAGGTTCTGCTCGAGCGTGATCACCGTGCCGTCACCAGCGGCCCAGCCGCGCACATCTGTATCGTGGACACCGGGCTTCTTCATGATGAACGCCCACACGGTACCGACCCTCGTCTTCATCATCTTGGCGAGCGCCTCGTCGTTGGGCCCGCCTTCGACCTTGTCGGCGGGGATGCCGAGCTTCTGGGCCGCGTACGCTCGAAACGCGGTGTAGGCAGCCGTGATTCCGGTCATGGAGTTGCTCCGCTCAGGTGGGGTGCTCGCGACAGGGTCAACTGCTGTGCCGCTGCCGCTGCCGCTGCTCGAGCTGTTTCCGCTGCCCCCCGCTGGCGCGCTCTGCGCCTTGCCGGCGTTCTGGTTATCCGAGGCACAGGCGCAAATCAGCGCGAAGGTACATAGCGTCTTGATGATCACGGCGTCTATCATGGACCCGGATTTTGGGCCGCGCGACCATAACTTGCGCCCCCCGGACGCGCCGTACCGGCCGGCGACTCGGCGGTGTGCGTGGGCGTCTCCGTCGAGCCACCGGGCGACTCCGTCGGGCCGCCGGGCGTCGGCGTCGCTGGCGCCGGTGCGTGGCCACGGTTGTGTATGTGGGTGCGGATCCACTCGCGTTGCGCGCTATTGCGCACGAGGCGCCCGAGGTTGGCTTCGGTGAAGCCAGCTGTACCGAGCTTGTCGGCTTCCTCGTAGAACACCGTGTATGCCTCGGCGAAGAACTCTGCCGGCGCGAACAGCTGGTAGTCAGCGAGCCGATCGCTGACGACCGATTCATTGTGATACATGAATTTCTTGTACCACCCGCTCACGCTGAACCGCTTGTTGTTGCTCGCGTAGATGACATCGGCCTTCCGCCAGAAATCCTCGCCGAGCGCCAGGCACGCCTCGGCTGCGTCGATCGCCGGAACGTGCTTCGAGAGATTGACCTTCAACGGGTGCCCCGCCGGCAAGCCGGCGGCGATCGTGATCAGCGAGCCCTTGGCACCGGCTACCGCATCGCTGATCACGTCTTTGATCTTCTGTAAATCAGACCCAGAGATCGTAGTTCCGTCGTTCGGCACCCACGGATTAGACATCTCGTCTGCCCAGGCATTGATATCGTCCCCGGACCACCAGCCGCCGATGTCTTTCGTGAAGCCCTTGACCCCTCCGAGCGCGGTCTCGACGGCATGGCCGATCTCGTGGCGCACGGTCGCATCGAGATACGGCACTGCGTGCAGCGCGGTATCGTCATCTGGCGTGACCTTCGCGGCGATGGCATGCACCTTGGTCAACGCCGTATCGATGGTGAGTGTGTTGCCCGCGATGGCTGTGATCTTACCGGTGTCCTTCTTGGCGGGATTGGCGCGGTCGACCGCGATGGCGTCGTCCTGCTTGAACCGCGCCCCTTCGGCGACGGTCAGGTTCGTGTCGCCGACCGCTGTGGCCGCGGTCAGCGGCGAGCCATAACCCATCACCTTGACGGAGCCAGTTGGGCCGAGGTTGGCGCCGACCTGCAGCGCGCTGCCGTTCCACGCCGCGCGATCGATCAGCTCTTTGGCGCCGGTGAGCTGGAGCTCGTTCCACACCCCGGCGCGGGTGTCCTGGCTGGGTAGCGTCTTCATCTGGGTATGGATCCGTACGATGACCGCGGGGTTCCAGGCGGTCGCGCCGTCGACCACCGTCGTCTCGACCTCCCAGTAGGACTGGAACGCTTGGATAACCATATCGGCAGGATTGACGTTGACGATCACGGCGTCGAGCAGCGCGCGGTGGACCGTGACGTCGCCGACCCAGCGCAGGCGCGCGGCGCGCGCGACGCGATCGCCCATGCACGCCCGGAAGGCTGCGGTCCCGTTGGCGGCCTCGAGCCACAGACGACGCGCCAGGCTCCCGCGGAAGCGGTGCAGCTCCTCGCCGCTGAGGTCGGCGTCGACCTCGGACATGAGCGCGGCGTCTCCGGCGACCGCGGCCACGTCCGCGATGGTCGCGCCCTGGATCGCGCGAAACAGGTACTCCTCGTCGGTGCCCCAGCCGCGGACCGCGAAGCGCAGCTTGCGGGCGAGCGGGACGTTCAGGCGATCGAGCACCTGCTTCAGGTCGTCGCCCGTCAGCTCGGTCTCGAGCTGGCGCACCAGCGTGTCGTCGGCGGCGACCGCCTGGAGCTCGGTGGGCGTGGCCTGGAACAGCGTGCGATGGATGTAGCCCTCGTCGGCACCCCAGCCGCTCATCGCGAGCCGCAGCTTGTCGGCGACCGGCGCGCGGAGGCCATCGAGCACGCGGCTCATGCCGCCGCGATTGAGCTCACCGCGAAGCTCGGACATGAGCGCGGTATCAGTGAGGACGGCCTGCGCCTCGGCGGGGGTGGCGCGCTCGCAGCGCCTGAAGATGGCGGCCTCGTCGGTGCCCCAGCCCTTCATCGCCTCGCGCAGATCGGACTTGATGCCGGACTGCACAACCTTGGCCTGCGCCGCACCGCCGCTGCCGCCCACACCGCCCGGCGCCGTCTGGTTGGGCAGCCCCTCGGCACTCTTGCCCTGGACGACACCAGCGACGTCACCGCCAAGGGGCTGGACGGCGCCAACGGGATTGGCGACGCCACCACCGCCCGCGCCGCTCGCGGCGCCCGCAGCGCTCGCGGCGCCCGCAGCGCCCGCGCCGCCCGCAGCGCCCGCGCCGCCCGCAGCGCCCGCGCCGCCCGCGCCGCCCGCAGCGCCCGCGCCGCCCGCGCCACCCGCAGCGCCCGCGGCGCCCGCGCCGCCCGCGCCGCCGCCGCCCGCGGTCGCGGCCTCGCCCACCGCCGGTGCAGGCTTCGCCTTTCGTTTCTTCTTCTTCTCGCCCGGCTTGCCTTTCCCCTGAGCCCCCGCCTCGCGCCCGCGCTCGCCGCCCGCGCCGTCCTCGCCGCCATCGCCATCGGCGCCGTCCTCGGCCGAGGCATCTGCCTCGTCACCCAGCCCCATGGCGTCCATCAGGCCGTCATCGGCCTCCCATGCCCCGGCTGCGCCACCGGCGCTGCCCTTGCCAGCTGCGCCACCGGCGCTGCCCTTGCCGGCTGCGCCACCGGCGCTGCCCTTGCCGCCACCGCCGCCTGTCTCTCCCGCGCGTGCCTGCTCGCCCGCGGCCGGCGACGCGCCCTCGCCGCCAGCGTCCGCCGGCTGACCGCCCGGCTTCGGCGCGGTCGCCGTGCTGCTCGAAGTCTCTCCCGAGGATCGTTCGTGGCGCTCTTGCTGTACCTGACTCATGGGTACCCCCTTCAGAACATCGCTGCAGAGCGATCACCTCGCCGCCGCATTGTTCGCTTTCACTCGAGTCGACTCGACGTCGACAGCTTGCCCATCTCTCGATATTCGAGCTGCACCGCGCGTAGGAGGTGCGCTTGCATCATCGGCCGCTCCTCGTGCGCAGCCAGGAAGGCCGCACGGAGGACGCAGTTGCGAATGTAGCCGCCCGACAGCGGGAACCGGCGGGCGAGCTCGGGAAAGTCGAAGTTGCCCCCGGTCGGTGTCTGCGGCGTCACCAGACCGGCCCACAGCCGGGTCCGGGTCTCCTCGTCCGGGAACGGGAACTGGAGGCGCAGCGACAGGCGCCGCTTGAACGCCGGATCGATCGAGCCGTCGAGGTTCGACGTCAGGATCGCGACCCCCTCGAACGTGTCGAGCCGCTGCAAGAGGTAGTTGACCTCGAGGTTCGCGTAGCGATCGTTCGACGTCCGCACGTCAGTGCGCTTGGCGAACAGCGAGTCGGCCTCGTCGAACAGGATCAACACCTGGCCGTCCTCGGCGGCATCGAACACCTCGGCGAGGTTCTTCTCGGTCTCGCCGACCCACTTCGACACCACGCGCGCCAGATCGACGCGGTACATGTCGAGGCCCAGCTCCTGCGCAACGACGCCGGCGACCATCGTCTTGCCGGTGCCTGGCGGGCCGTAGAACAGCGCCGTGAGGCCGCGCGAGCTCGTCATCTTGGCGTCATAGCCCCAGCGCTCGTAGACAGTGCGGCGATGGCGGGCCCGGCCAATGAACTCCCGCAGGCTGTCGAGAATCTCTTCGGGGAGCGCGACCTCCTCCCACTGCGCCATGCGGTCCACCCGCTTGGCGACGTGATCGAGCCGCGCGGCGACATGCTGGCGGACCTGCTCGTCGAGCGTGGCGGTGGCGTCGTCGCGCTCCTGAAAGCTGCGGGCGGCGACCTCGCCGACCACCTTGCGGATCACTCCGGGCCCGATGCGGTAGCGCGCCGCCAGGCGGTCGCTGTCGGCGCGTAGTCCGGCGGCGGCGAGCATCGCCACCCACACCGCGGCGCGCTCGGTCTCGAGGAGCGGCGGCAAGATCACCGCGACGAACCCCGGATCGAGCGGCAAGTTGCCCTCGGGGCTTGTGCGGAGCACCACGGGGCCGGGGTGCTGGCGCAGGACCTGGCGGACGGCGTCCCGGATCTCGGTGTCGGTCGGCTCGAGCTGCTCGAGGCCGCTCAGCACCGGGATCAGTCCGTGCATGCTCGCGCGGAACAACGCCGAGCGCAGCGCGACGACGAGCTCGCGGCGACCGTGCGGAACCCGTGTCGTGTCGATCGCGATCAGCTCGCGCTCGACCCGCGCCGCCAGCGCCGCGATCACGCTGTGCCGGCCGCTGCCACGCCGACCGCGTACGACCAGCCGCAGCGGCGCGTGAGCCGGCGGCGCCACGGCGAGCGCCAGCACCAGATCACGCTTGATCGCGGTCGGGATGAACAGCGCCTCGAGGCTCACGTCGGCACCGCGCACCACCGTGGCGTCGTCGACACGCACCGGCGGCAGGCCGCGCAGGCGATCGAGGAGCGCGTCGGATACCGACAGCCGCGCGAACAGCGACACCGGGCCGGGCTCGACCTGCACGACGCCGTGGCGCACCAGCGCCGCGTCCGCCGACAGCTCGCGCGCGATCTGATCGCGCAGCGTGCTGCGGTCACCGGCGACGACCTGCTCGACCAGGAAGCGGTCGACCATCGGCCGCGCTGGGTCGTTCGACAGCACGCCGTACAGACGCGCGATCTCGCCGCGCAGCGCTGGCGCCGAGACCACGAGGAGGATCTGCGCGGCCACACCCGACAGCCCGAGCTCACGCACGAGCGACGGGAACGGCAACCGGATGCCCTGCGCGGCGCTGGCGTGGGCCCGGCTCGACGCCTCCTCCTGCCGTTGCACGAGACGGGCCTTGGTCTCGGCGAGCTTGTCGGCGGCGAAGCTGCCCGATCCGCCGAGCAGCGCCTCGACCTCGAGCTCGTGCGGACGGCGCGTCGCGTGCGTCGGGCTCAGGCGGCCGCTGTTCCATGCGTCGGCGATCGCGACCGCGGTGCGGGCAGCGACGATGTCGAGCAAAGCGTCGAGGTGCACACGCCCGCTCGGGTACGGCGACACCCCGACCGCCTGCTCCGGCACGAGCGGAGGCGGCGGACCGAACGCCAGCGGCAGATCGCGAGGCACCTCCACCGCCCGTGGTCGCGCGCGGGGCTCGACAGGCGGCGGCTCCCCTGCGCGCGCGTCGACCGGCTCCGGCCGCGCGACCGCGACGTCGCTCGCCACGCCGACTGACGCGTCATCGAACGCCGCGGGCGCGTCGGTCGCCGCGGGCGCGTCGGTCGCCGCGGGCGCGTCGGTCGCCGCGGGCGCGTCAGTCACCGCGGGCGCGTCAGTCACCGCGGGCGCGGCATCACCGACCGCGGGCGCAGCGTCGCCGACCGCAGGCTCCTCATCGAGCTCGTCCCTGGGGGCACCAGCATCGCCCGCGCCCGCCACCGCCGACGGAAACACCAGCTCGCTGGTCAGGATCTGCAGCACCTCACCGGTGTCACCCCTGACCAGGGCCGCGTGGCGGCCGTCTTGATCGACCGCCAGCTCGCTGATCGCGAACGGCGGGCGTCCATCGGAGACCATCCGGCCGTAGCGCAGGTCGACGCGGGTGAGCGACCGCTCACCGCAGAGCAGGAAGGCGTGGCCCAGCTCCTCGGCGATCGCCCAGCGCGCTACGCGGGCGACTGCGAACAGGTGGATCCGGGCACCATTGGCGTTCAGCACCAGGATCATGTCGTCGCCGGCGCGCCGGACCAGCAGCGCCAGCGCGCGCCCCCCGAACAGCACCGACATCGCCACTACTTCGCCGCCGAGGCGTGCGACCCGCCACGCCTCGCCCCGCGCGCGATCGATCGCCCGGATCATGCCGGGGCTCGTCACGAACATCCGCACGCCGTGGATCGCGAGAGGCGCCTCGCCGTCGAGCAGATCGTCGATCACCTCGATCACCGCCGTCTCGCCGCGGAAGCTGATCCGCAGCGGCGGCGCGCCGGTGAGCAGCGCGTCGGTGCACGCCGCTCCCACGCCCGACACGATCCCCGCCGGCAGCGCCGGTAGCGTCGGCGGCGCGGGCAGCGCGCCTAGGTCGGTTAGCGCGACCCGCGCCAGAGCGCCGCCGCTCAGGCCCCACAGCTCGCGACCCACGAGCTCGATCGGCCCGGCGATGGCCGGCACCGCGCGCGCCGGCATCGTGCCCAGCAGATCGATCAGCTGAACCCGCGGCTCCCGCGCGACCAGGAGCCAGCGCCCGGTGCGCGACATCGAGATCCTCCGGCGACAACCCGCCACCGGATCGATCGACAGCGTGGTCGCCGTCATCCTCGCGCCCCGGCCCCCGTCCAGCGGTCGTTGTACGGCTCCCTCGCCTTCTCGTTCCAGCCGCGGTAGGTGGGCGAAACACCGGCGTTCTCGAGGAACGTGTACAGGCCATACGCGACCGCGACGCCTCCGACGGACGGAGGTTGGTGACCGAGATTGATCACGCCGGGGATGGTCAGCTTGAACTCGGAGGCGACCACGCAGTTGACCACGCCCGGCCAAACGTAATAGTGGTGGCGCTTGACGCCGATCCAGCCGTCCTTGACGGCCTTGGTGATGAGCTTCTGGGTGACGCTCAACGCTTTCTCGAACATCTGGTGGATCGCGCTGATGAAGCCAGTGAGCGTGCTCGCACCGAGGTCGAACACCTTCTGCGCGACCCTCCAGACCCACGGCATGTAGCCGCCGGCGCTCGACGGCGGATCGGTCTCGAACAGCTCGAGCAGCGCGTTGCCAGACTTGGACAGGTGCTTCACGAGCGGATCGATGAGCTCGTAGACCGTATCGCCGACGAGCTTCCTGACGAGCTTCGGCACGTAGCCGAGCCCCTCCTTGGCGAAGCCGTCGAGGATCTCCTCGAGCTGGTTGACCAGGCCCGCGAACAAGCTCTTGAACGCCTTCACGATGCGCCCGAAGAAGCCCTTGATCCGGTCCCAGACCTCGCCGGCCTTTTTCAAGATCTTCTTCACGGTCGCCGCGCCCGGTAGCTTCTCGAGGAGCGGCGCCAGCGCGGCCAGGCTGAACGGACCCTCGTTGCCGCTCTCCTGCGGCGGGGTGGTCGGCCCCTCGGCGGTACGCGCCGAGGCCGGACCGCTCTTCGTTTGCGGCGCGCTCTTCTTCTCGGGCAAGACCTTGTCCGCCGCGGGCTTCGTCGGCTCCTTCGCGGCGTTTTGGGCCGGGAGCTCCGGGGCCTCCTTCTTCGTCAGATCACCGCCGAGGTCGAGGACGAAGTTGAACAGCTCCTTGGGCTTCAGGATCTCGAACTGGGTGAGGGCATCGCCCTCCCAGCTCCGGTTCCACAGCCCATCGAGCACCGAGAAATCGGCGTACGGCTTCACCGAGCCGGTGATACCGAACGTCATGTTCATGCCGACCTTCGCGTCGCCCTCGACCTTGCCCTCGGGCGAGTAGCTCACGCTAAGCTTGCCGGTCGGCTTGATCTTGGCCTCGCCGACGATCGGCACCTTGATCCCGCCGCCGCCGCGCAGAATCGAGGGGTGGAGCGCGAAGATGCCGAGCCCGAGCCTCGGCTCGCCGGTCAGCTTCGCCGAGATCTCGCCGAGCAGCTCGAGCTGGGCCGCGATCTTCTTGAACTCGAACGTCTCGAGCGACAACCCATCGAAGTCGACGGTTGGCTTGAGGCCCAGCTTGAAGTTGAAGTCGAAGCCCAGCTTGAAGCCGATATCGATGTAGATGCCGAGGGCGTAGACGCTGATGATCGGAATCTTCTTTTCGGCCTCGAACAGCGTCTTCTTGACCTTGCTGTCGAACAGGGTGATCTCGCTGACCGTCATCTTCAGCGAGACCTCGTGGGTCTTGGTCGAATACTTGAGCTCGCCGGTGGCGACCATCCCCTTCTTGATCTCGTAGTTGAGCTTCCCGCCGATCTGGAGGCCCGTCTTCGTGTTGTAGCCGACCGAGACCATGCCCCAGAACTTGTCCTTGCCCTCAGCCCCGAACGGCACCTCGATCTTGGCGTCATCGATCTCGATGCCGCCCTTCGTGACCTTGCACTTGAGGCTGGCCTCCTTGAGGTACTTGATCTTGACGACCTTGAGCTCGAACGCGCCCTCGACCGAGCCGTTGTCCTTGATCGTGCATGACACGCTCGGCACCTGGAGGTGCTTGCCGAACGAAAGCGGGGTCGAGGTCTTGATCGTGCCGCCGTACGAGCCATCGGCGTTGACGTGCGCGTCGACGTCGAGCCCGACGCCCTCCTCCCCGGCCGCCTGCTTGAGCATGGGGATGTTGAGGTTGGCCTTGCCGGTGATAGCGCCGGAGAACTTGCCCTCGTTGTACGTGAGGGTGCCGCTGACGGTGCCCTTGAATGCCGGATTGCCCTTGCTCTCAGGCGGGTACTTGAGCTCCGGCGAGTCGTACGAGAACGACGCGCTCTTGAGCTTGCTGCCCTCGAGCGTGGCCTCAGCCTTGGCTTTGCCGAACATGCCGAGATCGGCATCGAGGTTGGCCGATCCCGAGAACTGGCCGTCGTCGACGCCGTACACGAGGTTGTAGACCGAGCCGCTGACGGTGACAGCGCCGAACTGGCGCTTGTAGCTGGCCTCCTGGGCGTAGATCTTGGTCTTGCCCTCCTCGTACTTTACGCCCAGCGTCGTCTTGCCGAGGCCTTCGATCATGCCGGCCGCGAGCGTGGCCTGGCCGTCGAACGCCCACTGGCCGCCCGACCACGACACCTTCACCTTGCCGCTGATCTTGTTGCTCTGGTGGGTGAGCCCGACCTGGCCGTTGACGGTCAGCACGCCGCCGACGTACTTCGCGGTGAGCGTGGCACCGTCGACGTTGAACTGCGGGATCTTCGCGGCGCCGGGCTGGAGCGCGATCGACGCCTCGATGCCGCCTTCGATCAGCTTGGCGTCGACGGTGACCGCCCCGAGGATCTTGTCGAGCGAGCTCTTGAAGTTGCCGAACTTGTTCTCGACGGTCCCGCTCCCCTCGGGACCGGGGCTCGGCTCGATCCGCTTCTTCACGCCGTCGGACTGGAGCGCCCCGGCCATGTTGACGCCCATCTCGACCGTGCCCGTCGTGATCGCGCCCGATGTTTTGTCGGTGGTGATCGTGGCGGTCTTGATGGTGACACCCGGGGTCATCGTGGGCGGATTCGTGAAGGTGTAGGTCGGCTGGCCGGTGTCTTCGCTCTGAAGGCGGATGGTCGGGTTGAACTTCAGCAGGAAGTGCCGCAGCCCCGCAGGATCGGGAGTGACATGGAAGCGCCTCCAGATTTTTTCCCGCTCTCCCTTGCTCGGAAATAGGTTGTCGATCTGGGTCTTCACCTTGTTCGCGATGGCCTTGCTGGGCACTGTGTAGACAACGGCCAGGTATTTGTGCTGTGCCTTCTCGGGATCCTCACCTTTGAAGTACCCGGGAATGGGATCTTTTGGATCCGTAATGAACGCATATTCGCGGCACTGCTGATGATCGATGCCGGCCTCAGCCGCCTTGTCATCGAGGATGACGTTCCCCCGCTTGCCGAAGAAGGCGGCGTCCCCGATGCGCGGCTCCTTGGTCAGGAGCTTCTGGCCCTTGGGATTGACGAATAGCGGCCGATTCGGCTCCAGAGTTAGCCCACAGGTCAGCTTCACAAGCTTCTCGAAGATCGAGCCCTGGACGCCGTTGTACTTGGCGGGGAACAGCCGCTTGACCATCACCTCGTCGTAGAACGCGTGCCACCCAAGATTGCCCTCCGCTGCGTACTCGGCCGCGATGGCATCGGTCATCGCGTGCCGGTAGTCCTCTGCATCCTTCTCGGAGTACGTGCAGGTCGACTGGTCGTAGTCCTTGTACTTGAAGCCCTTCAGCCGCCCAGCCTTCATGAGCGCTTTCACCGCGGCGAAATACGCCTCGAACTGCTCCTCTGGATTGGTGGCCTTGCGTGCCTCGGGCCGCAGGTCCGTGATCCTTTCGGTCCATGGGCCGTCCATGATGAACGCGTACGTGCGGTCCGAAACGCGGGTGACGCGGTACATCTCCGCATTCATCGGCTTCAGCATCTCGGCGAGGTCGCGCCCGTACGTGGTGATCGACTTCCTGAGCTTCAGCTCCGGCGGCGAGTTATTGAGCACCCCCGTGTAAGCATCCAGCGACCATGGGTGCGGGCTGGCTTGCTTGTACTTATGTCCCTGCTCCCCCTTGGAATAGGCCCAGAGCTTCGTGCCGTCGGGCTGAGGGACTGGAAACGTATCTTTCTTGAGCTCCTGGCGCTTCAGGTCGACGAAGTACTTGATGC
>Ga0247790_10000109_pt1 | contig 42677 bp, 32 predicted proteins | sample UWRJS171409R4_FD_179913 | JGI IMG/M metagenome (GOLD analysis project Ga0247790, IMG submission 179913) | Soil microbial communities from Arlington Agricultural Research Station in Wisconsin, United States - UWRJ-S171-409R-4 | ecosystem: Environmental > Terrestrial > Soil > Agricultural land...
GGGGCCGCCGTGTCGGAGTGCGAGGATCGCCGGGACCTGGACGGCGACCATGACCGGGATCCACCCCGCGAAGTCATCGGTGGCGTCGAGCTCGAACAGCGCCACGAACGCGGCCACCGTGACGCACAGCCAGCCGAAAAGCACCGAGCCAAACGCAGGCCGCGCCATGCCGTCGAGCATGTCAGCCGCCCCCTGCCCACGCAAACGCCACCTCCGGCAACCTCCGCCGACCGCCCCGCGCAACGCCGTTTCTGGCAACCTCCACCGACCACCTCCACTCTCCCGCAACCATCGCCTCCGGCGGCATCCACCACCTGTCCGCCGTTACCGCAACGCTCGCTGCGGCCGGCGCAGCTCCGGCCACGGATGCTACCTTCGAGCGCGTCATGCGCCCGCGCGCCTCGGTGCTCGCCCTCGCCGCTGTCGCCTCCGCCTCCGCCGTCGCACTCGGCGCCTGCCGAAGCTCGGCCGACGACGGCCCGTGCACCTGCACGCCCGGCAACGTCTCGAACACCCGCTCCGTCGCCGACTCGGCGCCGATGGACGGCCGGGCGCTGCTCGAGCGCCTGCGCCGCCACAAGCGCCTCGTCGACGAGAACCGCAACCCACGCGACATCAAAGTCTTCGACGACGAGCTGCGCCACGCGCTCCTGAGCTTCTGCCAGCCGTGCAGCTCCTGGGTCGGCGAGCGCATGACGATGGAGCAGATGTTCCCGCTGCACCGGCTCGACTACGCCACAAGTGCCGTGTGCATGGGCCTGATCCTGCGCGACGGCACGACCGCCTACGGCGAAGCACGCCCCCGCTCGTGCCGATAGCCATCCGCCGCTCCATCTACCGCGCTTCGTCCGTGGAAGGCGCCCACGCTCTCACCTGGCACGGGTGCTGCGCCTGAAGCCGGCCGAACCTACCTGAACTCGTCAGCCCCCATATCCCTTTGAGCGTCGGATCGCAGCTGGTTGTCGATATCCACGTCGAGCGTCGCGGCAGGATCGGCGCTGTCGCGCGCGGTGCTCATGCTGCCGATGCGATAGAACATCGGACTCAACAGCTCTTTGGTGATGAACATGGGATCACCGACCTTGTTGGTGCCGGTCGCCGTCCCGCTGAGCCCCGTCAGCGAGTACTTGACATTACAATTATTGACGACGTTACCCGTGGCCAAGACGCTCGTGAAGATACTATTCGAGACATCGAACGAGACATTCGAGCAGTTTATCCCCGTGGTCGACGAAGCAGACAAGTTATCGGAGACGGTGTTGAACTCGAACTCGGCATTCGCAGCATTCACGGGATTCAGGGTGAGCCCGCCGGCCGAGCTCGTCATGGTGAGGCTGCCATTTGCAGAGATGATGCTGTTCTTGATCGAGAACGGACCGGTGATCGAGACCCCACCAGAAGATCCGGTATTTGCCGCGATCATCGAGGAGTCGATCGTCACCTTGACGGAGTTCATCGCAGACACCCCCGCGACACCTTGATTCTTGTAGATCAACGAGCGCCTCAGCTCGAGAGTGCCTCCCGTGGCGATCACCCCTTCCATTGTATTATCATGCACTTGCGAGTCGAGCATCACGAGCTTAGCTCGCATCGCCAACGCAATGCCGGACTGTCCATGATTGTGCACGTTGACGCCCATCATGGTGACCACCGCATCGTCGGTGATCTCCACGCAGTGCTTGCCACCAACGGCCGCGTTTCCCTGAACGTCCAGATCGACGATCGTGACCTCCGAGGTGCCCCTGATACGCAGCACCGTCTCCGCGGGCGATCTCCGGAGCTGTGCTCCTGGCTCGCCATAGATGATGGCCTTCTTGCTCACGATATCGACAGTGGCACCATCGGTGATGATGCCCGTGACCTTGACGTACTTGCGCAGTGCGGTCGGCTGAAAGGCTTGCGTGAGGGTCTGGCATGGCATCTCGAGCGCACAGATCGCGTTGCTCGAGCTACCCACCTCAGCCACATAGGTCACGTCATTCGGATCGGCACATATACCGTCGGACAGACATAGCTTCGAGTCACAGTCGCCGTTCGCTTGACATTGAACGCACGTATTCTCGCTGCAGATGCCCCGCGTCGACGGACAGTCCGAGCTCTTCACGCACTCGACACAGGTTGTCGTAGCGGTGTCACACACGGGATTCGGAGCGGCGCACATGGTGTCGCCACACTTGTCAGGCTCTCGAGCGCAGTCGGGATCTTCGGGATGAGCGTCGCAGTAGTACGGATCGTTCAACTCTCGACAGCCAGCCGCGCTAACGAGCAGGATGAAGATGAGGACGAGCCAGTGCTTGCCTTGCATCAGAACCTCCCAGACCAGCCGAGATAGCCTTCTCCGGCACCGATCGCCACGACCGGAGCCGACTCACGTGAGCCACGAACCCAGAACCAGATGCCTACACCGATCGCCACGGCGCCAGCCCCTGCGAGCGCGAAACCGGCAGGCGTCGCTCCCCGATAGCGGTATTTGTCTTCGGGGTGCGCCTCCCCACCCTGCTCGCCGAGGTAGAGCATCAAGCCGCTGCCAACCAGCAAGATCCCCGCGCCCGCGAACAGCGAGATCGGCACGGCTCGCGACGGCTCCGGTGGCGGCACATACCTGGGGTCGTCCGTCGGGTACACGACAGGCATCGTCACCTCGATGGTGGCGTCGGACAGGATCTTGATCTTGCGCTCGCCGACGCGCGTGCCACCGTCGACGAGGACGATCGTGTGCTCGCCCGCGGCGAATTCGTGCTCTAGCGGCGTGACGCCGATCTTCACGCCGTCGATCATCACAACCGCGCCGTTAGGCAGCGAACTCAACTTGAGCCGCCCCGCCGGGTTTGCGGCCGGCAAAGCTCTAGTCACATCGTCGATGGTAAGGGTCTTCGAGCAATGGGGGCCATCGGTTTGGGTCGTATGCTTGATCTCGTCGAGTGCTGCCTGTGAGGCCGCGGACTCCTTCCCGTCGGGCTCAAGTGCCAAATAACGTTCGTAGAAAGGTACCGCTCGCTCCGGACACTTCGCGAGCCGGTGTGCCTGAGCAATGTTGAACAGCAGGCCTGGGTGCGGCACGAGCACGAACGCTCTCAGGTTGAGGGCGATCGACCGCTCGTAATCCTCGGCGTTGTAGGCTTCGATCGCTTCTGTAGCGAGCTTCTTGGCTGTCGCCTGAGTGTTCTCACTGGGGGGAGCATTGGCGGGCGGGCCCGACTGCGCACCACCGATCCGCGGATGGACGAGCAGCAGACCCGTAACAACAGCACCGAGCACCATGCGAGACGGATACGGTCCCATGCGGGCCTCCTAGGAGACTGGTGTCAAACTCCGCAATCGATCACTTAGAGCGGTTACCTGCGATTTTGGGCGGGCGGTGCTCGTTTGACACCAGCTTCCTAGTCCTTTGGCACCCTGCGCCGCGATGCCCTCTTGGACGAGCTTCTTGGCAGTCGCCCCCGGTCACTTTCGACATTGGGCGCTGACTTGCCAGGGTTGCGTTGCGCACGGCTGACCTCTGGACTGAAAAGACTCAGCGCCGTCAAGGTGATCCCAGCGCCGACCATCACACGAGGCAGGAACGATCCCATCAAGCCCCCGAGTTCGAGAATCACGAACGAGGCTCGTCACGAGCCCCAGCACCGAGCAGCGCTACCTGAACTCGTCGGCGCCCATGTCCTTCCGAATGTCGTCCCGCTTCTGACCGTCGATGTCGATGTCAAGCGTCGCGGCCGGATTCGCCATATCGCGCGCTGAACTCGTGCCGCTAATCCGATAGAATGTCGGGCCCAGCGGGTTGGATGTATCCGTGTTCAGGAACGTGGGCATGCCCATCATGTTGCCCATGCCTGGATTCGTAGTGGTGTTGTCCACCAGAGAATAAGTCACATTGCACCCATTGATCGCATTGGCCGTGAAGATGCTATTGGACACATCGAGCTGATTCAGACAAGACATACCCAGGTCGATGCCAGCTGTGATGTTCTCCGCAACAGTGTTGAACTCAAATGTGGCTGTGCCTGTGGAGCTTAATGTAAGACCGCCAACAACGGTCGCCGTGTCGCCGTTTCCGGAGATGATACTGTTTTTAATCGAGAAGGGCCCAGTGATCGAGACGCCGCCGTTTGTCCCGGTATTGCGGGTAATGACTGACGAATCGATTTTCACCATGCTCGCCCCCATGGTAAAGACTCCCGCTGTTCCCCTGTTCACGTAGACCGACGAGCGTTGGAGCTCGAGGGTGCCGCCGGTAGCCTTCACGCCTTCCTTCGCATTGTCATGTACCTGCGAATCGAGCAACATGAGCTTCGCGCTATCAGCCAGCCCGATGCCCGCAATTCCATGGTTGTGTATGTTGACCCGCGTCATCGTGACCGATGCAGTCTCGAACACCTCGACGCAATCCTTATCGCCAGAACCGGTGTTGCCTACAATCTCCAGATCCGTCACGGTAACTTCTGAGGTCCCCTTGATTGCGAGCACCTCGTTGTTGGTGGTTCTCGAGATTTGGGCACCTGCTCTGCCGTAGATGGCCACGTTTTTGTTGTCGAGTGTCACGATATCAGGATTTATGACGGCGCCCGTGATCTTGACGTACCTACGCAACACCGCTCCTCTCGTTCCTTGGGAGAGGTTCTGGCACGGTGTATCCAGTGAGCACACCATATTGTCGGTCGGATTAACCCCGCCGACATAGGTCACGTCGCTTGGCGCTGCACATGCCCCACCAGGGAGGCATAGCTTCGAGTCACAGTCGTCATCAGCCTGGCATTGAACGCACGTATGCTCCGCATTGCATAGTGGCCGCGTCGTTGCGCAATCAGCTTTAGTCAGACACTCGACGCAAGTCATCGCCTCTTCGTTACACACCGGCGTCGGAGCCCGGCACTCGCCAGACACCGAACACGGGCCGCCGACCGGAGGGCACTTTTCACCATTGGGGCAATGGTACGGATTCGTGGCCCGGCAGCCGGTCGCAGCCAAGGAGAGGACCCAAACAACAATAAGCCAGTGCTTGCTCTGCATTAGAATCTCCCTTGCCAGCCGACGTAGCCCCCGCCAGAGCTGACCACGGCGACCGGAGCTGACTCCATCTCCTTCGAGCCGCGCATCCAGAGCCAGACGCCCACACCGATCGCCACCGCCCCCGTGCCCACGAGTGCGAATCCGGTGGGCGTCGCCCCGCGATAAATGTACGGATCTTCTCGGTGATCCGGTCCGCCCTTCTGCCCGAGATAGAACGCGAAACCGCTGCCCGCCAGCATGAGTCCGCCGCCGACCCAGCACGCGATCGGGGGTATCCGCGACGGCTTCGGCGGCGGCACGTATTTGGGATCATTCGTCGGGTACACGACCGGCATCGTCACCTCGATGGTGGCGCCGGACAGGATCTTGATCTTGCGCTCGCCGACGCGCGTGCCGCCGTCGACGAGGACGATCGTGTGCTCGCCCGCGGCGATGTCGCGCTCCATCGGCGTGACGCCGACCTTGCCGCCGTCGAGCATGACGATCATGCCGTTGGGCGTCGACTCGAGCTTGAGGCGGCCGGAGGCGATGGTGGCCGTCGGCGCGAGGCTCGCCAGCAGATCGTCGGCCGCGCCGCGCACCGCGTCTTCGGTGCACTCCTCGCAGCCACGGCGGCTCGCCACCGCGGGGCGGCCCTTCACGATCCAGTAGATGGTCAGGCTGATGGTCTTGCCCTCGCGGTTGGCGCGGGCGAAGACGACGCTGTCGGTCCGCGCCTTGGCCTCGACGACCTTGCGGGCGCACGAGGTGTCGTCGACGGTGAGGCAGTCGACGAGCCGGGTGGTCGCCGGTGGATCGAGCGCGAGCGCCTCCACCGTGTGGCCGTGGCTGCGAAGCCAGTTCTCGACCTGAGCGCTGAGCGTCGGCTGGAGCCCAGCTTCACCGGTCACCACCACGCCCACCGTGCCCGCCGAGGCTAAGGGAGCTTGCATGGCCAGCGCGGCAAGGCCGAAGACTAAGAGTGAAATCGCGCGCAACATTGGCTTGCGAGATTACCCGGTTTTGTACGCCCCGCACGAGGAGCACGACGCGAAGCGTGAAGCGCACCACGAAGATCGCCTTGCGATGTGAGCCGGGCGCCCACGCACGCACGCACACACGTCGCGCATGAACCGGATGCAGCCTTATCGAAGTGCCACGTCGGCGACGACGACGCGACGAGCGTCACGCTTGGGGCGCAGCATCGCGCTGCACGTGCCGCATGTAGATCGTATGCGGCGACGCTGCTGCGATCGCGCTGCTGCGCCTCATGACGTGACACACGACCTCGTCACGTCGCTGCGATCGCGCGTCCCTGCGGTTCAGGCCGGCGGAACAGCCGACGTCGCGCTCGCTAGGCGTCGCAGGATGGGGAGCGCCTCGAATCGGCGATCGGGCTGACGGAAGCGACGTCAAGGACTTCGTGGACGCAGCAGCCCCCGGAGAACCAGCCGAGCTTCATCCGCAGCAAGGAGCGTAAGCGGCGGACAGGGCGCGTTAGCGGGTGCAAGTTGTCCGACCGGGGGCGGATGCGATGTCATGCAGGTGCTTCCGGGAGGGAGCCGCAGGTCGCGCCGACAGCGAGCCTGTCGCCGCGGCTTTGGTCGATCGGCGTTCACGCCACGCACGGCGCGCGCCGCATCGGCGACGCGGCTGCCACGGGCGACGCTACCGGCGCTCGTGGATCGTCAGCGTCAGCGGGCGACGCTACCGGCGCTTGAGGATCGTCAGCGTCAGCGAGCCGACGTTGTTCGCGTACGTCGTGTCGTGCAGCTGCGCGATGATCGGCACGCCGGTGCCGACGAAGTCGATCTCGTAGACGTGCGTCTCGGTGTACGGGCCCCACTTGATCGCCCGCGTCCCGTCGACGATCGTGTCGTTCACGGCGAGGCCGACGTCGACGTTCCCCAGCGTGTCCTCGGGCTTGCCGGAGTTGAAGCCGGTGTACTCGGCGTCGCCGAGCGTGTCGAGCGCGGCGGTGTACGTGCCCGTCGCGCGTAGCCGGTAGGCGACGCCAGCGGTGAGCTCGCGCACCGAGTTCACCCCGGCGCTCGAGACGGGCACCGAGAGCTCCTCGACGACGATCCACTCCGAAGTTGGAGCGTCAGGCGCGTCCATGCCGGCGGGATTACCGTCGGGGTCGCACGCGGCGAGACAGGTAACGAGGCAAGCGAGGCACAGAGACCGCACGGTCCGGATCATCGTCGATCCGGGGGTGCGCGTCACGCGTGCAAATAGACGATGAAGCCGACAGGGATCGAGAGCCCGGCCGCGATGAAGTACTTGCCACGCCCGGCGATGCCGCGATCGCCCTTCATCATCGTCACCCCGGTGATCGCCAGCACGATCAGCGCGATCGCGAACAGGTCGGCGACCCACGTCCAGATGCCCTTCAGGTTGTTCAGGTGCAGCGAGTTGACCTCGAACAGGACCGGCCGGGGGGCGATCGTCTTGATGTGGCCGCGGCCGGTCCGCATGTCGACGCGCGCCTCCTGCCCCTCGGTCAGATAAACCCGTAGATCGTGCTCGGTCTCCTGATAGTGGCCGCGCACGAGGCGCGGGTCCAGCGCGAGCTTCTCGACGACGAACGCCGCCCGCGCGTCGAGCGGGCCGGCAGGGAGCGGGCCGATGTCGACGGCGCGCTCGCGGAAGCGGTAGCTGGGGTTCCAGTCGTCGATGTGGTTGACGGCGAGGCCCGACAGCGCGTACGCGAGGGTCAGCGAGACCGCCACGTAGCCGATGTCCCGGTGGAGGGCCCGGAACAGCTTGCGCCAGTGCACGGCGGGCTACTTCTGATCGCGAAACACGGCGCCGGTGCCGTCGAGCTGCACGAGGAGCGTCGGCTTCGTGATGCTGGCGGGATCGTACGGGATCCCGTACTCCTTCGCCTGGTACTCGGCCCGCTCCTTGGTCTGCTCGAGCGACAGCTCGCGCACCGAGATGACCCCCTCCGCCACGGCGTACTTCCCCTTGGCGTCGAGCGGGAACACCATCTCGCCGTCGGTGACCTTGAACTTGAGCTTCTGGCCGGGCCCGCCCCCGGCCATGTCGAACCAGCAGCCGCGCTTGGGGCAGACATCGGTGATCATGCCTTCGACGCGGACGGCCTTGCCCTGGTAAGTCTTCGGATCGGCGAGGATCGTGTCGATCGGCGTGGCATCGGCGAGCTTCACGCCGGCGCCGAACGAGGCCCCGGCGGGCGACGCGGTCTGGGTCGACGCGGCCGGGGGCGCGGCGGGCGCGGCGGGCGCGGCGGCGGTGGCAGTGGCGGCGGACGGCGCCGCCTTGGCCTCCCCAGGCTTGGGGCCCTTGTCGCACGCGGCGAGCGGCAGGCACAGCAAGACGAGACAGAGCGCGCGGGACATCGTCATGGCCGCTGGACTTTCCCCGGCGAATCGCGCCTTGTCAACGCGCGTCTTGCAAGCCCCCGGCGCGTCGAGCGCGGAGCCTGCGGCGCGACGCGCGCGGAGCCTGCGGCGCGACGCGGCTCGACGCGCGCGGCGGGGCTGGGCATCATGAGGCGATGCCGTTCCGCGATCGGCCGCCGTCGTGCCCGCGCTGCCGGGTCGAGCTGGGCCGGCTCGCCGAGGACGAGCGCTTCCGCTGCCCGCGGTGCACCGGCGTCATGCTCGCCGCGGGCGAGCTGGTAGCGGAGCTGCTCACGGTCGATCCGACGCTGCGGGACGGCATCCAGATCCGCGACATCCACACGATCGGGCGCCGCAGCACCGAGCAGCTGCCGTGCGCGTACTGCGACGCGGCGATGGAGCCGGTCTTCCTGGGCGGCGCCCCGATCGATCGCTGCCGCGACGACGGCGTGCTCTGGTTCGACGCGGGCGAGCTCGAGGCGGTCCTCGCCCGCACGGCCGCGCAGCGCGACGAGCGCTCGACCTCCGTGCTCCGCCGGCTGCTCGGGCTCGACTGAAGCCTTGCGCCCCCCGGCTCAGGGCTCGGGCCGCGGGTAGAGCAGCGCGGGGTCGAAGGCGATGGCTTGCATCTCCGCGGCCTGCTCGGGCGTGGCGATCGTGGGCTGCCGCTCGTCGGACATGTACGTGAAGACGGGGACGCTCTGCACGAGGCGGCCCTCGAAGAAGTAGTGGTGGACGAAGAACGCCTGGCGCACGCCGATCCGGTGGATCTGATCGAACAGGAGGTTCCCGAGGCCGTGGAAGATCGGCTTGCCCCGGTAGAACTCGATCTTTTGCAGCTGGTGTGCCTGCGAGCCGTACACGAGGTCCGCGCCAGCGTCGATCAGCTCGCGCGTGATCCGGGTCTGCGCGGGCGTGGGCTCGGCGGAGTCCCACTCCTTGAACTGCACGGAGACCATCACGAAGTCGGCGGCACCGCGCAGCTTGGCGATGGCAGCCTTCGCCCGCTCGGTGTCGTACGGGTTCGCGCCGACCTCGCCGGGCTTGCGCGCGCACTCCTTGAGCGGGCACGCCTCGTTGAAGCCGAGGAGGCCGAGCCGCTTGTCGCCGGCGAGCGGCACGATCAGCGGCTCGGCGGCGCCCTCGGGCGAGAGCCCGCCGCCGAACGTCTTCATGCCCCGGCGCTGGTACCACTCGAACGTGCGGCGAAACGGCTCGTCGCCGAAATCGCGGTTGTGGTTGCCGGTCAGCTCGACGACGTTCGCGCCCAGATCGACGAGCGCCTCGAGATCGCGCTCCTTCGAGCAGAACGTGAACGTGCCCTTCGCGGGGTACTCGCAGTCGGGCTTGAGGCTGACCTCGTTGCTGATGTGCACGTAGTCCGCGCCCGCGAAGTGCGGCCGCAGGTTCTCCGTGAGCCAGCCGCTGCCCCCGCGCCGGTCGCACTCCGCGCCGGTCGCGCGCGTGATCGCGGTGACGCCGGTCATGATGTAGTGCGTGAGGTGCGGCTTGAAGTCGGGCCGCGCCCCGCCCTCGCCGGGCAAGACGAGCGGGTACGCCTCGGGCCGCTCGAAGAACGAGACGCCATCGACGGGGAGCGCCCGGAGCTGCGGGGTGATCTGCGCCAGATCGACGATGACCAGCGCGGACCCAGCCTCGGGCAGGAAGTCGGCGATGCCGGCGATCGCGCGCCCGCGGCAGCCAAGCCGCGCGTCGGCAAAGGCGCGCACGGGCTCGAGCGCGGCGATCTGGCCTGCGCAGTACTCGCGCGCCGCGTCCGCGAGCGAGAGGCCCTCGCGCGCGTTGCCGAGGCCGGTGGCGACGAGGAGCGCGCGCGTGGCGAGCGGCCCGGGCGGGATCGGGACGGGCGCGGGCGCGGCCTCCCCGCCGACCGCGGGCTGAACGGCCGGCGCGGCCCCGCGCGCACCGCCGCAGGCCGCGCCGAAGAGCCCGGAGAGCCCGAAGAGCGCGCTGCACCGGCGCATCGACATGGCGGCAGTGTACAGCCGCCACGCCGCGAGCGTCAGTTCAGGCCGAGGCGCAGCCCGATGCCGAGCGCGAAGTACGCGTCGTCGCGCTGCTGCTCGCCAGCGTCGGGCCCGCTCAGCACGCTGTCCTCGAACAGCCAGAACCGCAAGAGCGAGGCGCCGAGGAGGACGGCCCGATCGCGCGGCCCGAGCTCGAGGCCGACGGACGTCTGCAAGAACGCGTTGCGCGGGAGCTGCAGCGTGGCGACGCCCGACTCGTTGTCCTCGCCGGAGTAGTGCACCGTGAACGTCTGGTCGCCGAACGGCGCGCTGTAGCCGAAGGCGACGCTGAGCATGGGCCGGATGAGCTCGTGCGCGCCGCTCACCATGCCGTGGATGTCGGCCGCGCCCCAGTTGCCGGCGGTGTTCGACACGCCGCCGCCGAGGCCGCCGCCGAGCGCCCAGTGCCGGCTCGGCGTGTGGAGCAGCACGCCGACCCGGCCGGTGTACCCGTTGCGATCGAAGGTGTCGCCGGCCTCGGGGCTGTTGGTCACGTGGAAGACCCCGCCATCGACCTCGAGGCTGACGCCGGGCTCGAGGGTGTGGCGCACCCGCGCGTTGGCGCCGAGCCCCTCGGGGCCGAACACCTGGCCCATCACGGTGCCGTCGAGCTGGACGTCGGTGCGGCCGGCGTCCGGCGCGGTCGGCGAGTCCATCGCGAACATGCGAGCAGGCGGGGTGACCGCCCGGGGCGTGCACGCGCCAGCGGCGAGGAGCCCGGCGCAGGCGAGGAGCGGCAAGCAACGCATGTGGACGCTGCACCGCAAGACGCGTACCGGAGCCGAAGCTGGCGAAACCTGCCGCGGCGGGCGTCGAGTTTCCACCGCTGCGGTGGTTGGATGACCGGCCGCCGTCGAGATCCGGCCAGCCCCGCGTCAGTCGAGCATGACCTCGAGCGCGTGCAGGCCGTCGTCGAAGGCGTCAGTCGTCGCCGAGCAGGTCCGCGGCCCAGTCCTTGGTGTCGACGAGGCCGTCGATGCCGCTGAGCGTCTGCGATCCCCGGCGCGGGGTGGTCGCGATCTCGTCGGCGACGTCCTGCGTGAGCTTGTGCACCTCGTCCTTGACCAGCGCGTCGGCGAGCGCGGCGCCGGGAGACGCGCGGCGGGCGCGCGCGGCCTGGACGGCGCGCACGGCGAGCGCGACGTCGCGCGATGTCGCCTTGAGGCCCTTCGCGAACAGGTACGTCGTCAGCGCCTCGCCGAAATCGGCGGCGGTCTCGTAGCGGTCCTCGCGGTTGCGCGCGAGCGCCTTGCGCACGATGCCCTCGAGCTCGTTGTCGATGTTGGGGTTGATCGCCACGATCGACGGGATGCGCGCGCGCCGGATCAGCTCGATGGTGTCGTGCGGCGTCTCGCCGACGAACAGCCGCCGCTCGGTGAGCATCTCCCACAAGAGGATGCCGAGCGCGAAGACGTCGGCGCGCGCGTCGATGGGGAGGCCGAGCGCGGTCTCCGGCGCGAGGTAGCTGAACTTGCCCTTGACCACGCCCTCGTCGGTGACCTCGAGCTGGCTGTTGGCCTTCGCGAGGCCGAAGTCCACGACCTTCACCTCGCCGTTCTTCGACAGCATCACGTTCGGCGGCGAGATGTCGCGGTGCACGATGCGCAGCGGCACGCGCGTCTCGGGGTGCTCGGCGGTGTGCGCGTAGTGCAGACCCTTGCAGCACTCGATCACGATGTGGAGGACGAGCGCGATGTTCGCGCTGCGGCCGTTCCGGATCTCGTAGTCGATCAGCGCCTTCAGATCGCAGCCGTCGACGTACTCCATGGCCAGGAAGTACGAGCCGTCGGCGGCCTTCGAGACGTCGAACACCTGGACGATGTTCGCGTGCTGGAGGAACAAGGACAGCCGCGCCTCGTCGAGGAACATCGCGACGAACCGCGGGTTGGAAGCAATGTTCGGCAGCACCCGCTTGAGCGCGACGACGCGCTTGAAGCCCTCCAGCGACTCGGAGAGGCCGCGGTAAACCTCGGCCTGTCCCCCGCCACCCAGGCGCTCGAGCACCGTGTACTTGATCTGCATCCGAGAGGGACAGCGTCGAACGCGCGGCGAGCGATGTCAATCGTGCGTCGAGCGAGAGAAATTCTCGTAGAGAGTTCAGGCTTTCGGACGCGCGGCCCGATTTGATAGGGTCATCGTCCTGCGCCCGCGAGCTCTGTGGTGGATCCTCCTGGCGGCGTGCGGCGGTGGTCCCGCCGACACGACGATCGATCTCGTGCACGACGTCTGCGCGCCGATCGCGCTCACGGTCAGCGGGCCGACCGACGCCCAGCGCGCCGGCATCGACGGCGCGCTCGGCCTGTGGCGCGAGCACGGCGTCGGCACGCTCAGCGTGGTCGACGGCGTGGCCGCGGGGCCGGCCGCGATCGAGCTCCGGTTCCAGGAGGCGGCGCTGCCGTTCCACGGCCTGTACGACGACGAGACGGGCGTCGTGTACATCAACCGCGCGATCGAGGACCTGACGCCGCTCGCGATCGTGATCGCGCACGAGCTCGGCCACGCGTTCGGCCTCCCGCACGTGCCGTTCGCGGAGCGCTCCTCGCTCATGAACCCGGGCAACTTCGTGACGCCCCCGACCGACGCCGACCGCGCGGCGGTCGAGGCGCTGTGGGGACGCTGTGGCGATCCGGCGCCGGAGGCCAGCGAGCCGCGGTAGGCTCTCGCCCTTATGGGCCAGCGGCGCGTCCCTCTGTTCGTGCGGGTGTTGATCGGCGTGGCCCTGGGCGCGCTCGTCGGGATCGTGTTCGGCAAGGGCGACATCGCCTTCGGCCTGACGACGGCCGACCTGGGCGCGCTCGGCCTGCTCGTCGTCCGGATGCTGCGGATGCTCGCGGTGCCGCTGGTCCTGTTCGCGGTGCTCGACGCGCTCGTGCGGACGGAGATCTCGGCGCGCATGGGCGGGCGCCTGATCGTCATCTGCATCTTCAACGTGTCCGTCGCGTTCACGATCGGCCTCACGATCATGAACCTGCTCGAGCCGGGCACCACCTGGCAGGGCCACATCGACGAGCTGACGGCGGCCGTGCACGGCGAGGGCGGCAAGCACGGCGCGGCGAGCCTGTCTCTGTCGCCGCTCGAGACGATCCAGCGCTGGGTGCCGGAGGGCGTGGCGCAGCCGTTCTCGGACAACAACGTGATCGCCGTGGTGCTGCTCGCGCTGCTCGCGGGTATCGCGATCCGGCGGCTCCGGCAGGAGCCCGAGGCGGCGGAGCCGATGGCGGCGGTCGAGCGGGTCATCGACGGCAGCTACCGCATCCTCGCGCGGATGCTGGGCTACGTGATCGAGACGGTGCCGTTCGCGGTGTTCGGCGTGGTCGCGCAGGTGGTCGGCAAGGCGGGGCTCGACGTGTTCGCGACCTTGTGGGTGTTCGTCGCGGTGATCCTGCTCGGGATGGCGATCCACGCCCTCCTCTATTATCCGGCCGCGGCGTGGCTCCTCGGCGGCAAGCCGCCGCGCGTCTACCTGGGCCGAGGCGCCGACGCGATCCTCACGGGGCTGTCGACGAACTCGAGCCTCGCGACGGTGCCGATCACGCTGCGCAGCCTCGACCAGATGGGGGTGACGCCGGAGTCGGCGCGGCTCGCGGCCTGCATCGGGACGAACCTGAACAACGACGGCATCACGCTCTACGAGGCGATGGCGGCGCTGTTCCTCGCGCAGGCCCTGGGCTACGACCTGTCGATCGGCGCCCAGATCACGATCGTCCTGGCGTCGATGATGGCGGGGATCGGCGTCGCCGGCGTGCCCGAGGCGGGCCTGATCGTGCTGCCGCTCGTGCTCGCGACGGCGGGCCTACCGGAGACGGTGGTCACGGCGCTCCTGCCGCTGGTGTTCGCCGTCGACTGGATCCTCGCGCGCTGCCGGAGCGGCGTGAACGTGATGGCCGACATGCTGGTCGCGGTCCTGCTCGATCGCTGGACGCGCGCGCGCGGGGCGTAGCGGCGCGTAAGCGGCGCGTAAGCGGCGCGTGGCCGCGTAAGCGGCGTGGGTGCCGCGTCAGTAGCGTCCGGGAGACCTCGAGCGATCCTGGTAATTTGCGCGCCGGCTGGGGGCGATGAAAAAAAACTGCGGGCACGTGTCGATCGCGTGTCGATCCGGGGCGCGCTCGATCGATGCATCCATGAACGCGCCGCACACGCCGGCCACAACAGGAGCAAGGACCATGCGAGTGATGATGATCGTCAAGGCCACGAAGGACTCCGAGGCCGGGGTGATGCCCGGCGAGCCGATGCTGACGGACATGATGAAGTTCAACGAGGAGCTGACGAAGGCGGGCGTGCTCCTCGATCTGGGCGGGCTCAAGCCGTCGTCGAAGAGCGCGCGCGTGCGGTTCTCGGGCTCGCAGCGCACGGTGATCGACGGGCCATTCGCGGAGACGAAGGAGCTGATCGCCGGCTTCTGGTTGCTCCAGGTGAAGTCGCTCGAGGAGGCGATCGAGTGGGCGAAGCGCTGCCCGTGCCCGTACGACGCGAGCGACGGCGACATCGAGATCCGCCCGCTGTTCGATATGTCGGACTTCCCGGAGGCGAACGCCGAGACGCTCGCGAGGGCCAACCAGATCGATCAAAAGATCGGGCGCTGACGCGCGTCGCGGGTCTATGTGTCACGGGCGCTCGTCGCGTTCGACGGCGCGGGAGCTTTCCACGCGGCAGTGGAGGTGCTCTGATGCGAGCCCGTGGGGGCCCTCGAGACGCATCGCGCGATCGACGCGGTCTGGCGGATCGAGTCGGCCCGCGTGATCGCCGGGCTCGCGCGGATCGTGCGCGACGTGGGCCTCGCGGAGGAGCTCGCGCAGGACGCGCTCGTCGTCGCGCTCGAGCGCTGGCCGGAGACGGGCATCCCGGCCAACCCGGGCGCGTGGCTCATGGCCACGGCGAAGCACCGCGCGATCGACACGCTGCGCCGGAACCGGCTCGTCGAGCGCAAGCACGAGGAGCTCGGCCACGCGCTCGCCGAGCGCGAGCGGGCGACGCCGGATCTGGCGGCCGCGCTCGATGACGACGTCGGCGATGATCTCCTGCGCCTCGTGTTCACCTGCTGCCACCCGGTGCTCTCGGCCGAGGCGCGGGTGGCGCTCACGCTGCGGATGCTCGGGGGCCTCTCGACCGACGAGATCGCGCGCGCGTTCCTCGTGCCGGAGCCGACGGTCGCGCAGCGGATCGTCCGCGCGAAGCGCACGCTGGCCGAGAAGAACGTGCCGTTCGAGGTGCCGCGCGGCGCCGAGCTGGCGGCCCGCCTGTCCTCGGTGCTGGCCGTGGTCTACCTGGTCTTCAACGAGGGGTACTCCGCGACCGCGGGCGTCGACTGGGTGCGCCCCGCCCTGTGCGAGGACGCGCTCCGCCTGGGCCGTATCCTGGCGGGGCTCTTGCCTGCCGAGCCGGAGGTGCATGGCCTGGTCGCGCTGATGGAGATCCAGGCGTCGCGCATCCCCGCGCGCGTCGGCCCCACGGGCGAGCCGATCCTCCTGCCGGATCAGAACCGCACCCTCTGGGATCGCCTGCTGATCCGGCGCGGGCTCGCCGCGCTCGCGCGGGCCGAGGCGCTGGGCGGCGCGCGCGGCCCGTACGCCTTGCAGGCCGCGATCGCCGCGTGCCACGCCCGCGCCGCCACGGCCGCCGCCACGGACTGGACCCGCATCGCCGGCCTCTACGCGACGCTCGCCGACGTCACGCCGTCGCCGGTCGTGGAGCTGAACCGCGCCGTCGCGGTCGGCATGGCGCACGGCCCGGCCGCGGGCCTCGCCCTGGCCGACGCGCTGCTCGCCGAGCCGCTGCTCGAGAGCTACCACCTCTTGCCGAGCGTGCGCGCCGATCTGCTCGCCAAGCTCGGCCGCGCGGGCGAGGCGCGCGCCGAGTACCTGCGCGCGGCCAGGCTGACGCGCAACGCGCGCGAGCGCCGGCTCCTCGAAGAGCGCGCGGCGCAGCTGGCGGCCGGGACCTGATCCAGCGGCCGCCGGCCCGCCCCACCCCGGGCTCCCCCGAGATCTTCGCGCGCCGCGGCGCGGGCTCCGACGAGGCAGCGGCGGAGTTCTTGCTCGTCTAGCTCCCTGTTGTCTTCGCGGGAGCTCGACACATGAAGCTGTCATCACTTGGTCGCTGCCTAGAACTTCTCACGTGCGCCGCCGTTGCGGCGGCATGGCTCGGGTGTGGCGAGCTTGAAGGAGCCAGCTCCTCGGTCTCGTCGGAGGCGACGGTGTGCACGACCCGCTCCTCCGGCGCGCCGTGGTGGAACCGGTCCTTCCCCTCGCAGACCGGCCGCTTCCACGTCGAGCTCGTCGCCAGGCCGTCCGCAAACAACCTCGACGCCGTCGTGGGCCTCAGCCGCGGCGCCGCCTCGCAGTGGGCGCAGCTCGCCGCGATCGTTCGCTTCAACTCCGCGGGCTTCGTCGACGTCCGCGCGGGGAACACCTACCGCGCCGACGTCGCCTACTCGTACTCCGCGAACGTCACCTACTTCATGCGACTCGACGTCGATGTCACAGCTCACACGTACTCGGTCTGGCTGAAGACCTCGGCGGCCGGCCCCTACGAGCCGATCGCCCGCGGTTATCCGTTCCGCACCGAGCAGGCCTTGGTCCCATCGCTCGACAACACCGCCGCCTACCTCGATCCGAGCCGCCCCGGCTCCCTCTCGCTCTGCGACATCTCGGTCGTCCAGGACGACGTGGCGTCCGGTGGCTGCATGATCGCCACCGCGGGCGACGGCTTTGCAAACGCGCAGCTCGCCGGAACCACCGGCGCCATGATCATGCACTTCACCGCGCAGCCGAGCACCGCGAACATGGACGCCGTCGTCGGGTTCGCGAAGGGAGCCGTGGACGCTTACGACGATCTCGCAGTGGCGGTCCGGTTCTGGACGAACGGCATGATCGAGGCTCGCGATGGGGACGTGTACCGCGCGGACGAGCCCGTCCCGTACGCCGCCGGTACCAAGTACGACTTCTATCTCGTCGTCGACATTCCATCGAAGACGTACTCCGTCTTCGTCATGCCACGGGACCCCTACGGCGCGCACTTGGAGCTCGCGCGCGGCTACAAGTTCCGCACGCAGCAGCAGACCATCACTGCGCTCGATCACACCGCGGAGATCGTCGCGTCGGCCACGGGGCGCATCGACGCGTGCGCGTTCGGGGACGTGGCGCCGACCCGCCTCTCGTTCGCGCGCCCGGGCACGTACTTCGTCCGGCCGCTGACGGACGGCGGCGCGCTGCTCTCCGATGACACGCGGACCCAGCGCCTGGGTGCCACCGGCAAGACGATCGCGGAGATCCCGCGCGGCGGGATGAGCGCGGTGGATGCGAGCGGCAACATCTACATCGCGAGCGCCTCGGGTGGGACGCTCACGCTGAGCTCGTTCACGAGCGCGCTGGCACCTCGCTGGAGTCGCACGTACCCCGCGAATGGCTCGGTCGTCGCGATGGGCGTCTACACCACCGGGGAGATCGCCGTGGCGGTGAGCACGTGGAGCCAACCGCACCAGCTCATCCACATCCACCCGAACGGATCGGAGCACCTCCGGCACAATCTCGCGCAGTACCCCGCGATGGCGGTCGGGATCGGCCGCACGGACTACACCATCGCGTACCAGCTCGGCGCAGGCGTCGCGGTCGAGGCTCATCACCCCGACGGCCACTTGCTCTGGCAGCGCAGCTGGAACGGAGCCTTCGGCGTCGGCCAGATGGCGCGAGATCCGTCGGGCGGCGTGGTCTTCGCGGGAGTTTTCGCGGAAACCATCGATTTCGGAGATGGCCCCCTCGAGCCGACCGAAGATCCCGACCACACCGCGCTGAACACGTTCCTGGTCGCGCTGGCTCCCACGGGTGCGCTGCGCTTCTCGAAGCACGTCTACTCGACGTTCCCGACGGGCCTCTCCACCAACGGCAGCCGCATCGCCATCGCCACGAGGTTTCAGGGGTACACGCCGAACATGGAGCTCTGGGCGTTCGACGGTTCCGGCAATCAAGTCTGGAGCTACGTCCCCTTGATCAGCATCCCCGGCTCGGTCGCGGTCGGGCCCAGCGGCCGGATCTATGCGAACCTGGAGCTGAAGATCTACCCGGGCTACACTTGGGAGACGTTTCCGTTCCTGTTCGCGATCGATCCGTAGCGCCGAACGCGCGCCGCCGGGATGGGTGGAGCCCTCGAAAAGGCGGCTGGCGCCTCGCGTCGCGACGGCTCGCTACGGCCGGCGCTTCGTCGTCGTGGTCGTCGTCGTCGTCGAGGGCTTCTTCGTCGCGGGCGCGGGCTTCTTGGCGGGCGCCCGCACGGCGGCGGTGCGCTTGCCGGGCGTGGCCGCCGGCTTCTTGGCGGGCGCGGGGGCGAGCGCGGCTGCGAAGCTGGCGCCGAGCTCCTCGAACCAGGTCGGCTTCCTCGGCAGGATGGACGCGAGCTCCTGAAACCAGGTCTGCTTCGCCGGCTCGGCGGCGGCGGCAGGGGGCTCGGCCGGCGCGGGCTCGGCGGGCTTCGCGGCGGCCTCCGTCGTGGCGGCCGTCGCCTGCGCAGGCGGCGTCGCCTCGGCCGGCGCGGGCTTGGCCGGGTCTGCGGCTCCGGCGGCCGTACCCGGCGTCGCGGGCGCCGGATCGCTCGAGAGCATCTTCCAGGCGAAGACGCCGCCGCCGGCGGCGACGCCGAGCACCGCACTGAGGATCGCCAGGCGGCGGCCGCGGCCGGAGCTGGTCTTCGGCGGCGGCGCGAAGTCATCCGAGCCGACGACGACCTGCTTCCAGACGCTCATGTCGTTCTGGGCGTTCGGAGCCTTGGCGGGGCGCCCCTGCGGCGCGGCGCTCGGCACGTGCGGGCGCTGCGGCGCGTCCGGGACGAGCTGGCTCATCGAGACGTCCATGGTCGCGTCGTTGTCGCGGTCGCGGCGTTTGGCCATCCGATCTCGAGTCTAGACGCGCGGAACCGGGGTTACCACTCGCGCGTGCCGCGCCGCCTGGCATAGGATCGCGCCCGCCCGTGAGCGCCGACCCCAAAGGGCCGAGGGCCGCGCCCCTCGAGCCATCGCACGCGCTGCGGGCCCTCGAGCTGGCCGCGGAGCGCGAGCACGTCTTCGAGCTGGTGCTCCGCGCCGTGCGGTCGCGCATGCGCTTCGCGGCGCTGCTCTCGGTGCACGCCGAGCACCTGCGCGGCCGGCGCGCGCTCGCCGACGAGGGCATCGAGGCGTCGATCGACACGGCGCACGTCCGCGCCGTGCAGCTGCCCCGCGGCGCGGTCCCCGCGCTCGAGGCGGCCGTCGCGTCGGGCGCGCCCGCGGTGGCGCCGCTCGCGAGCGGCGAGCCGTTCCTCGACGGGCTCCTCGAGCAGCTCGGCGGACCGGCGCCCGCGGCGCTGATCCTGCCGCTCGGGATCAGCGGCCGCACCGTCGCGCTCGTCGTGGCGCACCGGGGCGCCGAGCCGATCGACCTGGGCCTGCTCGACGAGCTGGCCCCGCTCGCGGCCGCGAGCGGCCCGGCGCTGGCTCGCGCGATGTCGGCGCGATCGCGCGCCGCCACGCCGACGACGCTGACCCCGGGGCGGCGAGCGGCCACGCGCGCGCCGAGCGAGGGCTACGAGGTCGAGGTGATCGAGGCGGTGATCGCGGCGCCGCCGGAGCCGGAGCCGGAGCCGGAGCCGGAGCCGCTGCCGACCCGCGAGCGGATCGCCGAGCTCGGGCGCCGCGAGGCGTGGGACGAGCTGGCCGAGGCGATCCGCGAGCGGGTGCGCGAGGGCATGGAGGGCGGCGAGCCGGACGAGGACGAGCAGCTCGCGCTCCTCCTCGAGCTGGGCCGCGTCGAGGCGGAGCGGCTCGGCCGGCTGGATCGCGCGATCGAGGCGCTGCGCGGCGCGCAGACGATCGACGCGGGCGACGTGCGCGTGCAGGACGCGCTCGAGGCGCTGCTCGTCCAGGAGGGCCGCTGGGACGAGTGCGTCGAGCTGCTCGAGCAGCGGGCCGCGCTCACCGAGGAGCCGCGGGTGCGCACCGCGCTGCTCGGAAACCTCGCCGCGATCGCGCGCGAGCGCCTCGGCGACGACGATCGCGCCGCCGCCGCGTACGAGAAGATCCTGGCCCGCGATCCGGCGCACGAGGCGGCCGCGCGCGAGCTGACGGCGATCTACACCGAGCGCGAGCAGTGGCAGCCGCTGGCCGCGCTCCTCCTGGATCGCGCCTCGCGCGCCGCGGGCGCCGCGGATGGCGGCGACCAGCTCGCGCAGGTGGCGCACATCTACGAGGACAGGCTGGGCGACCCGTACGCCGCGTTCCTCGTCTGGATCACGGTGTTCCGGCGCGAGCCGGAGCGGCCGCACCTGATCGAGCAGCTGGATCGGCTCGCGGCCTACGCCGCGGGCCGGCCGAGCACCCCGCGCGCGCTCGAGGCGGGCAACGCGTGGGGCGAGCTCGTCGCCGAGACGAGCGCGCTGGCCGGCGAGCTCACGGCCGCGCACCCCGAGGCGGCGGCGCGGGTGTGGAGCCTGGTCGGCCGGTGGCTGCGCGATCACACGGCGGACCGCGACGCGGCGGTGCGCGCGCTCGAGCGGGCGCTCGCCGCCAACCCCGACGACCTCGACGCGCTGACGGAGCTGCCCGCGCTGCTCCGCGCCGAGGCCCGGTGGACGGAGCTGGTCGAGCTGCTCCTGCGCCGCGCCGAGGCGGCGCCGGATCCGGCGCGCCGCGCCGAGCTGCTCGCCGAGCTGGGCGAGCTGTACGAGGCAGAGCTCGGGCAGCCGGAGCAGGCGATCGCGTGCTACGAGCGCGCGCTCGCCGACGCGCAGGCGATCGGGAGCGATCCGGCGCACCTGCTCGTCGAGCTGCACCGGCTCTACCTCGCGACCTCGGCGTGGGAGGCGCTCGCCGAGCTCTCGCCGCGGCTCATCGAGGCGCTCGCCCCGACGGCGCCGCCGGCCGTGCTCGTCGATCTCCACGTCGAGCTGGGCACGATCCTCGCCGAGCGGCTGGCGCGCCCCGACGACGCGGTGCGCGCGTTCCGCGACGCGCTGGCGCTCGATCCGAAGCACGCGGCCGCCCACCGCGGCATCGCCGCCGTCTACGAGACCGCGGGCGAGCCCGAGCAGCTGCTCGACGCGACCGAGGCCGCGCTCGACGCCGCGCCGCGCGTGGAGCAGATCCAGCAGCTCCAGCGCCTGGGCGACGTCGCCGCCGCGTGGCACGAGCTCGGGCGCTTCGACCGCGCCGCGGCGAGCTGGCGGAAGCTCTGCGCGCTCGAGCCGCGGAGCGCCGTGCCCCGCCGCGGCCTCGCGCAGGCGCTGCGCGCGGCGGAGGAGTGGCCGGCGCTGGTGGCGGCGCAGCGCGCACTCCTCGAGCTGGTCACCGAGCCGGCCGAGCGGCGCGAGCTCCTCCTCGAGCTGGCCGCGGTGCTCGAGGACCGGTTCGACGACACGGCGGGCGCGGCGGCGGCGTACCAGGAGGTGGTCGGGCTCGATCCAGATCACCGCGGCGCGCTCCACGCGCTCGCGCGGCTGCACGAGCGCGCGGGCCGGATCCAGCCGGCGCTGGCCGCCCTGGGGCGCCTGCTCGAGCTGACGGCGACGGATTTCGCCGCGCGCGCGGATCTCCTCGCGCGGATCGGCCACATCCACCTCGCGGCGCGCGACGCCGCGAACGCGCGGCTCAGCTTCGCCCAGGCGATCGCGCTCGATCGCGACAACGCGTCCGCCCACGAGGGCATGGCGCGCGTCCACGTGCAGCAGGGCGAGCTGGTCGCGGCGGGCGAGCAGCTGGTGCGCGCGGCACAGCTGGCGGGGAGCCCCGAGGACACGCTGCGCTGGCTCGCGGACGCGGCGTGGCTCTACCGCCACCGGCTGGACGACGCGGAGCGCGCGCGCGAGTGCCTGCACCGCATCCTCGCGCTCGATCCGGAGCACGCGGACGCGCGCGCCGCGCTCGCCGAGCTGCTCGCCGAGACGCGCCAGTGGGAGGACCTCTGGCCGCACCTCGAGCAAGAGGTGGCGCGGGCGCGCGCCGACGCCGCGCTGCCGCCGAAGGAGCGCCTCGATCTGTACGCGCGCGCGGCGCGGTGCGCGGCCGAGCTGGGCCGGTACCCGGCGGCGCTCGAGCTATATGATCTTTCGTGCGCGATCGAGCCGCGGCCGGCGCTGCTCCTCGAGCGGGCCGACGCGCTGTACAAGAGCGGCGCGCTCGAGCCCGCGGCCGCGGCGTACCAGACGATCGCGCTCCAGCACGCAGGCACGCTCGAGCGGCCGCAGCTGCTCGCGCTGTACTTGCGGCTCGCGCAGATCTACACCGCGCTCGGCAAGGCGGCGCAGGCGCAGGCGTTCCACGAGAAGGTGCTCGAGCTCGAGCCGCGCCACCGCGAGACGCTCGAGGCGATGGTCGAGCTGGCCCTGGGGCGCGGCCGCCACGACGAGGCGATCGCGAGCCTGCGCTCGCTCGCGGCGGGGCTCGTGGCGGCCGAGCGGCTGCCGATCCTCGAGCGGATCGGCGATCTGTACCGCGACAAGCTCGCGAACCCGGCGAAGGCGACGTCGACGTACCTCGAGGCGCTCGAGCACGACGCGGGGAACCACCGCATCTTGCAGCGGCTGCTCGATCTGCAGACGAACGCCGGGCAGTGGAAGGCGGCCGTCGACACGATCGATCGCTTCCTCGCGCACGAGACGGATCCCGCGCGGCGCGGCTCGTACTTCCTCGCGTCCGCCGAGATCCGGCGCAGCGAGCTCGTGGACCGGCCGGGCGCGATCGCGTGCTACGAGGCGGCGCTCGACGAGCTGCTCCGGCCGGGGCCGGGCGATGCCCCGCCGCCGCCCGCGGCGCGCGCGCGCGCGCTGGACGCGTTCCGCGCGCTGCACGAGCTGCTCGCGGCCGAGCAGGGCTGGAAGCAGCTCGAGCAGGCGTACCGCCGCATGATCCGGCGCCTGCCGAAGGGCGATCCGGGGCTCGAAGCGCTCTGGCACGCGCTCGGCGAGATCTACCGCACGGCGCTCGAGCACCCGCAGAGCGCGATCGAGGCGTTCGAGGTGGCCCACTCGCTCGATCCGGACAAGTCGCCGCAGCGCGCGCGCCTCCTGGCCGAGCTGTACGCGCAGGTCGGCGCGCGCCGCCCGGGAGAGGCGACGGGGCGCGCCGCGAAGCTGGTGGGGCTCGATCCGACGAACCCGGACGCGTACCGCGCGCTCGGCCGGACGAGCCTCGAGGCGGGCCGGATCGACGAGGCGTGGTGCGTGAGCCGCGCGCTCGTGTTCCTCGAGCAGGCGACGCCCGACGAGACGGCGCTCTACCGCCGCCACAAGGCGCACGAGGTCAAGAAGGCCACGGGCATCCTCGACGAGGACGCGTGGGCCCACGTCCGGCACCCGGACGAAGACCGCGTGACGAGCGCGATGCTCGCGCTCATCTGGGAGGCGGCCGTCGCGCTGCGCGCCGGGCCGGCGAAGACGTTCGACCTGAAGGCGAAGGAGCGGATGCCGATCGAGGAGGGCACCGGCGTGATCGCGAAGATCTTCCGCCACGCCGCGCGCATCCTCAACGTGCCGCTCCCCGACGTGTACGTGCAGAAGAGCCGCTCGGGGCGACTCCTGCTCGCGAACGTCCTCGAGAAGGGCCGCCTCGTGCCGACGATCATCGTCGGCCGCGACCTCATGACGGGCTACCGCGACACCGAGATCGCGGCCTGTGTCGGCGCGATGATGGCCCTGCTCCGCCCGGCCTATTACCTGAAGCTCGCGCTCGCGAGCACCGACGAGCTCGAGGTGGCGCTCGCCGCCGCAGCGCGGCTCGGGGGCCGGCGGCTCGGGCGCGCCGAGCTCGAGCCGCAGGTGGCACAGCTCCTGCCGGAGCTGCAGAAGCGCGCGAGCCGGCCGACGGCGGAGGCGCTGGCGGCGCTCGCGAGCCGGCTGCCCGAGGCGCCGGATCTGGGGCGGTGGCGGGCCGCCGTCGACGCCGCCGCGCAGCGGGCGGGCCTGCTCGTCTCCGGCGAGCTCGCGGCCTCGGCGCGCATGCTGTCGAGCGACGCGGCGATCGGCGGCGGCGCGCGGCCGAGCCAGCGCGTGGCGGAGCTCGTCGGCTACTCGGTGTCGCCGGGCTACTTCGCGGTGCGCCGGCACCTCGGCGTCACCGTCGCCTGAGGCTGAGCCTGAGCCCGAGGCCCGCTCCGAAATCGTCGAGTGTCGGGCCGCGCACACACGGGCGCGACGGCTCCGGCTAGAATCGCGCGATGCGGTCGGTCCCGGTACGCGCCCTCATCCTCGGAGTCGCCCTCGTCACGGGCTGCAAGCCAGAGCCGTTCCGGCCCGACGCGGCGGAGCGCCCGCCCGACGCGCCGCCGCCCGAGTGGTGGCAGCCCAGGCCCACCGAGGCGATCGACTGGGACATCCAGCTGTCCGAGACGATGTTCGACGTCTCGGCGGCGCGCGGGATGTACACGATCGAGCTCTTCGACGCGGTGCCGTCCATGCAGACGCTCGACTACGGCGACGGCATGCCTGTGACGGTGCCGGCCGGCGTGCACGCCATGGCGATGGCCAGGCTCAAGGCGATGACGCCAGCGCCGATCGTGGTCTGTCACGTCGGCACAGGCGCGATCCGGCTCGACGATCCGGACGCGATGAAGTTCCCCGGTTGGAAGACGAACCCGCCGGACATGCCGCAGATGCCGGAGTCCGGCAGCGTGATCGGCTGGAGCACCCCGTTCGGCACGCCGAAGGAGCGCTTCATCGACATCACCGAGAGCGCCATGCGCGGCAAGGTGGTGTCGCTGATCGACAAGCGGCTCGAGCTCGCGAAGAAGATCGGATGCGACGCGGTCGTGACCCAGTGGGACGATCAGAGCGCCTACCAAGGTGCGCCTGGCACCGGGTTCATGGCGCTGAAGGTCGAAGAGTTCTTGAGCTGGTCCAGCGCGCTGACGGGGAAGGCGCACGAGCGCAAGCTCTCGATCGGCATGCGCTCGACGGCCGTGACGGCCGTCGAGAACACCCATCCGTACTACGACTGGCTGCTCTTCGAGCGCTGCGCCGAGCGCGGCGACCTCGAGTGCAATAACGCCACGAAGGAGTATGCCGGCGTGCAGAAGGCGGCGTTCGCGCTCGAGTACAAGCGGAACGAGGACGACACGGCCGACAACAACATCACCACCCTGTGCATGCGCCTGGGGGCGGCAGGGCTCAAGAGCAGGAGCATCTTCAAGACCACCGCGCTCGACACGGTCCGCGAGCCCTGTCCGTAGCGCGGCCGGCGCGGGCTGTCGCAGCTTCAGAGCGCGGGGCGGTACGAGCTGAGGTCCGGCTCTTCGGTCTCGTCGTCGATGACCTTGAGGCCCGGGTAGGACTCGATGAGGAACGTCGCGAGCTCGCGATCCTTGGCGAACCGCCCCGCCAGCACGACCGCGACGATGAAGTTGCGAGGGTCCTCGAGCTGCGAGATCAGGTCGAGGTTGGTCCGCACCACCACGGCGTCAGGGCGTCGCTCCCGATGACGCGGGTCGCCAGAGACGACGACCGTACGCGGGCTCCATCGACCACTGCAGTCTGGCCACGATAGCGGCTCGGCGTATGTGCTCCGCATCGAGGAAAACTAGGTGCAACGTGGAGACCACCCCATATGTTGGTGAGCGAATCTACGCGACCGTGTGAGTGGTGTCCGATCGGTTACAAATGTCCGCGCGAAATCGCGAAGGGAATGCGTGCGCTGCTGTCGCGCAGCGCTGATCCTGCGTGTCTCGCTGAAGATCTCTGGCTCATCCCTAAGGTGGAAAAATTGCGCAGCGCGGGCGCTCAGGGCTCGGCGCGGTCGGCGCGGTCGGCGCGGTCGGTGCGGTCGGCGCGATCTTCGCGGTCGGCGCGGTCGGTGCGGTCGGCGCGGTCCTCGCGGTCGGCGCGGCGCGCCGGCTTGCGAGGCTCCTCGTCGGGCACGATGAGCGTCTCGCCGGAGACGGGCTCCTCGTCGGCGCGCGCGCGCGCGGGCTCCGGCGCGTCCGTGTCCTCGGGGGGCTTCACCTTGCGCGGCTTCGGCTTGCGCTGGACCGGCTTCTTGGGCTCCTCGCGCACCTGGGCCGCGCGCGCCCCGGCGCCGGACGCCGAGCTCGACGCAGGATCGGCGGCCAGCACCACATCGGGCACCAGCGCCGGCGCGCAGCCTGGGATCGGCTGCGCCGCCGCGGCGGCGAGCGTGGCCGCAGGCGACGCGGCCACTGCGAACGTGAGCGAAGGCGATCCGGCGGCAGGCGACGCGGGCACCGCCGCCGGTGCAGCCGCCGCTGGCGCCCGCGGCGCGGGCGCGGGCGAAGCCGACGCGACGGCCGGCGCCTTGTCGCCGTCGCCGCCGCCCATGGTGAACAGCGACAGCACGGATCCGAGGACGACCGCGGCGCCCAGCACCGCGGCCGGCTTCCAGGGGATGCGGCGGCGCGGCTGGTCAGCGCGCGAGCTGGCCGGCTCCAGCGACAGCGCGGTCGCGACGCGTGCGGGGCCGCTCGGCGCGAGCAGGACGCCAGACGAGTCCGCCGAGCCACCGATCGGCTCCGGCACAGCGGACGAGGACGCCGCGGGCGCAGGCTTCGCAGGAGCGGGAGGATCGAAAGCGCGCGGCGCCGCGAACGCGGGCGCAGACAGCACGGGCGCGGGCACGGGCACGGGCAGCGCGGGTGCCGGCGCGGCCGAAGCGCGAGCAGCCGCGTACGCGGGCGCAGGCGACGGACCGGCCGCGTACGCGGGCGCAGGCGACGGACCGGCCGCGTACGCAGGCGCAGGCGACGGACCGGCCGCGTACGCAGGCGACGGACCGGCCGCGTACGCAGGCGACGGACCGGCCGCGTAGGCGTACGCAGGCGCTGGACCGGCCGACGCGAGCGAGACCGGCGCCCGCGGCAGCACGATCGCCCGCGCGTGCGCCGCCGGCGCCGCCGAGGCGTGCCCCGCCGGCACCGACGAGGCGAGCGCCCGGGGCGACGCCACCAGCGTCGGCGACGCCGGTGACGCGGCCGCAGCGGCAGAGATAGGCGCGGGCGCGGGCGCAGGTGCAGCCGCTTTGGGCGCCGCCAAGAGCGTCAGCGCCGCGGGCGGGGCGACCATCCGCGCGTTCGCCGGCGATGCCGCGGACACAGGCGCGGACATCGCAGCCGCGACGGGCGCCGCGGACACCGCGGACGCGGGCGCGTACAGCGACCGCGCCGACGCTGGGGCCGCCATCACCGGCGCCGCGGGCGCCGCGGGCGTCGCGGGCACGGGCGCGTACAGCGTCTTCGCTGACGCCGCGGCCGTCACGGCCGCGTACAGCGCCTTCGCCGGCGACGGCGCGGGAGCGGACATGGCCACCGGCGCGCTGCCGAGGGAGCCGCGCTGCTCCGTCGGGATCTGATCCGCGTCGAGCGCGAGCCCCGGGCGCCCCGGCGTCTCCCGCCGATCGCGGCGGACCGAGCCATCGGTGGCGCGCCGCAGCGCCTCGACCACGTCGGCCGCGCTGCGCTGGCGCTCGGCCGGATCCTCGGACAGGAGGCGCTGGACCGTCGCCGCGAGCTCCACCGGCACGCCCTCGAGCGAGGGCTCCGGCCGCATGACCGAGCGGAAGCGGTACATCGCGAGGATCTCGATCGGCGAGCCCTCGAACGGGTACTTGAGCGTGCACGCGCGGTAGAGCAGCACGCCGAGGCTGTAGAGGTCCGAGCGGTGATCGATCGTGCCGCCGCGGACCAGCTCGGGCGACATCGAGTGCCGCGCGGTGCGCACGAGCTCCTCGCGCGGCGCGATCTCGATGTCGACCAGCTTGATCGTGTTCTTGCCGGTCGGCGACGGGACGATCATCACGGTGTCCGCGTCGACGTTCCGGTGCAGGATCCCGCGCTGGTGCAGGGCATCGAGCCCGCGCGCCACGTGCATGCCGATCCGGAGCGCCTGGGCGACCGGCGGCGCGCCGTGCACGTCGAGCCACGACCCGAGCGAGGTCCCGCGCAGGTACTCCATCACGAGGAAGACGCGGCCCTCGTGCAGGCCGACCTCGAGCGTGCGAACCACGTTCGGGTGATCGATCGCCGTCAGCGCACGCGCCGCAGCGAGCTGGCGCGCCAGCTGATCGGTCCGGCCGGCGGGCTCGAGGAGCCGGATCGCGAACGGCTGCTTCGTCGCCCGGTGCTGGCCCACGAACACCGAGCCGCTGAGCTGCTGCACGAGGTCGTAGTCGCCGACCGCGCCGAGCGCCCGCGAGCGCTCGAACACGGTCGTCGAGCCGTTCTGGCCGTTGCCGCTGGGGCTGCCGCCGCTGGGGCTGCCGCCGCTGGGGCCACCGCCACCGCTGCTGCCGCCACCGCTGCCGGCGTCACGCCGGAACTGCGTCGTCGCGAGCGTCGCTTCGGAGGCGATCTCGCCGACGCGCTGCGCTGATGGATCCATCGCCGACCGCGACATACCTGGCCGTCCAGACGAGACAGCAACCTACGTACCACCCCGACATGCAAAGGATTGCACATGACTAACCGTGCAAACGGCACGTTACCGGCGAGGTCCCCCTCCCCCATCCCTGGGGTGGCGTCCCCCGCCCTGGCTCACCTGTTCAGTGCGCGAGGCGATGCTCGGAGCCGCGCTCGAGCTCGGACACCCCGAACAGGAGCCGCCCGTCGCGCAGCGTCGTGTCGCGCAGCGTGACCGCGAGCGCCTCGGCGAGCGTCTCGACCGGGGAGACCTCGATCTTGCGCCGCACCTCCTCGGGCAGATCCTCGAGATCGGCCTCGTTCTCCGCCGGGATCACGATGTGCGTGATGCCCGCGCGCACGGCGCCGAGGACCTTCTCCTTGAGGCCGCCGATGGGGAGCACGCGGCCGGAGATGGTGATCTCGCCCGTCATGGCCACGTCGTTGCGCACCGGCCGCTGCGACAGCGCCGAGACGAGCGCCGACGCCATCGCGATGCCCGCGGACGGACCATCCTTGGGGATCGCGCCCGCCGGCACGTGGACGTGGACGTCGCGCTCGAACTCGCTCTCGGGGATCGACAGCCACCCCGCGTGCGCGCGCGCGAACGTCCACGCGGCACGCGCCGACTCCTTCATGACGTCGCCGAGCTGGCCGGTCAGGATCAGCTCGCCGCGGCCGCGCATGAGCGACGCCTCGACGAACATGATGTCCCCGCCCGCGGGCGTGTAGTACATGCCGGTCGAGATCCCGACCTGATCGTCGGGCGCCTTCTTCTCGGGGTGGACGCGCGGCCGGCCGAGCAGGCCGCGGACGTCGGCCCGCGCCACCGTGGCGCGCTCGGCCTCGCGCGCCGCGATCCGGCGCGCGATCTTTCGGGCGAGCCGCCCGAGCTCGCGCTCGAGCTGGCGCACGCCGGCCTCGCGCGTGTAGCTCGCGATCACCTCGCCGAGCGCGCCGTCGTCCACCGCGAGCTGCTCGGCGACAAGGCCATTCTCGCGCAGCTGCCGCGGCACGAGGTAGCTCCTGGCGATCTGCAGCTTCTCCTCCTCGGTGTAGCCCGCGAACGTGACGACCTCCATGCGATCGAGCAGCGGGCCCGGGATGTTCTGGAGGAAGTTCGCCGTCGCGATGAACAGGACCTCGGACAGATCGAACGGCACGCCGAGGTAGTGATCGGTGAACGAGTCGTTCTGCGCCGGATCGAGCACCTCGAGCAGCGCGCTCGCGGGATCGCCCTGGTACGAGACGCCGAGCTTGTCGACCTCGTCGAGCAGGAACACCGGGTTCTTCGTGCCGGCCTGCTTCATGCCGGCGATGATCCGCCCCGGCAGCGCGCCGATGTACGTGCGGCGGTGGCCGCGGATGTCGGCCTCGTCGCGCGCGCCGCCGAGCGCGATGCGCACGTACTCGCGGCCCATCGCGCGGGCGATCGACTTGGCGATCGACGTCTTGCCGACGCCCGGCGGGCCGGCGAACAGGAGGATCCGGCCCTTGCCGGGCGCGCCGGGCTCCTCGCGCGTATCGGCGCCGCTGCCGTCGGACGGCTGCGTCCGCTGCGCGGACAGCTGGCGCACGGCGAGGAACTCCAGGATGCGGTCCTTCACGTCGGCGAGCCCGTGGTGGTCCTCGTCGAGGATCCGCGCGGCCTCCTGCACGTCGAGGTGCTCCTCGCTGCGCGTGCCCCAGGGCAGCTCCGCGATGTTCTCGAGGAACGTGCGGATCACCTGCGACTCCATCGACTCGCGGCCGACGCGGACGAGCCGCGCCCACTCGCGATCGACCTCCTTGCGCGCCTCCTCGGGCAAGGGCAGCGCGTCGAGCTTGGCCTTGAGCTCCTTGAGCGACTCGTCGGCCCCGTGCTCGCCCTCGCCGAGCTCCTTCTGGATCGCCTTCAGCTGCTCGCGCAGGTAGACCTCGCGCTGGCGGCCGCCGAGCTCCTCCTTGACCTTCGACTGGATCTCCGCCTGCGCGGAGAGCACGTCGACCTGGCGCTGGACGTGGACGAGCACGCGCCGCAGGCGGTCCTCGACCGACAGGGTCTCGAGCAGCGCCTGGCGCTCCGCCGCCGGGATCTCGAGGTGGGCGGCGACCACGTCGGCCAGCCGGCCCGGATCGGCGATCTCGGCGAGCAGCTCCGCGGTGGCCTCCTCGGCGATGCCGAGCCTGCGCGCCAGCTCGCCGGCGCGCTCGCGCACCTCGCGGTGCATCGCGCGGAACGCCGGCTCGCGCTCGTCGAGCGGCAGGAGCTCCTTGGCCTCGGTGACCGCGGCCTCGAGGTAGCCGCCCTTGGGCGCGACGCGCAGCGCGATGCCGCGCGCCTGGCCCTCGAGCACGAGGCGCATCCCGCCGATGCCTCGCTGCACCGAGCTGATCGTGGCGATCGTGCCGATCGTGTACAGCGACTCGGGGGTCACCTCGTCGACGTCCTGGCGCTGCGCCACGGCGAACACGCGGCGGTCGCCGTGCAGCGCGGCCTCGATCGCGCGCATGGTCCCCGGGCGCCCCGCCGAGATCGGCAGGCTCACGCCCGGCAGGAGCACCGAGCTGCGCATGGGTACGACGGGAAGGTTTTCTGACATCGCGGGATCCTTTCTGCCCGCGCAACGTGGAGGCTCGGGGGGGCCCCCACAACTGCGCGATCATCCAGGTCAGGCAGGCAGACCAGGCAGATCAGGAGCCCGCGCGGGGCGCCGAGATCGCCGCGCCCACGGGCGGCGCGCCGGGCCCGTCGGTCATCGTCTGCATCGCCGCCACCGCCGCGAGCACGGCCGAGGCGGCGAACGCGAACGCGAGCGGCCGCTCCCAGCGCCGCCGCGGCGCCGCGCCGACCTCGCGGGCGACGGCGGCGCGCAGCCGGGCGCGCGCGAGCTCCGACGGGGCCGGCCCCTCGTCGGCGGTCTCGATCGCGCGCTTGAACGCCAGGAGCTCGGTGACGCACCCCGGACATCCAGGCAGGTGCTCCTCGAGGCGGCGGCGCGTCTCCGCCGACACCTCGCCGAAGTGATACGGGATCAGCTCGGGACGGATCTCGTCGCAGGTCATCGCTGCATCTCCTTGGTCATCTCCTCGTTCATTTCCTCGCGCAGTCGCTTCATCATCTCGTGCATCCGCGACTTCACGGTGCCGACCGGGACCTCCAGGATCGCGGCCAGCTCGTCGTACGAGAGCCCCCGGGCCCGGAGCTGGTAGACCTCGGCGAGCGCGGGCGGCAGCCGCGCCACGGCCGCGAGCAGCGCCGCCGGATCGCGGCCCTCCGGCGGCCCGGCCGGCGCGAGCTCGGCCTCGCGCGCGACCGACGCCAGCGCGCGATCCGCGCGGCGGCGCGCGCGCACGCGGTTCAGGCACAGGTTGCGCGCGACCTGGAACAGCCACGATCGGAAGCTGCGCAGCTCGGTCCCCGCGCCGCCCGCGCGCAGGACCGCGAGGAACGCCTCATGGAAGACGTCCTCGGCCTCGGCGGCGTCGCCGAGCTGCGCGCGGAGGAAGCCGAACAGCGGCCGCTCGAAGCGCTCGTACAACCGGTCGAACGCGGCCATGTCGCCGCGGAGCAGCCGCGCGTACAGAGCCTCGTCGGAGTCCGCGAACATCAGGCCGGCGAGCCCCCGCGCCGCGCCGCGCTCGCCGCCGTGATCAGCGCCGCGAGCACGATGATGATGAGGCCGAGCACGAGGTTGTGGAGCGACTCCTCGCACCCGAGCGCGAGCGTCTGCAGCTGCTCGGCGGGCGGGACCTGCTCGAGGTAGCGCGCGCTGTTGCAGATGCCGACGGTGGTGCCGAGCAGCGCGCTCGCGAACGTGGTGATGCCGAGCGCCACGGTCAGGCGGTGGAACCGCGGCTCGGGCCGCAGGGCGTGCAGGACGGTCGTCGCCAGGAGCAGAAACCCAAACACCATCGTCGGATACATGCCCCAGCCACCAGCGGCGAAGAAATTGGACCACATTGTGCATCTCCGTTTGTTGTCGTGTGTGTCGTGTGTGTCGTGTGATGAGGAGGAACCGGTCCGGGCGAAAAGTTCGAAAAAAAAAGCGAGCCGAGGCGGCACAGCGGCGCGGCAAGTGTCGTCGTCGTGACGAACCCGGAGGTGCTAGCGACAGGATGCTCGGAAAAATCGACCAGAGATGGAACCCGTGTGCGCGCCCGCCCGCCGGGTCAATCACGCACAGATGCGCGTCGACGACAAACCAGTAGTCTTGTGCTGTGTCGACAGCAGGTTCGTCCGCGGCAACCCTACGTCCCACGGGGTTGCCCGCGGTCGGGGACGTCGCGTGGGGCGATCATCTCTGTCAGTTCTACCGGTCGCAGCAAGACCTGCTCGAGACGCTGGTCCCGTTCTTCGCGACGGGGCTGCGCGAGCACGAGCGCTGCGTCTGGATCACCGCCGATCCGCTCAGCGTCGAAGACGCGCGCGCCGCGCTCCGCGCGCAGGTCCCCGATCTGGAGGAGCGCGAGCGGTACGGGCAGCTCGAGATCGTCGATCGCGCCACGTGGGACGCGCGCGGCGCCTTCGCCGACGCAGGCGAGCTGCTCGCGCGCTGGGGCCAGGAGGAGACCGCGGCCGCGCGCGCCGGCTTCGCCGGCCTCCGGGTGAGCGGCCAGCCCGCGTGCCTCGAGCCGCACGCGTGGGGCGAGCTCGTCGACTACGAGGCGCGCGTCCACCAGGCGCTGCGCGGGCGCCGGATCATCGCGCTGTGCAGCTACTGCCTCGAGCGGTGCGGGCACCGCGAGCTCGTCGACGTGATGCGCAACCACCGGATCGCCGTGGTCCGCAACCGCGGCCGGTGGGACGCGCTCCGCACGACCACGGCCGCGCTCGCGCTCCTGCGCAACGTGCCCGAGTCCAAGCCCCACGCCTACAGCTTCGAGCTGTTCCGCGACGGGGCGTTCCCGGCGGCGCGGATCGCGGCGTCGCTGCGGACCGCGCTCGATCTCGGCTCGGCGGCGGGTGCGCTCGCGCGGCGCGCGCACCTGAAGGCGCTGCGCAGCGCGCTGCGCGGCCTCGGCATCGACGTCGAGGACGTGTGCGCGGCGGGCCAGCTCGTCCTGATCGACTCGGAGGTCTTGTTCGAGGAGGCGTGGGCGCGCCCGGGGCTGCGCGAGGAGGTCCTGGCCCGGCGGGTGCTCGCGCCGGCCACCGCCGCGATCGCGCGGTACGGCCGGATCCGGCTGTACGGCGAGCTCGTCGATCTGTTCACCGGCGCGGGCGATCACAGCGGCGCGCTCGCGCTCGAGCGGTGGTGGAACGACCAGCTCGGGCGGCACCGGATCGAGCTGCACTGCGGCTACCGGCTGGACCCGCTCACCGACGATCCGATCGCGGGCGCCGGCAAGCGCGGCCCGCGCGACGCGCTCCACAGCACGCTCCACGACCCGCTCCACACCACGCGCCACGACCCGCGCCTCGCTCCTCCGCCGCTCGAGGGCGAGCTCCAGCCGGCGCGCGATCACCTGATGGTGCTGCAGCGCGTGATGTCGCGGCTCGGCGAGGTCGTCACGCTGGCGGACCTGAGCGCGGTCGTGGTCGGCGAGGCGGAGCAGACATTCGGCGCCGCGCAGGTCGCGGTGCTCGTCGAGCAGCAGGGCGAGTGGCGCGACCTCGTCACCGGCGACGGCGCGCTGGCGCCGCCCGACGTCATGCGGCCGCTCTGGCTCGGCTCGGGCGGCGCGCTCGGGCACGAGCCGCCGCGGTGGGCCGCGCTGTCGCCGCACGCCCTGGCGGTGCTGCCGCTGGTCGTGCGCGGCGCCCGGATCGGCGTGCTCGTCCTGGGCTTCCGCGAGGAGCGCGTGTTCGACACGATCGAGCAGGCGCTCGCCACCGACATCGCGCAGCAGATCGCGTACGCGCTCGACCGCGCGCGCGCCTACGAGGCCGCCGAGCAGGCGAGCCGCGCCAAGGACGAGTTCCTCGCGATGCTCGGCCACGAGCTGAGAAACCCCCTGTCGCCGATCCTCACGGCGACGCAGCTCATGCGGCTGCGCGGCGACGACGCGTGCGCCAAGGAGCGCAAGATCATCGAGCGCCAGGCGAAGAACCTGGTCCGCCTCGTCGACGACCTGCTCGACGTCTCGCGGATCGCGCGGGGCAAGATCGTCCTCGAGCGCCGCCCGGTCGATCTGGTGGCCGTGATCACCGAGGCGATCGAGCAGACGACCCCGGCGATCGAGGAGCGCGGGCACACGCTCGAGGTCGACCTGCCGTCGGACGTCGTCATCGACGGCGATCCGGCGCGCCTGGCGCAGGTGTTCGCGAACCTCCTGAACAACGCCGCGAAGTACACGCGGCGCGGCGGCCAGCTCCGCATCTCCCTCACGGCCTCGCCTGGGTCGGCCTGCGTGGAGGTGCGCGACAACGGCCAGGGCATCCCATCCGAGCTCTTGCCGCGCGTGTTCGATCCGTTCGTGCAAGGGCCGCAGGGCCGCGATCGCTCGCGCGGCGGGCTCGGCGTCGGCCTCGCGGTCGCAAAGAGCATCGTCACGATGCACGGCGGCACGATCCGCGCCGAGAGCGAGGGCCAGGGCCGCGGCGCGACGCTCACCGTCGAGCTGCCGCGGCTGCCGGCGGCGACCGCCCCGCGGCGCCGCTCCGGGGCGATCGCGTGCGTCGAGACCCTGCCGATGCGGCTGCTCGTCGTGGACGACAACCACGACGCCGTGGACCTCCTCACGAACTCGCTCACCGAGCTCGGCCACGACGTCCGCGCCGCGTACGATCCGAGCACCGCGCTCGCGATGGCGCGCGAGCGCCCGCCCGACATCGCGCTGCTTGACATCGGGCTGCCCGGGATGGATGGCTACGAGCTCGCGGCCGCGCTGCGCGCGATGCTGCCGGGCGCGCCGCTCCGGCTGATCGCGATCACGGGGTACGGCCAGCCGGCCGACCGCACGCGCTCGCTGGAGGCCGGCTTCTCGGCGCACCTCGTCAAGCCGGTCGACCTGGCGACCATTCAGGACGCGATCGCGCGCGCGGCCGAAGTGACCTGAGCCAGCCGGCCGCGCCGGCCGCGCCGGCCGCGCCGGCCGCGCCGCGCGCGCCCGTCACACGGTGCGCTAGTGCCGCCGCGCCTGCGCGCGCGCGGACGGCGTGTGCGTGCGGAGCTTCTCGGTCTTGGCCTGCTCCTGCCCGGACTTCACGCGGTTGGCGCTCCGGCGCGTGGACTTGCGCGACGGCTTGGTGCGCGAGTCCTCGAGCATGGCGGTGGCGCGCGGCGCGCGGACCTTGGCGTTGCGCCGCGCCGTCGCGACACCGCCGGGCTTGTCGCGATTCTCATCGCGCTTGTCACCGGCCATGACGCGACCCAGGGCCGCGTCGCCGCGCCCGGTGCGGCGCCCGATGAGCTCGCCCGGATCGTTGCGATCGACCTGCTTGGCCGCGGTGGAGCTTCGCTGCTGCGTGCGTCGGTTCATGCCGATCGCCAGATGCAGCGCGCGTACCCGATCGGCCCGGCCGCGCGCGCCTTGCGTGAAGCGCGCCTCCGGGCCCGAGCGCACACCGGCGGCGCTAGCCGCAGTCGGGTTGCCCCGGGCGGCGCCCGCGGCGGCGCAGGATCACGAGCACCGTGAAGACGAGCAGCACGGTGCCAGCCGGCGCCCGGCGGTTGCTCGTCGAGCAGCAGCCGCCGTCGTCCTTGCCGACATCGGGATCGCACGCGTCCCCCACGCCGTCGCCGTCGACGTCGGCCTGGTCCGGGTTCGCGTCGACCGGGCAGTTGTCGCTCCCGTCGAGGCGCGTGTCGTTGTCGTCGTCGTCGTCGCACGCGTCGCCCGCGGCGTCGCCGTCGGTGTCGAGCTGCCCGACGTTCTTCGTGAGCGCGCAGTTGTCGACCATGTCGAGCACGCCGTCGGCGTCGTCGTCGATGTCGCAGGCGTTGCCGAGCATGTCGCCGTCGGTGTCGAGCTGATCGGCGTTCGCCACGAGCGCGCAGTTGTCGCTCGCGTCGAGCTTGCCGTCGTTGTCGTCATCCGGATCGCACGCGTTGCCCATCGCGTCTGCGTCCGCGTTCTCCTGGCCGAAGTTCGAGACAAGCGGGCAGTTGTCGCTCGCGTCGGCGACGGTGTCGTTGTCGTCGTCGGGATCGCACGCGTTGCCGAGCGTGTCGCCGTCGGTGTTCTCCTGGCCCGCGTTCGAGTCGAGGGCGCAGTTGTCCGCAAGGTCGAGGACGCCGTCGCCGTCGTCGTCGTCGTCGCACGCGTTGCCGAGCGTGTCGCCGTCGGCGTTCTCCTGGCCGGCGTTGGCGACCAGCGGGCAGTTGTCCGCCGCGTCCGCCGCCCCGTCGTTGTCGTCGTCCAGATCGCACGCGTTGCCGAGCGCGTCGCCATCGGTGTTCTCCTGGCCGGGGTTACCGACCAGCGGGCAGTTGTCCGCCGCGTCCGCCACCGCGTCGCCGTCGTCGTCACCGTCGCACGCGTCGCCGGTCGCGTCGGCGTCGCCGTTCTCCTGGCCGGAGTTACCGACCAGCGGGCAGTTGTCCGTCGCGTCCGCCACGCCGTCGTTGTCATCGTCGGCGTCGCACGCGTTGCCGAGCGCGTCGCCGTCGGTGTTCTCCTGGCCGGGGTTGGCGAGCACCGGGCAGTTGTCCGCCGCGTCGGGGGCGCCGTCGTTGTCGTCGTCCGGATCGCAGAGGTCGCCGAGCGCGTCGCCGTCGAGGTTCTCCTGGCCCGCGTTGCCGGCCAGCGGGCAGTTGTCCGCGAGGTCCTGCACGCCGTCGTTGTCGTCGTCGTCGTCGCACGCGTTGCCGAGCGCGTCGCCGTCGGTGTTGTCCTGGCCGATGTTGGCGACCAGCGCGCAGTTGTCCACGCCGTCGACCACGCCGTCGTTGTCGTCGTCGATGTCGCACGCGTTGCCGAGCCCGTCGGCGTCGGTGTCGAGCTGATCGGCGTTCGCGGCGACCGGGCAGTTGTCTACCGCGTCGGCATCGCCGTCGTTGTCGTCGTCGTCGTCGCACGCGTCGCCGAGCGCGTCGCCGTCGGCGTTCTCCTGGCCGAAGTTCACGGCGAGCGGGCAGTTGTCGGCCGCGTCCATGACGGTGTCGTTGTCGTCGTCCGCGTCGCACGCGTCGCCGAGCGCGTCGCCGTCGGTGTTCTCCTGGCCGGCGTTCGCGTTCGCCGGGCAGTTGTCCGCCGCGTCCGCGACCGCGTCGTTGTCGTCGTCCGCGTCGCACGCGTCGCCGAGCGCGTCCGCGTCGGCGTTCTCCTGGCCGGCGTTGCCGAGCACCGGGCAGTTGTCGGCCGCGTCGGCGACGCTGTCGCCGTCGTCGTCGAGGTCGCAGGTGTCGCCGAGCCCGTCGCCGTCCAGATCTTCCTGGCCGGCGTTCGCGCTGGTCGGGCAGTTGTCGGCGAGGTCCGCGACGCCGTCGCCGTCGTCGTCGCCGTCGCACGCGTCGCCCGCGGCGTCGCCGTCGCCGTTCTCCTGGCCCGCATTGCCGACCAGCGGGCAGTTGTCCGCGAGGTCCTGCACGCCGTCGTTGTCGTCGTCGTCGTCGCACACGTCGCCGAGCGCGTCGGCATCGGCGTTGGCCTGGCCGGCGTTCGCGACGTCGGGGCAGTTGTCCGCAAGGTCGACGCGGCCGTCGCCGTCCTCGTCGTCGCACGCGTCGCCCGCGCCGTCGCTGTTGCGGTCCGCCTGGGCGGTGTTCGCCGCGAGCGGGCAGTTGTCCGCCACGTCGAGCACGGTGTCGTTGTCGTCGTCGTCGTCGCACGCGTTGCCGACCAGATCGCCGTCGCTGTTCTCCTGGCCGTTGTTCGGCAAGAGCGGGCAGTTGTCCGCCACGTCGGCCACGCCGTCGGCGTCGTCATCGTCGTCGCACGCATCGCCGACCAGATCGGAGTCGGTGTCGACCTGGCCTTGGTTCGGCACCCCGATGCAGTTGTCGCCGTAGTCGGGCACGCGGTCGTTGTCGGCGTCGGGGTACCAGCCGACGTCCCGGAACAGGGGCAGCGTCAGATCGACGCTCGTCGTCAGATCGGAGCTGATCGCCGGCTCCATCAGCGTGTTCGGCGACGTGCTCGGATCGAAGTGCGCGACGCTCGAGCCCGAGACGATCGGATCCGGCGTGTTGAGGAGCACGCGGTCCGCCTCGTCGGCGCCCGCACGCACCGTCAGATCGAGGAGCAGCGAGCTCGTCACCGGCACCATGGTGAGCTGGGCCTTGATCGCGTTGCCGTCGGCCAGCGTGATCCGCACCGTCGGGATCGTGATCGTCGCATCGGCGCCAGCCATCCCGGGCGGCGGCGTGCCGGCGACGTTGTCGGCGATGATCACGGCCGTCGCGCCGGCGTCCTGCGCGTTCTTCGTCTTGACCACGAAGTTGCAATTGCCGCGATCGATGAGCGCGATCTTGCCGGTGAAGGTGCCCGGCGCGTACGCGGTGCAGCCGAACGGCGTGCCCATGGTGTCGAGCGCGTAGAGGAGGTTGCCGGAGAGCCCCGCGCCCGTGAGCCGCGGCCCGAACGCGGCCTCGCCGACCAGGTACTTGCCGGCGATGGGCGCGGGGCTGGTGACGCGCAGCCCGGCGGTGCCCGGGGCCAGGTAGCCCGGCGTGGCCCCGAGGATGCTCGGGCCGTTCCACACGACGCGGCGGCCGTTCTTCATCGACGCCGCGCGCTCGGCGTCGGTCATGTTGATCCAGTACTTGTTCGTCTGGTTGTCGAACAGGTAGTTCGTGTAGTGGTCGGAGAAGCCTTGCAAGAGCTGACCGATCGCCGCGCCGGTGCGCACCACGAAGCTCTGAAACCCGAGGCCGTGCCCGAACTCGTGCATGAGCACGGGCATGAGGTCGGTCTGCCCCATCCCCTCGTTGTGATCGTAGCCGTAGTACCAGGTGCCGCCGCCGAGGCACCCCGGGCTGCCGTTCAGCGACGAGTTGAACCGCGCGCTGATCTCCGGGGCCGTCGGATCGAGATCGACGCCCGCGAGCTTGTTCGCGAGCGCGGCGCTGTACCACGTGCTCGCCCGGGGCGCGCCGGCGAAGTCTCGCCACACGCTGACCGTGCCCGCCGAGCCGAGCACGGCCGAGGTCGCGTCGCAGGCGAGCGGATCGAAGTTCGCGCGGATCGTGATCGAGACGCTGCTGTCCAGGACCTGGCCCCAGCGGTCCGCCGCGTACTGGAACGCGTTCAGGCGCTGCGCCCCGACGGTGGTGCCCGGGTTGCCGCCGACCGGCGTCGCGGGCGTCGTGTCATTGAAGCCCTCGCCGGGGCTGTCGTTGTTCAGAATGATGATCTGGGCGTTGGCGAAGGCCGTCGCCGGGACCGCGCACACGAGGGCGGCGGCCAGGAGATGGACGCGTGCCATCGCTACTTCACTCCGCGGGCGGTCGCCGTCGCCGTCGCGCCCTGCATGAACGCCGCGGCCTGCTGGTGCTCATCGTGGCACTCGACGGACACCGTCCCGTCCGCGTTGCGGCGCGCGACGACGGCGTTCTGGAAGTGATCGTCGAGCTGCACCATGACGCCGTTCGCCGTGGGCGTCTGGACGAGCCCGGCCGGATCGGTGGTCACCGTGAGCTGTGCCGCCGCCGGCTGCGTCGACGAGACGGCCGCTGGCTTCGTCGACGAGACGGCCGACGTCTTCGGCGACGAAGCCGCAGCAGACGTGCTGCTCGAATCACCCGTGCAGCTCACCAGCATCGCCAGGGCCAACAGAAATCCTGCCCGCATCAGAGTCCTCATGCGTGTTCTCCTCCCCGTGGAGGGCGCGCATGTTACGTGCGCGCCCTTCCTCTGTCGCGAGGAGAATCGCGTTGTTGATCTAAGACACACTCGGATCGCGCGCGGCCTACCATCCGCCCCCTATGACCTCCAGCCTCATGAAGCAGCTCATTCGGTCCGGCGCGGCCTTTGGCCTCTTGCTCGGCGGTTGCGCGGCGGAGCCCGCGTCGACCAGCGCCACGGCCGCGGCGATCACGATCGCCGACACGGATCTGGCCCCGGAGTGCGCGGGGATCCTCACGTACGCAAACGGCGCGTCGCTCGCGGAGCTCGACTCGTACCTGCCATCGAACGTGGCGGACGCGATCGTCCTGGGCCGCGCGGCGCAGCCGTTCGCCGATCTCGAGGATCTCTCGTCGGTGTCGGGCATCGCGCAGGCGCGGCTCGCGCAGATCGCGGCGCGCGCGCGCACGCTCGGCTTCATCGGCGCCGCGTGCGCCGGCGTCTACGAGGAGCTCGCAGTCTCGGCCGACGACGCGGCGGCGATCCTCGCCTACGCGAACACGGCGACGGAGGCCGAGCTGTGGGACGTGGTCCGCACCGAGCCGGACACCGTGGCGCCGCTCCTCGTCGCCGCGCAGCCGTTCACGACGCTGCAACAGCTCGCCGATGCCTACGGCGTCGGGCCGTCGACGTTCCGCTCGCTGCGCGACGCGGCGATCGAGGATCCGTTCGACGAGCTCGCCGGCCGCGTCAACGCCGCCCACCGCGACGCCTCGCTGAAGACGGCGTTCAACTGGTACTCGGTCGCGAGCCAGCTGCCCGGCCAGCCGTCCGGCATGCTGTGCTTCGGCGTCCCCGCGGAGCTCGTGACGAGCATCGGCGGCCAGATGCGGCCGAACCTCGCCACGGCCAGCGAGGTCATGGCCGAGGTCGCGGGCACCGTCAGCTACGCGGACCGCTACCACGAGGTCGGTAGCGCGACCGCCGGGCTCGCGCACCTCGCCGCGCAGGTCTCCGGCGGCACGTTCTTCGGCTGCTACCTCGGGTTCCAGCCGAACCCATGGTGCGGCGTGAACCGCGCGTTCTTCGTCAACAAGGACACGGGCCACCGCGTGCTGACCGAGACGTCCTGGTGCGAGTGAGCCGCGCTGGATCGCGCGGCCGCTCCCGTGTCACCGTCGGTGCATGGCCCCCATGGCACCGCTCGGCCGCGATCGCGCCATCCAGCTCGTTCGGGAGGGCAAGCTGCCGATCTGGTTCGGCTCGCCGCACCCGACGGTGGCGATCGTCGAACAGGACGGCGCCTTCCGCGTCCGCCAGCTCGTCATCGACGAGGCCGAGGCGCGCGCCTCGAGCGCAGCGGCGCTGGCGGCCGGCCGCTCGTGGATGCCGGAGCACTACTACGCGCTCGGCAAGCCGACGGGGACGATCTACGCCGAGGCGCGCTCGCGCGACGAGCTGATCGAGCAGCTGCGCGCGATGGACTGGCCCGCGGGCTGGTGAGCGCGGCCTATCGCAGCCCCTGGCGTGGCGCGCGCTACATGCCGCACGTCGGGTTCTGCGCCGGCGTCGGCTTCTTCACGGCGAGGTACACCGTGCTCCACAGCTGCGCCGCGTTCGACTCGTCCACGTCCGACAGGTTGTAGCCGAACGGGCGGTACTCGAGCTGCCCGCTCGCGTTCGCCTCCCAGCTCCACAGCTCGCCCGCGCGCACCTGCTCGGCCAGCGCGATCGTGTTCCACAGCTTGCACTCGGCCTTCTGCAGCTCGGCCCTGGTCAGGGCGCTGATGTCGGTGCGCTCGAGCTGGCGGCGCATGCCCGACGCCAGGAGCGCCTGCTGCCATGACCACACCACCGCCCCGTGGTAGTGCGAGCTCTTGTAGATGTCGCGGAGCCTCACCGTGATGTCGTCGCTTGGGTTCCTCAGGTCCTTCGGATCGGTGACCATGAGGTCCGCCGGCGCGATCGCCGGGTTGGCGACCATCACGCCGACCTTCGACATGAGGCCCGCCGGGAAGTCCGCCGCCAGTGCGCGCGCCACCCGGTACAGGTAGGGGTCGGTCGGCGTGGCGAGCTCCATGACGAAGCCGTGATCGGTGTGCATGATCGGCAGCGGCGCGCCCGTCTTGTCGAGCGAGATGGCATAGGAGACATACCGCCCGTTGGCGTCGGTGTTCTGGATCTGCGACGACGTGTCGGTGACCTTGACCTCCGCCGCGTAGCTCGCGACGTTGGCCTTGACCGTGGGCACGGTCTCGGAGATGGAGAACAGATCCTCGATGTTGCTCCAC
>Ga0247790_10000110_pt1 | contig 42040 bp, 35 predicted proteins | sample UWRJS171409R4_FD_179913 | JGI IMG/M metagenome (GOLD analysis project Ga0247790, IMG submission 179913) | Soil microbial communities from Arlington Agricultural Research Station in Wisconsin, United States - UWRJ-S171-409R-4 | ecosystem: Environmental > Terrestrial > Soil > Agricultural land...
GCCGGCCGTTCGACCGGACCCGCGCGGGCTTCGCCCTCGCCGAGGGCGGCGCCGCGCTGGTCATCGAATCGCTCGCCTCGGCGCGCGCGCGCGGGGCCCCCGTGCTCGCAGAGATCGTGGGCTTCGGCGCCAGCCAGGACGCCTTCGATCTGAACCGTCCGCCGCCGGACGGCGCGGGCGCCGAGCTGTGCATGCGGCGCGCGCTCGACGATGCCGGCCTCGTCGGCGACGCGCTCGGCGCGATCAACGCGCACGGCACCGGGACGCGGGCCGGTGATCCCGCCGAGGTCGCCGCGATCCGCGCTGTGCTCGGCGACCGCTGGCGCGCGGTGCCGGTCACCAGCATCAAGGGCGCGGTCGGCCATCCCATGGCAGCCGCGGGGGCGCTCCAGGCCGTCGCCGCGGTGCAGACCTGCCGGACCGGCCTCGTCCCGCCGACCTGCAACCTCGTCGAGCCCGACGTCGACTGCGAGCTCGATCACGTGATCGGCGAGGCGCGCGCGATGGATGCGCGGCCCGTGCTGTCGAGCTCGTTCGGCATGGGCGGCCAGAACGCGACCGTGATCTTCACGCCCACCCGGGATCTGCCATGACTGCAATGACCGCCATGACCACCACGTTCGATCGCCTCGCTGCGCTGGTCAGAGCCACGCTGTCGCTCGCTGACGACCAGGAGATCCGGCCCGAGCAGCTCCTGTTCTACGACCTCGGCTTCACCTCGCTGGACCTGCTCGATCTGCTGTACCGGATCGAGGAGGAGCTCGGGATCGTCGTCGCCGACGGCACGATCTACCGGCTGGCGCGCGGCGAGCTCGATGACGCCGAGTTCGCCCACAAGAGCGTGCTCACCCCGCTGGGGCGCGAGCGCTTGATGGCGCTGCTCAGCGACACGCCTCCCGCGGTGTTCCCCGAGCGGATCGAGGCCGCCGCGCTGCCGCGGTTCTGCACCGTCGGCGCGCTGGCGCGGCTGCTCGATCAGCTGAAGGCCGCGGGCTGATGTTCGAGCTGATCCACGCGGCGGCGTTCGATCCGGGCGAGCGGGCCGCGCGCGGCTGGGCGCGGATCGCGGCGGATCACGCGTGGCTCGCCGACCACTTCCCCGGCGCGCCGCTCTTGCCCGGCTCGGTGCAGCTCGAGCTGTGCGCGCAGATCGCCGGCCCGCTCGCCGAGCGCGCCATCGCCGCGCGCGATGGCGTCGAGCGCTGGGCGTTCCTCGGCATGGTCCGCAGCGCGAGCTTCCTGGCGGCGTGCGCGTTGCCCGCGGACGTGGAGATCGCCGCCCAGCTGCGGCGGCTCGATGCGGCGGCGGCGACCGTGGCGGCGACGTGCCTCGCGGGCGACACCACGCTGTGCCGCGCCGAGGTGGTCATGATCCTGCAACCGGCGACGCCGGAGTGGTCGGCCGCGATCGCGGCGGCGCGGGCCCGGGTCGCAGCATGGACGGCGCGGTCATGATCTGCGGCGCGGCGGTGCGAGCGTGACCCGGGTGGTGATCATCGGCGCCGGCCCGGCGGGGCTGGCTGCGGCCGCCTGCCTGTCGCGCCGCGGCGTGGCCTGCACGCTGCTCGAGCGCGGCTCGGGGACGGCGGCGGCGCTGCGCAAGGTCGATCCCGAGATGGCGCTGTTCTCGCCGGCCCGGCTGTCCCGGCTCCCGGGCATGGAGCTCGTCAGCGCGACCTCCTACCCGAAATTTCGCGAGCTGATCGCGGCGCTCGACCGGTATCGCGAGCAGCACGCGCTCGACATCGTGCCGGACTGCGAGGTCCGCGCCGTCGAGCGCGTCGCGGGCGGCTTCGTGGTGCGCGCCGCCAGCGGTGAGCACGAGGGATCGCACGTGATCAGCGCGACCGGGCTGATCGCGTCACCGCGGCTGCCCCGCGAGTTCGACGCCGCCCGCTCGCAGCTGCGCTGGATGCACAGCCTCGACGTCCGGCGCGCCCACGTCGCCAGCGCGCGCCGGCTGCTCGTGGTCGGCGCCGGGGCCTCCGCGGCCGACGTGCTCGCGAACTGGCTGGCGGTCCGCCAGCCGGACGACCGCGCCTGGATCGCCGTGCGCTCGCAGCTGCGCACGATGCCGCGCTCGCTGCTCGGCATCGACGTGCACTACCTGGTCTGGCTGCCCGAGCATCTCCCGGGCCGGCCGTTCGGCCCGTGGCTGTCGCCGGTCGATCCGATCCTCGAGAGCGAGGTGACCCGCGCGATCCGCCGCGCGGAGATCCCGCAGGTGAAGGTCGCGCGCTACTTGCCCGCGTCGGTCGAGCTCACCAGCGGTGAGGTGATCGAGCCGGACCTCGTGGTGCTGGCGACCGGCTTTGACTACGACACCCGGCACCTCGGCGAGCTGATCGAGCGCGATCCGGCCGGCTGGCCGATCCTGCGACGCTGCGAGAGCCGGCGCACGCCCGGGCTCTACGTGCTCGGCGCGCGCTACGCGCGCACCCTCGCGTCGCCGTACCTGCGCGGGATCGCGCGCGATGCCGCGTTCGTCGCCCGCCGGATCGCAGCGCGGCCATGAAGGCCGCGATCGTCCGCGCGTTCGGGGACCCCGAGGTCTTGCAGCTCGTCGAGCGTGACCCGCCGGTCCCCGGGGCCGGCGAGCTGCTGGTGCGGATCGAGGCGTGCGGGCTCAACTGGTCCGATCTGCTCCAGCGCGCCGGGCTCTACCCCGGAGGTCCAACGCCGCCGTTCGTTCCCGGCCAGGAGGCCGCGGGGATCGTCGTCGGTCACGGCCCGGGCGTGTCGGGCCCCGCGCTCGGGACCGCCGTCAGCGTGATCGCGGCGAGCGGGCTATGCGCCGAGTATGCGGCCGTCCCCGCGGCGGCGTGCCTCGCGCTCCCCGGCCCTGCGGACCACCGCGCGGCGCTGCCGATCGCGCTGCTCACGGCGTACACCGCGCTCACGGCCGGCGGCCACGCGGCCGCGGGCGAGCTCTTCGTGCTGCATGCCGCGGGCGGCGGGCTCGGGACCATCGCGCTGCAGGTCGCCCGCCGGCTCGCGCTGCGCGTGATCGCGACCTGCGCGCCCGCCAAGCGCGACCAGGTGGCTGCGCTCGGCGCCGAGCAGGTGTGCGGCTACGATGACTTCGCCGCTGTGGCGCGCGCGGCCGGCGGTGCCGACCTGGTGCTCGACTCGATCGGCGGCGCGGTGTTCCGGCGGAGCTGCGACAGCGTCCGCTCGCCCGGCCGGATCGTCATCGTCGGCTGCACCAGCGGTGAGCCGCAGCGCGTCGACGCGGTCAAGCTGGTCCATCGATCGATCGCCGTGATCGGCTGGCATCTCCGCGCCGTGCTCGCCGATCCCGAGCTGCGGCGCGCCGCGGTCGCGGGCTGCACGCCGTGGCTGGCCGACGGCTCGATCCGGCCGTACATCGCCCGCGCCGTGCCGCTCGCCGAGATCCGCGCCGCGCACGAGCTCATGGCGAGCCGGCAGATCTTCGGCAAGCTCGTCGTAATGCCCTAGCTCTGTGCCCTAGCTCTGCTGACCGTTGACGTCGCGGCCGAGCAGCAGCTTGGCAAACTGCTGCTCGCGACCGGGCGCGAACCCGCAGCTGCGGTCGAACCGCGCCGGGTTGCGGAACGTCCCGAACACCATGTCGATCAGCGGGAGCTCGCAGTAGTTGTAGGCGTGGACATCCTGCTCGTGATGGACGCAATGGCTCTCCGGGCGCTGGATGACGTAGCCGAGCCAGCGCGGCGTGGCGATGTTCCAGTGATAGAACAGGTTCGCGATCCCGCTCACCGTGGAGATCACGAACACCGCGGGCGGCGAGATCCCGAGCACGAGATAGAGCAGCGCCGACGACGCGATCGACTCGAGGACGATCTCGACCGGGTGCTTGTAGAACGCGGTCAAGATCTCGATGCGCTGCGGGCTGTGATGCAGCTGGTGCAGGGTCCGCCACAAGAGGTCGATCTGGTGGCGCGCGCGATGCGACCAGTACATCCAGACGACATAGATGAGATAGCCAATGACGAGCTCGGCCGGTCGCCCGAGCGACGCCAGCGACACGAGGTGGGGCCCACGGAACCAGCGCTCCCACGCGATGCCAGCGAGGAACACCGAGCCGATCTGGAAGCCGTTGATCGCGATCGCGCGCGCCCACCAGCCGGTCGCGCGGGGCCAGCGCCGACCCGGCCACAGGTACTCGATGCCCATCAGCACGAACGCGATCCCCGCGACGATCAGGACAATCATGGCGCCACCCTGCGCGAGGCATACCACGCGCCGATCGCGGTGAGACCGATCAGCGCGCCGGCCGTCCAGAACGGCGATTCGCGGCCGATCTGGTCGAACATGAGGCCACCGGCGCCAGGCCCGATCACCCGCGCCATCGCGCTCACCGACTGGGTGATCCCGAGCGCTTCTCCCTGGCGCTCCGGGTGCGCGCTCTTTGACACCCACGCCGCGAGCGATGGCGTCGTGACGCCGAACCCCGCTGCCAGCAGCAGCATGGGGCCGCACAGCTGCAAGCCGTTCTGCACCACCGGGATCGTGGCTGCGCCGGCGGCGAGCAGGGCCAGGCCGAGCACGACGCGTCCCGCCTCGCCCATCCGGCGCGCCAGCGCGGGGGTCCCCAGCGCCTGGGTCGCGGTGCCGGACAGCCCGAGCAGGGCGAAGCACCAGCCATTGTCGGACACCGAGAACGCGAGCGCGTCGCGGGTGAACAGCGCGAACGTCGCCTCGATGTTGGAGAACGCGTAGGTCAGCACGAACGAGATCACCAGGCAGACCACGAAGGCCCGGCTCGCGGCGACGTCGCGCATCCGGGCGTGCCTGACGGTCTGTACGACCGGTGGGATCCGCGGCAGCACGGCCGCGGCGAAGACCGCGTTGGCGCCGGAGCACCCCGCCGCGATCCAGAACGGGAGTGCCAGTCCGCCGCTCGCGACGCCCAGCGCGCCGAGCGCCGGGCCGAACGTGAACCCAGCGGCGCTGGCCGCGCCGATCAGCGCCATCGTCCGGCCGCGCTCCTCGATCGCGACGTTGTCGGCGACCCAGGCCTGCGCGGTCGCCATCGCGATCCCGAAGCCGCCCAGCCACGCGCGCGCGATGAACAGCGCGACCAGGCCGTGGGCCGAGCCGAGGACGATGAACCCGAGGCAACCGCCTGCCGCTGCGATGACCAGCAGCGGTCGCCGGCCCATCCGATCCGACAGCCGCCCCCACCACGGCGACACCACCATCTGCGCCAGCGAGTACACCGCGAGCAGGAGCCCGACGTGGAGCGCAGAGGCGCCGAGCGATCGAGCGTAGAGCGGCAGGAACGGCACCACGATGCCCCACCCGAGCTGATCGACGAACACGGTCGACAACAAGACGAGGAGGTCTCGTTGTCTCGCCATCCGCGCGAGCGTACCATCCTGGCCGATGAGCCGGGTGACCAAGCTGCTGGACAATCTGCCCGAGATGCTGCGCCGCGACGCCATGGGGGAGCCGCCGCTGTTCCCGCCTGCAGATCCACTGCAGTACGCGCGCTTCCTGGTGCCCGATCTCCCCGCGCAGCCCTGGTACGACGCGGCCCAGTTCGCGTGGACCGAGCGCTTCGCGCAGAGCCACGCGGTGATCCTCGACGAGCTCCGCGCATTTCTCGGCCAGCAAGAGGTGACGTTTCGCAACTATGTCGGACCGCTCACCGGCGATGCCGCGGACGCGGGCGAATGGCACATGCTCTACCTCGACTATCGCGGCCATCGCTGGGACCAGCACGCCGCTCACTTTCCCCGGATGATGGAGCTGGTCGACGCGATCCCGCGCCGTTCGGGCACGGTGTTCGTCTCGCGGTTGACCCCGGGCACTCACATCCCGGCCCACGCGGGCGCGAGCAACATCCAGCTGACCTGCCATTTCGGGATCGTCGTGCCCGACGGCGTCGAGATGCGGGTCGCGCGCGAGACCCGACCTCAGCGCGCCGGGGTGTGCACCGTGTTCGACGACTCGTTCGAGCACGAGGTGTGGAATCGCAGCGATCAGAATCGCTACAATCTATTCATCCAGTTCTGGCACCCCGATCTGTCCGATGAGGAGATCGCCGGGATCCAGAAGCTCGAGCAGCTACCGTACCTCCAGGACGTGATCAAGAAGTACCTGATCGGCGCCGACGCGATGGTGCCAGTGCAGAACTGATATTTCGCAGCGCGGACTATCTGGCTTGAGACGTTTGGGCTGCGGATCCGGGCGCGAGCGGGATCGTGAACGCGAAGGTCGCGCCCGCGCCGAGCTGGCTCTCGACCCAGATCTGGCCGCCGTGGGCCTCGACGATGCCCTTGCAGATGTAGAGCCCCAGGCCCGTCCCCTGGCGGGCGGCCTGGCGCCGGGTCCAGTACGGCCGGAACAGGTGCGGCAGCTCGTCGGGCGGGATGCCCGGGCCGGTGTCGGTGACGCTGAGCCGGGCCATGTCGCCGGCCCGCGCGCCGCGCACGTAGATCACGTCGCCGCGCCGGCAGTGCTTCTTCGCGTTCTCGAGCAGGTTGGCGAACACCTGCTCGACGCGGTGCCGGTCGCACCACAGCTCCACGCCGGGGAGCTCGGCCTCGCGGCGGAGCTGGATGCCGCGCTCGCGCGCGAGCGGCTCGTGCAGGTCGACGACGCCGTCGAGCACCGCGGTCGCGTCATGGGCGCCCTGGCTCAAGGACAGCCCCTTCGCCTCGATCGTCGCCATGTCGAGCAGGTCGTTGATGAGGTGCACCATGCGATCGACGGAGCGGCGGATCACCTCGACTTGCTTGCGCGAGCGCGGCACCGCGCCGTGATCGTGGAGCAGGTTCGTCGCGGCGAGGTCGACCGCGCCGAGCGGGCTCCGGAGATCGTGCGAGACGATGGCCAGCACCTCCTCGCGGGTCCGCCGCGCCTGCACCGACTCCTCGTAGAGCCGGGCGTTGTCCACCGCCATGCCGGCGCGGCGGCCGAGCTCGCGCGCGATCTCGACCTCTCCGGCCCCGTAGCGGCGCCCCGACTCGGCGGTGACCAGCGTGATCGCGCCGAGCGTCCGCCCGCGCGCGAGGAGCGGGGCGATGATGCACGAGCGCAGGCCGAGCGCCCGCGTGGCGGCGAGGTGCGCCGCGTCCGAGGCGGCCGCGGCGAGCATCGCGTCGGAGATGTCGGTGACGAGCTCGGGCTCGCCGGTCCGGATCACGTTCGGGACGCCGGCCTTCGCGCGGGAGTCTGGCGGGTACCGCTGCGCCAGCTCGTCCGCCAGCCGGACCTTCGCCGGATCCCAGTGCGCGGTCGCGACCCTCCGGATGCCGGCTGGCTCGACCAGATCCACGACGCACCAGTCGGCCATGTCGGGGACCGCGAGCCGGGCGAGCTGCTCGAGCGTGTCGGCGTAGTTCAGCGACGAGTGGAGGACCTTCGTCGCCTCGTCGAGGAAGCGGAGCTCGAGCTCGCGCGCGCGCAGCTCCGCCGCCGTGCGCTCGGCCTGCTCGCGCAGGACGTGCTGGAAGATCGCTGTCGTGGCCCGGTTGGCCATCGCGACGAACAGCTGCTTGTCCTGCCGCGAGAACTCGTGCGCCGTGCGCGAGCCCATGTGGGCGACCGCGATCACGTGATCGCCGTCGGCGAGCGGCACGCCGTAGAGCGCGCGGAGGCCGGCCGCGCGCTCCGCCTCGTGCTCGGCGAGCGGCTCCGCCGCCGCGTCGCGCAGCTCGAGCGGCCGGCGGGTGGCCGCGATCGTGCCCGCGAAGCCCTCGCCGATCCGCACCGCCACGTCGCTCGGGCCCGTGTCCGGAAGGCCGATCGAGGCGCGCACGCGCAGGAGATCGCCGTCGCGGAGCAGGATCGTCGCCGCGTCCACCGCGGACGTGGTCTCGACGAGCACGCCGAGGAGGCGGCGGAGGAAGTCGTCGAGGCTCCGGCTCTCGAGCGCCGCGTTCGCGATCCGATCGAGCGCCTGCAGCGTGCGATCGCGCGCCGCCGTGTAGCGCGCGATCGAGGCGGTCACCGCGCGATCGATCGCGTGGTGGAGCAGGCGCAGCTCGGCGAGGTGCGCCGGGTCCGCGATCCGCTCCTGCCACAGGTGCACGATGCAATCGCGCAGGGTGTTGAACTCGACGACGACCTGGCCCAGATCGAAGCCCTCGCCGAGGCGCTCGAGCGCGTGGATCTCGGCGAGATCGCCCGGCAGCTGCGGCTGCTCGCGCGGTGGCTCGTGCGGTCCCGCGTGCGATGCATCGTTCGGCGCCTCGTTCGACGCCTCGTTGGAGCCGAGCGCGTCCGCCAGGTCGACGATGCGATCGAGGATCGTCGGGATGTGATCGAGCAGCGTCGGGTGATCGAGGTGGCGGGCCACGGGCATCGCGCGCACGCCTCGCTCCCACGCGGTCAGGATCTCCGCTCGGTGCGACCGGATCAGGTCGCTGAGGTGCGTGGAGAGCGGAGGAAAAGTCATGCGCTCGATCGGCGTGACTTGCATTTCGCAAGCCCCCAGACGTCATTGGCACGGATGAACCAAATGCCAATCTCGCGCGCGGAAGTCTGTGCGGCGGTCGGACCTCCGCGCGGCTGCGCACGCCGCGCCCACAGCGCACGACCCGATCAGGATCGCGAGCTTCGCGCTATCGATCCCGGCCGCAGAAGGTTGGGCTGGTCGAAACAGGAGCCCAACCTCCTGCGGCCAGATCTCTAGACGGCCCGCGCGGCGGCCGGGCCCGCCGCGGCGCCGAGCAGGTGGAGGAAGCTCGTCACCCACGCTGGCGGCTCCGCGCGCCCCGCCGGCTCGGCGCCGCTCGGGACGACCCCGAGCCACGGCCGCCGCCCGCCGGCGCGCGCGAGGCACGCCTCGAAGCAGTCGACGCACGCGGGCGTGCGGAGCCCCAGCACGTCGAGCTGGGACAGCGCGGCCAGCACCTCGCCGGACCACGGCAGCGCCTCGAGCCGGGCGCGCGGCGGGAGCGGCACGTCGAGGAGGAGCCCGATCGGCCCGCGGTGCCCGTGCTCGCGCAGCGCCGCCGGCACGAGCAGCCAGCGGTGGCCGTTGATCCAGACCATGCCCTGGGCGCGGACCGACTCGATGATCCGCTCGGCGTACGCCGCGTTGGCCCGGACGTATCCGGAGAAGCCGTCGGCCGCCGGGCGCAGCGGCGGCGCGTCGCCGGGCGCGTCGCCGAGCACGGACCAGCGCTCGCGCGCCCGCGCGCCCGCCTCGGCCTCGAGCGGCGCGCCCGCGGCGCCGTGGCGGACGAGCCACAGGCCGTCGTGCTCGCGCACCGCCCACTCGATCGCGGACTCGAGCCCGGTGCGCGGGGTGCCCGGCGCGGGCCGCCGATCCGAGAGGACGACCAGCGGGGAGCGAAACCAGATCTCGGACGCGAAGCTCGGCATCATCGGGGGACCTCTCTCCGCCCCGGCGATCGGTGGCTCCGATCGGCGAGGCTCGTCGGGACGTGGAGATCGAACGCGGCCGTGCCGCTCCGCGCGATCAGGTGGACATACGCGCGCGCGCCGAGCGACCGCGGCGGGAAGCGGTAGCGCGCGCTGTGAAACTGGGCCGGGGCCGCGCCCCACGCCTCCAGCGGCTCGAGCGCGAGCGGGCGCGAGCTGACGCTCGCGGTCAGCTGGATCGGGGGCGGGAGCCCGGCGTCGGCGCGGCGCGCGACAAGCTCGAGCTCGCCCGCGCGGTCCTGCCGCGCGACCACCGCGAGCTGCCAGCCGGTCACGAGCCCGAGCCGCCAGCGGATCGCCTGCCAGGGCAGCACGCGATCGTCGGGGCCCGCGTCGGGCGGCGCGCGCGGCGGCCCGAGCTGGGGCGCGGCGCGCTGATCGTCCTCGGAGCGGCACACGCCGTACGGCACCTCGAGCCAGCACCGGCCGGCCGGTGTGCCGACGAGGAGCCAGAGATCGTCGAGCGACGCCCGCGGCCAGGGCAGGCTCAGCGAGCGCGCCGGGGTGTGCCCCGGCGGGAGCTCGAGCTGCGAGCCCGGCTGCACGAGCGCGAGCCGCGTCGGCGACCAGGCCGTCGCGCCCAGCGGCGGATCGAAGCAGAGCACGAGCTCGCGGCCCAGGTGCTCGAGCGCGAGCTGGTGCTGCGCCATCCGGCCGGGATCCCGGCCGAGCTCGAGGTGCCAGGGGATCACCGGCCGGGGCTGCGCGACCGACACGGAGGAGGCCCCGGTATTATGAGGACGGGCGCTCACCACAGAACCTCATAGCTGCGACAGGGCGAACACGATGACTGTCGCCCACAGCAGGAAGACGAGGAGATCGATCATTCCGCCGGACTTCAGCGGATCATTGCGCTCCTCCGACATCGCGGCCGTGAGCAGCAAGGGGGGTGCCACCGCAACCTGCCGGATGCTCGTGGACCGGTCTTGCAAAATGCAACGCGTGCCTCTCGTGATGCAACGCTTGCTCTTCTTGATTAGAAGTACAGAGTGAGCGCGAGCGCTCGCTCGCTGAGTGAGCGCTCGCGCTCGCTCGCTGAGTGAGCGCGAGCGCTCGCTACCGGCGCGGGCGCATCCGGCGGTGCAGCGTCGACGGATCGATCCCGAGGAGCTCGGCCGCCTTCGTCTTGTTGCCGCCGCACCGCTCGAGCATCCACGCGATGTACTCCTCCTCGAGCTCGCGCAGCGTGGCGAGCCGATCGCGCGGCAGGCTGAACCGGTCCTGGCCGGAGGCGATCTCGGGGGCGAGCGCGGCCAGCTCGGCGAGGCCGATCTCGGCGCTCGTCGCCATGACGACGAGCCGCTCGATCAGGTTCTCGAGCTCGCGCACGTTCCCTGGCCACGGGTAGCGCGAGAACGCGGTGACGACCTCGGGCGCGACACGCACGACCGGCGAGTGCGGGTTTCGGGCGCGGGCCGCGGCCAGGAAGTGCGCGGCGAGCATCGGCACGTCGTCGAGCCGCTCGCGCAGCGGCGGCACGGTGATCGGCACGACGCCGAGGCGGTAGAACAGGTCCTGCCGGAACCGCCCGTCGGCGACGCGCTGCTCGAGGTCCTGGTGGGTCGCGGCGATCACGCGGACGTCGACGGCGCGGGTCTCGTCCGAGCCGACCGGGCGCACCTCGCCGTGCTGGACGACGCGCAGGAGCTTGGCCTGCAGGGCGGGCGCCATGTCGCCGATCTCGTCGAGGAACAAGGTCCCGCCGCTCGCCTCGACGAACAGGCCGGCGCGCGCCGACACGGCGCCCGTGAACGCGCCGCGCGTGTGGCCGAACAGCTCGCTCTCGAGCAGCGCCTCCGGCAGCGTGGTGCAGTTGATCGCGAGGAACGGCCGCTCGCGCCGCGGCCCCGCCTCGTGGAGCGCGCGCGCGACCAGCTCCTTGCCGCTGCCGCTCTCGCCGCGGAGCAAGACCGGCGCCGCCGCGAGCGCGACGCGCTCGACCAGCGCGTACAGCTCGCGCATCGCGGCGCTCTTGCCGACGAGCGCGGCCAGGCCGCTCCGGTGCGTGGCGTGCAGCGCTCGGTTGACCCGCCGCAGTGTCCGGTGCTCGGACGCCCGCTGCACGTGCAGCGCCAGCTCCTCGAGCCGCACCGGCTTGACGACGTAGTGCCAGGCGCCGCGCTTCATCGACTCGATCGCCGTGTCGATCGTGCCGAACGCGGTCATGACGATGACCGGCAGCTCGGGATCCGCGGCGCGCGCAGCGTCGAGCACGTCGAGGCCGTCGACGTCGGCCATCCGCAGGTCGGTGATGACCAGGTCGGGGACACTGGCCTGGAGCGCCGCGATCGCCGCCGCGCCGCCGCCCACGACCTGCGCCTCCCAGCCGTCGTCGCGCAGCCGGTCGGCGCAGAGCCGCGCCATCTCGATGTGATCGTCGGCGATGAGGACGCGGCGGCTCACGCGGTGGTCCTTTCGGCGGCGTCTGGCGCGGCCGGCGGCCAGGTGATGCGCACGACGGTGCCCGTCCCGGACACGGTCTCGATCGCTTCGGCGAGCTCGATCTCGGCGCCGTTCGAGCGGACGAGCTGCGCCACGATCCAGAGGCCCAGCCCCGTGCCCTGGCCGCGCTTCTTGGTCGTGAAGAACGGATCGAACACGTGGGCGCGGAGCTCCGGCGGGATGCCCGGCCCGTCGTCGGCGACCTCGATCACCACCTCGCGGCGCGGCGTCGCCCGCGCGCGCAGCTCGACGCGCCCGCCGCGCGGGCAGGCATCCAGCGCGTTCATGGTGAGGTTGACGAGGATCTGCTGCACGTGGTCCGGATCGGCGTGCACGGCGGGGAGATCGCCCGGCGCGCCCGGCGCGAGCAGGACGCCGCGCTCGCCCGCCTTGGGCCCAAGGAGGCTCGCCACGCGCTCGATCGCGGCGGCGACGTCGACGGCGCGCGCCTCGGCCGGCGCCGGGCGGACGTAATCGAGGAGCTGGCGGATGAGGCGCGTCACGCGATCGACCTCGTCGATGATCACCTGCTGCGCCGGCGCCTGGGCGTGATCGGACCCGAGCCGCGCCAGCGCGAGCTCCGCGCGGCCGCGCGCGATGCCGAGCGGCGTGCCGATCTCGTGCGCGATGCCGGCCGCGAGCTGCCCGGCGGTGGCGAGCTTCTCCGTGCGGAGGAGCCGCTCCTCGATGCGGGCGAGCGCCGTCAGGTCGTCGATGACGACGAGCGCGCTCGCGTCGGCGACCGCGCGCTCGAGCGGCACGGCGTGGACGTTCACGAGCGCGTCGGCGCCGAGCAGCGCGAGCCGCTGGCGGTGCAAGGTCCGCGCGGCGCCGGCCGCGCGCGCCTCGGCGACGAGCGCGGTCACCCGCTCGACATGGGCGGCCGGCGCGTGCGCGAACGCCTCCGCGAGCGTCGCGCCCTGGACCGGGCGCGGGAGCCGCGCCTCGATCCAGTGGTTCGTCGCCGTGATCCGTTGATCGTCCCCGAGCGCGAGCACGCCGCTCGGGATGTGATCGAGGATCTTCTCGGCCTTCTCGGTGAGGTGCGCGAGCCGGTCGGCGTGGCGCAGCCGCTCGCGCAGCGCGGTGGTGCGGCGCGTGTTGTGGAGCACGTAGGCCGCCGACGCGAGGAGGAGCCCGAGCGCCAGGGCGCCGCCGACCACGAGGCGGCGCACGAGGGTCTTCTCCTGCGCCTCGAGCGACGCCGCGGAGCTGACCCGCACGAGCGTCCACGGCTCGCCGACGTTGCCGATCCGCATCGTGGTCGCGACGGCCACCGGCGCATCCTGCGGCAGGTCGTGCCGGACGCCCTCGCTCTCCTCGAGGACGGCGACCGCCGAGCCGATCGCGCGCGATCGATCGACGAGCCGGTGGAGCGGCACCGGCAGGTGCTGGCCGCGCAACGTCGTGCGGTGGTCGCCGCCGACGATGAACAGGCTCGACGAGCGATCGCGCAGGATGTCGAGGTGCCAGAGCAGGAGGCGCGCGTCGACCACGACCGCGATCGCGTCGCGGTGCGCCGGGGACCACCTCGCGAACACCCGGTACCACGACGCCGGATCGTCGCCGGCCCCGAGCGCGTCGGACACCTGCAGCTTGTCCGGCTCGCGCAGCGCGCGAGAGAGGAGCTCCGCGCTGGTCGGCCCGGCGCGCTCGGCGATCGTGGCCGGCGCGTCCGGGGCGACGACGCGGATCCCCGGCACGCCCATCCGGCGCGTCTCGATCATCATGTACTCGCGCTTGATGGTCGCGATCGCGTGGAGCTCGCGCTCCGCCGGCAGGTCCGCGTCGGCGTGGTCGAGGAGCGTGGCGGCGAGGTCCAGGTCCTCGATGACGCCCTGCACGTCGCGCTCGAAGACCCGCCCCGCCTCCTCGAGGATATGGAGCCGCTCGCGGGCGTACCGCTCGTAGAGCCGATCGCGGTCCCGGTCGAGCACGCGCGAGCCGACGACGACCAGCGCGGCCAGCGCGGCCACGAGCACGGCGGCGATGAACAGGAGCTGGCGGCGCACGCGATCAGATGCGTAGCACGCCGCGGTCCTCAGTCCTCGAACACCGCGGACAACGAGTCTGCCGTCAGCACGCGCTGGAGGTAGCGATCGAGCGCCTCGGACGTCGCGGCCTGGAGGCGGGCCTCGGCTGCCGCGTCCAAAGCCTGAAACTTGTAAAGGAGCTGGCTCCTCAGCGTGGACTGGCGTCCCTCCGCGCGCCCCTGCACGCGGCCTTGCTCTCTGAGGTACTCGGCGATGGTCATGGCGATCTCCTTGGAGCGAGCACCAAGCGCTTGGAGCTTGGCACGAACGGCGTCGAAGTACGTTGGTTCTAGCACCTCGAACAGGTACTGGACCAGTACGGTGAGCGCTTCGCGGCCAGACCGGGTCCGTCCGGCCTCCAAGATCGTGGAGCTCCAGGCGCCGGCATGCGCGCAGAGAGAGGCAAGCACTGCGCCAGCCGTAACCATCAGAGATCACTGACCGCTTCCGCGCGAGTGTCCGCCCGTCGGACGAGCCTTGTCCGAATACCGGACGAGGCGCGCTCACGGCTGGCTGTGCCCTAGAAATCAGCTTCGCCTCTAATTGGAGTGGCTGCCCTAGAATAGAAAAGGCGAGTTCCTCGCCCACTACCACCAGCGATCGAACGTCGAGAGCACGTTCTCGATGGTCAAGCGCAAGTTCGGCGCCTCCGTCCGGACCAAGACGCCCACGTCTCAGATGCACGAGGTGCTCCTCAAGTGCCTCTGCCACAACCTCGCCGTTCTCGTGCACGCGATCCACGAGTTGGGGATCGAGCCGTCGTTCTGGACGCGCATGGGGGCCGCGTAGCCGTGCCCCGCCGGGACCTCTCCCTCGCCGAGCAGGCGAACGTTCGCGCGCTGCTGCGCATGCTGCGCGTGAAGCTCGGCGGCAAGAACTGGCTCAACGTCGCGCGGGCGCTGCTGTTCGCGCACAGCACGCTCGCCGAGGTGATGGCGGAGCGTGCGGAGGTGAGCACCGCGCTCGCGTTCAGGGTAGCGAAGGTGCTCGACGTGTCGCTGCACCACGTGCTCAGCGGCGAGGCGCTGCCAACGGGGACGTGTCGGCATTGCGGCATGCCAAGTGAAGGGTAAGCTCCACTCGCTATGGCCAGGCAAAGTGTGAAGGATGCGTTCAGGGTTCGTCACGCCATCTGCGACGTCACGGGCGGTGGAACCGTCAAGCTTGTTAAGACGGCGTGTGGTGAGACCCTGATCCGTACCGCAGAGTTCAGGAGCGCATCTTTCGCGACCTGCCTCCGGTGTCTCGCAGAGCCATGACCTGCACCGCTCGCCCGTCCGGTGCGCCAGCCGGAGCAGATCCCGGGCTCGGCCACCGCTGCCTCCAATCGACGCGGTGCGCAGCTCGCAGCGCACTGGTAGCGTTATGCGATGACTTTCAAACCACCCCCACACCTTCCAGTCCGGATCAATGGCAGCCGTAACCAGGTCGCACCATTCAAGACCCGCATGGGGGTTCTGACGATCGGTGGAATGGCGCCGATCGCAGCACTCGGTGAGTCATCCGTGTTGCTAACCGCGGAAGCCGAACGAGACCATGACGACGGGTTCGTCGATGTAGAGATCGCGATCCCGGTGAGCCTCATCGATCAGGTGATCGAGCTGATCCAAGCTCGACGAGAAGAGTGCTTGCGGGCCCCAGCCCTCCCAACCGAGGCCCCTTCGTTGGACGACCTGTAGACGTCGAGTGGGCGCTGTCGTTCGCGCACAGCACGCTCGCCGAGGTGATGGCCGAGCGCGCCGAAGTGAGCACCGCGCTCGCGTTCCGCGTCGCCAAGGTGCTGGACGTGTCGCTGCACCACGTGCTCAGCGGCGAGGCGCTGCCGGCGGGGACGTGCAGGAACTGCGGTCACCCCAGCGACAGGTGAGCGTCGTCGTCGAGCCCGGCCCCTTAGCGCTCGGGCCGCGAAGCATCGAGGACGGGGATCACCGAGGCGAGCGAACTCGTTCATCGCTCGCGGCTCGCGGCTTGCGGTCCACTGCGAAAGCGTTGCACTCGACTCCGGTTGTCTCGCACCCTAGCATGTTCGAATGGCGACCAAGTGGGAGTATAAGCGTGGTCTCGACCTCGACAACGAGCAGATGAACAACCTTGGAAACGACGGTTGGGAGCTCGTCAACGTCTTTCCGACGACGACCAAGGTTCGCGGTTCCGACGTACGAGGGCCAAGCTTTCCGGCTCACGTACCACCCGGCATGGATTCGACGACGATCGTGTCGTTCTGGAAGCGATCGAAGCCATGATCGCGCCAGCCCGGCCAGGCGGTAAGAGGTTGGGCGAGCAGTGGGAACGATCTTGGTGCACCAGTTCTCGGCGCAAACGAGTGTCTCGCAGCCACCGCCGCGAATCGCAGACGGGCCCACGGTCGACCTTGACGCGTCCATGTGCATGACGGCCACCCACGGCCCGATCACGCCGAGCAGGACGAAAGCGGCGATGAGCATGAAGCCGATCGTCGCCTTGCGATCGCGCCGGATCGCCTCCCACCCTGCGATCAGGCCGGTCGCGCTCGCGCCGCTCGCCGCGCTCACGACGACACCGCCCGTGTCCGCGGATCGAATCAGAAGTACACGATATCGACGAAGAAGTTGCCGCGCAGGACCGCCCCGTGTGAACACGAGGAAGAACCTGCTGGTCGAGGCGGTGCGCAACCAGGGCTGCCCGTTGATGCAGGGCAAAGCCCTGGCCCGGATACGAGAAGCCGGTCTCGGTGAGCAGCGAACCCAGAAGTCGGGGAACGGCGCCAAGGAAGGCGAAGAACGCCGGGCACGATGGCGTCGGCCAGCCAGCCCCCGCCCGGCCACCACGATGCCGAGCAGCGTCCCGTCGGCGGATCGACGCTGGCGAAGACGGAAGCCTGCGTGCTAGCGTCGTTTCGTGTCGTTTCGTATCACCGCTCTGGAGTTTGCGCGCTACCGCGGTTTTCGTGACTCGCAGTGTGCTTCGCTGGCGCGACTGACGCTTCTCTATGGAGAGAACAACGCTGGCAAGAGCGCCTTCGTGCGCGTCTTCCCGCTGCTCGCTGGCAGTCGGGTCCAAGGTCGCCCTGGCCTCAACCTCGATACGCCGGTCTTTCGGGGCGCAGGGTTTCTCGATGTGAAGTGGCGTGGGGTGCTCCCGGTAGAGGACGACAAGGATCTGGTCCTCGGGCTGCGCCTCTCCGATGGGACAACCTGGCGGTGGACCTTCGAGTGGCTCGATACCAAGTCGACTGCGGCGCTGCGCATGCTGGAGGTGAACGGCGATGGGCAAGGCGAGACCTTCGAGTTGGTGCCCCTCGGCAACCTCGCTGCGAAGGACGCCGAATACACCACATCAACCGGCACGAAGCGGATCAGGCTCGATGGGCTGATTCCTCGTGAATCCGTCGGCGCGCTGACCGATGAGCGCCGAGCTGCCCTCATCAGCGCGCTCGATGGCGTGATCTGGCTAGGGGCGCTCCGCAAGGGGCCGCCGCGAGAAGGGACGCCGCGGGGGGCTCAAGGCAGCTTGGCCGGAGATGGGGAAGGCGCAGCCGCCCTAGTGCTCGCTGACAAGGCGTTGCGGCTGCAAGTCAGCACCTGGTTTCGCAACCTCGCACCCTTTCACGTCGAGGCGGAGTCGCTCGGGCCAGACCTGGAGCGGCTGGTATTACGGCCGACAGATCCGGGGCATGACGTGCCGTTCCCCGACACCGGCGAGGGCTTGCAGCAGGCGTTCCCGGTGATCACCGCCCTCGAACAGCTCCGCCAACAGGGCGGGACGCTCTGCGTCGAAGAGCCGGAGAGCCACCTACATCCTCGGCTTCAGAAGGCCCTGGCCGAGCACGTGGTCAGCGTGCTGGCGAATCAGCCGAACGCGAACGTGGTCCTGGAGACTCACTCCGAGGTGTTCCTGCTGGCGGCGCTCGCGGCCGCGACCAAGCCGCTCGCAGGTGCGGTCGGGCTGTTCTGGACCGAGGTGGCCTCGGACGGCGCCGGGAAGGTGGAATCCATCCCTATAGATGAGGCTGGGCGGCCCACCACACCGCGCCTGGAACAGGCGTTCTCGACGATGGGGGTCATGCGTCGCCAGCTGCTAGCGGATCGCAAAGCGCTCCTCGAAAGGTAGGTGCGATGCACGTCGAGTTGGATAGCGCCCTTCTGTCCGATCCCAACACGGACAGCCTCTCCGTGCTGGCCCTCTGCGCGTTCGGGTGGACGGGGCGACACCGCGTGCTGGTCGATGACCGGGCCACGTGGGACAGATGGGCAAAGACGCTGCCAGTTGCGCTGGCCGAGGAGGTCCAGTTCGTCTGGGATCAGGGGGAGCAGACAGCGAGCCTGGGACCTGCAAGCCTGCGGGTCGCCGTGGGGCCGACCAACCCCGGCGACTTGCTAGCTGATCCAATCGTCGTGACGCCTGTTCTGGCGCTCGCCATGCTTGGCCGGCCGTTGCGCCTCTTGCTCGAGAACGGACGCAACGATCGAGCCTTTCTGCTCGCCTTCTGCGACGCTGCAACTAGAAAGGCCCTCTCGGATGCGGAGCGCGAGGGCTGGCTGGTGTTCGATAGCGCGGGAGGGATCGGTGAGCTCAAGATTCGGCTGGAGGCCGCGTTGCACGGGCTCAGTGACGATGCCGCTCGAACCGACGCCTTGCGCACACTCTACCTCTGCGACAGCGATGCCCGTGAGGTCGGAGTGCCCTCGGACGACGCGAAGCCCATCGCGAACGCCCTGGTGCGTCTCCATCGGATGTTTCAGCGACATCTGCGGCGTCAGGGAAGTCCGGCTCGCAGCCTAGGCTGGATACTCGGCCGCAGGGCCGCCGAAAACTACGCACCGCCAAGCGAGGTCTTACGCTGGGCCCAGGCCAAGCACGGAAGCTCATCGGCCTCGTTGATCCAACAAGCGAGCACGCGGCAAGGACGCCTGGCCCTGCAAAACGGGCCAGGTGGCCCCGGTACGACGAGGCGCACCTTGCTCGCGGCCGTCGCGCTCCGCGAGCTTCCCGAGAACGTACGCAGCGTGCTGTGCATGAAGAAAGGGCGCTGGAAGGAGAAAGCCGGGCGCATCCAGACGGAGCGCACCACGCAAGCCGTATGGGGGCGATTGGATGACTTCCAGGCGGCCGCGCTCTTCGATGGATTCGGGGACACCTTCTCGGAGGAATTCTACGGTCAGGCGCAGCACCTTGGTGACGAGAGCGGAGAGCTCGTCGAGGTCCTCAAACAAGTACTGGAGCGACTCTGATGGGCCAATCCTATCTTCGCAACCCGAGCATCGATAGGTTGCCAAACATTCTCGAGGAGCTGCACGTCGGAGCGTTGTGCATTCCGCCGTTTCAGCGTGACTTCACGTGGACGGGTGAGCAGCGCCTTGCGCTGTTCAACTCGGTCAACCTTGGTCTGCCAAGCGGTAGCCTGATGGTGTGGCGCACGAGCCGAACGCTTGGCTCCGAGAATCCGGTAGGACCGTATCGCGTGCCTTCGGAACGTCCTTCTTCGGGAGTGCAATACCTGCTCGATGGGCGCCAACGGGTGACTACCTTGTACGCTGCGCTCGCCGCGGCGTTCTGGTCTCGCGAGGACAAGAAGCCCCCCAGGCCGGAGGCCGAGTATGCGACGTCCCCCGACGGAACGCCGTGGGAGGTCTTCTACGATCTCGAGCATGAAGAGTTCACTTTTGGCACCAACGCCGACGAAGGCGGCCTGTTCTTGCCGCTTTCGACACTTCTCGACGATAGCGCGTACGACGCGTGGCGAAGTAAAGCAAAGCCATCCAGGGAGAACTCCAATCGCGCCCGTGCACTCCGCTCCGCCTTCATGGACTACCAGATTCCGGTAGTGCCTCTCGCGGTCGAGGATATTGGAATCGTCACGCTCACGTTCAAGCGCGTCAACAATGGCGGCACGCCCATGGCCGACGCTGACATGGCGCGGGCGTTGGCGTGGAGTGAGGGTTTTGATCTGCGCGAGCGCCTCAGCAACGTCCGCGAACACCTTGCCGCTTCAGGTTGGAAGGGCATTGACGAAGATTTGCTGCTGAAGATTGTTGCGGTGATCTCCGGCATCGAGCCTGTTGAAGTTGATGTTGAAAAGCTGGCCAAGGAGATCAAGACTAGCCCCGACGTCGTCCGCCGCGCGGGCGATCTTGTAATCAGCGCAGCCAAGATATTGAGGGAACGCATAGGCATCCTCGGTCCCACGTCGCTGCCATACACCCAAGTGCTGGTCTTTGCCGCACGCGCGTTTCACGAAGCCAAGGGTAAATTGTCGAAGAAGGCGGAGGGCCAGCTCACTGCTTGGGTGGCAGAGGTCTGCCTGGATGAGCGGTTTGGCGGTGCCCCTCCTCACGTGGTGCGGGCCGAGTGGCGTAGCTTTGCGCGTCGGCTAGCGCTCCCCAACGCGGAGCCGGCGAGTGCGAGGCGCGATGATCGAACCACCACGGTCAAGGAGTGCTGGAAGTTCAGCCTCGCCTGGGCTCGCAGCGTGGGGACAGGCTTGGTGCTCGCCGCGCAACAGCCGAGGCGAGGCGATGGCAAGATCATGAAGAACCCCAGCGCGTACGTCGCGACGGGTAGCGACGACGTGGGGATGCTGTTTGCAGCAGGTGGCGAGGGGATACCCGCTGCCCTTGAAAAGGCGATCAAGAAGCTGCGCGGTGCCGCATTGCGATCTCCGGCGAACCGGGTGATCTGCCCGGAGCGGCGCCTCCCCGCGCTTCGCAAAGCACTGCTGCGACCCGACTGCGCGAAAGATGTACTTAATAGCCATCTGATTCCACAACAAGCCCACGAGGCGCTGCTTGCCAATGAGCTATCTGAGTTCTTTGAGCTTCGCCGCGCTGCTATCTGGGAGGCGGAGAAACAATGGCTCCACCAGCGCGGAGGCAAGGCGACCTTCCAGCCGGATCCGCGCAAGTATTAGCGATTTATCCGGCCATTCTCTCGACCACGAATGATCTCAGGAAGATAGAGATCGAAGATACAAAGGAGCGTGTCGAGAGAATGGCCGGATAAATCGCTAGAAGCGCGGCGGTGGCAAGTTCGCGGGCGAACGTCAACTCGAGGCCGACTCGCATCACAGTGCGGTTTTTGTCAGGCCCGGTGTCGCCGGCTCGCGGCGATCTACTGTTCGAGGAATTCGGCTCGAAGACGCTGGAGAGCCTCGCGTTGGGTCGTGGCCATGGCGACCTTCTCAGGGTCGTTGGCTGCCTCATACCTGGCGATGTCCGCGTTGCACTTCTGGATTTCAACATCGAACTCGGCGATGCGCTTCGCGCGCTCTTCAGGTGTCATGGTTGCCTCTTCTGAGAATCGCATGGCTAACTGCGACGTGGAGTGACGCCTCAAGCAGCTCAACCTGAGGAAGAGCATCCTCCAGCGTCGCCGCTTTTGACGATGTGTTGTCCCACACGGACGGTCACCCCTCCGTAAGGCCGCTCGTCGATAATGACCCGTTCGAACTGCTTCTCCATGCCGACATTATAGGCGGCCACCGTCCGCGCCGCGCCACCGTCCGCGCCGCGCCACCGTCCGCGCCGCGCCACCGTCCGCGCCGGCTGTCTAACTAACTAACTAGCCGCTACTTCTCGTCCGCCTCGGACGCAGAGCACGCTCGTCGTCACCTGTGAGCGTCGTCGACGCGAGCGCGGGGCCGGTGGCCGCTGATCCCGGGCGCCGAGATCAAGCGCGATCTCCAAGGCGCGATCTCGTTGATCGGATCGTCTGCCTCTAAATTAGGCCGTCTGCCTCTAAATTAACCCGCCACGGATATTTCCAGGGCACAGCCCTCACGGCTGCCTGGGACGCGCGCTTCCCGGCGCGCGCGCGGCCGGACCGGACGCGCCGGGCGCCGCCCCCGCGCGCGCCCGCGGGCCCGGCGCGGCGGCTATCGCACCGGCGGCGCCGTCTCGAGGATCGACGCGCCGGACTGGTCCGAGCACACGAGGATCGCGAAGCGCTCCACGGTGTCGAGCTCGGTCGTCGAGAGCGAGGCGTAGTCGAACCAGCCGCGCAGATCCGTGTAGCCGTCCTTGTAGAAGGTGACGGCCCCGCCGCGCTTGCGCGCGTAGACCTTGACGTACGTCGCGGGCAGCCCGGCGCGGTCCGAGGCGCGCTGGACGCGGACCTGGCCGACCTGGTTCGCGAGCTGCGTCGTCAGATCGTTGGCATAGTGGACCTTCGCCTTGCGCTGGCCCGCGCCGACGGCCTCGACGACGACGTTCTTGCCGCGCAGCGCCGCCGGCCACGCCACGCGGTGCTCAGGCACAAGCTCGGCCAGGACCTCGCGGTGGCCGGGCTCGATGAACGAGAACCGCGAGACGTCGCTCTGCACGAACGGCTGGCGCGAGAACAGGAGCTCGACGTCCATCTCGAAGAACCGCAGCTCGAGCGCCGCGATCGCGTGGCTGCGCACGAGCACGCCCTCGCCATCGACGGCGAGCTCGAACGTCGGCTGCTTCGCCGCGGCCTCGGCGTGCGCCTGCTCGCGGCTCCTCGTGTCGGTCACGACCGGCGCCGCGCCGGTGACCTCGTCGAGCATCGCCGCCATCGCGCCGAAGCGGTGCCGCCAGCGATCCACGGGGTGCGCGAGCCAGGGCCGGATCCGCTCGCGCGCCGCGGCGGGATCACCGGCGAGGCACGCGGCGTACGCGGCCACGTAGTCGTACTGCATGCGGTCCGCTACCGCGTCGCGGCTCACGCGGGCCAGCACCTCGAGCGCCGGCTCCACGCGATCCTGCGCGAGGAGATAGACGGCGGCCGCGAGCAGATCCTCCTGCGTCGGCGCGGGCCGGTGCGCGACGAGCTCGAGGAACGCGTCGTACTGCGCCACGAGGCCGTCGTTCAGGATCCGCACCTTCGGGCCGAGCCGGTGCGCGCGCGCGTTGATGAGCGGCGACAGCTCGAGGTGCTCGTACGTGCCGAGCTCCTCGGCGTCCTGGCCGATCATGTCGAGCACGGGCCCGGCCTCGAGCAGCCGCTCGCCGAGCGCGCGCAGCCAGACGCGGACCCGCGGCGCGTCGCGGTGGTAGAGCGCGTACGCCCAGAGCTCGGCGTCGTAGACGCGCCGCCGCTCGAGCACGCCGAGGATCGCCTCGTACGCGGCGCGGTCGCGCAGCCGCCACGCGGCGCGCAAAAGCTCCGTCGCGGCGAGGTTCGCGCCGGTCAGGTAGGCGACGACCTCGGCGGTCGAGCCGCGCTGCGAGACGTGCGCCCACGACGTCGGATCGGGCGCGGCGCCGCCGCTCCGCACCTCGAGCGCGCGGGCCGGCGCGGCCGCGATGATCGTCTCGCCGCGGCTCACGTGCACCGGGAAGTGGCTCCACGTCCCAGGCGCCGGGAAGTAGAACGAGTACTCGTGGCCGTGCGTGCCGTACGGCTCGAGCACGACGTCGATCGTCTGCGTGACGTGCGAGCTCGCGACGGGCACGCTGCCGCGCGGGATCTGGACGAGCGCGGAGATCCGCTGCCGCGAGCTGGTCGGGTTCGCGAGCACGACCTGGCACGTGTAGACGACGCCGACCGCGAGCGGCCCCTCGACGTACTTGTCGACCTGCTCGCCGGACGACCAGTCGTGGCGGTCGTCGGCGCGCACGTAGCTCGTGCCGACGACGAGCGGCGGCCCCGACGGGACCAGCTCGCCATCGAGGATCTGCGACGAACCGACGAGCGCGTTGCCGCCCGCCGTGATCACGAGCCGCGGCGGCTCCTGCGCGTAGCCGTGCGCGCTCGCGACGAACGGCAGCTCGGTCACCGCGAGCGCGCACATCGCCTCGGCGAAGCTGCTCGTCGCGAGGCCGAGCCACGGCGACAGGAACGCCTCCCGCGCCGGTCCGGAGGAGCCGCTGGCGGAGGACCGCGCGAGGGAGTGCCTCGCCAGATCGCGCCACAGCCGGCTCGGCTGGATCATCGACGCGCCACTCTCCGCGGGCCGGCGGTGCCACCAGTTGTGCTCCGCCCACTCCTGCGTCTTGTCGGCCGCGCGGTAGTGCCGCGGCGCCTCGTCGCGCTTGGCCATGTCGTACGACAAGGTGTCGAAGGCCGGCTCGTCCGCGAAGCGCTCGCCGGTCGCCGCCTCCTCGGCGAAGTCGGCGGCCAGCTCGTCGGCGTCGACGTCGGCCATCGTGCCGCGCGCGAACCCGGCCGGCGCGGCGCGGCGCGATGGCATCGGCTTCTTCGCCATGCTCGCGGAGCCGGCGATCATCGTCCTCGCCATCTTCCCCGCGACCGGCTGCATCGGGGCCGGCGCGGGCCGCGCGGCGGGCGCCGCCACCCCCATCGCCCCCATCGCGCTCAGCGCCATCCGGTCCGCCGGCGCGTAGTTGCCGGTCGCGTCCGCCTCGAGGCGCACGAGCGCGGCGCTCCGGGCCTCCGCGACGGACTCGTCGGCGTCGAGCGTCGAGGCGCCGAGCAGCGCGTCGATCAGGCGCGCGTCCCCGCTCGGATCCGGCGGCGCGATCGCGACCTGATCGCCGAGGATGCGGGGCAGCGCGTCGTCGCCGGTCACCCGCTGCGCGAGCAGCGCGCGCTCGACGGCGCACAGCCGCGCGAGCCGCGCGGGCTCGAGCCACGGCGCGAGATCGTCCTCGAGCAGCCAGTGATCGAGGAACGTCTTGGTCCGCTTGTGCACGAGGTACGGGCGCACGACCTCGTCGAAGAACAGGCGATCTTTGAAGTACAGGAACAGGTGCAGCTCGTGACAGGCGTACTTGCTGTAGAGCTCGCGCCGCTCGGCGTCGGGCAGCATGTGCCACCGCGTGACGAACGCGAACTCGCGCAGCGTGGCGTCCTCGCGCAGCGCGAGCAGGTACGCGTGCGCCCGCTCGACGGTATCGAGCAGGTGGACCTTCGCCGTCGCGAGGTCCTCGATCACGAGGCGCTCGCCCAGGGCGAGGGGCGTGATCGCCTTCTTCTGCGTGGCGTGGCGCGCCGGATCGAGCGCGTGCCGCAGGCGGAGGTCCTTCGGCGCGAGCGGCGCCTCGGTCAGGTGGACGCGGCGGAGCGTGACCCCGGCGGAATCGTCGACGACGATCGTGACGGTCGTCGCCCCGGCGAGGCTCGGCCGCGGGATCCGCACGACGCCGCGCTCGTCGGGCACGAGGTTCGTGAGCACGCCGCCTTCGGGCACCTCGGGCAGGAAGTCGTAGCCGGGGAGCGCCTCGCCAGCGGCGCCGGCGGCCGGGGGCGCGCCGCCGTAGCGGCCGCCGGGCGCTTGCATGGCGGGCGCCGGGGACGCGGCGAACGCGCCGCCCGCGCGCGCGTCGGCGACGCCGGTCGTCGTCGCGCGGCGCGACCACGGGTTGAGGAGCAGGCTCGGCTTGTCGAGCAGCAGGCCCGGGTAGCGCTTCGCGCCGCGGCGCTCGAGGACATAGCGGTACTCGTCGCCGAGCTCGCGCCCCGAGACATAGAGCGCGCCGCGCGCGCGGTCGACGCGCCGCGCGGGCGTGCGCACGGGCCCGAGCGGCGGCCGATCGACGAGCGCGGAGACGAAGCGCGTCGCGAGCGCGTGCACGCGGGTGCGCGCCGACGCGCCGCGGAGCGTGAGGACGAGGTCCCCGCCGGGATCGCCGCCCGGATCGCCGCCGAGCTCGATCGACGCGACCACGGGCGCGGCGCGCGGCGTCTCGACGATCTCGCCAGCGGTCACAATGGAGCCGTCGACGATCCCGGCGCCGGGCGCGGCGCCCGCGGGGATCACGGCGATCGCGACGTGCACCCCGGGCGCGCGCAGCTCGTACTCGCCGGGCGGGAGGCCCCGGATCGCGAGCCCGCCGGCGAGCACCTCGGGCTCCCACGCCGGGTGGTGCGCGACGGCGCCGCCGCGGTACTCGGCGAGCGAGGCGCGGCGCACGACCTCGTACGCGGCGCGGCCGGGCGGCAGCGGCACGAGCACCTCGCGCCCGTGCGGGACGTACAGCGTGCAGCCGACGCCGTAGTCGCCGGCGAGCCAGCGCTGCGAGTGGCCGCCGAGCGTCGCGGTGATCCACTCGACGCCGGGCAGCTCGCCCAGCTCGACGCGGCCCTGCGCGTCGGTGGCGAGCTCGGCGGCGACCTGGAGCCGCGCCCAGCGGTGCTGCAGCGCGACGGTGACGGGGCGCTGCGCGCGGGGCTCGCCGCTCTTGCCGAGGGCGTGGATGACCCAGCCGGCGCTCGTGCGCGCGAGGTAGAGCGCCTCGACGGCAGCCGTGGCGTGCATCCCGGCGATCGACACGGCGCGCGTGACCGCGAGCTCCTGCGTGCGCTGCTCGCTGCGCACGGAGACCTGCCCGCGCACGGAGACGGCGACGTGCGCCGTGTCGTCGCCGAGCGGCCACTCGAGCGCCGTGGCCTCGCCGTCCTCGAGCTCGAGCGGCTGCGACTTGGTCGTCGCCACGCCGTGGCGATCGGTGAGCGTCACGTCCCACGTCGGCTGCGCGAGGAGCGCGAGCGAGGCGGGCGCGCCGGCGACCGTGAGCGCGACGCGCGCCACCGCGCGGGCGGTGCGGCCGGCGGCGAGCGCCTCGCGCTCGAGGAGCACGGTGACGGCGAGCTCGTACGTCTCGCGCGCGAGCTCGAGCTGCGCGACGGTCGCGATGTCGCCGTGCGCGAGCAGCATCGCCGTGCTCCCCGGCGCCGTCGAGAACGGGACCACGATCGCGCCGCGCTCGTCGGCGCGGTACTCGCGCTCGCCGATGAACGCGCGCGCGTCCGGCAGCGGGGTGCCCGCCTCGTCGACGATCGTGACGACGTGGCCGGCCGCGCCGAGCCGCACGACGTGGCGTAGCCGGCCACGGCTCACGACGGCGCGGCTCGACATGCCGTTGCCGATCAGATCGATCACGTACGTGCCGGTGCGCGCGCACATCGGCAGCTCGATCCGGCGCCGCGCGCGGCGGACGGGCGGCTCGGTGAAGCGCAGCACGAGCTCGTGGCTCGCGGCGAGCCCGTCGAGGTCGAGGTCGGTGTTGACCTCGCGCTTCTGGAGCTGGAAGTACGCGATCGGATCGATGCGGAACACCTTCACGACCAGCTCGTCGACGTGCTTCGTGTCGACGTCGAGCGCGATCGGCTCGCCGACGCCGAACCGCGTCGGGTTGTGCACGCACCACCGCAGCTCGATCCGGTCGCGCAGCGCGGCGGCGCGCGCCGGCCCGAGCACGAGGGTCGCGCGGTCGGCGTCGGGCGCGCCCGCGAGCAGCGCGAACTCGGCCCGCTCCGCGTCGAGCCACGCGGCCTCGAGCCACGGCGCGAACGGCGCGAGGTCGCCGCCGGCCGCGTAGATCCGGTAGAGGAGGTCGCGCACGAGCGCCTCGTCGTCGCCGGCGGACAACAGGCCGGTGACGGCGCGCTGGTCGGCGCCGAGCTGCGCGTAGTGCTCGGAGCGCGCCCGCTCGAGCCAGCGCCGCGCCGCGTACGACGCGTGCCGCGGCAGCTGCAGATACGCGGCGAGGAGCTCCGGATCGGTGGGCAGATCGCGGCGGCGCGCGGTGTCGAGCGCGTGCCAGAGGACGTGCGCCTTCAGCGTGTTGATCGACGGCGGCAGCTGGGCGATCAGGCGCCACAGCTCGGCGAGGTACGCGGCGCGGGCGTCGAGATCGGAGTCGAGATCGATCGAGTGGTGCGGCCGCACGCGGCGCACGACGGCGGCGACCCACGCCGCGTGGCCGTACAGCTCGGGCCGGAGCTCGCCGAGCGCGAGGAGCTGCTGGACGGTGAGCTGCTCGTGGACGCCGAGCGAGCCGAAGCCGCCGCTGCCGCGCACCGCCAGGTCCTCAGCGATCTGCGGGACGAGGTGCGGATCGGGCGAGTGGCGGAGCCGCGACAGGAGCACGCGGCGGCGCGCTGGATCGAGCCCGCGCTCGATCAGCTCGAGCAGGCCCTCCTCGGTGACCTGCGACAGGTTGGTGTCGTAGTCGATCGCCTGCTGGAGCAGCGCCGCGCCGTCGAACACGCCCTCGGCGAGCCGCGTCGGCCGCGTCGGATCGACCTCCTCGACCTCGGCCTCGTGCCAGTGGCTGGCGCCGAGCCAGTCGCGGACCTCGTCGGCGGCGGGCACGTCGCCGCCCGCACGGTAGAGGAGCTGGCGCTGCCGCAGCCGCTCGTAGCGCGCGGTGGCGCCGTGGCGCTCGGGGTACGCGTGCAGGATCGCGTCGGCCTCGTCGAGCGCGCCGCGGTGCTGCGCGGCCAGGCACCGGTAAAAGTCGTGGTCCTCGCTGCCGGGCAAGAGCCGGCTGATCGGGGCGCTGCGATCTTCGGACAGGGCTATCGCCTCACGGAGCTCCAGGTCCATCGCCGGAGCGTAACACCTGGTATGGTCCGCGGAATGGCGAGCCCCTGGCGTGCGATGGTGATCGTCGCGGGAGTGACCGCGGCCACCGCGGGGCAACCGCGATCCGCGGGAGGACAGCCGATCGTGTCGCCGAGCGAGGTCGCCGAACCGGCGAAGGCGGCGCCCGCGGCGAAGGCGGCGCCCGCGGCGAAGGTAGCGCCCGCGGCGAAGGCGGCGAAGCCGGCGGCCAAGACCGCGAAGGCCACGAAGCCGGCGGCCAAGAAGACGGCGAAGGCGACGAAGGCGGCGAAGACCGCGAAGCCGGCCCGATCCGCGAAGGCGGCCAAGACCGCGAAGTCGACCAAGACGGCGGCCCGGTCGGGCGCGCGCGTCGCCACCGTGCGCGGCGCGCGGGGCGACAACATGCCGCGCGGCTTCGCGTGGCCGGCGACGGCGGCGATGCAGGCGGCCGGCAAGGTCTGCGAGGCTGACCTCGGCGCGCTCAACGTCAACTGGAAGCGGTCCACGCCCGAGGGGCGCATCGCCGATCCGATCGAGTTGACCGACGGCATGCTCGGCGGGATCAAGTACACGAGCGTGTGGCGGAGCCCGCCGCACAAGCTCGACTGCCAGTTCGCGCGCGCGCTCGCGCAGATCGGGCCCGACCTCTACGCGCTCGGCGTGCGCGAGGTCCGGTGGGGCAGCATCTACCGCTGGAGCAACGTGCGGACGCAGGGCACCGAGCTGCCGTTCCTCTCGCGCCACGCGCTCGGCCTCGCGATGGACGTCGTCGAGCTCATCGACGACACCGGCCGCGTCGCGAACGTGCAGCACGCCTACCTGTCCGGGGACGCGCTGCTCACCGGCACCGAACAGATCGTCAACTCGAGCGGCAAGTTCCGCCTCCTGCTCACGCCGCGGAACGATCCGCAGTCGCACGACGATCACTTCCACATCGAAGCGAACCCGGACTACACGGCGCCGGCCGCGGCGGCGACCGCGCCTCCGGCAGCGACGCCGGCCCCGTAGGCCGCCGCTCGCCGCGGCCGCCTAGCCCGGCCTCCGAGCAACAGCCAAAGCAACGCGATCGACCCATACGAGCTAAGTACAGGTCCCCAGAAGAAGAGGACCTGGTGAAACTGGCGCTTCTCCGTCGCTGAGCGCGACCCCGGCCGCTGAATAGGACTCGGTCCCCTTCTTCCAGGGAGGTGTACTAAGGCATTGAAGCCTCGGCCAGCTCATCTTCTCACGCGTCCTGGGCAGGACATAAAGCACGGTTCGAAAGACGCCCCAGGGTGAAACTGTGGTTTTGGCATCGGCCGGCATGACGATTTGTCCGCCTAAGGTTAACAGGGACTCTGGCTCCGTGGCCACGTTTTCGATCGCGCGAGCGCGCGTCTCGTCTCCGTTGCGCGACACAAATGCTCGCATCACCGCCGGGACCGGTCGCGCTCGCGGCGCGGTCACTGAGGCGAGCCGCTTGCGAAACTGGCCGCCGAGGTGCCCCGCTCGCGGTGGGCTTCGTCTCGCCCCGTGGATCGCTACGTCGAAACGGGGTACCCTGCCAGGCTGATTTGCGTCGTCTCCCACCTGCACGTCTCCTGACACTGCGGGCCGGCCGGGAGGTGGAGTTCCAGGTCAGATAGTCGTGCGATGCGCGGGCCGGATGCACGACCTGAGCCGGCCTTCCCCGCACGAATACCCTGCCAAAGATGAAAGATGTGCTGAGCGCCTATTCGACGCGCTGTGTCCCACTCGTGATGCGTGAGGTACATGCGGAACGCAGTCGATGCCGCAATCGCCATTCCCTTTACCTCGATGGCAAGTTCTGCATCCGCGGGTAGCGGCGCAAAGCTGTTGCCCGCGAAGCTGAGGATGTCGAAGCCGTACGCTGGGCTCTCGCGCGCCACCCAACGCACCCGAGACGCAAGTCGTCCGAAGCCTTGGTTGGCAAGTCGGTTCCGCTCGTAGTTCAGGGACAATTCCTCGGCAGTATCGCCGACCGCTTTCCGTAGTCCGGCCGTTTCCTCGGGGAGGGGAACATGCCCCAGCGCACTCCACCACGCCGACGCCTGGATGTCCCCTTCTGCCGGCTGGTCCAGCAGGCCGGCATCGTGAAGCACATGGCGGGCTGAGTCCGGAAGCGCCTGCGACAACGATTCCGGATCACCTTGCCAGCACGCAACCCAGGCCGGCGGATGACGGAGCACCAGAACGGATGCAAAGAGGCGAAGCACGTCCTGGCTGGGTTCCTCCTCGGATCCTCGTGACAGAGCATCGCGGCCGAGCTTGCTGAGCCGAAGCGTCTCAGTGCCCCCGATGAAGCCGCCAATGCGTGCGGGTTCGAAGCCGTCCTTGATTGGAAGCCCACCAGCTCGGAGCCCACTTCGGCGAGCGAATGCAACGAGTTCATCACCGGTGATCCCGTCTCCTAGACGGTCTGCGCTTCTTAAGACCACCCACAAGGCGGTCATCCGTCCCGGAGAGATCCGGATAGCTGGGTGCTTCACGTCTCGCTTCTCCCTCGACGATGTGATCAATGATCTCTTCTACATCTTCAATCTGGATTCCTCCCGGAAATTCCTCGACGACATCAAGCGGATCATATGCGAGTGCCGCCAGTCCGGGGTCGTTCAGGATCTTGCTCATGGAGTCGATCTTGCTCTTCAGTCGCGAGGCCACTCGAGCATCGATGGTCCATCGAGCCTCAAGCACATCCACCCTTACGGGTGTGTCCTTTCGGAGGCCGAGGCGGTGAATTCGATCGATCGATTGTAGGTAGTGCGCAGCATTAAACGTCCGGTCTAGGTAGATTGCGTGCTGACAAGCCCGGTGAAGACTGATCCCTTCGCCGCATGCAGCTGGGTTGGCAATCATTACCCGGCACGCGTTGTCTTCATGAAAGATGCGGATGCGGCCCTCGCGGGTATCTGCATCGTCGTCCGAGCCGGTAGCAACTTCGCCATACAGGCTCACCGGCTTATACGCCGCAAGAAGTCTCTCGAGCAGATGAACATTCTGGACGAAGCTCGTCCAGATCAGCACCTTGTGCTTAGCGTCCTTCGCGAGCGCCTCCTCTGAGATCGTTACGGTCGCTTCGATCTTCGCGGGACGCTCACTCGCCGCGATCTCCCGCAACAGTTCCCATACCTGAGACGCGCCGCCCTCGTCATCGTCCAAAAAGTGCAACGCCTCCATTGAGGCCAGCAGCATCGGATTGGATGCCGCTTCGAGCAACGTCATCACGTGCGCGCCTAGACGGCGAAGCATACGCATGTCATGTGGCTTCATTCCGGCAGCAATTCGGCGTGCTTCGCTGCGGAGCAGTTCGTACAGCTCCCGCTGAAGCGGACGGAGTTCGACGCCGACGCGATTCGGAACGAGATTTGGCAGATTGAGCTCGGACTTTGTCGTACGCACGTAGAGCGGTTGCACGACACGTTGGAGCTGCGAAAGCACGCTCTCGCTTGCGTCAGCCTTGACCTTGATGTCAGGGAGAATCCGTTGTCCAGGCCAAAGAAACTCCAGCTGCGCTCGAAGATCCTCCGGCGAGTTGGGCAATGGAGTGCCGCTGAGCGCATCACGACGAACCGCGACCCCAGCGAGTTGCAACGCCGTGAAGGAGTAGACGCCCGCTGAGCCGCCCTTCACCCGATGCGACTCGTCGAGCACCACATGCATCTTGTGGCGAGATGCCCAGCTCTGCACCGCATCAAGTACATTAGGAAGAAACTGGTACGTGATGAGCGCTATCTCCGGATCGCTTGCTATCACGGTCAGCGCTTTCTCGGCGCCACCAGCAAGGCGAGTCACGACAGGCCGCTTCTCGGGGTAGCAAATGCCAACCTCCGTCTCCCATGAGAGGAACGCATTCTTTGGCGCAACGACGAGCAACCGATCGACCTTCCCCTCACCACGGAGCGCCTCATATGTTGCAAGCAGCGCAGTCGTCTTGCCCGCCCCCGGCACTGAAAAGTTCGCGCCATGCGCGAGTTTGAGCAGGCGACCGACGTCACGTTGTTGGTTCTTAGTGAGCGGACGAACGAATCGTCCAGTCTTCGCGATCCGATGTCGTACTTCGCGCACGGGCAGCGGAGCCACGTCATTCTCGGCCGCAGTTCGCGCCTTCGTCTCATCGACATGCTTGCGAAGTAGCGCCTTGACCTCGTGGTCATACTGCGCGCGTAGTCCGTGACGGCGCATGACCTGCGCGAGTTCGTTAGCAGCAACTCGCAGTGCGAGTGGGCGGACGGCAACACCATCGGGCCGGAGGCCGCCTCCTCCAGAAAAGAGAATGGACGTCAGCTCGGCCCATTGCCCTTCATCGACCTCTTTTCCAGAAACGACCACATGGCCATCATCGAGCCGAAGGGAGATTATTCCAGGCATAGCTATTTCTCGACAAGCTTCTCAATCGAAGCGCCGAGCTTGTCGACGAGCTTACCGAGTGTGCCCAACGCCTTCGCAACATTCTTTAGGTCTTCGCTGTCCTTCGTCAGCTCGATAGCCTCAAGTTCCTTGATGGCTCGGTTCACTCGTTGGAGCGGGAGCTGAAGCCTCTTGGCTTCGCGTTCCTCCATCTCAGCTTCTTCTACAGCGTCGAAAACAGCGCCGGCACCCTCAGTACTCTCAAGCGCCTCAGAAATGTCCTCCAAATCCTGATCGTCGTCGGGTTCTGCCGCGTCTGCAAGGTCCGCCAACGGATCGTCATCATCGCGAGCCTTCGGCTTCTTGCCCTTGGGAACTGCTTTCGCTTTCTGCTTCGCTGGCTTCTTCGGAACTCTCTCGCGGACTTTCTGCGCCACCCTGTTTAGATTCCCGCTCATCTGCTTGATGAGTTCACGGATCTCCTTGTAGCCGCGCTCTTGCTTGATCGCCGCAAAGCAAGCTTCTCGGATGATCCGCTTCTGCTTCTCGGTCTTCCGCTTGAAGGCGTTGGCCGCGAACCGGGTCACCATATCGTCGAACGCCTGTTCCATGCTGCCGGTGCTACCCGAAGGGACCTTGTGATACTGAGCAGGTACATTCGCCCACGCGAGGTATTGCTTTACGAGCGATAGCTTCTCGAGTTGCTTGCGTACCTCCGCGACTCCTAGCCGCATCTTTTTGGCGATCTTCTCGTCGGTCTCTTTCAACTCGGAAATACCGTACTCGAGATGCAGGGCCTCGTTGATCCAGTCGTACTCGGCCTTCGTGTCTTTCTGCATCTGGAACTCAAGTTCCGTTTCGTAGATCTCGTTGCTCGTCGCACCCTCCGGAAGCACGACGGCTTCTACGTAGCTCTCCTTCATCTGACGAAGAGCAGCGAGTCGACGGTTGCCGTCCACGACTGTGCCGTCAGAGGTCAACACGATGGGGTTCAGCTGCTCTCGCGTGTTCAGATCGACATCGAGTTCCTTCTCGCCGATCATCGTCAGCAGGATCTCGTACTGTGCCTTCTGGACTTTCGGGTCATCAGGGTCGGAGAAGAAGTCCTTCGATACATTGTGCTCTTCGAGATAGCGACATTGAGCGCGATGTGTACGACCGCTTTGAATTCGAAAGAGCGGGAGGTCAGCCTCAACGCGGATCTTGTTCAAAGGGATCCGCTTGGTCTTAAATGGGACGTCGAAGGTCGGCCCCTTCTTCTTCTCCGCTGCGTCCACCAACGCCTTGAGGGTGGCGGTGCGAGTGGCGGTGCGAGGCACTGCCGGCTTCTTGCTTCCCATCTAACTTCCCCTTCGTTGTTCATCACTGATCGCAATTCGCCGCGTTTTGAGTCGCCGCGTTGCCTTTTCAAACGCTTCGACCATTGCCGCGGTCCCACCGCCCGCATGCCGCGCGATTGCAATCCCTGCCGCGAGCAGTTCTCGTTGCTCCGGCGTTCGGGGCGTTGTTACGATCAACGGCATGCGGTCGGTGCGAGCCGTCGCCTTCTTGCATTCGATGACGAGGTCACGAGTGAACGAAAGGCGATTTCGTTTTGAGTGGTCATTCTCGTTCTCCGAATGGCCAACGCCCAACGCGACCACCTCGAAGTTCGCATGTTCGAGTGCAAGACCGAGCGCAGTCCAGCCACGAAAATCTGTGCTATGAAATGTAAGAATGAGCCGTCCGTCTTCAGCAAGCGTCCGCTCGGTCTCTGCGAAGATCTGCCGAAGCGAGGCTTCGTAGTCTGCGCGGCCCTTGTTCTGTGGAATTGCTTCCTGCGCCGACTGAAAGCTCCATTCCGAGGATGGCTTCACCGCTGCCGCCCAGACGCGAAACAACGCCGACAAGTCGCCGTACTGTACGGCATTATAATACGGAGGGTCGGTAACAATCAACTTCGCCACGCCATCCTTGAGTGTCTGCGTCGAGCTGCTTCCTGTCTCAATGGTGACCGGATGCTTTGCTGTATCGCTGACGTTTGACTCCATCCATGCTGCAGCCGCAACCGATGACCTAAGGCGCCGAGGGATCGTCCCGCGACCGCGTGTCCCGATGAGATTCGTCTCGACGGCGAGGGAGGTCGTTGAGTAACGGTGATTCGCGAGAGCTTCGAATGCCTTGGGATGAAAACGATCCCAACGCGAGAGGTACCCAGCCATCTCGCTCGCGCCCACCACTACAAGTTGGATCCTGTTGCGTACCTTCTCTGGCACCTCCAAAGTGCTCGCAATGTGGCTGGCTTCGAGCAATACTGCGAGCTGCCGTGGCGGATACAAGTCGCGCCAACGGCGATATCCGAGCCTCTGCAAAACGCCAGTTTCCTTGCCGCGAGGGATCAACTCGCTCAGGACCGATGGCGCTCGCACCAAAACGTCAGAAGCGCGTATGTCAGCGTGCGTCGGGAGATCAAAATGTGTGAGCGGCTTGTCCTTCTCGCAGCACGTGCGCTGAATCAACGCGAGGTGCCAATCCTGGTCGCTCGTCCACGCGTCGCGAAAGGTCAGCGTCTCGTCACAATGCGGACACTGCACGATCCTGTCTGCGAACAGCGGCGTTCGCTCATTGCCGAGCTTCGAACGACAGCCACTACAGCGTGAACTCGCGCCAAGCTTCCTCTTGCTGACAACTCCACAAGCCGCGCACCCGTAGTAGCCGTGCTTCTCGTCCTGCCCGCGACTCGCTACGGTGATGAGAGCGTACGGATAGAGGTAGATACTCTGGGCGCAGCTTGCGCAACGCGCGCGCCGTACCCAGAACGCGTGATTCGTTTCCGACTTTCCATGCTCCGGGCACGGAATGCTGTAGCTTGGCGCACTCTCGCCTTTCGCAAGGAGCGAAGTAAAGAGGTCCACGCCGCGTTTCAATTCCTTCGAATCGACGCCGTCGAACGCCGTCGACAGGCCCCAGGTGGCCCAAGGGTTCAGATCTTGTGCGTAGACGATCGCGCCTGAGAGCGCGGCCTCAATCGCGACGGTGCCGCCACCGCTGAATGGATCCGACACCAGTTGGCCGCGCGAAAGGTTCGCGGCCTCAAGCAGCGCGCGTATCAACGCGTGCGGTCGCCGCGCCCACCAGCGGAACAACGAGATCGGTGGGCAATGAACCTCGCGGTTGCGCACCTGTTGCCGGGTGTGCCGGTCCACCTGCTTCCAGTCCACCTGCCTCAGAACGATCGGCACCTGATGAGTTCCTGTAGATTCTCGACGTTACCTTGGACCTCTGTCATCCTGGAAGACCCCTCGAGCCGATAAGGCGCGGGGGGGGCGCGCGGCGAGCGCCGGGCCGAGGATCTCGCTGGGCCGGGTAACCCTTGCATCCAGCACCAGGCCACCGAGACCGGCGGAGGCCACCCCGGCACGTGTTACGTGGCACCCCGGTGGCAGTGAACCCGGCCGCTCGTTGCACGGCGTTGGCAGGAGCTGAGGCCGGCCGCTCGTTGCACGGCAGTGACAGGAGCTGGTGCCGCCGCACGCGGTGACCGCGATGCACGCGGCTGCGGACGCGCTTCCGCGGTCACCGGGCTGCGCCGTGGCGGCGGTGGCCGCCCGGCCCGGACTGCGGACGCGTGACGCGGTTGCCGGAGCCGCGCCCGCACGAGGCTGCGGGCGCACGCGCCGTCGCACGCGGGTACCGCCGCGCATGCGGCTGCGGACGCACCGGATCGCTGCCCGCGGTGGCCGCCCGCGCGGCGCTCGCGCTGCTGCGATGTCGCACGAGGCTCGTTAACCGGCAGCCGCACGAGGCCCTCGGCGGTCAGCCGCCGCTCGATCGCTTCGAGGCCGACACTCGCACGCTCCGGTTCCCTGAAGGCGACGCCGAACTCGCCGCCACGCACCGCGGTTTTCGACGCTTTCTCCGATCGAGTCGCCTGCCCGCGAGCGCTCCGATGGTCACGGCGCTGACGAACAACAGCGCTCGCGCGAGCGCGGTGTCATTCGGCAAAGGAACCTGTGTGCTGACGCACCAGAACAGGCTGGCGAGCGCGATCCGCCACGTCGCTTCCCGGCCGACATCGTTGATCCAGTCCCGGAGCGCGCCGACGGATGCGAGAAACCGATCGCGCTCGGGCGGTAGCGTCGGGCGGGTGGCCATGCCCCGATGGTGGGTGCGAGCCGCGCCGCGGGTCGAGTTGCGGATGCCCCGGCGCGAGCCGCGATGGTCGAGGCCGCTCTCCAGCGGCGCAAGGTCACGCGCGCGATCCCGATCGTCGCCACGGGTCGTTTCATTGAGGTCGGGCGCCGCGCTGCGCGTGCCGCTCAGGTCGCAAGTTGAGGCCGAGCTCTCCGGTGAGCGCGCGCTCGACGCCACGGCCGTGCTGCCGCGCTTCGAGCGCGTGCTCGACTCTGTGCGGCGCGACTTCGGCGACCTGGTTGAGCGCGTGCTCGGCGCGCTCATGGGAGCCACCGCAGGAGGACCACCATCACAGTGGCGGCGGCGAGCAACGCCACGGCGGTGATCGCCGGCCTGCCACGGCCCTCGACGTCGAGCGTGAGCTCAGCGCTGCATCGACGTTTGCGGAGGGACAGCTTGGAGGAGGGCTTGAGCATGAACGGAGCGTCCGACGCGAGCCCGTTCGGGGTCGAAATGGCGTGCATTCGGCGGCAATGATGGGGAGCAGACATGGCGGTTCCTCGGACGGTGCGGATCCAACGAGCAGGGAAGGGCGCGACCTGGTCATGTGGCGGAGCCCGTGCGCCTACCATCGTGCGTTCGACCCAGCTCCACTTCCGCGGAGACATCGGCGTTGCGCAGCCCGGCCGCTCGTGCAAGCGGGCACGCGATCGCGACGCAGCGTGCACGCATGGACGCGTGAACACACGCACTCTGGCGAGAGTGCTCGTGCCATCGAGAACGCGGCTGCGCGCGATCATAGTCGCGATCTCCCGCGCTCTTTGCGCAGCCCGAGTTCAAGCAGCGCGATCTCGTCGAGCAACTCGACGGGTGCACCGCGCACGATGGCGGCGCACTCGAACTCGGCCAGCTCACGCTCGAACTCGACAGGGACCCGATCACTGTGCACAAGCAACGACACACGCACACGCGCGCCGCGGTGCAGCTCGACGTCGGCCGTCACGGCGCCTCCCGCGGGTCATGCGCGAGAGGCGTCCGAGTTTCTGGTCCGTCGGGATCCGCCGTCGCCTTGGCAGTGGTGCGGCGCGCGACGCGATGGCGGCGGGCGCGCACACAAGGCCGACAAGGCCGCCAGCGCCGCAAGCAGTGCTTGTGCCACGCTGCGATCCGCTCGCGCTCGATCTGCGCTCGCGCGGCGCGGCCCCACCGGCGGCACGTCTCAGCGCACTCCGTCGACATGGATACCATGCCGTCGTTGTCGACGCCGAGGTTGTCGAGCATCTGGACGTAGGTGAACGGGTTCATCCGCTGGATCAACCCGCCGGGCACGAGCCCGAGCTCACGGTGGATGGGCGATGCCGCCGGGTTCCGCCGATGCTGGCCGGGCGCGCGCGACGGGAGGCGAAGCATCCCCACGCTGCAAGCTTTGATCAGCCGTCTGACACCGGGGGCCTGGCGAGGCTCGCTGACGGCTAACGTTCAGCAATCATATGTATTTATAATCACTTGGGATATCGCATCGCAAGCGGCGCACGGGCGCGCTGGATCAGGGTCGGCTAAGGCGTAGCAGAGCCACTTATCGGTGCCGATGACACCGACGTAAGCGCGGCCGCCACTTGGGGCGGAGGGACAGCAGACGCAGGTAGTGCAACACGCCGCTGGAGGTGTCCGCGAGCAGTCAGGTCACGAAGTCGAACTGGACCTGATTCAGCACGGCCTGATCTTGGAACCACGCCGGATATAGCGTCGCATGTGCCGATTGATTTCGGGATCATATTAACTACGCCAGCCATAGCCATGCGATCGCCATTGCTCACTTTGGCGAGTTCTAAACGAAACGCAGCTTGGTCCGTGATTTGGACTACTGGCGACGGTCGCTCGAAGCCAGCTATCGGCGACCTTAAGTGGTCCGCGGCATCACAGACAAGAATACAAGTTCGCCTGGCGATGGCCACGACAACCTACCAATTCTCTCCGCCGCTCGCAGGCTGGTTGTCGTCGGAAAACGCCTCTAAAGTGATCACCTATGAGGCTGGGCTAGGCGGCCGACTTGCCGATCCGCGCCGCGTGGACGATGGCCATGCTGATCGCCGTCTCGACGTCGGGCGCGTAGGCGAGGCGGCCGGGTACGCGCTTGATGCCGGCGCGGTCGAGGATCTCGTTCACCTCCTCGGTCAGGCCGGCGAAGATCACCTTCATGTTCGAGCGCTGGAGCCGATCGAGCACCGACTCGAGCGCGACCAGGCCCGTCGCGTCGATCGTGGGCACGTGCTGCATCGCCAGGATGATCGTGTGGTCCTTCTCGCCGACCGTGTGCAGCATCTCCATCGCCGTCTTCGCCGCGCCGAAGAACAGCGGGCCGGCGATCTCGTAGACCCGCACGCCGGCCGGGACCTCGAACCTGGTGTCCGTGACGCTCTTCAGGTTCGTCCGCGTCATCATCGCCATGCGCTTCATGAACATGAGCGCGGCGAGCATCACGCCGAACGTCACGGCGATGACCATGTCGAACAGGACGGTGAGGCCGAAGCAGGTCAGCATCACCATCACGTCGCTGCGCGGCGCGATCCGCGTGAGCCGCACGAAGTGGCGCGCCTCGGACATGTTGCGCGCCACCACGATCAGGAGGCCGGCGAGCGCGGCCATCGGCAGGTAGCCGACGAGCGGCGCGAGCACGATCGTGCACGCGAGCAGGAAGACGGCGTGGAGCGCCGCCGAGAGCGGCGAGCGCGCGCCGGCCCGGATGTTCGTCGCCGTGCGCGCGAGCGCGCCGGTCGCGGCGATGCCGCCGAAGAACGGGCACACGATGTTCGCGATGCCGAGCGCGATCAGCTCGGAGTTCGGATCGTGCTGGGTGCCGCTCATGCCGTCCGCGACGACGGCCGCCATGAGCGACTCGATCGCGCCGAGCATCGCGATCGCGAACGCCGACGGCAAGAGCTCGCGGATCGTGTGGTAGTCGATGCCGCCCGCGGCCTCCCACGGCACGATCGGCAGCGGCGGCAGCGGCGGGATGCCGGCGTGGCGGACGCCGTCGATCGTGTAGTGGAACTTCGACGCGATCGTCGTGGCCTGGAAGCTCGGGATCAGCCGATCGAGGATCACGACGGCGATCGAGAGGAGCGTCAGCGCCACGAGCGGCGCCGGCACGCGCTTCAGGACCCGCGGCAAGACGAGCAGCAGCACCACGGTGACGGCCGCGATGCCGGCGTCCCAGGAGCTGGCCGCGCCGCGCGCGTCCCACACCGCGGCCAGGTACTCGAACGTGCCCTCGGTGCGCGGCATGCAGTCCGTGGTCAGCTCGGCGGTGCACGCGCGCAGGCCGAGCACGTCCTTGAGCTGGAACAGCGCGATCACGAGCGCGATGCCGGCCGTGAATCCGGTGGTGACCGGGTGCGGCACGAACTGCATGAGGCGCCCGAGCCGCGCGAGCCCCATCGCGACGAGGATGACGCCCGCCATCGCGCCGGAGACGAGCAGGCCGGTGAGCCCGTAGCGGTGGACGATCGGCAGGAGGATCACCACGAACGCGGCGGTCGGGCCGGTGACCTGGAAGCGCGTGCCGCCGAGCAGCGCGCAGATCACGCCGGCGATGATCGCGGTGTAGAGCCCGTGCTGCGGCGGCACGTCGACGGCGATCGCGAGCGCCATCGACAGCGGCAGCGCGACCACGCCGACGACGAGCGACGCCAGGAGGTCGGCCCGGAAGTCGCCGCGGGTGTAGCCCTCGCGCAGGCGGCGGCGCAGGCCCCAGCCGAGCAGATCCTTGGCGCTGTAGGCGAGCGAGAGCTGGTTCCGGAACGCTTCCGACAGCTCGTCGACGTATCGCAGACCCCGCTTCAGCACCCGGGGCGCGAGCGTAGCCCGCCGCCGGGGATCCTGCCAGTTCCGCGCTTGACACGCGCCCGCGCGCCTGGGAGCACTCGGCATGATCATCCGACGAGAGCTCGCGGTCGCGACGCGCGGCCGAGGCACCTACGACGTCACGCGCGAGGTCGCGCGCGTCGTCACCGACGCGGGCGCGCGCGAGGGGCTCGCGACGGTGTGGATCCACCACACGAGCGCGTCGCTGATCGTGTGCGAGAACGCCGATCCGTCGGTGCGGCGCGACCTCGAGGCGTTCGTCGCGCGGCTCGTGCCCGACGGCGATCGGCTCTTCTCGCACACGGCCGAGGGCGACGACGACATGCCGGCGCACGTGCGAACCGTGCTGACGCAGACGTCGATCGGCATCCCGATCGCGGGCGGCGAGCTCGCGCTCGGCACGTGGCAGGGGCTCTACCTCTGGGAGCACCGCACGTCGCCGCACGAGCGGCGGCTCACCGTGACGATCATCGGCGAGTGACGGCGCGGGACGGCGGGGGGTGGCGGCCGCGATGTCGCGTGACGGCGCTGTCACGCGACTGTCAGATGGCCCCGTTAGGGTTCCCGGTCATGGTCGTGTTCTCGAACCGCCGGCTGGGGCCCGCGGCCGAGCTCCTGGTCTCGTCGGCGGTCGCGGCGTCGATGCTCCGCGCGACGGCGGAGGCCGCGCGCGCCGAGGCAGCCGCCCGCTGGGAGCAAGAGCTGGTCCGATGGCTGGAAGATCGTGCCACTCCGCGGGACTCGGCCACGCGGGAGTCGTCGCGGGGGCGCCCGCCGGAGGCGACGCTGGACGTCGCCGAAATTGCCTGGACTCCCGAGAACTTCGACCGCCAACGGCGATTCGTGCTGCAGGCGATCGAGCGGGCCGCGGAGACCTCCGAGCACGCGCGCGCCCTCCGGCGGTGGGCTCAGCTGATCGAGGCACATCCCAAGGATTCCGTGCAGTTCGGCCGCCTCTGGCCGTCCACTCCCGGCCCCTGAGGCCCCCTAAGGCCGACGAGCGAGTCCAGGAGGGCGGAGCCCGCCTCGGCGAGGAGGCTTATATAATGAAGGGCCCGCCGGACCACGCGCACCGCCGCACCGGATCCGTCCGGCGGAGATCAGCTCCCGGGAGCGTGCCAAGTTCGTAAGTAAAATCGGATTGTTAAGACGCGCTACGGCGCTGGTCTGGGCCCGGTGCCCGGGTGCTACAGTGATTCGCCATGGCCGTCGCTGCTGCTGTTCGTGGACCGGGGTTCTACCCGCAGCCCAACGAGTGGTCGTGCGGCCCGTTCGCGCTCAAGCACGCGCTGCTCGCGCTCGGCCGCATGGTCGACGCTGACGAGATCGCCGCGACCGCGCGCACGCACTGGTGGTCGGGCACCAACGAGATCCAGCTCGCGCGCGCGGCCCGCGAGTTCGAGTGCGACCTCGTGCTCGAGCGCCGCAGCGATCCGGAGGACGCGCGCAAGGTGCTCGTGAAGCACCTCCGCGAGCAGACGCCGGTCCTCCTGTGCGTCGACGAGTGGTCGCACTGGATCACCGTGGTGCGCGCCGAAGATCGGCGCTTCGTCGTCGTCGACTCGAACGCCGACCCGCTGCTCTCGGTGCGGACCTGGCCGCAGCTCCGCAACTGGTGGCGCTACCACGACAC